>WSSedA1B3DRAFT_1000078_pt1 | contig 25639 bp, 23 predicted proteins | sample WetSurSiteA1Bulk_FD_9468 | JGI IMG/M metagenome (IMG submission 9468)
ATCTGTTTAACAGGTCATATCCTGATCTTTTGAGATATTACTCATCTGACAAATTTGGCCATTCAGCGATATTCGGTGCTTTGTATGGAATATCAGCTGGAGTGGCTCACTCGGTTCAATATGGTTTTGCAGCTCTTCTTAAAGCGGTAAACGATGGCAAATATAAATACCGTGATGATATCATCGAATATGGTGAAAAGGCCCGTATTATGAAAAAGATGTTTACTGATAATGGATTCATTATAACATATGACAAGGATCTTGATGAGCCCCTGGCCGATGGATTCTATTTTACAATTTCTTATCCCGGAATGACAGCAGCGAAATTAATTAACAACCTTCTTCATTATGGGATAAGTGCAATTACACTGGATACGACAGGAAGTGAAAGGGATGACGGTCTCAGGGCATGCGTTTCGCAGGTGCCGAGAACATTTTTCAGTGATCTTGAAGATCGTTTGAAATGTTTTAATAAAGATCATCCGGTAAGTATTAAATAAAACAAGCAAAAATGGCAAAAATAAGAGGGAGCATTGTAGTAAATATCGACAGGTGTAAAGGATGTGAAGTCTGTATGGTCTCATGTCCCACTGGCACTATTGCGATGGCAAAGGAGGTTAACAGCAAAGGCTACAACTATGCGTACCCTGCACATCCCGATCTTTGCATAGGATGTGCAAGCTGTGCAATTGTTTGCCCCGATGGTGTAATAACTGTTTATAAAACAAAAATATAGCCACCTGATGAAACAAGAGTTAAGATTAATGAAAGGCAATGAAGCTGTTGCAGAAGCTGCAATCAGAGCCGGAGCCGATGGCTATTTCGGATATCCGATAACGCCTCAGAGTGAAATACTCGAATACCTGATGGATGCGAATCCTTATGAAAAGACAGGAATGGTTGTCCTGCAGGCTGAAAGCGAGATCGCCGCCATCAATATGGTTTATGGAGGAGCCGGGTGTGGCAAGAAAGTTATGACATCATCTTCCTCGCCGGGAATAAGTCTTAAACAGGAAGGGATAACGTATATAGCTGGTGCCGAACTTCCATGCCTTATTGTAAATGTAGTGCGGGGCGGACCCGGTTTGGGGACTATTCAGCCTGCTCAGTCGGATTATTTTCAGGCGGTAAAGGGTGGTGGTCATGGAGATTATCACCTTATTGTACTGGCACCGGCTTCGGTCCAGGAAATGGCCGATTTTGTCGAACTTGCCTTCGACCTTGCCTTTAAGTACAGGAATCCGGCTATGATACTCTCCGACGGTGCTATTGGACAGATGATGGAAAAAGTCTGGCTTGGGCCTCAGCAGGAAAGATCAAAAACAGTACCTGAATGGGCTACAACCGGGAAACCACCAACAAGAAAGAGAAATATTATTACTTCCCTTGAGCTTGATCCGAACAGGCAGGAGATCTTTAATCAGAAACTCGTAGCAAAATATAATGAGATCAGGGAGAAAGAGGTTCGTTTTGAGGAGTTTCAGTGCGAAGATGCTGAATACCTGCTGGTTGCCTATGGAACGAGCGCCAGAGTATGCCAGCGATCAGTCGAACTTGCTCGCGCACAGGGAATCAAAGCAGGTTTATTACGACCTATCACACTTTTCCCATACCCTTCGAAACAAATAAATAAGCTGGCTGACAAGGCAAAGCTTATTCTTACTGTGGAAATGAGTGCCGGACAGATGGTAGAAGACGTAATGCTTGCAGTGAATGGGAAAGTCCCTGTCCATCATTACGGAAGAATGGGCGGGATGATACCCACACCAGATGAAGTTGTTGATAATCTTAAAAAACTGATTAAAGAAATCTGAAATATGAAAGAAATTTCTGGAATAAAAGAAATAGTGAAACCCGGAAATCTTGCTTACAAAAAGTCGGGTATTCTAACCGATGAAATAATGCATTATTGCCCGGGATGCGGTCACAGCACCGCCCACAGGATCCTTGCGGAGATAATTGAGGAAGAGGGACTTCAGCAGGAAACAATCGGAGTATCACCAGTGGGTTGCTCGGTTTTTCTGTACAATTACCTTGATATCGACTGGCAGGAAGCTGCTCATGGCAGGGCTCCGGCTGTTGCTACGGGCATAAAAAGACTGCTTCCGGACAGGTTCGTTTTTACCTACCAGGGCGATGGTGATCTCGCAGCTATTGGTACAGCTGAAACAATTCATGCCTGTAACCGTGGCGAAAATATCCTGATTATCTTCATAAATAATGGTATTTATGGTATGACAGGGGGACAAATGGCTCCTACTACTCTTCCCGGGATGAAATCATCAACTTCCCCTTATGGAAGAGATGTAAGGACCATGGGTAATCCCTTGAAAATGACTGATATTGTTGCTACTCTGCTAGGCACCTATTATGTTACTCGTCAGAGTGTTCATAATCCGGCCAATGTCAGGAAAGCTAAAAAAGCTTTGAGGAAAGCAGTTCAGTATCAAAAACTTAACAAAGGCACCTGTTTTGTTGAAATAGTATCTAACTGCCCGTCGGGATGGAAAATGACTCCGGTTCAATCAAATAAGTGGATGGAAGAAAATATGTTCCCATATTATCCGCTTGGTGACCTGAAAATCCCTGATATGCTGCCGGATGAACAATCAAAAACCGAATAGAATGACAGAAGAAATCTTAATAGCCGGATTTGGAGGACAGGGTGTTCTTTCCATGGGCAAAATTATGGCATATTCGGGTGTTATGCAGGATATGGAAGTGAGTTGGATGCCATCGTACGGTCCTGAAATGCGCGGAGGCACTGCAAATGTCATTGTGATACTTAGCACGGAACGAATCAGTTCCCCGATAATCAGGCACTTTGATACTGGAATTATCCTTAACCAGCAGTCGCTCGATAAATTTGAAGAATCGATAAAGCCGGGAGGACTGCTGATTTATGACGGGAATGGAATAACCAGACATCCTGAAAGAAAGGACATATCAGTTTACAGGATTGATGCTGCTGAAGAGGCATCAAAAATGAACAGTCCGAAAACATTTAATATGATAGTACTTGGCGGATTCCTGAAATTGAAACCAGTATTAAGCCTTGATAATGTTATAAAAGGGTTGAAAAAATCTCTGCCTGAGAGATATCATAAACTGATCCCTGAAAACGAAAAATCACTTCTCCGGGGCGGAGAGATAATAAAGGAAGTTCAAAAAGTATAAACAATTACAGCCTGTTGACTTTTTAGTTACACAAAGAACCACAGAGGAAACACAGAGATCCACAGAGGGGGAATGGATTCTATTAGATAACTCTGAGTATCTCTGTGAATTTCTCTGTGCTACTCTGTGCAAGTATCTGAGTGGGATGGATCACTATTTCTCGTAGAAATGCATCTCCACAATATACTTCCATACTTCAGGGTGGAGAAAATAAGACATGTTTTTGCCCCGTTTGATGCCATTCCTGATAAATGTTCCCGAAATATCCATTAGGGGAGCATTGACCCATTTAATTTTAGCTTTTTTAAGGATTTCCTCCAGAAGATCAATTTTCTTTTTAACAACCTCTGGCCTCGGATAGACGTAAAGAGGAAACTGACTGATCAGTTCAAATGCATTCTTCCATTTATGAAGTGTGTTCAAATTATCCTCACCCATTACCAAGGCAAATTTATGATTCGGATACTTCTCATGAAGCAGAGCCATTGTGTCTATGGTAAAGGAAGGGGATGGTCGGTTAAACTCAATATCAGAGGGTTTAAGGTCAATATTTTCACCAATTGCCTTTTCGACAAGATAAAATCTGTGCCGGTCGGGGAGCAGCGATTCTTTCTTTTTCAGTGGGTTCTGAGGGCTGACCACAAACCATATCTGGTCGAGATCAGTAAACTCCTTCATATAACCTGCAATTGCCATATGCCCGATATGAATTGGATTAAATGAACCGAAGAATAGGCCGATTTTTGACATTATGATCTTAAATTAAATCCTGTTACTGGTTACAGGTTAATCTACATAACAACAAGCAACCAGCAACTTTTATTAAATATTTAAAAAACTCATAACCACTTCATATACTTCATTCTGAGCCCTTTTTAGATTGTCGTTTATAATAAGGTGATCAAACTGGTTAGCAAGCTTCATTTCTTCAATCGCTTTATCAACCCTCATTTTTATTTTTGCCGGATTGTCTGTTGCTCTTTTGATAAGCCTCTGCTCAAGCTCCTGAACCGATGGTGGCATTATGAAAATTGATATGGCTTTTTGTCCGAAAGTTTTCTTCAGGTTAATTCCACCCCTGACATCAACATCAAAAATTACATTTTTTCTTTTAGCCCAGATCCTTTCAATTTCGCTCCTAAGGGTACCATAAAAATGATCTTTATATACCTCCTGCCATTCAACAAACTCACCATTTCTGACCCTTTCCCTGAATTCTTTTGTTGAAATGAAATAGTATTCTTTCCCATTCTTTTCTTTTCCCCTCAGACTCCTGGTTGTAGCTGATATTGAAAATTCAAGGTCTGACACATTCTGAAGGAGATGGTTCACTATAGTTGTTTTTCCTGCTCCGGATGGGGCTGATATTATAACAAGCTTTCCTTCCATACTAAATGTTTTACCTCAGCGACGCCAGGCTGCCAATAATAAGAGTTTAAGCGTAACCGGCTCGGGAACCTAGAGAATATTATTTATCTGTTCTTTTATCTTTTCAAGTTCATCCTTCATCATCACAACCAGTTTCTGGATCGAAGCATCATTAGCTTTAGAACCGATGGTATTAATTTCACGTCCTATCTCCTGGGCAATAAAGCTTATGATCTTTCCATTTGGTGCTTCAGTTTCGATTGTTTCCAGAAAATACTCGCAATGCTTTTTCAATCTGACCTTTTCTTCATTGATATCAAATTTCTCAAGGTAAAAAATCAGTTCCTGCTCAAACCTGTTTTTGTCAAGATTCTCGGTTCCATTATTCTCCTTTAATATTGAAATCAGTTTTTCTTTTACCTTTTCAATTCTTCCAGGTTCAAAAGTCTCAATTGATGAAAGTGATTCAAGAATTCTGGTCATGCACTTTTTAAGATCCTTTTCAATCGATTTCCCTTCCTCCTGTCTGTATTGGTCAAGCAGGTTGACCGATTCAAGAATTTGTGTTCTTAATAGATCCCATTCAGCTTCAGGCAATTCAGGTTTTTCAGTTTTAAGGGCATCGGGGAGTCTCATAATAGTTGGGAGTATCTGATTGTCAATGTTGATATTAAGCTCTCCGGCAATCTCTTTCAACTGATTATAGTAATTTTTAACAATTGATTTATTGATCACAGGTATCCCTTCATCTTCAAGAACGTCAAAAAAAATCGTTAGTTCTATTTTCCCCCTGCCAAGCATCTGACTTATCATGTTTCGGATCTCAGGTTCCTTCTCTTTGTATAGCCATGGAAGCTTGGTGTTGAGGTCCAGTTGTTTGGAATTCAGAGATTTGATCTCGATTGTTATTTTCTTCTGTGATGTTTCAGCAATGGCTTTGCCATAGCCTGTCATGGATTTAATCATCGGCTAATTCAATTGTTAGAAAGCATTTTTCACCTTGTATGCCTTTGTGCTGAACTTGGTGGTCCTTTGTNGTTAATTGATCTTTTTTACCACAAAGTCGCACAAAGGAATTCACAAAGGTTCACTAAGGGTCTCAAATAATTTAAGGTTATTATAGCGTGAAAGTTACAAATTCTCGTTGTATTTAACAACCTCACTCTTGTTCTACAGTACTGGTTAATGCTTTGACAATATTCAAAAATATATTTGTAAAAATTAAGCGACATATATTATTAATAATCAGATAATTAATGTTATATAATAAATTGCCGGGGAGAATCCCTGTTTTGTCAGGTAAGGTTTTTGATCTCTCAATATATTCAAATGGCAGATTTTAACGTTATATNAATAAGAGGTTTTATCAAAAACACATCATCTCCCTCCCTTTCAGGACCGTCAGGGAGTACTTCTCCTCTCTGAGAGGAGGAGAAAGTCATGGTTGCATCTGACATTACTTTCCCCTCCTTTAAACAAGGAGGAGTGTCCCATCCGCCGGCTGGCGGATGGGGCGAGGTGGTTTGATCTATCTGGCTTACAGACATCTCACTGAAATTAATAGAAACATTATATATTCGGCCCGCTAAGTTTAACTTAAATAGGAAATGCTTATGAAAGGAAGATTTTTACTCCCTTTTTTTATTGTACAAATTTTCTTTCAGATTCCCTTACTTTCCCAGGAAACAGGCCACAGGGGTCGTCCCGATATTTTTCTGTCACGCGATCAGGCTTTAATGTTTCTGCAAAAAACCATGCAGTTTCAGTCGTGGAAAAACTTCCGGGATCCATTGCGTTCAGCTTTAGGCCGTCTGATTCTTGAGGCTTCAAACCAACCTTTTGATTCAACAGGTAATTTTCTTGAGAAATATCCTTATGATTCAATTGCAATACCAAGGGATGATTTTTTTATCTGGGAACCAATGAAGTTCAGACTATTTAAAGATACACTCACCAGGTCCGGCATTGATATAAATAAGGAACCAGGTGACACAGTTATCTCAGATTCAATAGCAATAAAAGAATCAAAACCCTACAGTTCACCGGACAGGATACTGGTAGATACAACGATATTGGTTATCGTAGATACTCTCAGGGAAGTAAGGTCAGACAAACCTGAATTCCCTTTCAGGTTTTACAGGTATCCCTACCAGAGTGATTCAATAAAAGCGGCTGTGGTGGTGCTTCTTGATTATATCGAAGAACGTGATTCCAGTATAATCAGATTTACCGGTGCAGGTAACAAGGAGTACTCTTTTTGGCTTAATTCAAAATCGGATAAAATGATGCGTTTCTGGCTCAGAAATGAACTTGATGATTCGGTAACAGTCTGGATAGGTACCCCCGAAAGAAACACAATTGGATTATATCTTGAAAATGGTGTCAGTTTCAGGAGGCTTACCAGGCAGGGTTATATTGCAAAGGCCAGGATCGATCTCGAACCTCAGGATAAAACAACCCTGGTTGATATTGGTAAAATTGTAACAAAACAGGAATTCTGGAAGCATCATACAGAAGCCGCATTTGTCTTAAACCAGGCATTACTGACAAACTGGGCAAAGGGAGGGGAAAACAGTGTATCAACTACTCTTGATATCACATGGTTTGCTGATTACCTTAACAAACCACTGCTTATATCTTCATCCAGTTTTGCAAGGATAAAATACGGACTTGTGGCTTCAGCCACTGACGGGATCCGAAAAAATCTTGATCTTCTCGAGACCAATTCTAAAATAAACCATAAAGCTTTTGGCAAGTTTGATTTCAGCGGTATCATGCTGTTCAAAACTCAGGTTTCAAAAGGGTACAATTATCCAAACGATTCGATCCCTGTCTCTAGATTCATGAATCCGGCAATTCTGACACTTGGTCTCGGTCTTGATTATAAGCCTGACAGGTTCACTTCGATCAACTTCTCTCCATTTTCTTACAAAGCCACCTTTGTTCCCGACACTGCCACAATTGACCAGACAAAATATGGTGTTCCAGCAGACAAAAAATCGAAACATGAACCTGGCGCAAGTTTCTTAATCTCAAATGAATTCCGACCATTTAAAAGTGTTTCTATCCTGAACAGACTGCAGCTTTTTACGAATTATATCAATAATCCGCTAAATATTGATGTAGACTGGGAAATGATCCTGAAAGCCAACCTGAACTGGTTCACTGAGGTCAGGCTAAATACACATCTTATTTTTGATGATGATACCAAGACTCCCGTTTATGACAAGGATAATAACCCGGTGATCGGTGAGGACGGAGTTCAGTTAAAATCAGCCCGGGTCCAGTTTAAGGAGTTGTTGGGATTCTCTTTTGTGTTCAGGTTTTGAGAAGTTTCTGATAGATCCTGAATCTCTTTACGACTTTCCCATTAAGTCGTTCGCATTCAGCTCTCATTCTGGTATTGTTTTCCAGAATCAGGTGGCTGTCTATAACATTCATATTGTTNTTTTTGGCTGAATGCCACATCTTTACTGCCATAAGCACATCGATTCCCTGACCTCTGTAGTCTTTTTTCACTCCCCCAAGCATAAGCATCATCTTTTTCGATTTTTTCATCTCCTTCAGGATCTTAAAAATGCCGAAAGGGAAGAGTCTCCCTTTAGTGGCTATTATTCCCTGAGTCAGGTCAGGCATGGCAATTATGAAACCAATCAATTCACCCCTGGTCCTTACAATTTTAATATATTCAGGATCAATCAGTGGAAGATACCGTTTTGCAAATTCTTCCTTTTCCTTATCATTCAGCGGAACAAAACCGTATATCTCGCTGAAAGTCTCATTCATAAGCTCAAGTGTAGGGATAATAAAAGGTTTGATCTCTTTCTTGGATTTGAATTCTATTAACTCAAATTCACCACTTTTTGATACCCTGTCATAGGCTTTAATGTATATTGAAGGAAGCTGATCCGGTGTAGGGATATTGTAGTTTACAAGATCAACTTCTTTTTCATAGCCTTCTGCTTCAGCCAGCCTGGGAAGATATGGCATATTTGTCGCAGCCGTGAAAATAAAGGGGTATTCAAAACCTTCGATCTGAAAACCCTGAGGATCCTTGTCAGAAAATCCCAGGGGACCGACTATTTTTACCATACCTTTCTGACGGACCCATTCTTCCACCTTTCCCAGAAGTGCATGGGCAATTTCCTGGTCATTATAGCATTCCATAAAGCAGAATCTGCCGTTCCTTTCATCCTGAATTTGATTGTACCTGTTATTGACAAGCCCCATTATACGTCCAACAGGTTTCCCGTTCTTCCATGCNAGATAAAAAACAGCATCAGCATACTGGTAGGATCTGTTTCTTTTCTTGTCGAACAGCTTCCATTCATCTATATAGATAGGGGGGAGCCAATCTGGTTGATTTTTATGTACTTTGGAGGGAAGATAAATGAATTCCTTCAGTTCTTTCCTAGTCAGTACTTCCTTTACAGTTATTTCCACCATGGTGATTTCAGTATTCGGGTGCCAATAAACAAAAAAACCACTAAATCGACAATATGAGACTGAATAATATTAAATCGCTTCAATATATAATTAAATCAAGGATAACAAAAAGTGCATACAATATGCTTGCAATTCCATTGGTAGTCTGAAATGCAAGTGTCACTCTGCTAAGATCATCAGGTTTTACTATTATATGCTGCCATACAAGCAATGACGTAAATATAACGGTTCCGGTCCAGTAAAGGATATTTCCATTTCCAGATAATCCGGCAGCTAAAATCAGTATAAAAGTTACGAAATGTACAACAACAGAAATAAACAAGGCATTTTTTCGTCCTGAGTAGGATGGCAGCGAATGAAGATGATGCTTTCTGTCAAATTCATCATCCTGAAGGGCATAAATAATATCAAATCCGCTAACCCAGGTAAGGACAATAAATGAATATATAATTGGAAGAAAGTTGAAAGTGCCTGTTACTGAAATATATGCGCCGATGGGAGACAGACTCAGTCCAAGACCAAGAATAAAATGACAGAGATAAGTAATCCTTTTAGTGAGGCTGTAGCCTAGAATTATTAATAATGCCACCGGTGACAGTAAAAGTGTAAGATGGTTAATAAACCCGGTGGTAATGATAAACAATATTGCATTTAGGATGACGAACACGGAAGCCGCCTTAGGACCGATCTTACCTGAAGGTATTTCTCTATTAGAAGTCCTGGGATTGAGGGAGTCAAATCTCCTGTCAGCCAAACGGTTAAATCCCATAGCTGCATTTCTGGCAAAAACCATACACAGTATTATCAGAATAAAAAGTCTTACGCTGAAGTTTTTCTCACTTCCGGTAAGGGCTAATGTGAAACCGATAAACGCAAACGGCATAGCAAAAACTGTATGGCTGAATTTTACCAGTGAAAAATAATTATTTACTGTTTTTGTCAAATTGCCCATTAAAGGAGACTACTCGTTATCCACATTGGTGTTCACCACTGGTTACTGGTTACTGGTTGCTGGTTTCTGGTTTCTGTAAATGTCTGGCGACATAATATGTTGGTTAAGAATTCACCGGATCCTGGCTCCGAGTTCATTCTCAAAAGCTTTTATCAGGTTGTTCATGGTTTTTTCAATATTCTTGTCAGTCATTGTTCTCATGTTATCCCTCAGAATGAAGCTGACAGCATAAGATTTCTTATTTGTACCAAGGTTTTCGCTTTCATAAACGTCGAATAATCCAACTTCCTGAAGGATATTTTTTTCGGTCCTGAAAGCAATCTCTTTTATCTGTCCAAACTTTATGTTTTTATCCAGCAGCATGGCCAGATCTCTTCTCACTGAAGGAAACCGTGGCAGTTCCCTGTAAGAAATAGTGTTGTTTTTTATTATTGTCAGAATGAAGTCCCAATCCAGATGACTGTAAAAAACATCCTGCCCGATATCAAATTTTGTGAGGTAAGTTTTTGATATTTTCCCTGTCTCAGCAACAATCTTGTTGTTAAAGGTGTATGTTACCGATTCGGCAAAGTATTTTTTAGTGCTTTCATCGTTTGAAAGTATGGAGGCATCAATTCCCAGACGTGAAAGTACCATCTCTGTGGCTGATTTGATATGGAAAAAATCGGTTGCATTTGACTTGTGGTTCCAGCTTTCCCTGCCTGTTTTTCCTGTAATGTAAAGATCGAGCGAAGATCTTTCATTATAGTCATCAACAACTGGCAAACTACTACCGGAATTTGTCCTGAAATAACAGTTCCCGAATTCATAGAACTTCAGGTCATAGCATTGTCTGTTTATATTCCAGAGCACAGAATTCAACCCGCCAAACAGAAGTGATTGTCTCATTACATTAAGGTCGGAACTTAGCGGGTTTGCAAGCCTGACAAGCTGTTTAGTATTGAAATCCCCACCCTGTTCATACCATGATGCCGGGTTAAGCGAATTGCACATTATTTCAGCGAAACCATTTGAGGAGAGCAGATCGGAAACGATATTTATCACATTCTCCTTATCTGGCTTTTCGAAATAGGTCAAAGTTGAGTTCACATGCTCACTTATCTCAATGTTGTTATATCCATAAATTCTGAGTATCTCTTCTATGACATCCGCTTCAAGCTTTACATCAACCCGGTAAGCAGGAATTTCCAGGGAAAGAGCGTCTCCTTCTTCTTTCCTGATAATTATATCAAGCAAATTGAGAATCTTGCGGATCTTGTCCTTCTCAATCTTTTTTCCGATAAGTCTTTCAATGTTTTTATAAGAGACTTCTACTCTGGCATTCTCTATCTTTTCAGGATAAACATCAATTAAATCAGAGGTAATTTTTCCGCCTGCGATTTCCTTCATGAGCATAGCTGCCCTCTTCAAGGCCCATACAGTGATGTTAGGATCTGTGCCCCTTTCAAACCTGAAAGAGGCATCGGTTTGAAGTCCATGTCTTTTTGAAGTTTTACGGATTGAAACCGGATTAAAATGTGCACTTTCCAGAAATATGTTTTTTGTTGATGAAGTTACCCCTGATTTTGCTCCTCCAAAAACACCTGCGATGCACATACCCTCCTTGGTGTTGCAGATCATTAGATCACGGTCAGATAGTTTTCTCTCAACTTCATCAAGGGTAACGAATGTTGTCTTATCCGGGAGATTTCTTATAATCACTTTCTGCCCCGTTATTTTATCTGCATCAAAAGCATGCAGCGGTTGACCAATTTCATGCTGGACGAAATTTGTGATGTCGACAACATTACTGATAGGATTAAGCCCGATGGCCCTCAACCTTGCTTTCAACCAATCAGGTGATTCCGCGATTTTAACGTCACTGATTGAAATTCCTGAGTACCTGGGACAATCAACTTTATTTTCAACAATTACATCAAATTTTATATTATAGCTGTCAGGTTTGAAACCGTCAACGGAAGGTAATACCGCCTTGTAGCCATTTCCGGTATTAAGGTTCAGGTAGGCTGAAAGGTCACGCGCTACACCAAAGTGAGATCCGCTGTCGATCCTGTTAGGGGTTAGTCCGATTTCATAAATAGTGTCATGAATAATCCCGAAATACTCACTTGCCGGGGTCCCGGGTTTCGTATTGCTGTCAAGAATCATAATACCCTCATGGCCAGTTCCGAGCCCGAGCTCATCCTCAGCGCATATCATTCCTTCGGAAATCTCTCCCCTGATTTTTGATTTCCTGATCTCCATGGTCTGGTCACCCTTGAAAATCACGGTTCCTTCTAAAGCAACAGGTACTTTTTGACCTGCAGCAATATTAGGTGCACCGCATACTATCTTAAGCGGTTCGGAATCGCCAGTATTGATGGTAGTAACTGATAACTTATCAGCATCAGGATGCTTCTTGCATGTAAGCACTTCTCCTATAACAACTCCCTTGAGACCACCCCTTACAGATTCCCATTCTTCCATCCCTTCGACTTCAAGTCCAATACCAGTAAGAATTTCTGATAGTTTATGAGTATCGAGATCTATTTTAAGGTAATCTTTTATCCAGTTATATGAAATCTTCATTGTTGATGGTTAAAAATTAGATCTTTAAATTTTCTAATTAGNTTAATTTCATTAACCCCCTTCCCAACCTTCCCCCACGGGGGAAGGTGCCAAAATCTTTTCCCCCTTGGGGGAAATAATAAAGGGGGTCACTCAAAGAGCTGATGCAAAATTGAAATTATTTGTTAAAAAGTTTATTCATTTAGTGAGTTACTTTTCAAAAAACACAGCAAATAAAAATCAAAATTGCAAAAGTAAACAATTTATCTCAGGGAAAGGGTATTTATCTATATTTGTAGCTCAAATAATCTATTTATGATCCTTGAAAAAGACGACAGACTCATTTTGATTACAAATGATGATGGGCTGTATGCTTCGGGCTTAAAGACCCTGAGCGATGTAATGGAAGAATTGGGGAAAGTAGTTCTGATATCAACCATCGAAAGCATGTCGGGAATGTCGCAGGCTCTTACCGTCAAAACACCTCTCAGAGTGAAACTGCTTGAAGAGAACGAAAAACGCAGAGTGTACGCTTGCAGCGGCACCCCGACTGACAGTATAAAACTAGCTGTCAACCAGCTGCTTGAACGCAAGCCCGACTGGGTTGTATCCGGAATTAATCACGGAGCAAATGCCTCTGTAAGTGTTCTTTACTCAGGAACTATGGCAGCTGCTATTGAAGGCTGCCTCTATGGCATCAATTCTGTCGGTTTTTCACTTAATGACTTTTCAAATAAAGCCGATTTTTCAGCCTGCAGAAAATATATCTGGATCGTGATGGAGAAACTCGCTGCAGAGACTCTTCCTCCGGGTGTCTGCCTGAATGTTAATATTCCTTCCCTGCCTGAGAATGAAATAAAAGGTATTAAAATATGCCGCCAGGCAAAAGGTAACTGGAAAGAGGAATTTGAAAAAAGGAAAGATCCGATGGGGAAAAACTATTACTGGCTCACCGGGATGTTTCAGAATCATGAACCGGATGCGGAGGATACAGACGAATGGGCCCTGGCCAATGGCTTCGTTTCTGTTGTTCCTGTCACAGTCGACATGACAGCTCACTGGTACATGGACAAATTAAAGGAACGTTTCAGCCAATGATCAGGCTAGAAAAATATGATAAGATTTATGTGGGTGCAGTCGGCGGATTTCTGATCCCTGTAATTATTGGTCTAATTGTCTACTTTTTTTCCACTGGAGACAAAAGTCTTGTTGAATACTTCCAAAGAATAGTATTTGCTGATATATTATCTCATATTATTTCACTATGTGTTTTTCCAAATATTTTCCTTTTCCTGATTTTTAACCGTTTGGATATGCTTCGTGCCACTAAAGGGGTGCTGGGAATAACAATATTCTGGGCTATTCTTGTTTTCGCTGTAAAATTTATGTTATGAAGTATTTCATTATTGCAGGAGAACAATCAGGCGATCTCCACGGATCAAATCTGGTAAGGGAACTTTTTAAAGCCGATCAAAATGCCGAGATTAAATGCTGGGGCGGAGACCTTATGGAATCGGCCGGAGCAGAACTTCTTATACATTACAGAAATACTGCATTCATGGGATTCCTGGTAGTAATCAAAAACCTGGGTGTAATAAACAGGAACCTGGCTCTTTGCCGGCATCAGATCAGCGAATTCAAACCCGATGTGGTCATTCTTATCGATTATCCGGGATTTAACTTCCGTATTGCTGAGTTCGCATGCAAATCAGGGATCAAAGTCTTTTATTATATTTCACCAAAGCTCTGGGCATGGAAAGAAAACAGAGTCAAAAGAGTCAGGAAGTATGTAGACAGGATGTACATAATTTTCCCTTTTGAAGTTGAGTTTTACAAAAAACATAACATTGAAGTGGAATACAGGGGAAATCCGCTCCTGGATGAAACTGAAAAAAGACTAAAGGATTTTTGCGAACATAGCGATATCCGCGGATCTCTGGGACTCGATAACAGACCTCTAATTGCATTGCTTGCTGGGAGCAGGACGCATGAAGTTGCCCATATCCTTCCAAAAATGATCGAATCAGTTTCTCATTTCCCTGGTTATCAATTTGTTATTGCAGGTGTTAAGAACCTTCCCGATGAACTTTATTACAAAATAATCGGTAACAATAAGGTGAAGCTTATTAAAGACAAGACTTATGAGATCCTTTATCTTTCCGAAGCAGCGCTTGTTGCATCAGGAACTGCAACGCTCGAAACAGCTTTATTCCGCGTGCCACAGGTAGTCTGCTTTAAAGGCGAAGCCATTTCCATGTTGATAGCCTGGGCTGTAATTAAAGTGAAGTATATTTCCCTTGTCAACCTGATAATTGGAAATGAGGCTGTTAAGGAGCTTATTCAATATTCACTTAATGAAAAGAATCTTGTTGAAGAACTTAAAGCTATCCTCCCTGGTGGCCTGAAAAGAGAGAGATTACTTGGAGATTATAATAAAATCAGGGAAATACTGGGTCCGGCAGGTGCGTCTGAAAGGATTGCAGCGGATATAGTAAGAATTCTGAAAGGGATTAAGGCGTAAAGGGATTAAAGAGTAACAGCGTAAAGGCATTAAAGAGTAACAGCGTAAAGGCATGAACTCACCCCCAAACCCCCTCTCTGCTTCGCAAAGAGGGGACTTGGTACTCTGGTTATGTGGTTTTTCCCCCTCTTTACAAATTAGAGAGGGGGATTAAAAGGGGGTGAGTACATGTAAAATGAAGGGGGTTAGAGGTTGTTTATTAACAAGAATGTTTAGAAAATTTATTTACATACAATTCCTTCTGATCTTCCTCCCGCGGCCTGTCCCGGGACAGGTCAGAATCAGGATTTTTGCCGATCAGAAGCCATCATCAGCTGTGTTCTCTGTAATCCGGGGAGAGTATGAGCTGGATGTCTATGATGGTAAATCTTTGTCTATGTCGGGCGATGAGACAGTGATTCTTGCTATGTATAATGGCAAAATAGCTGTGAAACCCGGGAATTCAAAGAGTTTCATGTGTGATTCATTGATTTTGAAAGGATTAACAGGAGACGATAAATTCTTATTCAGAATTAATGGGGGTTCCCAGATCCGTCAGAATTACGGGGGTGATCTTCAGTGTCTTTCAGATCTTGGCGTTCTGGTTTTTATAAATACCTCTGATATTGAACAGTATATTGCAGGAGTTGTAAGGACTGAAGGAGGACCCGGGAAAAATATTGAGTTCCTTAAATCACAGGCTGTTCTTGCACGTACATATATGTACGAACACTTCGAAAGGCATATTATCGACAGGTACAACCTGTGTGACAACACACATTGCCAGGCATTTAATGGCGTTACAGATGATTCACTAATTATAAGAGCTGCCCTGGAAACAAAGGGACTGGTAATACTCGACAGGGACAGTACCCTGGTTATTTCGGCTTTCCACTCAAATTGCGGCGGAGAAACATCAATTTCTGAAGATGTGTGGCTTTCGGGTCATTCTTATTTTAGAAAAGTTATTGATCCGTACTGTATAAGTTCGCGTAACGCAACCTGGAAAAAATCAATCCCGGTTTCTGAATGGGAAACCTACCTGAAAAAATCAGGATTTGTCACTGGCGAAACTCCAAAATCTTATAATTTTTCACAGGTGACCAGGCAGGCTGATTATAAGATAGCCTCTTTTTCATTGCCATTCAGACAAATCCGTAATGATCTGGATCTTCGTTCCAGCTTTTTCTCAGTACTGAGGGAAGGAGATTCAATTACTTTCAAAGGAAGGGGTTACGGACATGGAGTAGGTCTTTGTCAGGAAGGTGCTATGGTAATGGCAGCTAAGGGATTTAACTTCAGAGACATAATTGGATTTTATTATTATGGGGTAGTAATTACCGATATTAATAACGCAAGAATAATAGAAAACAATTTTTAACGTAATTAACGCAGTTCATTAGTTATTTTTGTTCTTTTTACTAATAATTATATTGATTATTATTGAAGCTGTATCATAAGACTGATTTTACCCCCAAACCCCCCAAGGGGGGCTTCTTATGTCATTGGTTTTCAATAAGTCCCTCTCGGGGGATTTAGGGGTGGTTTAAAAAAGAGGCTTTTGATACAGCCTCAAGCAGGGTTTATTAAATAAAAAAGTGTTTATACTATAGTATGCTTGCGATATTCAGGAAAGAGATAACCGGATTTTTCAGTAGCCTTACAGGTTATATTGTGATAATTGTATTTCTGCTTATCAATTCCCTGTTCATGTGGGTGTTCCCGGGGGAATGGAATATCCTTGATAGTGGCTATGCCGGCCTGGATACTCTCTTTTTCCTCTCACCTTGGATATTCCTTTTTCTTGTACCTTCAGTAACTATGAAGATGATTGCCGAAGAAAAACGACTTGGGACCCTTGAACTGATCTACTCAAAGCCTGTGACAGAAAGAGGCATAGTGTACGGAAAATACTTAGCATCTGTAGCACTTGTTCTTCTGGCTCTTATTCCTGGACTAATCTATTACATTTCGGTTTATATCCTTGGCGAATCACCCGGCAATCTGGACAAAGGAGGAACCACAGGTGCCTTTATCGGATTATTCTTTCTGGCAGCAGTTTATGCTTCGGCAGGCCTTTTTGCATCGTCACTTACAGATAATCAGGTTATTGCGTTTATAATTGCCGTTCTGATTTCGTTTTTTCTTTTCATGGGATTTGATTCATTTGCCTACCTTCCCGGACTTAAGAAAATTGATGAATTCGTGATCAGATTGGGTATCAACGAACATTATAAATCAATAAGCAGAGGTGTGATAGATTTCAGGGATATTATCTATTTTATTGCGGTTGTCGTAATATTTAATGAAGCAACAAGGCTGGTATTGCTGTCACGGAAATGGGGGAAAAAAAGTTGATTTATGGCAGGTGTTTCAGATAACAGGAGTTTAAAAACTAAAAGCTGGCTTCAGTTTGGAACAGCTCTCCTCATAATAATTCTTGCGGTTGTTGCGGGATCGTTCCTAAGGATCAGGCTTGACCTGACTGAAGACAAAAGATATACACTTTCTGATCCGACAAGGAAAGTACTTGCGGGTGTCAGGAATGATATTTTTGTCCAGGTATATCTCGATGGCGAAATGCCAATACCCTTCAAGAGGCTAAAAAGATCAGTCAGGGAACTGCTTGATGAGTTCAGAATCGCTTCAGGAAGAAGAGTGGATTATGTTTTTATTAATCCTTCGGAGGAAAATAACCAGGAGAAAAGGCAAACTCTTTACCAGTCGCTTATTGTAAAAGGGCTGAATCCTGTTAATATAAAGGCTGGTGATGCTGAAGGCGGTTCTATTCAGAAAATAATATTCCCCGGAATGATAGTTAATTACAATGGGATCGAGGTTCCGGTCAACTTCCTGAAGAACAATCCAACAATATCTGCAGAAGAAAATCTGCTTCATTCCATTGAAGGTCTTGAATATGAGCTGATTCAACCGATTGCGACATTAAGTTCCGACACTATATATAAAGTGGCTTTTATAGAAGGTCATGATGAGATACCGGAAATTGAGGTTGCGGACCTTACATTCAGCCTGGCAAAGTTTTTTACTGTCGATCGGGGGATAATAGGAGGGAATCCAGGCATTCTTGATGGATATGCTGCTGTTGTAATTGCTGGTCCGGAAACCACGTTCAATGAAAATGACAAGTTTGTACTGGATCAGTACATAATGAACGGCGGAAAAGTGCTCTGGCTTGTAGAGGAGGTTAATATAAACTCCGACAGCCTTGTTTACGGAGAAACAGCAGCTCTTTATCACCCTCTGAATATTGAGGACCAGCTTTTTAGATACGGAGCAAGAATAAATCCCGAAGTTGTTCAGGATATTGACTGTGGATTAATCAGGCTGATACTGTCAAGCGGAGGAGCACGCCAGCAACCCGTATCTCTTCCGTGGGTCTACTTTCCCAGACTTGCTCCTGATCCAGGTCATCCCATAACACGGAGCCTCAATAAAATTCAGGGTAAGTTCACAAATTACATAGATACGGTCGGACTGGACAGGAATATCAGAAAAAGAGTACTCCTTTCAACATCCGTGTACTCCCGTACCATTTCTCCGCCATTTATGATAAGCCTCAAAGAAGCCGAAATGAATCCCGATGAAAGGGCATTTAATAAATCTTACCTTCCCGTTGCTGTTCTTCTGGAAGGCAGGTTTACCTCAGCATTCAGGAACCGGATTACCTCCAATATGATAAAAGATAAAAATTTTGAGGTAAAAACGGAGAGTATCGAAACGAAGATGATAGTGATCGCCGATGGTGATATTATAAGAAATGAAGTCAAAAGAAATGGCACAACAGAAACACCTGGGGTTCTTGGCCAGGACAAGTACACCGGGGAAATGTATGGCAACAGGGATTTCCTGATCAATTGCCTGAATTATCTCGTAGATTACAACGGAATTATGGATTTGCGATCGAGGGAGTTGAAGCTCAGGCTTCTCGACAGTTCAGTGATTAAAAAGGAGAGGCTAAAATGGCAGTTGATTAATATTGTTTGTCCGGTGCTTATCGTAATAATTTCCGGCATCATCTACAGCTGGTTTAGGAAGAGAAAGTACACAAAGAGTTGATAGCGATGAAGAAATCCATTATTCTTACAGCCATCTCCGTCTCCTTTATTATTCTAATTGTCTATCTTTTAAAAGAAAGATCTCCCTTCGGTGGAGATAATACCAATTTTGCAACAGATGCGGGAAAGGATATTACCAGCATAGAGTTCACATATTCACGGAATTCACTTATTCTTGAGAAGAGAGGCGAAGAATGGCTCGTCAATAAAAAATTTGAAACACGAAAAAGCAGCATACAGTTCATTCTTAAGATACTGACTGAAATGAAGATCAAATCGCCGGTGACACCAGATCTCTTTGAAAAAGAGATTACGGAAAAAGGGATAGTACCGGTAAAGGTGAAAGTCACGGCGGGAGGGAAGATGATCAGATCCTTTTTAGTATATAAAACACTTTCAAATACATACGGAAACATTATGAAGATGAGAGAAGGCTCAAAACCCTATATTGTATATATACCCGGGAATGAAGTTGAAATAGGATCAGCTTTTACTCTGAATGAGCTCTTCTGGCAGCCTTATACTATATTCAATCTGCTTCCGTCTGAGATTTATTCGGTGACCCTTGAAAATATGGCTGACACAGCATTATCTTTCAGAATAAAGAATGAAAACAGGGTGTTAAGTCTCTCCACTTTGACCAAAGAGATTTCAGGATGGGATACGTCCAGGGTAATACGATATGTGACCTATTTTACACAGATCCCTTTCGAATCATGGGCTCTTAATCTATCTCCGGATGAAAAGGTAAGGATTACGAAGGGGTTACCTCTTTACAGGATCACGGTTTTAAGTTCAGCAGGAGAAAGAAAAAGCCTTTCACTATGGGAACGTTCGGTTTCTGGAGAAGGAGGAGAGAAAAAGGATACTGACAGGTTATGGGGAAAAACTGAAGATTATGATGAGTTATTTATCATCCGTTATACCGATATTGACCCGTTGCTTAAAAAGCGCTCATATTTCTTCCCGGAATAATATTTTGTTTGAGTTTAATAGTTTTTTTTGTAATATTGATAGTCAGGAATTAACCAACAGTAACCAGTAATAAGTAACCAGCAATCTGAATTATAAATAAATAATTTAAACCCGATATAAAATGAAATTTGTCGTATCCAGCACAGAATTACTAGGTCATTTGCAGGCCATAAGCAGAGTGATAAGCTCCAAGAACACTCTTCCTATCCTTGATAATTTTCTTTTTAACCTTTCGGGGAATGATCTTGAAATAACAGCTTCTGATCTTGAATCGACATTGATTACCAGGATGAAGCTCGAAAATGCAAGTGGGGATGGGATCATTGCTCTTCCTGCCAGAATTCTGCTTGACACTCTTAAAGAATTTTCTGTTCAGCCGCTTGCTTTTGATATAAATCCGGATACGCTTGCAGTAGTTATCACCTCTGAAAATGGTAAATTCAATGTGGTTGGTCAGAACGGGATCGATTTTCCTGCCCTGCCTTCTATAAGGAAGGAAAAGAAATTCGCCTTCGTTATTAATGCCGATGTGTTGCTTGCTGGAATAACCAGGACCCTGTTTGCGACCGCTGATGATGAACTACGGCCGGTAATGGGAGGTATCTTTATCGAGGCTTCGACCGATAAGATAACTTTTGTTGCTTCCGATGCACATAAGCTTGTCAGATATCAGAGAACCGACTCGCATGCTGATGACAATGCATCTTTTATTCTTCCAAAAAAGCCTGCATCACTGCTTAAAAATATCCTTCCCCGTGAAGAGGGACCTGTAACTGTTGAATTCGATGATAAAAACGCTTTCTTCAACCTTAATGATTACAAAGTGGTATGCCGTCTTGTTGAAGGTAATTACCCCAACTATAATTCCGTCATTCCTAAAAATAATCCGAGGAAGGTCACTATCGACAGAGTTGAGTTCTACAATACATTGAGAAGGGTATCAGTTTTCTCAAATCAGGCAAGCAATCTTGTCAAGCTCCAGCTGAAAGGCAACCAGGTAATGGTTTCTGCACAGGACATAGATTTTTCGATTTCTGCATACGAAAAGATCAAATGCCAATATGAAGGCGATGATATGGAGATTGGCTTTAAATCGGTATTCCTTCTGGAAATCCTGGCAAATATTTCTTCACAGGATGTCATGATCGAGCTTGCTGATCCAACGCGGGCTGGGTTATTCCTGCCGGCAGAAACTGAAAATGAATCGGAAGACCTACTCATGCTTTTGATGCCAATGATGATAAATGCCTGATAATTGGAACTTAAACTGCGTCGTCCAATAGCATTCATCGATATCGAAACTACAGGGATAAACGTTTCGACTGATCGTATAGTAGAGATTTCTGTGCTGAAAATATGTCCCGGGAAGAAAGAAGAGTGGATGAGCACAAGGGTCAACCCCGGGATGCCAATCCCGCCCAAATCAACTGCAATACATGGTATTACCGATAAGGATGTCGAAAATGCCCCGGCTTTCAAAGAGATAGCAAAGAATCTTGCAGCATTTCTTGAAGGCACTGATCTGGCCGGGTACAATGCCATAAAATTTGATATCCCCGTTATTGCCGAAGAATTTCTGCGGGTTAATATCGATTTCAATTTTCTTAAAAGAAAATATGTGGATGTCCAGGTGATTTTCCATAAGAAAGAGCAGCGAACACTTTCGGCAGCCTACCAGTTCTATTGTAACAAGGCGCTTGAGAATGCCCATAGCTCCAAAGCAGATACCGAAGCTACTTTCGAAGTTTTGAAAGCCCAGCTCGACAGGTATCAGGATCTGGAAAATGATGTTGAAAAGCTTGCCGATTTCAGCTCATTCAATAGTAATGTCGATTTTGCCGGGCGTATCATTTACGATGAAAACGGCATTGAAGTATTCAATTTTGGTAAGCACAAGGGTAAGTCGGTTGAAGCAGTTTTTAAAGAAGAACCCTCATATTATTCCTGGATGATGAATGGAGACTTTCCTCTTTACACAAAGAAAATTCTTACGGAAATAAAACTCAGATCATTCGGAAAAGGACAGCAGTAAAATGAAGATCATTTGCATTGGAATGAATTACCGCAGGCATGCAATTGAGATGGGCCGGCCGTTTCCTTCTGAACCTGTGGTTTTTATGAAACCCGATTCTTCAATTCTGAAAAAGAATAAACCGTTCTTCCTCCCCGATTTTTCATCAGAGATCCATTATGAAGTTGAGGTTGTTGTTAAGATCTCTAAGCTGGGGAAAGGAATATTGACAAAATTTGCTCCGAGATATTATGACGAGATTACTGCAGGCATTGATATTACGGCCCGTGATTTACAGGCAAAATTGTCAAAGTCAATGCTCCCCTGGGAAATATCAAAGGGTTTTGACGGAGCGGCTCCTCTCGGAAGATTCATCCCGATAAATTCGGTAGGCAAAGTGGAAAATATTGATTTCAGACTCGAAATAAATGATAAAACTGTCCAGCACAGCAATACCTCCGATATGATATTCAGTATTAATGAGATAGTATCATATGTTTCCAGGTTCTTCACCCTCAAGACAGGAGATCTAATTTTTACTGGTACTCCTTCGGGTGTTGGCCCGCTTAAAAGAAACGATCATCTTGTGGCTTATATAAATGATATGCCTCTTCTCGACTTTATGATAAAGTAATTACATTAAATTAGCGTCCTTTTTTATATTTATTTTCTTAACTTAACCATCCAAATCCGAACAGATCAACAACTTAAAAAAACATAACGATGAAAGAGAAAAACAAGCTAACCCGAAGGAGCTTTATCCGTAAATCTGCAGGTGCAGCTGCCCTTCTTTCCATGCCGACAATTGTTCCTGCAAATGTTTTTGGTGCAAACGATAAGGTACGTGTGGCTGTACTGGGAGTAAACGGACGTGGAACAAACCATATTGAAGGTTATATGAACCTTCCGGATGTTGAGGTTGCATGTCTTTGCGATCCCGACCTCGTCGTGCTGGCCAAACGTGCTGAAGAATTCGAAAAAAAGTATGGTAAAAAAGTACTCCAGCAGCAAGACCTCAGGAAGGTCTTTGAGGATAAATCGATTGACGCGGTCAGCATTGCCACACCTAATCACTGGCATTCCCTTGCAACAATATGGGCTTGCCAGGCAGGGAAGGACGTATATGTTGAAAAACCGGGTTCGCATAATATGTTTGAAGGCCGTAAGATGGTTGAAGCTGCCGCTAAATACGACCGGATTGTCCAGCACGGTGTTCAGCTTCGCAGCTCGTTAGCAGTCCAGGAAGCGGTAAAGCATCTTCGTGACGGACTTATCGGCAACGTATATATGGCAAGAGGCCTAGTCTTCAGATGGAGAGATGATATCGGAAATAAAGGCACTGAACCGGTACCCGAAGGTCTTGATTATGACCTGTGGACTGGTCCGGCAGCAAAGCAGCCATTCTCACGGAACATTGTTCATTACAACTGGCATTGGACATGGAATTATGGTAACGGCGACGTAGGCAACCAGGGAATTCATGAAACCGATCTCTGCATGTGGGGACTGAATGTCGGATTCCCTGAACAGATAACTGCAGCCGGTGGAAAATTCCTGTTTAATGATGCAAAAATAACCCCTGAAGTACTCGCATCAACCTATTATTATCCGAAGGAGAAAAAAATCATTGAGTTTGAAGTCCGTCCATGGATTACTAATGATGAAAAGGGAGTTACGGTTGGTAACATATTTTATGGAAGCGAAGGCTATATGGTAATCAATGGCTATGATACATATCAGACATTTCTCGGGAGAGACTATAAACCAGGCCCTTCACGAAAAGAAGGAGGCGATCACTTCCTTAATTTCATACAGGCTGTCCGTGCGCATGACAAATCACTTCTGAATGCCCCTGTTGAAACAGCCCATCTTGCTTCAGGCCTGGCTCATCTGGGTAATATCGCATACCGGACTGGCCGCACATTAAAATTTGATCCGCTTACAGAAAAATTCATAAATGACGACGAAGCAAATGCATTGCTTACCCGACCACCGCGTCAGCCGTATGTTGTACCTGACAAAGTATAATTCAGATCTGAGCCAATTGTCGAAATCAGAGGGAAAGAAAAATGTTTTTCCCGCAGATCACACAGATTTACGCAGACTAAGATCGATTTTTAGTTAAACCAGTAAGACAGCTTTAAAACCAATCCGCGGTTTTTAACCTCATAATTGGTTGGATACGAATTCTCGGTATAGACAATAAACAGGTCCGACACCGGAGCAAATCTCCACTGGAAACGGAAATTCAGGTTAAGATTGTCAATCTGGTTGTTGTATTGAATAAAGCTGGTAAAGAAGAGCTTATCGGTAAACGTAAAGTCAAATCTTGGACCGATAAGCAGAAGCTTCGCACTGTTGTAGGGTGCAGGGAGTACTATATCATTGTATGTTGTAGCCAGGGCCAGGCTGGCATATGGCTGAATCCTGTAATTAAATTCTCCCTTGAGAGTTAGCCTGGTGCCATTATAATATCCTCCATACCTTCCTGTAAGTACATAATTGAATAATTTACGGTTATCGGAAGTGAATGTTACTCCAACCTCATTCCAGTCATATTCTGAACCTGCAGGCAGTTGTAAACCACCGGTATTGGTTGGATCAAATGGTTCCTGAAGCTCAATAAATGTCTCTTTATAATCCACGGAGAAATTGCTCTTATTCAGCCATTCAACATTGTACAGAACTTGTGTTTCCCTGTCGGTGAGTGAAAATGATGAATAAGGATCCATGTAGGTATCCAATTTTATTGCGGGACCATGACTTATAATTTTGCTGCTTTCGGGGAAAAACTTATACTGGAATGAAGGATTAAGCTGATAATATCCATTCCTTCTTACATACCCTGTTTCTGCATCATACCCCGAACCTGTAAGTGCCTGGTTTACAATAGCTGTTATATACTGGGATGAATAGGTCAGATTAACCGCCAATGCGGCATCTTTAATTGTCAAATTCTCCTGAAGATTCTGATGATAGTAAGCCTTCCCGGTCCAGCGGTTGTCGGGACTTGCAAGGTTATATTCAAGGCCGGCAATCCGGTTATATATTCTGCCTGAAGATGTTTCGCTATTTGTTGTATCCAGCACCTGTTTATTGACTATAAATCCAGTAATATTCGATCGGCTGAAGACACGCCTCTGTAATGCACTGACCAGAAAATTGGCTGGATGGATATCTCCTTCTGAACCGGTTTGTATATCCATGACCCCTATTCTCCATTTGGTGCCGATATTCCCGCTCAGCCGCGCTCCTGCAATTACCGGACTATCGAGACCAATTCTTCTTGAAAAGAAGGGCCTAACGGTTTCTGTTCCAAGGCTGGCAAAAAGATCACTGTTCTCAAGATAGAACTGTCTCTTCTCGGGAAAAAAGAGTTCATAACGGTCGAGATTTGTCTGCTGTTTGTCCACTTCGACCTGCGAATAGTCAGGATTAACAGTAAGATCAAGATTCATGGATGTAGAGAGTATCATCTTTGCATCAAATCCTGCATTCCCGGTCCATACCGGTTCCTGTTCAGTCTGATAATCCCTTGTAACTTTTCCGGTCACATAAGGGATAAGCGAAAAACGGAGCCCTGCTTT
>WSSedA1B3DRAFT_1000079_pt1 | contig 25530 bp, 20 predicted proteins | sample WetSurSiteA1Bulk_FD_9468 | JGI IMG/M metagenome (IMG submission 9468)
AATCACCCCGACTGCTGTGAGAGCAACGCGGGTTTTACGCCTTCCTAGATTGTCGAGAATGATCGACAATAAATCTAAAATACTCATCAGAACTTTATTTTCAGATCACAAGAAATATTACGGACCTTTTAAGGGTGGTTTGGCTGGTACAGTGACAGGTTGTTCGCTTGGTATACCTGTCTCGATAGGTTGATTTGTGCTTGATGATTGTGATTCATATATACCACTGTCCAGACCGATTAATCCCAATACGAATCGCCATATTTTTTGTAAGAGGGTTTCAGGCTGTTCTGGAATGATTTCTTCATTTCGGTTTTGTCCATCGGTGATAGATGGTTCGATCATGGATTGTTCCGTCGCCTCAACAGTGAGCGTCTCAGTGATGACTTCTGGTTGATTGAAATCGTTCGTATAGTCAATCGTCACAAGAAGGTCAACAGATCCAGGTTGATCTGGTATATAGCTGGCATCCAAAGTGAAATAACCACCCGATTCAAGTGTCCCGACAAGTATAGAATTATTGTTGAGCTCGCCGGAATCAACACTTACTTCCATTGTTCCAAGTACAACACTGGTTTTTCCCAAATTAACTACCTGCAATGGAAGTATATTCGGTTGCCCTACGAATATGGATGAAACATCTTGATAAAAACCGATATCCACTATTGGTATACGATAAACCAAAAGCGTGATAACCTGATCATCCGTATAAGAATGATTGGATGCGTCATTATAAACAAAAGAAATTTGAAGAGGATATGCGCCAGGTGCGGTAGAAGTATTAACAATCAGAGATTGATTGGTATTGAGACTGGCTCCTGAAGTTAAGTCTCCCAATGATTGAATATTGGATGCTCCGATCGGCGCAAAATTCGTAAATTCTCCACTACCGCCAGATATTCCTCCTGGTTGTTGTGTGCCTGAATCAACACCCGCTCCACTAGATCCACCGCCAACAATCATGGTGATACTCTGTGCGGTGGAATTTCCCATGTTTTTTACAGTTACAGATAGATTAAATTGAGTACCAGATTGAAGTGGGCTGGTGTCGGTTGTATACGTGGTTATCACCAACTGTGGTTTAACCGACGGTGTTGAGGTCAGTGTTGGTGTAGTAGTTGCCGTGACCCACGAGGAATAGGATTGATAAACTGGCAATGTAATAACAAATGCTTCACTATATAAAATACCAGATTCATCTGCATATGAAAGAATCATATTTATTGACGCTAATGTTCCCCATACATTTGTACTAACCAGTAATGGTTGAGAAAAATCATGATGATTACTCGGCGCGATCTCTCCAACCGCAACAACACCACCGGTTTCTCGAGGAATTAAATCTCCAGGTACGAAGGTAGCTACGATATTCTTTGCGTATTGCTGACCTGCGTTATATAAAGTTATATAGAGGGTAAAGTTATTCCCAGGTGAAATTTTTTCCTGACTTATACTATAAGAATCAACAACCACTACTGGACGTTCATATCCAATCGGAGGCTCAACTGTTTGAGTAGCCGCTGCTGTTGGAGCAGCTTGTATTACAGTGAGTGAATTCGGAAGTGAGGCAGCAGAGGCATCAGGATTTGTAACCGTCACTGTATAAGTTCCAACTGGTATACCGGCAGGTACTGCTGCGCGTAATGTAGTATTTGAAAAAAAAGAAGTACTTAAAGAGCTATAACCATCCAGTGATACTACTGCTCCCAGTACAAAATCCGTTCCAGAAACGGTGATGGTATTCACTTGTTGATTTGAGATGGTATTTGGATTTACTCCCGTGATCAATAATGCCGCTTTGGCCTTTGTGGGGAGATATAGAAGTCCTATTATTGTAATCATCATCAATAAGAGATTAATATATCGAGAAAAAATACTTTTTTCCATGATTAATCCTTTAGATAATCCTGTAAAGCGTGTAAATCAGGATTTCATACCTTTTGTTACGAGTAGTATAGATGCTTTATTGTATTCTTCTTCTGACACAATTTTCCCATCTAGTAAATAATATTGGTGTGTAGCAAATTGTTTCATTCTCGAATCATGGGTAACGACAAGTACAGAATGGCCTGTTTGGTGCAATTCTGACAGTAACTGCATGATGTTCGCTCCACTGGAAGTATCCAAATTTCCAGTAGGTTCATCTGCTAAAATTAATAAAGGATCATTTATCAATGCACGCGCAATCGCAACTCTTTGTTGCTGCCCACCGGATAATTCTGTCGGTCGATGGGTCATTCTATCTTCCAATCCAACCTGTTTAAGTACTTCCATGGAACGTTGAATACGTTGGGATTTTGTCGAACGACTAAATCGTAATGGAAAAGCGGCATTTAATAATGCATTCATGCTAGGAATAAGGTTAAATGATTGAAAAATGAACCCCACCGTTTTACGACGATAGATCGCAAGCTCATTTTCGTCCAAGTTTTCTAATAGCTGTCCATTGACCTCAATATTACCCTTTGTGGGTCTATCCAAGCCGCCTAATAAGTACAATAAAGTGGACTTTCCAGAACCAGATGGGCCCATTAAAACTGTAAAGGAATTTGGTTCCAAGCCCAGGTTAATTCCTGCCAATGCATGGACTACAGTATGACCAATATTGAAATCTTTATCTANTTGAGATATTTTAACCAGTGAATCTGTCATTAATTATGAATAGCAATTCTTCTAATGTGTTAAAAGAAAAATGGTCTNGTAATATTTAAATTNCCAAGAGNTTGAATAATATATGCAACCCCTGATTGAAGAAGGATGATGATTAGAACAGTGATAAATACNCTCAAAATTGACTTTGATGGATTTAAACCACTCGATATTCNAGTGCCTATAACTAGCAATACTAGTTGCCATATCCAATAGATATCTATCACCGAAAGTATNTGAGATAAAAAGATTGAAAGATTGGAAGCACTGGAAGGAGTAAAACCTGACAAACCTGGATTGACGATTAATTTATGAAATATCAATATATAAATAAGCTGAATTATTTCTCTTAAAAATAATGGCAAACTTGACCATGCAACGATATTCAGGGATAAAGCTGTACTTCCTCGACCGCCAAACAGCGTAGTGACTAAGTGTAATATTCCTCCAAGAATTAACCAGCCAAACCAAATACTTACTAAAGTTGTGATAGAAGGTAGCACATAAATAAAAACTGGGCCTTGCGTGGATTGGACAGCTTGCATATATTGAGCTTGTTGTTCTGCAGAATAATACTCAAAGTCAGGAGGGTAAGTGATTTCACCCATGGTTGCTGCCTGACTTTTTATTCTCCCAGTTACCAAAACATTAATCACTGTGACAAAAGATAATATGAGCAAAGGCGTAAGCCAAACTGAAACTGTTAATGAAGCTATCTGTTGAAAACCACGACGTGGGTGAAACAATATTTCCGGTACCCAGGCGAAGTTCAGGCGCTTTGTTTGTTGTGTATATGAGATATCGGTCATAATTTATTACCTGTTGCAGGAAAAATGATTATTTTATTTATATTTGATATTTATTATTTTTCTGGTTCTTCCATNATTCCATCGACATGATATGGTAAACGCATACTGAGCCAAACAACCATTAAACTTATCTTATCAATGCTTGATTCTGAATCAGGAAATAGTCCAGTAAAATTATTNTAGATTATTTCGAAATCCTCCCCTTTAGGCCAATGTGTGAAAAAGCCAGGTAACTTGGTTCTGTTAAATGAAATTGGAAATACCGGCCATTCCTTTATAAATTCAGCCGTAAAATTCTCTATATCCATTACATCAGTTTCTTCAAGAACCTTCCAATTTCGAGATTTAAGCAGTTGAAAAATTTGGTTTCGTAATTCTGATTGGTTTTCTGCCCAACATGATAGGATAGTTGCAACTAGATCTGGATTTTTCTCAAAAGCCTTCGATGTAGGTAATACTTTCACTAATGCTGGTGCCTTATCGCTAGATCGAAAACCAGGTACCGTAACTCTTTTTTTAATTTTTTCATTTATATCATTTTGTAACGATTCGGGTAAATTAGATTGGGTTGTTAATGTGTCGCGGATGATCATCAATCTGAAATCAGGTCGCATAAATTCGTTGATTGCATGAAATGGTAAAAATTCTGTGTTTTCTGGCATTTTTTACCCTTTGTTTTTAATTTATCGATAGTATACCAAATCATTTTGTTTCACAGACGATTTTTTACTTTTATGTACTTTAAGCCAACACGTAAGTACTGTACTAACAAAGCGATTTGGATTATAGAATTGAATAAAAACAGAGGAAGGTAGTTAATGAAAACCATAAATACGGAAATAAAGATACTTCTATTGGATTAGGATCGATACCATAAGTTGATATTCAGAAATCTTTCAGATCATAAACCATTTGTAAAGATTAACTCTGACAAATATATTATGACTACTTGGATAGAGGATTATCTCTTTTCGGCAAATTAATTTTATTCATATGAATCCTTCGAATTGTATTCGGAATAATTATTTATAAATATAGAGATCTTAACGGGAAAGTATATAAATCGTAATCTATCTAATAGTTACAGGTTATAGCGGTATAATCGAACCCATCTAAAAAAAAGCTATATCAATTAAATGAATTTCTTGATTTTAGTTTGTATCATGAACGAGACGCTATTCAGGCAGGTAGTATTGAATTGGTTTCAATAATTAGAATAATTACGATACTTGATGGTANTAGTGTATCTAAAGCTACGAGTATGATAATTAGATAGAATNGATATTAATCCATCNGGAGGCATAAGTCAGATAAAATCAGCANNGAAACACATGGATAATAAGATACACTATATATGTGGAGGATTTTATGCTAAACATTGAAAAGATTGATACCAATAATAAGTCTCTCGTAAAAAGATTTGTACGTATACCATATCGCCTGTATGCTAATCATCCCCAGTGGGTAGCACCCCTTTTTATCGATGCTGAAACGCAACTGAACCGCTCAAAACACCCGTTTTACGAACATAGTGATGCAGATTTCTTCATTGCAACAAAAGATGGTCGGGATGTGGGCAGGATTGCCGCGCTTGAAAATAAGCGTTTTAATGATTATCATAAAACAAAACAAGCACAATTCTATTTATTTGAATGCGAAGATGACCAGGAAGTTGCTAACGCTCTTTTTGAAAGAGTATTCGATTGGGCAAAAGCTAGAGGTCTTGACAATATAGTTGGTCCTAAAGGGTTCGGTGCACTGGACGGATATGGGATTCAGGTTGAAGGATATGATCATCGCCAAATGATGACGATGATGAATTATAACTATCCTTATTATGTTAGTTTGGTCGAGAATATTGGATTTTTAAAAGAAGTTGATTTTGTGTCATGTTATTTGAGTAAAGAAGCATTTCACCTACCCGAACGAGTCTATCGAATTGTTGATCGGGTAATAACGCACAGCAACCTTGGCGTACAACGATTTGAGACTAAAAAAGACTTAAGGTCATGGGCAAAAAGAATTGGTAAGCTCTACAATGATTCGTTTATAAATAATTGGGAATATTATCCCTTAACTGATCGCGAAATTCAATTTCTCCTAGAAAATATCCTTACCGTTGCTGATCCGCGGTTAATCAAGATAATTACGCACAATGAAGTTGATGCGATCGGTTTCTTATTTGGTTTTCCGGATTTGTCGGCTGCATTACAAAGAGCAAAAGGGAAATTATTACCATTTGGTATTATTGATTTGATGATGGAAATGAAACGCACGAAATGGGTTTCTTTAAATGGAGCGGGTGTTTTGCCAGAATTTCAAGGTGTAGGTGGTAATGCATTATTATATGTAGAAATGGAAAAGACTTTACATGAATTTAATTTTGAACATGCTGATCTAACACAGGTTGCAGAAACCGCGGTTCAAATGCGGCACGATTTGGAAAATGTCGGCGGTAGAGCGTACAAAAATCATCGAGTTTACCATAAGCATATTTAGTTAAATCATATTTTGTTGGTAATTAATGGATAAAATCTATAAAATCACCACAAATTTCCTTCCTGGAGTAAATCGGGAAGGAATTCTTTATGAGATATTTAAATTGCTTGCCTTAATAATGATAGTCATTTATAAATATTGAGAAATAAGTATTTATGCAACCAATCCTTTTTATTAATCTAACTACTGGAGTTATCGATAGAGTCGAAGTTCCTTACCAATGGGAGGTTGAATACCTAGGAGGAGCATCTTTAGCTTGTAGATTGTTATATAAAGATTTGATTTCAACGCTTAATCCACTCTCTCCAGAAGCACCTTTGCTGTTTATAACAGGCCCGTTGACCGGAACATATGGTCCCGCTGTCGGGCGCTTTGTAATTTGTGCTAAATCACCAGCAACTGGTTTGTGGGGAGAATCAAATTGTGGGGGATTTTGGGGACCAGAATTACGTATGGCTGGGTTTGATGGGTTATGGATAACTGGGAAAGCAGAAAATCCAGTTTATATAAGCATTGTCGACAACAAAATTCAGTTACATTCAGCTGTTCACATTTGGGGAATGGATACTTACTCAACCCAAACAGCAGTAAAAGCGGAATTGAATGTGAAGAACGCGAGAGTTGCTGTAATTGGTCCGGCTGGAGAATCACGGATTCCTTTTGCACTTGTTCTGACTGACCATGGAAGAGTGGCTGGTCGCACAGGAATCGGCGCTGTGATGGGTTCAAAAAATCTTAAGGCTATCGCAGTGAAAGGGCATCGATTATTAATACCTGTGGCGAATGAGGATCTTTATTCACGTATAAGGTCTAAAGTAAATCAAGAATTAAAATCAGACTCGTATACCGAAGTTCTTCACGAACTTGGTTCTGCGGGAGCTGCTGATTATTTTGATTATCTAGCTGATATGCCGAAACGGTATTTTCAAAAAGGTGTATTTTCGGGCGCGACAAAAATATCGGGATCAAATATTGCTGAAAGTATTTTGGTAGGAACCAGTGCATGTCATGCATGTGTTATTGCATGTGGTAGGGTTGTGAAATTAGGGGATGGTATAAAAAGAAAGGGACCGGAATATGAGACTTTGGCTGGTTTTGGTCCTAATTTATTGGTAGATGATCCCACCAAGATTACAAAATTGGGCGAACTCTGTGATCGATACGGTATGGATACTATTAGTCTAAGCAATACAATTGGACTTGTTTTTACCTTATACGAGCTAGGGTTTATATCACCAAGTGAAGCCNATGATATTNCATTACAATGGGGAAAAACTGAGTCAATCGAAAAATTAATNCATTTGACATTGAGTAAAGTGGGTATTGGTGAATGGATAGCAATGGGCTCGAAAGAATTGGCAAAACATTATGGATGTGAAGATGACGCNATCCAGATAAATGGACTGGAGNTCCCTTATCATGATCCACGAGGTACGAGTGGGATGGCTTTGGTATATGCTACATCACCCCGTGGTGCATGCCATAATCAATCGGATTATTTTTTGGTAGATATTGGTCAAGTATTAACCAGTATAAATATGCAACAATTTTCCAGACAAGGTGGCGCTGAAAAAGCGCAAAATGTGGCAATTCATCAGAATTGGCGAACGGTTTCAAACTCTTTGGTTATTTGCGCTTTTGCAAATGTGCCTCCTGAATCAATTTTGGATCTTGTAAATGCTGCTTGTGGTTTGAGTTGGTCATTAGAAGAGCTAATGTTAGCTGGAGAACGTGGCTGGAATTTAAAAAGACTTATAAATAATCGGCTTGGACTAACCCGAGCGAATGACAAGCTTCCAAAAGGTCTATTAAAACCATACTCTGATCATCCTCTGGGATCAGAGGATTATGTGCCTGACTTTAACAAAATGATTGAAGCATACTATGAAGTACGGGGATGGGACCCAACCACCGGATATCCCAAAAAGGAGAAATTATTGTCTCTGAGTCTTGACTGGGTTGCGGAGGGCATATGATGAAAATATTTTCGGTTTCAGAGATGCAATCCTTAGAAAAAGAAGCCAATCAATGTGGATTGGATTATCAAACGATGATGGAAAATGCCGGGAAAAGCATAGCAGAAGAAATCAATATTGCGTATAGGCATCTACCTAACAAAAGAATCGTTGCCCTAGTAGGTTCTGGAAATAATGGTGGCGATTCACTAATTTCTTTATTTTATCTATCTGAGGATATGTGGGAAATATGTGCATATATTATAGGAAAGCGTCTGGAAAGTGATCCGCTGATCGAACGGCTAACCATAAAAAATGGAAAAGTAATTTATATTGATGATGATAAAAATTATTCACAGCTAGAACAATTACTTAAATCGTATTCGGTTTTAATTGATGGAATACTAGGAACAGGAATTAAATTACCTCTGAGAGATGACATTGCTAGAATATTAACATTTGTCAACGAACAGCAAACAAAATCTGACAGACCATTACATGTCGTAGCAGTTGATTGTCCATCAGGAGTGGATTGTGATACAGGAAAGGTCGCTCCTGAAACAATTCCAGCAGAAATCACGATTACTTTAGCGGGAATGAAACTTGGATTAATCAAATTTCCCGCTGCAAGTTATACGGGAAATATTAGATATGGCCAAATTGGTTCGATAAGCGACTTAAAGTCATTTATCGAGAATAAAAAATTTATATTGGATAATGAATTAATTAAATCATTTCTTCCTGAAAGGCCATTAGATTCTCACAAAGGAACCTTTGGAACTGCTTATATTGTCGCTGGATCACTGAACTTCACTGGAGCAGCGTTGTTGGCTGGCCTTGCTGCATATCGAATAGGTGTAGGTCTTGTTACGATGGCAGTCCCTGCACCCTTACACAATGCATTATCAGGCGGCTTTCCTGAATCAACATGGATATTGCTACCCCATGAGCAGGGTGTAATTTCTATGGATGCTGTAAATATATTACTAAAAACGATTAACCGCGCCAGTGCATTATTAGTTGGTCCAGGTTTTGGTATGGAAGATACCACCAGAGAGTTTATTAAAGGTGTTCTAACTTCGTTTCGAGAAAAGAGAGTTGATTTCGGTTTGATTGAATCTGAAATTAAAAATATTGATAATGAGCGTAGCATAAAAAAGCCTTTGGTTATGGATGCCGATGGTCTGAAGTTATTAGCGAAAATCGACAATTGGACAGATCTTTTACCACCTTTGACTATCCTTACGCCTCATCCAGGTGAGATGGCAATATTGACCGGTATACCTATTGATAATATTCAGGAACATAGAATCGAAATTGCTCAGGAATATTCAGTAAAATGGGGGCATATTGTCGTATTGAAAGGGGCATACACAATTATTGCTGGACCAGATGGTCGAATAGGAGTTGTTCCTGTTGCTACCCCAGCTTTAGCAAAAGCAGGTACAGGAGATGTCCTTGCTGGATTAATCGTTGGATTACTAGCTCAGGGAACAAATGCGTTTCAAGCAGCCTGTAGTGGCGCTTGGATACATGCATATGCAGGTCTATTAGCAGCAAAACGCTTAGGTAATAATGCCTCTGTATTGGCTAGTGATGTAATAAATGCAGTTCCACAAGTGTTGAGTGAATTATTGTAGCATATTAACAAAAAAGAAACCCTAAATAGGGTTTCTTTTTTTCTTTAATGGGTTGAATTAGCCTTCTACAGTAACCTCAGTAGTATCACTTGAGGTAGACTGTGGTTTATTTTGCCCGGAAGAAGATTTTTTTGTTAGTTCTGTGGCTTTATCTTGAGTTAATTTAATTAATTCATCCGCCCGTGCCCTTGCATCTGCTGCAGCAGCTTCTGCTTTAATTCTTGCAGTTTCAGCTTTTTCGACAGCTTTATCTTTTAACTCAATACTTCTGTCATGAATAATTGTACGCGTTTCTTCTCCTGAGGCTGGCGCAAGTAATAAGGCCGCAACTGCACCTATTACACCACCGACAACAAACCCTGCGAGGAATGCACCAAAATCACTTTCTCGTTCAGCCATGAGTTTTCTCCTTTTTATTATCGATTGATTTTATTTTTTTCCAGTAAATCGAAAGATATCTGCTAGCCGTTGAAAAACAGCTACAACTTCATTTAATTTTATTACAGGTTCGACAAGATTATCACTTAAGAATTTTGTTGTACCTCTTAAATTACTAACGGTTTCATTCGTTGAAGCTAATATTGGTTTCACTTCATTTTCAAGTAAATTAGTTAAACGAGCTATCTGGATCATCAAAATGGTTAATGCCAGGCCAGAAAGCATAGATTCTAATGCCAATAAAATGATAAATACATCTCTCACTCTACTTACTGTTGCCAGTGAGGTCAATTCTGGATTAAGAAGGAAATAAAAACCAATTACCAGTAATAAAAGACTAATAAATACAATCGCTCCTAAACCGATAATGATCAATCGCTGTTTGCGCAATTCACTCGGATCAGGAGTCGAGGTTGTGAGTATAGGTGTATTTTCGTATGGAGTATTATCCATTATTACTCATTATACCATAGCGATTGTTTATTGATATTTTCCGCATAGTTTGTAAGCATAGCGAGAAAAAATTCTGAAAAATTAACATGGTTTTGCTTGACATACTGCACAATAATTATATAATTATTGTCAGAAACGGAAGCATATTCTCGTTCTTATGTATGAAATAGACAATTTAGATAAGAAAATAATAGATTTATTAATGGAAGATGGCCGTATGCCTGCATCTACAATGGCACGGCGAATTGGGGGGATTTCTGAAAGAGTGGTTCGATATCGAATCGAGAGAATTGTCAAAGAAGGATATATACAAATCAGTGCAATTACAAATCCAAAATCATTGGGATACCTTGTTACTGCGGATGTATTTTTGGAAGTGGAATCTAATTCAATTTTAGATGTAGCGCAAAAGGCATCTGAATATGAATGTGTAAGTTATGTGGCTTGTTCTATCGGAGAATCAGACATAAGCATACAAATTGTCGGTCACGATACGAATGAAATTTATCAATTTGTCACCAATGTGATTGGAAAAATTCCTGGGGTGAGAAAAACTACAACATCGATTGTTCCTTTGGTTCTAAAGGATGTTTATCAGTGGAGAATACCAGATTCAGCTTGCATATTAATTGATGATGAATCATCAACTGATTCCGAGGAGATGTAGAATGAAAATGACCAACAATATAAGTAAACAATTACAGAATAGAGCAGTTAAATCTATTCCGTTAGGCGTAAATTCAAATTTTCGATATTGGGGAGAAAATATCACTCCATATGTAGATAAAGCCAAAGGGGCGTATCTGTGGGATGTTGATGGCAATAAGTACATAGATTATCGCATGGCATTTGGGCCGATCATTCTTGGGCATGCGTATGATGAAGTAGATGCAAAAGTTCATGCTGAAATCGATCGTGGCGTCTTATTCGCTATGACTAGTGAAGTAGAACTTGATCTTGCTGAGATGATCATTGATATGTGCCCATGCGTTGAAATGGTTAGACTCGCCTGCTCTGGAACTGAAGCTACCATGCATGCCTTAAGAGTTGCGAGAGCTTATACCGGTCGTGAAAAAATAATAAAGTTTGAAGGGATGTACCATGGTTTTCAGGACTATACATTATTCTCAACCTATGCCCCAGCTGAAGCTTATGGGAATATCAACAGTCCAATATCCATCCCTTCGAGTTCTGGTATTCCAAAATCGCTCAATGATCTGATTTTCACACTCCCATTTAATAACTTTGATATTTTAGATAAAGTCCTTAGAAGGGTAGGTTACGAGATCGCTGCAATAATCAGTGAGCCATGTTTAGGAAATTGTGCAGCAATTGAGCCTTTACCTGGTTTCTTGGAGTTCATACGAGAAAAGTGCACTGAATACGGCATCGTCTTTATTTTAGATGAGGTAAAAACTGGTTTTAGAATTGCGAACGGTGGGGCACAAGAGTTTTACAATATCAGACCTGACTTGGCAACCTATGCAAAAGCACTTGGAAATGGATTTCCTATCGCTGCTTTCGGCGGCAGAAAGGACATTATGAACATCATCGGGAATGGTGTTGCCCAAGGGGGAACTTATAATAACAATAAGCCGGGGGTTGCTGCTGCATACGCAACCCTTAAGTTATTAAAAGAGGAACCTGTTCTTGATATAATCGCCGCTCGTGGTAGAAAATTAATGGAAGGGTTAAAGGATATATTTGTTGAGGCAGATATCCCGGTGAGTGTTCATGGTTATCCCGCCATGCTATCTTTTGCTGTTGGAAAGGTAAAAGTGACTGGACAACGCGATTGGCAGGAAACTGAGAGAGATTATTACCTAAGATTGGTGGAGTATGCAATCGCGCACGGTGTTATGCCAGATCATGATCCACGTGAACCATGGTTTTTGTGCTACTCCCACTCAGATACGGACATTGAAGAAACTTTGAACGTAATGGCTGATGCAATTAATAAAGTCGATAGATAGGCGCTTTATTTATACAAGAATAGAACTTCGAAACAAATAATTTTCTCCTACTGAATTAACACCCAGTGAAGAAATCTTTTTCCTCAAGCTGGGGTTAAAATAAATAATAATTAATGCAGAATTGTAATATCTAGCGATGGTGCAATGGATTAGGTCGATACAAGAAAGGAGGACGAAAAACGAAAACTTAGTTTTTTCATTGGCTCCAATATCACAAATATATCTAAATTTCAATAAATAGTAATAGGAGGATGAAAAAATGTCTGAACAGATGACTTTTGCTAGGAAAGCAAGTGGCCTTGTACGCGGACTATCATTTCTTGATGCATTTGGTGTAGGATTTATGAACCAGGGTCTAACACCAAGTATGTGGGTAATGATCAGTTTCGGCTTAGGGGTTTATCTTGGCGGAAATTTAATTTGGGCAACAATAATATCTGCTGTCTTATGTGGCATTGGCTTTTCTCTTGTTTGGGGTATTCTAGGCGGCTCAATGCCCCGATCGGGTGGTGAATACATATATAATTCACGCATTATCCATCCAGTGATTGGAATTGCAGAATCCTTCGGTAATGCCTTTGTTTGGATTATGTGGATTTTTGTTTTGGCACCGTGGACAATTGACCCTGGTTTGACCATGATGTTTCAATTCTTAGGAATGGAATCCGCAGCCGAAGCGGTCCAAACACCCACTGCAGTATTTTTAATCTCCACAGTCGTAAGCATGATTGCGTTATTGTTCGTCGTATTTGGATTGAAAATATTTGCAACAGTGCAAAAGGTGATCATGGTTTTCGGAATTCTTGGATGTACCGTAATATTATTAGTATTTACATTTACCACTCATGATCAATTCNTAACAGCCTGGAATAGCCTTGCCGTTCAGTATNGCTCGCTTGATTATCAAGGATTCTTAGCAAGTGCGAATGCATCCATTCAAGAAGCGGGCAAGGTGTTACCATCTACTTGGAATTGGTTTGATACTTTTGGTGTCATGGTCGCTGGATCATGGTTGTTTGCGTATTCATATTGCATCACTTTTATTGCTGGTGAGGTTAAGCGACCAGACAAAACTATTATCCTGGCAAACCTTACAGCGATCCTGGTTCCCGCGTTCTTCATGCTCTGGTTGGCATTGGGTCTTTACAAAGCAGTTGGTTTTGAGTTCCTCTCCGCATCAGCTTTTGTGGATAATAATGGGATAGAGTTGGCAGGATATGCTTTTCCTTGGGCACCAAATTTTGTCGGACTTGCAGCTGTGGTTGTACCGACAAATTACTTTGCCTTATTCATGATGTCTCTATCATTTATTCTCTTCAATTTGTGGTGGGTAGCGCTTTCGTACCTGGCGTTTCCACGAATTTTATTTGCGTGGGGAATGGACAGGATGGGACCAAAATGGTTTGCGGATATTGATTACAAATTCTCATCACCTGTAAAAAATCATATCCTTTGCTTCTTATTAGGCGAGATCGGAATATTTTTGTTCGCCTTCTACGGGGACCCGATGGAATCGCTTTCTGTCACTGGAATGGAGATTGTATCTGTGTTTGGCATAACCGCAATCGCAGCGGCAATATTCCCATTCTCTAAGCGTGCGCGACAAATTTGGGATTCATCGCCATACAAGAGTTGGAAAATATTGGGAATTCCTGTCGTAACTATAGGGGCAGTAGTAAATTTGATTTATTTGGGAATATTATTTTATTACTTTTACTTCATGGCGGAAATGGGAGAACAAGACCTGGTAAAGGGATCACTAATTTTGTATAGTGTAATTTGGATTTTGGGAATAATCTGGTATTTCTACTGGAAGAATCGCAACAAACAGGTTGGTGTCGATATTAGTATGACTTTTGGTGAATTACCTCCTGATTAGCAAATAAGTTATTTGAAGGACGAAGGCTCAGACCTTCGTCCTTCATTCTATCAATTCCGCTAAGGAGCTTCGAATGGGTAAACCGGTGAAAATTTTTTTTGTTACGGACATTCATGGATCAAATTTATGTTATAGAAAATACTTAAACGCCTTAAAAGTTTACAATGTTGATGTTGGTATCCTTTTGGGTGATTTAACAGGTAAGGTATTGATTCCAATTGTCGAGAAAGCCGGCGGAAGCTGGGAAACTACGTTAATGGGCTCGCATGTTGACATCTCTACTCAGGAAGAGCTTGATAAACTTAAAAAGACTATTGAGATGATGGGATATTATTGGGTTCATCAGACTCCTGAGGAGTTTCATATTTTTAAAACAAACCCTCAAAAAGTTGACGAATTATTTAAAGAATTGATGATGAGTCGATTATGTGAGTGGATCGACCTAGCTGATGAACGTTTAGCTGGAACTGATTATAAGGTTTACATGGCTCCTGGCAATGATGACCATTTTGAGGTCGATAAGATCATTTCCGATTCAAAAGCAATAGTAAATTGTAATAATAAAAATGTGATGTTAGGTGAGCACGAAATGATCACTTTTTGTTGGGCGAATCCCACCCCTTGGAACACACCACGTGAAAAACCTGATGAAGAATTGGAGCCAATGCTGGAAGAATTGATATCTACGGTCAAGGATAAATCGAATGCAATCTTTAACTTTCATGTCCCACCATACGGTTATGCTTTGGATTTAGCGCCAGAGTTGACCAAGGATCTTGTTCAGGCAGCTGATAGGAAAATTCATGTTGGGAGTCATGCTGTTGCTAAAATGATAGAAAAATATCAACCTTTGATTGGGCTGCACGGTCATATTCATGAATCGCGCGGTGCTCAAAAAGTGAAAAAAACATTGATCATCAACCCAGGAAGTGAATACTCTGAAGGAATATTAAAGGGAGCGATGATCATATTGGAAAAAGGTAAAGTTAAGGATTATGTGTTCACAAGTGGATAGGAGAAGAGCGCATGTTACCAGTGAAAAAGTTTCGTCTGCCAAAAGATATTCCTTTAGAAGAATATCCAAAACCTGAAGAATATCTGGATGAAGCACGCAGGTTAACTGATGTTGCTCAAAAAGAGGGTCTGGTTTTACGTGTAATGGGTCCAATTGCCTTACATTATTACTTTCCTGATTATGTTGATCTTTACCGGCGTATGGAACGTCTTGGAGAGAGGGTATTTACTGATATTGATTACGCGTCATACAGTAAGAATCGCGGAAAAATTGTACCATTTTTTGAAAAACAAGGATATGAACTGGAAAAAAGAGCAGCGATGATGAGTGGAGGAACACGCCACATCTATTTTGGGCCGCGTATTCCCATGATTGATGTGTTTTTTGATAAATTGGACTACAATCACCCCATAAATTATCAGGGTCGACTTGAATTACACCCCTACTGTGTTTCACTCACCGACCTGTTATTACAAAAACTTCAAATTGTGAAAATAAACGATAAAGATTTAAAGGATGCCATGTTACTTCTATTGGCTGCTCAAATTGGTGAAGATGATAAAAATAAGATAAATTTTAAATATTTAGCAAAAATTATGTCGGAGGATTGGGGATTTTATTACACCTCAATAATGAACCTTAATAAAATACAAGCTGCAATATATGGGGTTCCGGTTCTCTCAGAACAGGAGAGATTATTAATAAAAGAAAATGCAGAAACAATAATAAAAATTATCGAAATGGAGCCTAAATCTGGTAAATGGAAGGGACGTGCAAAAACCGGAACAAGTAAGATTTGGTATAAAGAAGTATCCGATTGGGAGTAAATAAAAAAAGGACAAACCTATGGAAAGAAAATATGACGGTGCAATGGCTTTCGCTCAACGTTGGATTGAGATCATTCATAAATCAGAAGTAACTGAAGATGAAGCGAAGGCAATAATTGAGGAGTCAAAATATAATTTTGCGGAGCATTTTAATCGAGGCTGGTTGGATTACCGTAAATCTATTACAGAAGCTGGCGATTGGGCATGTGTAGAATGGACTGGATCAGGAGCAATATTCAGAGATATACTTGGTCGTGAATATATTGATTGCCTCGGGGGATATGGGATGATGAACCATGGGTGGAGTCACCCTGAAGTGATAGACAATGTCAAAGCCCAATTAAATCGTACCCCCATGCCGAGTCAGGAGTTGATTGATCCATTACGTGGTGTATTAGCGCGTTTATTATCAATGATCACACCAGGTGATATTAAATATAGCTTTTTTGCCGCAAGTGGAACCGAAGCTATCGAAGGTTCGATAAAATTAGCAAAAATGTATACCCATAAAAATGGTTTTATTGCTGCGTTAAAAGCATTTCACGGAAAGACTATGGGATCACTCAGTATGTTGGGTAAGTCTGATTATCGTACACCTGTGGGCACACTTTATGGTGGACCTGTCTATCACGTTCCATTTGGAGATGCTGATGCAGTCGAAAAACAACTTGAGATTTGTCAAAAAGTAGGAATTGAGATTGCAGCTGTTTTAATGGAACCCATACAAGGCGAAGCTGGGGCAATTGTACCTCCTGAAGATTTTTGGCCTCGAATAAGAGAAATTACAAAACATTATGGTGTTTTATTAATCGCTGATGAAGTCCAAACTGGATTCGGACGTACAGGTAAACTCTGGGGAGTTGACCATTGGGGCGTTGAACCCGATATTATTGCCCTGGCAAAATCATTAGGTGGCGGTGTTATGCCAATTAGTGCATTTTGCTCGTCAGAAGAAATATGGCAATGCATGATGTTCCCGAATCCATTCATTCATACAACGACTACTGGAGGTGGTGCTTTAGCATGTAGTGCNGCGATTGCCTCAATAAATATCACATTNCGAGATAAATTATGGGAACAAGCTGCAGCAAAAGGTAGCTACATNATNCCAAAGTTGGAGGATCTCGCTAACAGNTATCCTCAAATTTATCATAGCATTACAGGTAGAGGATTATTAATTGGTCAACACTTTCACAATCCTGAAGTTGGCTACAAAGTNGCTGCNGGATTATTCAAACGTGGTGTGTTGGTGGCGGGTACTCTCACAAGTGCTCAAACCATTAGAATTGAACCACCTTTAATAATAACATACGAACAGATTGATGCGGTTCTAAATCGTCTTGAAGATACTATAGATGAAGTATCAAAGTCTTTATAGCTAAAATTATGAATTTGTGAAACAACATAAATTCCTGCTGATTTATTTGCCAAACAGTCTGGCTTTATTATAAAAAAAATAGAATTAAAATATGGAGAATAAAATATGAAAGTATTATTAGTCGGAGTAGGTGGGGTGGGAGAGGCTATTGCTGCAATTGCAGAACCACGTAAATGGATAGAACAAATCGTTTTAGCAGATTACAACCTTGAACGGGCGCATGAGGTTCAAGAAAAACTTGGGAATAAGAAGCGATTTCCAATAGAAAAAGTAGATGCCAATCACCAGGATCAAATCATTAACCTTGCAAAAAAGTACCAAGTGGATTTGATCATGAATGCTTGCGATCCGTCTTTTAATAAACCAATATTTGAAGCTGCATTCAATTATGGATCTACCTATATGGATATGGCAATGACATTATCAGAACCACATCCGACAGATCCATTTAATAAGTGCGGAATTAAATTAGGGGATTATCAATTTAAGCGCGCCAAGCAATGGGAAGAAAAGGGATTATTTGCGTTAGTTGGTTTAGGTGTAGAGCCGGGCATGGCAGATGTGTTCGCCCGGTACGCTCAGGATTATTTATTTGATGAAATAGAAGAAATTGGAATTCGCGATGGTGCAAATATTGAAGTACGTGGTTACGAGTTTGCACCTAACTTTTCAATATGGACAACCATAGAAGAATGTTTAAACCCTCCTGTAATTTGGGAAAAAGGAAAAGAGTGGTTTACTACCACACCTTTTTCTGAACCAGAGGTGTTTGAATTTCCGGAAGGTATCGGTAAGGTAGAAGTTGTAAATGTAGAACATGAAGAAGTACTACTTATACCTAGATGGGTAAAATGTAAGCGAGTCACCTTTAAGTATGGACTAGGCGATTTNTTTATTANTGTACTAAAAACATTACACATGCTTGGTTTAGACAATAAGNAAGAAATNAGNGTTAAAGATATCATGNTTGCTCCACGTGATGTCGTTGCTGCTTGCCTGCCTGATCCAGCTCATCTTGGTGATCGGATGTATGGAAAGACAAGCGCTGGCACCTGGGTAAAAGGAATCAAGGATGGAAAGCCACGCGAAGTATATATTTATCAGGTTGCTGATAATGAGGAATGTATGAAAAAGTGGGGATGTCAGGCCGTTGTAGCTCAGACAGCATTTAATGCAGTAATTGGGTGGGATTTACTCAACAGCGGCACCTGGAAGGGAAAAGGTGTGCTAGGTCCTGAAGCTTTAGATCCGATTCCTTTTATGGAAAAGATGGCTGATTATGGATTTCCTTATGGAATAAAAGAAATGTAAGAACTAATAATATCCATGTTTTACAGAAGTTGTCGTTAGCGATTTGTACTTAAGTGTTGTTTCCAATTAGAAATTTGGTTAAACCTGGAGATCCAGATATCAGCGTTTATTTATTAACCTACTACAGAATGATTTATCCCTATATATTATTTAAAATTGAAAGCCGGAATTATTCTTAAGACAAATGTGAGGGAAAAATGGGTATCATTGATAATAACATCCCGAATTTATCACCAGTGTGGACGCGAATTTTTTCTGTAGAAGCTGACCATGCCCAAGGATGTTATATATTCGATTCGCATGGTAATAAATATATAGATTTCTCCTGTGGAATTGGTGTAACAAATACGGGGCATTGCCATCCACGGATTGTAGAAGCCATTCAGAAACAGGCTAGTTTATTAATTCATGGGCAGATAAATATCGTTATCCATAAACCAATGTTAGATTTAGTTGAAGAATTGAAAACGATTGTCCATCCAAGTATTGATGGATTTTTCTTTACAAACTCAGGTGCTGAAGCTGTAGAAGGTGCGATAAAGCTTGCCAGACACGCCACAGGGAGAACCAATATCATTGTTTTTCAGGGGAGTTTCCATGGACGGACTATTGGGACAATGTCATTAACCACTTCAAAGACTGTTTATCGGGCAGGCTATCAACCTTTAATGGCAGGTGTATTTATCGCACCTTACCCATATGCTTACCGTTATGGTTGGAATGATGAACAGACAACTCAATGGTGCCTTGAGGAATTGGAATTTCTATTCTTATCACAAACTGCTCCAAATGAAACTGCGGCGATTTTAATTGAACCAGTGCTTGGTGAAGGCGGGTATGTTGTTCCACCCCAAGATTTTTTGGGTAAATTACGAGAAATATGTGATAAATATGGCATTTTGTTAATCATGGATGAAATCCAATCAGGATTTGGTAGAACCGGAAAATGGTTCGCACAAGAGCATTTTAATGCGAGCCCAGATATAATGACAATAGCTAAAGGGATAGCATCTGGCTTACCTTTAGCTGGAGTTTTTAGCCGTCTGGATATAATGAAAAAATGGCAGACCGGAACACACGGGGGAACATTCGGAGGAAATGCTGTAGCATGTGCTGCCGGAGTTGCGACAATTCGGGCTATGCGTGACGAACGAATGTTGGAAAATGCACGCGTTCGAGGAGATCAATTGATTAAGCACCTGAAAAGAGTGCAATTAGACTATCCTGTGATTGGTGATGTCCGTGGTTTGGGTCTTATGATCGGTGTTGAATTCCGCTCCTTAGATCGAAAACCAGATAAAATAACAACGAAAGCGGTTGTAACCGAGTGTTTCAATAACAAGTTAATGTTATTAACCTGTGGTACATATGATAATGTCATTCGCTGGATACCTCCTTTAATTGTCACTGAAGATGAAATTGATATGGCAGTGAGTATATTTACTGATGCAATACGTTCAGTAGTGAAGTAAATTACCATCACTTTGTATACATTAATTGGTTTTTATTTATATAAAGGATATTAATATTCTGAAATAGTAATCAAAAAGGAGATATATATTGTGGAAATTAGTTTACCACCTTATGACTTGAAGGTTTGGAGGGTTAATGTAAATGATAAAAAATTTACTCGAGAATCTGTACCAAAGTCTTGGGAGCGTTTAGGGGGCGCGGATTAGTTGCAAGGATCTTATTGGATGAAATTTCTCCTGCATGTGAACCATTAGGACCTATGAATAAATTACTACTTACCCCAGGATTACTGGTGGGACATATGTTGTCCAGTTGCGATCGAATTTCTTTTGGCGGAAAAAGTCCTTTAACAGGTGGAGTTAAGGAAGCCAATGCTGGTGGAACAACTGGTTTAAAATTGGCATTTCTAGGAATAAAAGCTTTGATTATTGAAGGTAAACCGATGTATGATTCCTGGAATGTGCTACATATTGACTCTAGCGGTGTGATATTCGAGTCAGCTGAAGGTTTAGTGGGTTTTGGAACATATGAATGCACAAAAAAATTGATAGAAAGGTATGGTGATAAAGTTGGAATTGCGTTAATCGGACAGGGTGGTGAAATGCTTTTACCGGCCGCTGGGATTCAAAATCTTGATAAAGATAATATCCCATCAAGAATTGCTGCTCGCGGTGGATTAGGAGCTGTGATGGGCGCAAAAAAGATCAAAGCAATCGTCATTGATGCCCGGAATGGTCAAAAGCCTCCGATTGTGCACCCTGATGAATTTAGGGATGCTCAAAAGCAGTTTACTAAAGCATTAATGGGAACTCCACAAACTGCTGTATATAGAGATTATGGAACTGCAGCAATGTCTAGGATGGCTGATGGATTTGGAGGACTACCAACTAGAAATTTTTCAGTTGGTAAATTCGAAAATGTTGAAACGATTAGTGGAGAATTCATGCGAGATGTGATCCTTCAGCGAGGCGGAGATGGAGAACCTACTCACGCTTGTATGCCAGGTTGTACTATCCGATGTTCAAACAATTACCCGGATGCTGAAGGTAAGTCTATAGTTTCACCTTTAGAATACGAAACGATCGGCTTGTTAGGGTCAAACCTGGGCATAAGTGATTTGGATAAAATTGCTAAGCTTAATTGGATGGTAAATGATTTAGGACTCGATTCAATTGAAATAGGTGCAGCTCTAGGTGTTGCAGCAAAGGCTGGTCTGATGAAATTTGGTGATGGAAACCAAGCAATCCAATTAATAAATGAAATTAGAAAAAATACTCCTTTGGGAAGATTGTTGGGTTGCGGAGCGACAATCACAGGTAAAGTATTAGGGGTAGAGCAGGTGCCTGCTGTTAAAGGACAAGCTATGTCTTCATACGAACCAAGGGCAATAAAGGGCACAGGAGTAACATATGCTACATCTCCACAAGGGGCTGACCACACTTCTGGCTTAACCATACGAGCGAAAGTTAATCATCTTGATCCCAATGGTCAAGCCGCATTATCTCGATCGATTCAGATCAATATGGCGGGGTATGATACTCTTGGTGCATGCATTTTTACAGGATCTGGATTTACTTCTGCGCCAGAAACAATTAAAGAGCTATTGAACGCGCGTTATAACTGGTCTGTTACTGGAGATATTTTACAAGAATTGGGTAGAGAAACTATAAAATTGGAGCATGAGTTTAATATAAAAGCTGGGTTTACTAAAGCGGACGATCGCTTGCCCGAATGGATGACGAGAGAACCTTTACCACCGAATAATTCTGTATTTGATGTATCCAATGAAGATCTCGACGGACTATATAATTGGTAAAGTAAATAAAAATATTTCAACAGAAGAATCTCAATTAGGAATAGAAATAGATATATTAATCCGTCAGACAAAATTCTGACGGATTTTATTATGAGTAAGAATTCCTGTCCAATCTTTAATATTGGTTTGTTAAGAAATTAAATATAATAGAATAAATAGCTATGGAATACTCTTATATATGGAGACTATAATTAAGGATTGATATATGGATACGAAGGAATTACATATTCGCCTCGATCAGTTAAAAAAAGAAATAAATTATCACAATTATCGCTATCATGTTCTTGATAATCCAATAATAAGTGATTATGAATACGATCAACTTGTTATCGAGTTGCTTAAAATCGAAGCTGAACATCCGGAATGGGTAACAACAGACTCTCCATCTCAACGTGCTGGTGCAACACCGATCGATAAATTTATCAAAATTCAGCACTCAAAACCAATATTAAGCTTGGCAAATGCATTTGTTGATAACGATGTATATGCTTGGTATGATCGAATTTATAAACTCGATAACCGGGTCGCATCAACCGGTTTTGTGGTCGAACCGAAAATTGACGGATTAACTGTTGTACTCCGTTACGAAAATGGTATTTTCAAACAAGGTGCTACTCGTGGAGATGGAGTAGTTGGTGAAGATATAACAAGCAATTTGAGGACAATTCGTGTGCTACCATTAAAAATACCGACCTACTCACATGACCTTAATCCACCCACAGAGTTGGTTGTTCGAGGAGAAGCATTTATTCATATAAAGGATTTTGAAAAACTAAACCTGCAATTAAAAAAAGCAGGGGAGAACACTTATCAAAATCCACGAAATACAGCTGCTGGGGCATTACGGCAACTCGATCCGAAGCTTACAGCGAAAAGACCACTTACAATTCTTGTCTATGCCATTATTTCAGAAAATGATGGTTTACCTAAAATGCATTTGGAACAATTACAATATTTAGATAAGATGGGTTTCCCAATACCTGAGGCTGTTTATTGTAAAAATATCGCCGAAACGATAAATGCGTATAGACAAATTCTCAATAATAGAGAAAAAATACCTTTTGAAGCCGATGGTATCGTCATCAAGATAAATGATTTACAGTTGGCCGAAAGCCTTGGGGTTGTTGGTAAAGATCCTCGTGGTGCCATTGCTTATAAATTCCCGGCTCGTGAAGTGACAACAAGATTGATAGATATTAAGGTGAATGTTGGACGNACTGGTGTATTAACACCCTATGCAGTATTAGATCCTGTTGAAATTGGAGGTGTAATTGTAAGACAAGCGACATTACACAATTTTGACTTTATCCGTGAAAAGGACATACATTTAGGTGATTGGGTAGCTGTTAAACGAGCGGGGGATGTAATTCCTTATATTATTGGACCAATTAAAGATCGGAGAACTGGTGACGAGATTAATTTCATACCTCCAATTTTATGCCCAACCTGTGGACAACCGGTTGAACACTTTGAAGGTGAAGTAGCTTGGTATTGTGTAAATACCTCATGTCCAGCTCAAATCATCCGTAACCTTGAGCATTTTGCTTCGAGGGGAGCAATGGAAATAACTGGATTAGGCATAAAAATCGTTGAACAACTTGTTGAAGCTAATTTGATCAAGGATATGGCTGATATCTATAGCTTAACTAAAGGTAGCTTATTGGGATTAGATGGATTTGCTGAAAAGAAAGCTGATAACCTTTTACATGCAATAGAAATATCTAAAAAGCAACCCTTGCGGAGATTGATATATGCCCTTGGAATACGTGGTGTTGGGGAGGTCATAGCGATTGAATTATCGAAAAATTTTCAAAATTTAGAAAAATTATCACATACTGGAATGGATGACCTACAGCAAATTGAAGGCATTGGTCCCAATATTGCTATGGCGATTGTCGATTGGTTTGATCGAGATACAAATCAGACACTATTACGGAAATTGTATACATCTGGTATTTGGCCAGAGGAAAAAGTAGCCATTCAGCAAATAGACAATTTAAAGAAGCTGACTAATCTAAACTTTGTGATTACAGGTTCGATTCCCGGTTATACGCGAGAGCAATTGAAGGATATTATCCAAGAAGGTGGCGGAAAAGTAACGGATACTGTGAGTAAAAATACAAATTACCTTTTAGTCGGCGAACAACCAGGATCGAAACTTGAAAGAGCTCAAAACCTTGGTGTAAAAACGATTAATATTGTTGAATTAAATACACTGCTGGAAAAATAAATATATATTTCATTTTCTTTCTAAAAAAACATATCGATAAAAAAATTGGAATAGATTATTTATGCCAGAAATTATACTTAAGGTTGGTCGCGAAAGATCAATTATTCATCGTCATCCCTGGATTTATTCTGGAGCCATCGCTAAAACAATTGGCGATCCGAGAATTGGAGAAACTGTAGAAGTTTTATCTGCTACGGGGGAATTTCTTGCTAGAGCATCTTATAATCCAAACTCTTCCATCGTTGGACGAATTTGGACCTGGAACGAGAATGAACCCGTAGATCCAAATATGTTGAACGAGCGTTTAACAAAAGCAATTACATCTCGCTGGGAAATGAAGTTTATTTTTCATTCTGATGCAATGCGACTCGTCCACGGAGAATCGGATGGTTTACCTGGTTTAATACTTGATCAATTCGGCATAACATATGTCGTACAATTTCTTGCCGCCGGTGTCGAATACTGGAAAGGTGAAATAATTGATCTTATATTGAAAATAACCAACGCGAAATATTTATACGAGCGATCTGACGTGGATATTCGGCAATTAGAAGGATATCCACTAACAAGTGGTATGTTAAGGGGCAAGGTTATTGGTAAAAAAATATTCATCACAGAGAATGATGTTAAATTTCAAGTTGATATTATAAATGGACATAAGACAGGCTTTTACTTAGACCAAAGAGATAACCGTCTCATTGTAAGGAGTCTTTCAAATGGTTTGAATGTATTGGATTGTTTTTCTTATACCGGAGGATTTGCTATTAATGCGCTTCTTGGACAAGCAAAAAGTGTCACATTAGTAGATTCTTCTTCACAAGCATTATCAATGGCGCGTGAGAATATTTCGCTAAATAACCTTAACAATAATAACGTGAAAATTGTTGAGAATGACGTATTTAAATATTTAAGAATTTTACGAGATTCAGCTACATCATACGATTTAGTGATCTTAGACCCTCCTAAATTTGCGTCGACATCCGCACACATCGAACGTGCTGCTCGTGGATATAAAGATATAAATTTATTCGCCCTAAAAATATTAAAGCCAGGTGGCATACTAGTAACTTTTTCTTGCTCGGGTGGAATGAGTGAGGATTTATTTCAAAAAATTATAGCTGGTGCTGCTCTTGATGCAAAGGTTGATGCAGTCATTATCCGACGGTTGCACCAGGCTCCAGATCA
>WSSedA1B3DRAFT_1000080_pt1 | contig 25258 bp, 31 predicted proteins | sample WetSurSiteA1Bulk_FD_9468 | JGI IMG/M metagenome (IMG submission 9468)
GGCTGATAAGTAGTTTTTTCATTGAATGTGTTTGATTGCCAGTGAATAAAAAAGGCATTCCGAAGAATGCCTTAGAGAAGATTGAGATTACTGATCGCCTTCTGAGCCTTTAAATCTAACTTCTTGAACTTTACCTTTTCTGTCGGCTAAACAAAACCAAGGAGCTGTAGCATCGGGTACTTTAATATCAACGCCGATACCTGATTGCGCTTCATCAGAATGAATCACAGACAATTTGCTTTTGCTGGTGCTGAGTTCTTTAGCAACGGCTGTAAGACAGTTTTTTTCTGCTGTTTTAACACTGCTAGAGCCTGTTGCAGCAGCAGTTTTACCACTGGCTGGAATCGCAACTTTTAAGGTGTAATTGACAGGTTTATTGCTGTCTTTAGCACCACCCATTAAATAAACACGAATAGTGTAATCACCATCGGCGGGTAATTCGCCTTTGAAATGATTGCCATCATTTGAGCCTACGAAAATGGCTTCACCTGTGCTACCTGGAGGTAAGACGTTAAAGAAAGCCGCGCCTTTGCTGGCTTTCATGTCCACAATCAGGGTTTGACCCGCACCAGCGCGTAGGGTGTAATCCATATCTCCACCGCCTGTAACTTTGCCACTGACAGACGCACTGGTTTTGCCTTTGCCAAAGGAAATTTGTTTAGCCGCTTCTGCGGTTAAGGCTGTGCCTGTGAGTAAAGCACCTGCTAATAAACATACTAATAGTTTTTTCATGGATAGCTCCGATAGTTGAGTGAGAATCCAGCCTAAGTAAGTATTTGGTGTCTCACTAAGGCTGTTGATATAGCAAATCGCTTATCTACACGCACCAGCTACGACGTACACCAGTGATTGATAACGTCCATCATTGGTTACGATAGAAACACAGCCGCCTGTAGCCGTTTCTTCCCAGTAAGAATTTAAACCATTACTTTTGCGTAGCACATAGCCGCGTCTTATTAAATCGCCTTCTGCTTGTCCTGCTTTAGCTCCGACAAAATCGTTTAATGCGGCGGGTGTTTGTCCAGGAACAGGTTGCGGTGCGTTGTTATATCCCTGATTTTGGTTGTAGCTCTGGTTTTGGTTTGGATTATAGTTTTGAGCTTGACAAATACCATTCGCACCGCCTTGGCGTGTGTATGATGCGGCTAATGAGCCATCTGGATTTCTATTAATAGAGATAGAAATGCCTGAATCGCTTGCTTCGTAGTAGTTGTCATTAAATTTTTTAACATAGGCTTGTTTGCCGTTGATGTAGATGTTGCCGCCTTGGTCGTCTCCATGTACATCTATTCCTGTCGGACAAGAAAAGTTAAATAGAGGAAGACCTGTATTTCCGTAGTTATTAGCAGGTTGAGAATTAGCAGGGGTGTTGTAAGTATTAGGTGTATTTTAATTGTTCTTATTAGCAAGGCAACCTGTCAATGCAATCGCAGTGCTAAAAATAACAGTCAATGATAGGTACTTATTGGAACAGTTCATAATTTCTCCTGATTGAAGCGTTGTTTTAAATGTTAGTTAAGTAGCCGAGAATCGTATGACGATTTTGGATTTAACAGCCATCATCTTGCCAGCAGAATTTTTCTGAATAAATGGTTAGTGATTACTGCCCGCCCTTCGTACCCGTGAATTCAACACCATCCACCTTGCCATTTTTGCCAGACAAGCATTTCCATGGCGCAGTCGCATCAGGTACGCTAATCATAACGGTGATACCCGATTGAGCTTCCTTAACCTCAGCAATCTTCAGTGTTCGACCTGTTGAGAGTAGTCTCTCTTCAAGGTTGGATGGAGTTGTCATTAAATATCAAGCATTGCCTATTTACAAGGTTTTTTACTCAGTACAGCGTTTAACGCGTCCTCAAGCGTTGTATATTGAAAATGGTAGCCTAATGCCTGTACTTTGGTTGGTAATGCCCGTTGTCCGCCTAGTAATAATTCTGCTCTTTCACCCAGCATTAATTTCAATAAACACGCGGGGGCAACAAACGTGTGCGTTTCTAACGGGTTCGGGTGCTGTCATGTTATGAGAACCAACCGCTTGTGCATTTTCTAGTAGCAATAAGACGATGGCAACGTAGTCATCAATCCAGCTCATCCATTGTTCTTTAGGACAGAGATATAAATGGGGCTTGTGACCCCGTATCCCAACTTTAGTCGTTTTATCTAACTCACCAGCTTTAGCCAGTGGTTGTTAAGTTTCAATGGGTGATACAGTAGCCTCTGTTAGATTAAAGCAAACCATGTTCTGCAAATGAATAGGGCTGTCCATCACCAATAATAAAATGATCTAGCACGCGTATATCAAATAACGCTAGGGCTTGTTTGAGTTTTTCGGTAATGTGTTTATCAGCAAAGCTAGGTTCTGCAATACCTGAAGGATGATTATGGGCAAAAATGACAGCCGCCGCGTTGTGATGTAGAGCCTTTTTAACCACTTCTCTGGGGTAAACATTCGCTCCGTCTATAGTACCTTTAAAGAGTTCATCGAGTTGAATGACGCGGTGTTGATTATCAAGAAATAAACAGGCAAAGACTTCGTAACTATAACCGCGTAGTTGTGCGCTGAGATAGGCGCGGGTAATGTCGGGACTGGTGAGGGCATTGCCGCGTTGCAGGACTTCTTTAAAGTGGCGTTTTGCCATTTCCAGCACAGCTTGCAGTTGGGCGTATTTGGCAGCACCTAAACCATGCGCTTGGCAAAATCGCTGCTGATCTGCATCTAATAAGGCTTTTAATGAGCCAAAATCGGCGAGTAAATCGCGTGCTAAATCAACGGCTGATTTACCTTGTACGCCTGTACGTAGAAAAATGGCGAGTAACTCGGCATCAGTCAATGACGCTGAACCGCGTTGTAAGAGTTTTTCTCTGGGTCTGTCTTCTGCTAACCAATCCTTAATCGCCATAAAGTATGTCCTTGTTGAAGTTGGAAATTAAGCATAGAAGAATTTGCCCAGACTTGCCATAATAACGGCTTTTATTCTTTTATGGGTATGACTATTGAAGCACATTTTGCTAGGCGTTAGCGGAGGAATTGCTGCTTATAAAGCGGCGGAGTTAGTCAGGTTGTTTCGTAAGCAAGGTTGTGAAGTGCGTGTGGTGATGACGGAATCTGCTATGCAGTTTATTAGCCCACTGACATTTCAAGCACTGTCGGGTAATCCTGTGCATACTGAGTTATTGAATGCCGATGCTGAAAATGCGATGAGTCATATTAATCTGGCGCGATGGGCAGATGTATTGCTTATTGCCCCTGCCACTGCAAATACGCTGGCTAAATGTAGTTATGGCTTAGCGGATGATTTATTATCTACATTGTATCTTGCGGCGCAATGTCCTGTTTATGTCGCGCCTGCAATGAATCAAGCGATGTGGCATAAAACGGTGACGCAAGATAATATCGCTAAACTCAAGGCGCATGGTGTAACTGTTATTAATCCCGAATCAGGTGAGCAAGCCTGTGGTGAAACGGGCTTAGGTCGAATGGCAGAACCTGCAACGATTTGTCAGCAGTTATTGGCTGAGCCTGTTGTGCGGTGTTTACAAGGTTTACACGTCTTAATCAGTGCAGGTCCTACGCGTGAACCCTTAGACCCTGTTCGTTATATCACTAATCGTAGCTCTGGAAAAATGGGTTATGCACTGGCTAAAGCGGCAGTTAACGCAGGAGCGCAAGTAACATTAGTAAGTGGTTCTGTTAGTTTGGCTGCACCTGATTCGGTTGATGTAGTGCGTGTAGAAACAGCCGCCGAAATGTATGAGGCAGTGATGGCAAACGCACAGAGCTGTGATATGTACATCGGTGCGGCGGCAGTAGCTGATTACAGCCCAATTGTGGCAGAAGCTCAGAAAATAAAAAAACACGCTTCACAAACCACTATAATTCTGCAAAAGACCCAAGATATTTTGGCAGCCGTTGCAGGACTAGCTTCACCTCCATTCACGGTAGGTTTTGCCGCAGAGACACATAATCTTGAAGTGTATGCACAAAAAAAATTACACGAAAAACACCTCGATATGATTGCGGCAAACTGGGTAGGTCGCGAGAAAGGTGGCTTTGATAGCGAACAAAATGCGTTGCAGGTTTTTTGGAAAACAGGTCAAAAAACCTTGGTAATGATGGATAAAATACAGTTAGCAGAGCAATTAGTTTTGTTATGTGCAGAGAAATTCAATGAAAAAAATACAACTTAAAATTTTGGATACCCGACTAGGTCATGAAATTCCATTGCCTGAATATGCTACAACAGGTGCAGCAGGTTTAGACTTAAGAGCCTGTTTATCTGAGGCAACGGTGTTAAATGCGGGCGAAAGTATGTTGATTCCGACAGGCTTAGCTATTTATATTGAAAATCCTAGCTTAGCCGCTGTGTTATTGCCACGTTCAGGCTTGGGACATAAGCACGGTATTGTGTTGGGTAATTTAGTCGGACTTATCGACTCAGATTATCAAGGACAGGTGTTTGTATCTTGCTGGAATCGTGGTGATACTGCGTTTACCATTAATGTTGGCGAAAGGATTGCACAAATGGTATTTGTCCCCATTGTGCAGGTCGAATTTGAGCAAGTTGACACGTTTGAGCAAAGCTCGCGTGGTCATGGTGGTTTTGGTCACACGGGTCGGCACTAAGTTACAATTTATTCGGAGTATAACAATGGCAAAACTTTTTTCTTGGTTAGCGGCAATTACCATGCTGATGTTTTTAATTTCTGGAGCAGGTGTTTATGGAATGTCTTATCTTGCTATCACACATGCAAAAGAAGAATCCGCTACGGCTGTTGCTAAGGCAGTTGCCGCAACGCTATCAGCACAGATAGACTTGCTTAACAAAACAATAGATAAGATAGTCGATGATCCAGAGGTATTAGCCGTTATTACTAATGCTAATCCCGCTCAATTAAGCGCGACAGCTACAAAATTAGAAAGATACTTTCCAGAAGTATTAAAAATCAGGCTATTTGTACCTGGTGTCAGTCCAACTGACGATCAATTAGTGCCAAAAATGGGTTTTGCTGATATTGAAATGGTGCGAGAAACTTTTACCAAAAATCGTCTGCCTAGCATACAAGGCGAACAAGGAGTGGATAGACATCTAGCCATTACTCGTCCCATCAAGCCTAATAATGAAGTTATCGGTGTGATATTGGTTAGTTTACACTATGATTTTTTTAGCAAAAATATACACACCGCCGCCACAAAAGATGAATATATTGAATTAAAACAAGACCTGCTAGCCTTGAGCGTGTCGGGATCAAAAATAAATACTGACAAAGCGGCGAATGTGCGCGTGAAAGTACCTAATGCGGAAGAATGGGAAGTTATTTACTACTATGTTGCGGGTATGGATTTAACTGATATGACGGTATCAGCAACCATTGTTTTGGTGTCTGGATTGATAACCTTGTTGTTTTTCTTTTCTATACACCGCAAACTATCAGGCTTAATAACGCAAGACGTAAACTGTGTGATGAAAGCCATTAAGGATATGATGACAACGCAGAAGCTCCATAGTACCTATCCCGTTAATTTAGCTGAAATGGATGGTGTAATACCCACCTTAGCGCAATTTAAACGTGTTTTAGATCAAGATAACGATGACAATATTCCAGATAATTACGATGACGTGCATCTGGATAATTTCTTTGATGATTAAGTTAAAAGAACAGTAAACATCACATTTTTACAATCCCAACAGCCAATAATGACTCACTAATAATATGATGCAAAAAAGAAAAGCCCACCAAATAGCTGATGTACTCATCGAAGCGTTACCTTATATTCAACGATTTAAAAATAAAACTATTGTTGTTAAATTTGGTGGCAACGCGATGGTTGATGAAGAACTCAAACATAGTTTTGCGCGTGATATTGTGTTGATGAAATTAGTGGGTCTTAATCCGATTGTGGTACATGGTGGTGGACCGCAAATTGGTCAATTACTGACCAGATTGGGTAAAACCAGCGAATTTGTCGATGGAATGCGTGTCACTGACAGTGAAACGATGGATGTCGTTGAAATGGTACTGGGCGGCTTAGTGAATAAAGAAATTGTTAGTTTAATCAATCAACACGGTGGTAAAGCCGTTGGTTTAACAGGCAAGGATGGTGATTTTATTCATGCTAGAAAAATTAAGCTAAAAAAATCTGCGCTAGATACCGATGCCTCAGAAATTATTGACTTAGGGCATGTCGGTGAAGTCAGTAGCATTGACCCCTCGGTAGTTGATATGTTAGGACGCAGTGATTTTATTCCTGTTATTGCGCCGATTGGTGTGGGAGCTGATGGGCATTCTTATAATATCAATGCCGATTTAGTGGCGGGTAAAATTGCCGAAGTGCTTAAAGCGGAAAAACTCATCTTACTAACCAATACAGCGGGTATTTTGGACAAGCAAGGCGAATTATTAACAGGATTATCAATTAAAGATATTGATGATTTAATTGCCGATGGCACCATTTCAGCGGGCATGATTCCTAAAACTAACTGTGCAACCGATGCTTTAAAAGGGGGCGTGACTAGCGTCCACATTATTGATGGACGCGTGGAACACGCCGTGTTATTAGAACTGTTTACCGATCAAGGTGTGGGTACACTATTATTGAGTCGTTCATTAACATAAGGTCTGAAAGAAGCGCGTAAGTTTTGGATTTTTGGACTAGCACATAATTTTTCACCTAATGTTGAGTTGCGGCAATGTATATCGAGAAACAACAGATTACCATCATCTTTATTGATGATCTTTGCTATAGATAAGCTAAAATTGTCATCCTTAGTCGGTAGTGCGTGCATCACCAATTCGTCAGTATTAATATCTGGTACGGTAGTTGAATAGGTGTTAACGAATACTAATGCGATTTCCCACGCTTTCTTGCACTGAAAATCGTTTTCGCAACGAAATAAACCTAGTTCTTGCGCTTCTTCGATGCTGGCTATTTGATTTTTTGGTGTTGGGTCATCAGATTTTGTCAACAGTAAAAAGCGTTTAATATTGGCATCATATTCATCAACGAATTTTTTCTGTTGCGCCATATTTTCACCAATCGTCTGTTTGGTGTGTTCAATCTCGTCTTGAATGGCGTTTATTTCGGCAATTAAATTTGGCGGTACTGGCTTAGCGTTACGCTCAAAAGTTGCAGCACTTTTTTGCTTAGTATCAAGTCGTTCTAGTTGCTGTAAAGCCTCGGCTTCAATTAATTTTTTTTGTGCTTCAATGGGCTGTATTCTTGTTTTAAGCTCTGCAAGTATTTCTTCCTTAGAATGGTAGGTTCTCAGCAACGCATTATCACGCGCTTTTTGGTTTTGTATAATTGTTTCCTGCTTTTTTCGTAGCAGATTAAGAAGAGATTCCCGTTCTTGCTGCTCTTTGGTTTTTTCCTTCTCGGTCACGTCAATAACCCTACCTCCTTTACTTAAGGTTTCGCGTTGATATTTTGCTTTGTCGGGGGACACTTGGTCTGAAAAAGAAGTCTTGCCTGTTTCGTCTACTAATTTATAGACCTTTTTTCCATAAGCCACTTGAGTGTGAAATAAGGAAAGAGTGCAAGTAAGAAAAAACGTGACTGGAAAAATATGAGGTCTCATAAGTAATTCAATAGGTTTTTTGCTGATTTTCGGATTATTATATAAACATAATAAAGAGAGAACTAATTACTTTGCAAATCGTTGTCTGTTCATCATTGCTGATTTTGTGACACAGGTAGCAACCATTGTCCTGTGTCACTGTCATTCAACTGACTAAACTAGCTAATCCATGCAAGGGTGGCAGTATAATCATTTTCGCTAATTGTAAGAGTAGCAACACCGCTAAGGGTGACAAATCAATACCGCCCATATCTGGAATAAACTTTCTGCAAGTTCTCAATAATGGCTCTGTTAAGCTCATTAAAATAGACGATGCCGCATCAAAACCATCGGGACGAATCCAACTTAATAAGGCTCTAGCGAATACCGCGTAGATGAAAATATTAATGAGCAAAGAGATTAATTGTGTGATGGATAAAATAGCCAAGGCGGCTATGCCGATGCTAACACCCTTCAAGAATAGAATGGAAAAATCTGCCAACATTTGCAAGCTAAAAACCAATACCAACGATGCTGTATCTATTTTTCTGACTGCAGGTACAAAACGGCGCAAAATTTTTAACGGTGGATGAGTTACTTTAATTAGAAACTGTGAAATAGGATTATAAAAATCGCTACCACAGTATTGCAATAAAAACCGCAACAACACTGCCAGAATGTACAAAGAAAATAGCGTGTCGATTAGAAAAATCACAGGATCAGTCATATAAGTAGAATTCATTAGCTATTTTCCGATTGTTTAGACATTTCAATAGAACGATCACGTGCCGCATGGAGTGCTTTAGAAACCAGTTCAGTAAAACCACCTTGAACAAAGGTTTCTATAGCTTGTTGTGTTGTACCATTTGGAGAAGTCACGCGCTTGCGTAATCGCTCAGGCGATTCAGCCGATTCCAAGGCTATTTTAGCGGCACCTAACGCGGTTTGTTGTACCAATAAGCGAGCGGTTGCTGCACTCAGACCTAACTCTAACGCCGTTTTTTCCATTGCTTCCATCAGTAAGAAATAATACGCAGGACCACTGCCAGATACGGCAGTCACCGCATCTAACTCGCTTTCATTCTCAACCCATAACGCAATCCCCACAGAACGCAAAATCGTTTCCGCTAAGTTGCGTTGCTTGGTATTCACTTTGCTGTTAGCGTGTAATGCGGTCGCCCCTGTTAGCACTAAAGCAGGTGTATTAGGCATACAGCGCACAATGGCAGTTTCTGCACCCAACCACTGACTTAAACTGTGTTGGTTAATACCTGCTGCAATAGAAACAATCAGTGGTTTTTTTAGTTGTACTACACTTGCCGCACTTTTAGCGACATCCGCCAATACTTGTGGTTTGACTGCTAACACAATGACATCGACTGCATTAATCACCTCATCATTGCTAGATGATGTATGCACATTCAACGCGGTTGCCAAATTGCTCAACGTGTCTGGATTCACATCTGAAACCCACAGTTGTTCTGCTGGATGACCGCTAGCAATTAATCCCTTCATAAGGCTGGATGCCATATTGCCGCCGCCGATAAAACCTATCTTTTTTGTTTTCATGATTTACGTTATGTTGGTGATGATAAAAAGCATTTTACTCTATATAAGGTCTGTGCAATAAATCACAAGACTTTTCCTATAGACTGAGCGATTAAAAACGATAAATTAACATATCATGATAGACACTATTTACATTGAAGACGCTATCGCGCAACACCCGCGCGTAGTCGATATTTTGGCACGTTTTCCAAAAGCACGGCGTATTAGCTGTGAGCGTTATACTCAGGTTTTTAATCCCAAAGCGCAAAATTTTCGCCTACAAAAACAAAATCCTGCGCTAATTTTAGCGGAAAAACACCAACATTTCGTGTTACCCGCACCCGTTGGTTATGGCATAGGGTCTACACAAAACTACTACTTTTCTCATGTGTTAAATTGCCTGTACGATTGCCGTTACTGTTTTTTACAAGGTATGTATCAATCAGCGCATTACGTTCTATTTGTTAATTACGAAGACTTTCAAGCCGACATAAAACAACTGTGCCAACAATCACCGACTGAAACCCTGCATTTTTTCTCAGGCTATGATGGCGATAGTTTAGCCTTAGAACCTATCACTGGCTTTGCCGCCGATTTTTTGGATTTTTTTGCTGAGTTGCCGAATGCGTTTTTGGAATTACGCACCAAAAGTACCCAAGTCAGAAGCCTATTAAATAGACAGCCGTTGCCTAATTGCGTAGTTGCCTTTAGTTTGTCACCCGATGCAATTGCTCGCAAAGTAGAAGATAAAGCCCCCAGTCTACAACGCCGCCTCGATGCACTCGTTAAAGTACAAGCCCACGGCTGGCAAGTTGGCTTACGGTTTGATCCACTCATTTATCAAAGCGATTATCGCGAACAATATCAGCAGTTATTTACCCAAGTGTTTGAAAAAATTGCTTTACCACAACTGCATTCCGTCAGTCTTGGTACATTCCGTTTACCCGAAGCCTTTTTTAAAAAAATCCACAAACTATATCCAGAAGAAAAATTGTTTGCGGGTGATTTTGTTAGTCAACAAGGCATGATGTCCTACCGTGATAGCATCGAACAAGACATGATGAGCTACTGTAGCGAACAACTTTTAACCCACATTCCAGCGAGAAAATTCTTTCCATGTCGATGATAAAACGAACTGTATTAGTGACAGGTGCGAGTTCAGGCATTGGTCGTGCTATAGCCAAACGCTTATTACAACAAGGACACCACGTCATTGGTGTATCACGCAACAGCCAGAAATTTACCCACACACTAGAAAATTTTACTGCTGTACAGTTAGATTTAAGCCTCACAAGCTCCTTGCCCGCCCAACTCAACGCCTTAGCCAAAGACTACCCGAATATTGATGCCGTAGTATTTTCCGCAGGCATCGGGCAGTTCGGCTCAATCGAAGAATTTTCATACTCACAAATTGAAGCTCTAATGACGGTTAATTTCACCAGCCAAGTGTTTTTAACCCGCGCCTTACTGCCGCAATTAAAACGTAAAAAACGGGCTGATTTAATTTATATCGGCTCAGAAGCCGCGCTAAAAGGTAGTCGCAAAGGTGCGATGTATTGCGCCAGTAAATTCGCCTTGCGCGGCTTTACTCAAGCCTTGCGCGAAGAATGCAGTAAAAGTGGGATACGCGTATGTTTACTGAATGCAGGCATGGTAAAAACGCCTTTTTTTGACAGCTTGGCATTTGAACCCGCCGACCACGAAAGCAATTATCTACTGCCAGAAGACCTCGCTGAAGCCGTCGATTATGTACTCAACTCCCGCGCTCACATCGTCATTGATGAAATTAATCTGAACCCTTTGAATAAGGTTGTGAAGTTTAAGTAGAGTGGGCGCACTCTAGCTACGTTCAATAAGCTAACCAGACCTGTGATAGCTATCGCATGAGTAATACTGATGCGTATAATGCCTTGCCATTCCATAATTAAAAACGTAAAAAACAGAATGACCCATTTAGAACAACCGACTTTTTCACAATTAATCGATGCCACCGAAAAATTTGCCCATATTGTCATCGCCATTCGTGAAGAATATCTTTCAACTACACAAAACTACCCTTGGATAGTTGGCTTCTCAGGAGGTAAAGACAGTACCTTAGTGGCTCATGCTGTTTTTGAAGCGTTGCTTTCTGTTGCACCATCAAAGCGAACACGTCATATCCATATCGTTTCTAATGATACGCTGGTAGAAAGTCCTCTAGTGATGGCACACTTACACGCCATACAGTCTGTCATTGAAACAGCAGCGCAAAATCTTCGTTTGCCAATTACTGTTATCACGACTCAGCCAGACTTGGAGCAATCTTTTTGGGTTAATCTCATTGGTAGAGGTTATCCTACACCTAATCAAACCATGCGCTGGTGTACAGACTGCTTAAAAATACAGCCTAGCAGTCGCTATATTCTCGATTCTGTTTCTTCTTGTGGCGCGGCTATCATATTGTTAGGTGTACGTTCAGATGAAAGCAGTTCGCGCCGTGCTAGTATTGAAAAACGTAGCAATATCGCTGATAGTAACCTTTCGCCACATTCCGAATTATCAGGTGCGTTTGTTTATCGTCCAATTGTAAACTTAACAACTGATGAGGTTTGGGAAATTCTTGCCTCAGAAACACCGCCTTGGGGAGGTACACATCGGGGTTTGATACAGCTTTATCGAGATGCAGAAGGCGGTGAATGTCCAGTTGTTCTTTTTAAAGAAGACGCACCTGGATGTGGTAATAACTCCAGTCGTTTTGGTTGTTGGACGTGTACAGTGGTTGAAAAAGATAAAAGCTTGCAAGGCTTTGTTGATAGCGGCAAGCAACAATACAATTGCCTGATTGCTTTTAGGGATTGGATAAAAAGTATTCGTAACGACTCCACTATGCGGCAAGTGACAAGGTATAATAGTAAAATCATTTTAATCTTGAGACTGTCTTACCTAAATTAAGGTAAATAACTCATTAATATATTTTACAAAATAACATAATATGAAAATAACTGAATATGCTATTCGTGAGGAAAGCATAACTACACATCACAATCCATTTGATGATCTTGTTTTAAGAGAAACTAAATTATCGCCTAATAAATTAGTTTATCGAAATGATGATAATGGCGTTTGGTTATATCAAGCGAATTGTTTGGAATTTATGGATATATTAATCGCCAAATTTCCACAAGGTAAATTTGATATGATTTTTGCTGATCCGCCTTATTTCTTATCGAATGGCGGGATTAGTTGCCAAGCAGGGAAAATGGTTAGCATGCATAAAGGCGATTGGGATAAATCACGCGGTGTAGAAGCAAATCATGAATTTGCAGTTTGATATTAACTTAGCAAAGAACTATAAAAATAATTCGCAGATAGCAAGAGTATTAACTGAATCATGGGTTCAAGAAAACATATACTGCCCTAATTGTGGTGAAATATCTTTAAATGAATACAAAAACAATAAACCTGTTGCGGACTTCTATTGTATTTCATGCACAGAAGATTTTGAATTAAAAAGTAAAAATGGACGTTTTTCTCCAAGAATTATTGATGGAGCTTATTCAACAATGATAGAAAGGGTTAATTCTGATAACAATCCTAATTTTTTCTTTTTAACATACAATAAAACTGACTGGTCTGTTAATAATTTTGCGATTATTCCAAAATATTTTTTTACCACCGACACCATAGAAAAGAGAAAACCATTAAGCGAAACAGCCAAAAGAGCTGGCTGGGTCGGCTGTCATATAAATTTAACAAAAATCCCTGATATTGGAAAAATATTTCTTGTTAAAGATTCATCAATTATCAAAAGAGAGATAGTTTTAGAAAATTGGCATAAAACAGTATTTTTAAAAAATACGTCTCAAGAGTTTAAAAGTTGGACTTTAGATATTTTAAATTGCATTGACAAAATAAAACTTAATGAATTTAAACTATCTGATGTTTATAAATTTGAAGCAGAATTATCTTTAAAACATCCAGATAACAATCATATAAAGGATAAAATAAGACAGCAATTACAAGTTCTAAGGGATAAAGGCGTTATAGGATTTCAATCCAGAGGCGTTTATAGAAAGCTATAAGTCAATTTAATAATAGGTAGTAAATATGAAAAATATCAAACTGACAGATGAAAATTTAAGTAATATTGAAAGTGTATTAGATTACTTATTAGATTCTGAAAGAAAATCATATGAAGAATATTGTAGTTGCTTAACAGATGAAATTTGTGAAAATTATGATTCTATATGGCATAAAGATTTTTATAATAAACCAGAAATAAATCACATTTATGCAATTGCTCTACGAGTAAAAGACAGCATAAATTTTTAATATACCAGAGACTTAGAATTTAAAAAAGAAGTCGATTTTCACGACTTATTAGCCTCTATTGATGGCTATGAAATAAAGCCTGTATTTTCTAAAGCAGGAAAAGGTGTGTTCTTTAAAGGCGAATTAGTTGCGAGATGTTTTAGAAAACACGATTTTTACCGCTATTTAGAAGAAAATAGAATTGATTGGAAAGCTATTTTATCAAAAAGACTTTTACCCGATGACGCGCTATTAGTCATAGTAAGAGAAACACTTTTTATCATCGAAGTTAAATATCAACAAGTCGCTGGTTCAGTTGATGAAAAATTACAAACTTGTGATTTTAAACGTAAGCAATATCAAAAATTAGTGATTACTATCGATTTAAAAGTTGAGTATGTTTATGTATTGAATGATTGGTTTAAAAAACCTGAATATAAAGACGTTCTCGATTATATAAACAGTGTTAACTGTCACTATAAGTTCGGTAAATTACCTCTAGCTTGGCTTGGTCTGCCAGAGTGATTTTTTAAAACAAAATTCGTAGCCTAGTTTATTGATGCTGGCAAAGATGAGTTAACGGAACGCTCCGAGTTAACTAATTAACTGGGCGCAAAGGTGTTAAAAATACCTAGCCAACCTATATAATTTGCTGGTTCTACTGTCAGTAGCGAGTCGGCACGCGATGTGACTATGGCATTTCGTGAATCGTTAGATAAATCCTTAGCAAAAGGTTTAACCGATAATCAATTGTGCGCGTGCTAGACGCATTAAAGCCGCTATTTGTTAAGCGAAAAAATATCACCATGCTCGATATTAAACAGGCTATTGAACGTCATTATGAAGACAACAATATTAAATTGTGACTATTCCCAATGAACTCTGTCAATACATGTTATTTGAGCCGACCTTATCCCCTGCGGACTTTTTCAATCAAAGCTGGATATTAACTTTTGGTGGTGCGCCTGCTGAAAGTCGGCGATTAACGATGTTTTTATTATTCGATGCCTTACATCGTTATTTACAAACTTTGTTAGAATCACCAATGGATGAAAATAATCACCGTGCTATTCGTATGGCGGTGGCAGTGGATGAAGCGCGTCCATTACTGGATGCTAAACACGATGGTTTAAGCAAGATGGTATGTTTGCACCGTTCACATGGCTTAACAGTATTCATGGCATCGCAAAGTCCAGATGATTATGCAGGTCAATCGGATGATTATATGGAGCAAATAGGTTTGCCCATTTGTTTTAAAACTAATGTGACTAGCACGGCTGTTTTAAACAATATGTTTAAAGCCAAACCTAATTTTTCTGCATTAGAAGCAGGTATTTGTTTGACGGTTATAGAAAATAGTACGCGTAAAGTGCAGGCTTTTTAGCTCCAAACAGAGCTTGCTAGTTTTGATTTGCACAATGTTCATCACTTGCCCATGATTTAGCTGTCTGTTTGTAGCCCCCGTTTTAAGTTAATTTCATAACTGTGTAGCAGTGAACGGCTTACATCGGGTTAATTGTCGAAAAATTTTTTTCGGTAATGCTTATAATAACGCTATTTTCGATTTAATTATGGTAGTCCCATCAATGCAAGAATTTATTCCTGGTCAACGCTGGATTAGTAATACTGAGTCCGAGCTTGGTTTAGGCCTCATATTAGAGGTTAGTTTTAAACGTGTCACTGTGCTGTTTTTAGCCAGCAATGAAAAGCGTCTGTATGCGATTGATAACGCGCCACTCACTCGCGTCAGATTTTCAGTCGGTGATGTCATTGAATCCATTGATGAAGAAAAAATGCAGGTCATTAATGTGACAGAAGATAATGGCTTACTGACTTATCACTGTAAAGATTCATTCGGCGAGCGGGTTGAGTTAGAGGAAATTGAACTCAATCATCATATTCAATTTAATAAACCGCAAGACCGCTTATTTACAGGGCAGATTGATTCAACCAGCTGGTTTTTATTGCGTTATGAAACATGGCGTAGACTGCAACAACATCAACAATCGCCCGTCAAAGGTTTGTTAGGTGGTCGTGCGTCATTGATTCCACATCAGTTATTTATTGCCCATGAATCGGCTAATCGTTCCGCGCCGCGCATTATGCTGGCGGATGAAGTGGGTTTAGGTAAGACTATTGAAGCGGGTTTGATACTGCATCACCGTTTAATTAATGGTTTGAGTAATCGGGTGTTGATTATTGTCCCTGAAAGTCTATTGCATCAATGGTTAGTAGAAATGCGCCGCCGTTTTAATCTGCGTTTTAGTATTTTTGATGAAGGGCGGTGTTTGGAAACATTTAGCGACGATGGCATAGAAGACGATGATGAAATAAGCCGTTCAGCTAATGATAATCCGTTTTTAACTGAACAACTCATTTTGTGCAGTCAGAGCTTTTTTGCTAAGCACCCACGTCGCCAACAGCAAGCCTTGCAAGTGGATTGGGATATGGTGATAGTCGATGAAGCTCATCATTTAGCATGGAGTGAGCAAGCACCTAGTGCGGATTATTTATTCGTTGAGCAACTGGCACAGTTATCGCCTAGTTTGATTCTGTTGACGGCAACGCCTGAACAATTGGGCAAAGAAAGTCATTTTGCGCGTTTGCGCTTATTAGACCCCGATCGTTTTTATAGCTTTGCCGCGTTTCTTGAAGAAGAACGTTCGTTTGAGCCTGTTGCTAATGCAGCAAAATTATTGCTTGCCGACGAGTCCTTAGATGAGACGGCGACTGTGTTGTTAAGCACACTACTAAAAGATGATAATGTCAGTGGTTTGTTAGCTAATCTTAACGACCCAGAACAATCAGCGGCAGCTCGCTCGGCGTTAATTACTATCTTATTAGATCATCACGGTACAGGACGGATTTTATTTAGAAATTCACGGCAAACTGTACAGGGTTTTCCAGAGCGTGAGCGTCATGGTTACGCATTAGAAGGCGTTGCTTCTGAGGGTGATTTACAACAAGACCCGCGTTACACTTGGTTAGTGAAGCAAGTGAAAAAATTAGCAGGTAAAAAAGCTCTGTTAATCTGTAAACACGCACAAACCGCTATTGATTTAGAACAAACGCTAAAAAATCGCGCAGGTATTGCATCAGCGGTATTTCATGAAGGCATGAGTATTATTGAACGTGACCGTGCTGCTGCGTATTTCGCCGACCAAGACAGTACCGCACGGTTATTAATCTGTTCAGAAATTGGCAGTGAAGGACGCAATTTTCAATTTGTACATCATTTGGTGTTATGGGATTTACCGACTAATCCTGATTTATTACAACAGCGTATTGGGCGTTTAGACCGTATTGGTCAAAAACACATTATTCAAATTCATATTCCTTACTTACAACACAGTGAACAAGCGGTGTTATACCGTTGGTATGACGAAGGTTTGAATGCGTTTCGTAGTAACAGTTCTTCCGCCGCGCAAGTGGCTGAACAGTTACATGAAGAACTGATAGCGATACTGCGCAGCGATAATGAAGCGGCGATTAATGCTTTCATCAGTAAAACCAAAACCCTAAGTGCCAAATTAGAGACACAAATGCACAATGGACGCGATCAATTGTTGGAACTTAATTCGTGTCGCAAAGAAGCGGCGGATGTGCTGATTAAGCAAATTAACGCGTATGAGCAAGAAGGCTCACTGTGGTCTTACATGGAAGATTTATTTGAATGTTACGGCGTAGATACTGAATTTCATTCGGCAGATTGCTTTATTGTTCGTCCTAGCGATCATTTGCGCGTATCGCATTTTCCTGAATTACCCGAAGATGGTATGACGATTACCGCTAATCGGGCGTGTGCATTAGCGCGTGAAGAAGTGCAGTTTTTAACATGGGAACATCCATTAGTCATTGCCGCTATGGATATGGTGTTATCCAGTGAAACAGGCAATGCGGCGATTAGTGTCATTAAACACCCTGAGTTACGCGCTGGACAATTCTTATTAGAATGCTTGTTTATTGTTGAATGCAGTGCGCCTGCTGAATTACAAATAGGTCGGTTTTTACCTCACACACCGATACGCATTTTAATCGACCAAACCCAAAAAGACTTGACGGATACTGTTGCGCATTCGGACTTGGTTGAAACAGGGCAAACTTTTGATAAGCAGCAAATCGTTGCCTTTTTAAATAAACAGCGTCAGGCGATTACTAAATTATTAACCGCTGCCGAACACATCGCGGACATGCGTAAACAGCAGTTGATTGATGAGGCAACTAAAGCGATGCTCGATTCATTGTCGGCAGAAATTAAACGTTTAGTACGCTTACAAAAAGTCAATTCGACTATTAGAAGCGAAGAAATTGAACAGCTCAAAGACATGACGCTATTAGCGCATGAAAATATTCAAGTTGCGCAACTACGATTGGATGCAGTACGTTTTGTAATAACAAGCTAAGCAGTTATCGGAGTACAAACTTCAGTTTGTACTCCCCCATCGTTTTATCATGGAATCATTATGCTAGTTTTTATCTCTCTCAGCCTTGTCCTTTGTTACTTAGTACAAACACAGAATTCATTACCAATGCTACTCACTTCGGAATACCTTGTCTATGGTGGCTTAGTGCTTGCCATCGTAAGTATTGTGTGTGTATTTTTTAAAAAACTATCCGACAGGGTAGGCTATGATGCGTTTTCTAGCAGTACGTTATTGCTGTGGTTTGCCTATTGGAAGCCCATGCCATTTTTTAGTGCTGATTCGCCAATCTTTTTTTTCTTTCCACTTTATTTTGCCTTGATGTCAGCATTTATCACGCTATTTTTCAGCAATCAAAACCATCGAATTGATAAAGAAAGCCTTGCTTATATGCGCCATATCGACCAAGAACGCATGATGCCATCTTGGTCGTTAATGCTGTGTGTGTTAGGGAGTGTGGAAGTAACGCAACATTATCAGTTGTATCCCGTCATGATGACGTTACTAATGTTGCGCTTTGCTTTTTCAAGCTGTTTGGAACCTAATTGATGTTAAAGATTTGTCCACGAAAAACACAAAAAGCACGAAATAAGCTGAATGTACTCTGACTACAGTGTGCAGATAATCTACAGCTAAAGCACAATAAACAGCTTCATTTTTTTCGTGCTTTTTGTGGACGGATTATTTTATAGCCTAGCCATGTCGGTGCGGCGGCGTTTTCTTGATAGGTTTTTTGACATTAACAGCAACAGGCTTAGTTTTAGTAGGCTTCACTCGGCTAACTACTCTGCTTTTACTAGCAACATTGCCTTTTTTGTGAAATTTGGTTTTACCCACTTTGTATGAATGAGCGCGTCGATGTACGGTGTTATCAGAATTATCATCGGCAGTGGATGCAGTGACTAACGCTCCACCATTACCACAACCAAGCTGATGAGGTGGTGTACCACCTGCGCTGGTGACGGCTACTTCAATTAGCTTGCCTTGCTTAGCAGAATATTGATCAGCAAAACCTGCATCCATCATATCCATCATAAGCTGATAGCGTTGCGAGCTGGTCATGCCGCCTAAAATAACGCCGATAAGTCTCTTGCCATTTTGACTGGCAGTCGAAATCAGATTATAGCCAGAACCACAAGTAAAACCTGTTTTCATGCCTTCTGCACCAGGATAATGCTCAGTGAATTTATTAATGGCGTGCAATTCTGCGCCTCTAAAATTTAAGCTATGCGCTGAGAAATAAGGATAAAAATCAGGGAAATTATGCACGGTTCGCCAAGCGAGTAGGCCTAAATCTCTAGCGGTACTGACTTGCCAAGGATGAGGTAAGCCTGTCGCGTTCATAAAATGGGTATCAACCATACCAATTGCATGTGCTTTTGCGGTCATTTTGACAGCAAAACTTTCTTCAGTACCACCGATATGCTCCGCTAACACCACCGCCGCATCATTTGCAGAACGCGTAATTAACGCCAAAATAGCCTCTTCAACCGTTAGCGTCTCGCCAACGTGCAAACCTAATTTACTCTGAGGTTGCAGTGCTGCATGGCGCGAGGCTATTAAGGTATCTTGTAACTGAATCTGCCCATTACTAATGGCATCGAATGTCATGTACAGTGTCATTAATTTAGTCAGCGAAGCGGGATACCATGATTGTGTGGCCTCAACTTCATGTAATACGCTACCATTAGTTGCATCCACTAGGATGGCGGCATGACGAGCATAACTTGTTTCAGAGGCAAAAAATAACCAAACAGGTATGACAAAAAATAGAATTAATTTCACAGTCTTCATTTAAAAAAGGGGTCTCAATAGGTTAAATGTTAAGTATCTACAAGTCAGCTCTTTGTTTACGGCATCAACGATAAATTATTAATGCGCTGATTGAAAGTCGCTATAGCTGATAAGTGACAAGCTGTCTTGTTAAAACGGGGGGTTAATGAAAGCTATTCTATCAAACGAAGAAGGATAAGACGGTATTTTTCTATTAGATTACACGCTGTTCGATTTTTATTTGCAGAAGTTGAAAGTATGCTGAACGCTTTCATATTGAAAAAGTTAAGGCGTGTGACCTTTGGCATCTAGCCAATCGCTTTATTAGCAAGTTGTTTGCTTTATGGTCAGCGAATTTTTAATTTTGACTAAATTATTCATAGTTGGTACTTTTTAAATTTCTCACCGTTGACTTTATATTTCAATATTTCAATATTTCAATATTTATTGTATAGTTGTTTCATGGATAAAAATACTGCAATCTCAATTTTTGAATCACTCGCATCAAGTGTGCGTTTGGATATTTATCGACTCTTAGTGAAAACGGGGGCGAGTGGTTTAGTGGCAGGTGAAATTGCCGCAACGCTGGAATTACCGTCAACTAATTTGTCATTTCACTTAAAGGCACTGACTCATGCAAAATTACTCAGCGTAACCCAAGAAGGTCGTTTCCAACGCTATCGTGCCAATATGGTGCTAATGCAAGATTTAATTCTTTATCTCACTGAAGAGTGCTGCTCAGGTCATCCTGAACAGTGCTTAAATTCTATTTCATTAATTCAAACAGAATCCTAACCCATGAACGTTCTTTTTCTATGTACGGGCAACTCCTGTCGTTCCATTCTTGGTGAAGCCACATTTAATCATCTTGCCCCCGAAGGCTGGCGAGCCATGAGTGCGGGTAGTAAACCCGCAGGTTATGTGCATCCGCGCTCACTTGCACTGTTAGCACGAGAAGGTATTTCAACAGAAGGGTATTACAGCAAATCTTGGGATGACCTGCCTGTTACGCCCGATATTGTTATCAGTGTGTGCGGTAATGCGGCTAATGAAACCTGTCCAACTTATCTGGGTTCAGTATTACGCAGTCATTGGGGCGTAGAAGACCCCGCTCATGTGATTGGTACTGAAGAAGAAATTAATGCGTCCTTCATGACTGCCTATCAAATTTTGCGCCATCGTATTGAAACTTTTTTAGCATTACCGTTGGCTGAGTTACAAAACGATCGTGACCGCTTAAAAATAGAACTGGATCGTATCGGTACTTTATGAACCAGCCAACTTGTGCAAAAAAACATTTATCTTTTCTCGATCGTTATTTAACGCTGTGGATTTTTGCAGCGATGGGTATTGGAGTCGGTATTGGTTTTTTGTTTCCAACTGAAGTTAATAATCTGAGCAACGCTGTGTCGGTGGGTACGACCAATATTCCAATTGCCATCGGTTTGATTGTGATGATGTATCCACCACTGGCAAAAGTACACTATGAAGAACTCGGTGATGTGTTTCGCAATTGGCGAGTGCTGAGTATTTCATTGCTACAAAATTGGATTATTGGTCCGTTATTGATGTTCGTGCTAGCGATTGTGTTTTTGCGCGACTATCCCGAATATATGATTGGACTGATTTTAATCGGCTTGGCACGTTGCATTGCGATGGTCATTGTTTGGAATGATTTAGCCAAAGGCGATAACGAATACGCGGCAGGTTTAGTCGCATTTAACAGTGTATTTCAAGTATTGTTTTACAGCGTTTACGCGTGGTTATTCATCACTGTGTTGCCACCGTTATTTGGAATGCAGGGCAGTTTGGTCGCTATCACGATTGGTGAAATTGCTAAAAGTGTCTTTATTTATCTAGGTATTCCGTTTATTGCTGGATTTTTAACGCGCTGGACATTGATTCGTGCTAAAGGTAAGGAATGGTATCAGCACAGCTTTATACCAAAAATTAGTCCGCTCACCTTGATTGCATTGCTATTCACTATCGTGGTCATGTTCTCGCTCAAAGGTGATTTAATCGTGCAGTTGCCGCTGGATGTGGTACGCATTGCCATTCCGTTGTTGATTTATTTTGTGGTGATGTTTTTAGTCAGCTTTTGGATGGGCAATGCGATTGATGCAGGCTATGAAAAAACCACCACGCTAGCATTCACCGCCGCCAGTAACAATTTTGAATTAGCCATTGCAGTAGCGGTGGCAGTATTTGGCATTAACAGCGGCGCGGCATTTGCGGCAGTCATCGGGCCCTTGATTGAAGTTCCTGTCATGATTGGCTTAGTCAATGTTGCCTTTTTCTTTCAGAAAAAATACTTTATATCTACCGTAGGCAGAACTGAAATAAATTAATCATGGACAATCCTGTGCTTTCAATCACACACATAGCCATTGGCACTATTACCGAAGTACATGGTCCTGTAGTGATTATTGAATGCAGTCGCTTACCCCCAATACGGCAAGCCTTATGTACTTGCTTCGATCACAGTGTGTATTTGTTTGAAGTGCATCAACATCTGGATGAGCAGCACGTTCGAGCTATTACGCTACACGGCACGGCAGGATTAAGCCGAGGCTTAACGGTTTTTGATACAGGTGCGCCGTTGCGTGTACCTGTTTCTAAAGCCTGTTTAGGACGCTTACTCAACATTTTTGGTGAACCGTTGGATGGTTTAACGCCACTTGTCAGCAACGAATTCCGTAACATTCACAGCAAACCGCTACCGTTATCTGAATCCATAGGCGTGAGCGGTATTTTACCAACGGGCATTAAAGTCATAGACTTACTCTGCCCATTTATCAAAGGCGGTAAAACGGGATTATTCGGTGGTGCAGGGGTCGGTAAAACCGTGCTGGTGATGGAATTCATTCACGCGGTGTCGGCGATTCATAAAGGCGTATCGGTATTTGCAGGTGTGGGTGAACGGATTCGTGAAGCCCATGAACTGTGGCGAGAAATGCAGGACGCAGGCGTGATGAACGACACCTTGATGGTATTTGGACAAATGGATGAATCACCGGGGGTACGGTTTCGCGTGGGCTTATCGGCTCTCACTTATGCGGAATATCTGCGCGACACCCTGCATAAAGAAGTGTTATTTGTCATGGATAATGTGTTTCGCTTTGTGCAGGCGGGTAGTGAAATTTCCAGTTTATTAGGACGTATGCCCGCTACCGTCGGTTATCAACCCACGCTCACCACCGAAGTGGCTGAATTAGAAGACCGTATTTTGTCCAGTCGGCAAGGCGCGATTACTTCCGTACAAGCCGTTTATGTTCCCGCCGATGATATGACCGATCCCGCCGTCAGTGCGATACTCAGCCATTTAGATACCACGGTGATTTTATCCAGAGACCAAGCCAGCAAAGGTATTTATCCAGCCGTTGACCCGTTGCGCTCCAGCAGTAAATTAATGGATAAACACACGCTAGGCGCACGGCATTATGCGGTTGCCGAAGCGGTGCGCGAACATTTGGCGCGATACCGTGAATTAGAAGATATTATTGCCATGTTAGGCATTGATGAATTATCCGAAGCCGACCGCAAAATTGTGATGCGAGCGCGTAAGTTGCAACGCTATTTAACGCAACCGTTTGCGGTATTGGCAGGGCATACCAAGCAAGTCGGTGTTTCTGTTCCCTTAGAAAAAACCCTAACCGATTGCGAAGCGTTTATTGCAGGTGATTATGACGGACTAACTGAGCAGCAATGTTATATGCGCGGCAGTATGCAGGACGTATGATGACAAGTTTTACCTTAAACATTATCGCTAGCCGACAGGAACAACAGTTTAACGATGTTGTCTCATTTGTTGGCGAAGATGATAGCGGCTCATTTGGTCTACAAGCCCATCATGCGGACTTTATGACCGTGTTAGTGTTTGGTTTAGCGAGGTTTCGGTTTACTGATGAACAATGGCATTATTTAGCCTTGCCCAGTGGCTTGGCTACCTTCAAGGCAAATCAACTGACCATTAGTACCCGCTATTTTCTGGTCGATACTGATTTTGATCGCATTAGCAACGCGCTAGAACAACAAGCAGTTCAAGAACAGGAAAATCTGCACAAAACCCGCGAGAGCTTACAACGCATGGAATTAGCGATGCTGAAACGCTTAAAAGCACTTAAATCCAAACCAGAGTGGCTCACATGAAGTTGAAACTCAAAAACAAAATTGAATACCAAGCTAAGCGCATTCAAAAAGCTGACCAAGAGCGTTCAAGCTGGTTATCGCAAACGGTTTATATTGGTACGTTGGGTTTAGTGATGGTGTTACCCATCATTGCAGGTGCGTATATTGGCTATTGGCTAGACAGTCTAATGACAGGTTATTCATCACTCTGGACGCTGAGTTTATTATTAACAGGCGTAGTTATCGGTGTCTTTAACGTCTATTTCTTAATCAAGGAATGAGGGCGCGATTATGGAAAAAGAATTTATTTGGCAGTTAGGCTTCATCTCACTGAGTGGCTCAGTCATCACGACATGGGGAATCATGTTGCTGTTGACGGGTATTGCGTATCTGGTCAACCGTCATCTAACGCTATTACCCACACCGATACAAACCCTGATGGAAAGCATAGTCGGGATGATAGATGATGCCATCATGAACGTCGCACCCGAACACGGCAGACTCATCATGCCATTTATCGCCACCCTATGGGTGTTCTTAGTCATCGCCAATCTGGTCAGCCTAATTCCCAGCCTGCATTCACCCACCCGCGATTTATCCGTCACCTCGGCTCTGGCGGTGCTGGTATTTTTATCAGTCCATTATTTTGGTATCAAAACCCAAGGCTTAAAAAAATACCTACATCATTATTTAAGCCCCAGCCCGATTTTATTACCGTTTCATATTATCAGCGAATTTACCCGCACCCTAGCATTAGCCATACGCTTATTCGGCAACATCATGAGCCTTGAAACCGCCGCCATGCTGATTTTATTAGTCGCAGGTTTTCTAGCCCCAATTCCGATTTTGATGTTACATATTATTGAAGCTCTGGTACAAGCCTATATTTTTGGCATGTTGGCATTGATTTATTTAGCGGGGGCAATTCAGTCTCAGCAGAGGGATGGGCGGGAGTAAATTAACCACATTTTTATAGCCTGTATGGAGCGTAGCGGAATACGGGAATGGTGGTAGTATTATGTTTCTCCCGCCCCATGCGAGCTACCCGCTACTGGAGTCCCAATTCATGAATTGGGACTCCAGTAGCACGGTGAATCACCCACCTGTTCTAATTCTTTCAATCGCTCTATTCATTTCTTCTTGATTTCGTTCAAGCTCTTTTTGTAGCTCTCTCCTTCGATTCGCTTGTTCTTCTATTAGCACAGCATCCAACACACTTTTTGCATCCTCATTGCCTTGTTCGGATACTTTGCGTAGCCATGCCACAGCGATTTCTTGGTCTTTTTCAATGCCTTTTCCTTTTAGGTAAACAATACCTAAATAAAGCTGTGCGGCGGCATTACCTTGTTCGGCGGCTTTTTCGTACCATTTAACAGCTAGTTCATCGTCCTGTTCCAATCCTTTACCATCTGCATAAATAGCCCCTAAGAACCCGTTCAACATCTCCGTAACAGCAAAGCCAAGAAAGCGAGATTGACGAATTGCAAGCTGGTGTTGAGCAAGCGTTCGGTATTTTTCCAAAGTCTTCGGGACTTTTCC
>WSSedA1B3DRAFT_1000081_pt1 | contig 25220 bp, 30 predicted proteins | sample WetSurSiteA1Bulk_FD_9468 | JGI IMG/M metagenome (IMG submission 9468)
TCTTCAAGGTCTCTGTACGATACGCCGTAACGAACATAGAAGTAAACCGCATAAAGGATTACCTCTCTCGGATAATGGCTACCACGGAAATTGATCATGCTTTTGACCTGCTCAAATTCCGGACATTATTGCATGAGGTAGATAGAATTTGCGACAGAACCCTCTTTATTCATGCCCCTAGATTCATCTGGTAGCACAGATGGTTTCCTCAATGGGGAAAACAGCTCATTAAAGCGACTTCGTGTCGCACACAGAAACTTACGGTTTTGATATGTCAATACTAAGCAGTCACTAAATCTTGAACTAATATCACTTCGAGGTCTGGCGTAGAACGAATCCCTTTATCATTGGTGAGAAGAAATTTACATCCTGTTTTTAGAGCAGTGGCATAGTGCAGAGAATCAATTAGCTTCATACCTGTTTCAGCACGCAGTCGAGAAGCCATATCAAATAAATCTGAGCTATGGGGAAGAACTGTTAAGAAGTTTTCTCGTGCAAAAAAGGCTTTGCCACGCGCAATTTCGATTTCACTTTTGGTTTTATACGGATAAACCATTAACTCAGCAACAGCGGCATCGCCTGTATAACCAAATACTGCATTTCGATCACAGGTCACGATAATTTCAGATACTACTGAAAAATACGGTTCTTTTTTGTCAAAAAAGTAAATCAAAAAATTGGCATCTAAGTAAATACGGTGTCCTCGTATTTTTGCTATACAATCATCTATTTTTCCCATTCGTTATGCAGCTCACGAAGTGTTGTTTCGACTTCATCAGGCGTTTCGCCCCATGATCCTGCAAAGATTCCAGCATACGACAGCACATCATCTTTTTTCATATCTGCGTTGACTGGCTTTAGCAAAATAACGCCATTAATGTACTCAACATCAAATTGTGTGTTTTCTGTTAAATGAGCCACTTCAACAATACTGGCGGGAATGGTAATTTGCCCTTTGGGTCGCATTTTTACAACTGGCATACGCAGGGTCTCCATACGGTAAGAAATTAGAAAGTAAGAAATTAAATTGCATTTCTTACTTAGTATAAAGAGCTATGACAGGAAGTCAAAAGAAAGATAAAGTGATAGATAACTGTCTAATAATTTATAACTTAGTAGACGCTCAAAAAAGCTCAGTTTTTCCTGTCTAATAAATCGGATTTTGCTATATGATAGACACTATTTTCTATTAAACGATTTAAGAGATATGAAATGCGTTTATTCGGTTATGCCAGGGTATCCACCAGTCAACAATCGCTAGATGTTCAACTGAAAGCCTTAAAGCAACAAGGCGTGATTGCCAGTCGTATTTTTACCGATAAACAATCAGGTAAGGATACTGAACGAGAGGGGCTGCAATTATTGCGCTTAAAAGTTGAAGCGGGCGATGTCGTTCTCGTCACCAAGCTCGACAGATTAGGGCGTGATACCGCTGATATGATTCAACTGATTAAAGACTTTGATGCCATTGGTGTCTCTGTTCGATTTCTGGATGATGGTATCAGTACCGAAGGCACAATGGGTAAAATGGTCGTCACTATTCTGTCTGCGGTTGCTCAAGCAGAACGACAACGAATTCTGGAACGCACCAATGAAGGCAGACTGGAAGCCAAAGCCAAAGGTATTCAGTTTGGTCGTAAACCGTTTATTGATAGAACGAAATTAAACGACTTACACCAGAAAGGCATAGGCGCAATTGAGATTGCCAGACAAATGGGTATTGGACGTTCTACCGTGTATAAACTACTGAAAGAACCAGAGGAAACGGTTTGAGTCTGGCAACAGAAAATAGATTAAACGCAAGCAGTTAAATCCCATAAAACTTTAGAGACTTTTGTTGATTAGCAGCCAACAGTTTCGGAAATGGCATCTTAGCTTTCGGGCAGCGAAGGATGAAAAAATAAAAAATGCGGCTTAGCCTCTCTCGGTTTTGAATGCTCTCCACATCGTGGCAAACTTTCCTATAAGGGGTCTCAACACTAATCAAAGTTGAAACATTATAGACATAACGCCAGACAAAATGCGTCTTTAAGCTATGTTTGTGTTCCTTAGCGACGTTTTTTCAGAAACTCTATTGACTCTAAACACGCTTATCTTTGGTGACATTTGTTTAAATGCACCTACCATAACAAGGATAAGACCGAACGAGTACGCACAAAAAAGTTAAGGCGTTGTCAAAGTTTTTCGCTGATACCCGCTTGCTTCAAAATAGCATTAGCAGTGGGCTTGGATTGGATGGTGAACGGTACGCTGATGTTTTTGTGCGTGATAGGACTGTACCAGATTTCATGACTGCCTTTGCCTTGTCGAACAAACGTACAACCTGCTTTGCGTAATAAAAGCACCAGTTCAGGATAAAACGTTGAACCCATTACAAAGCCACTTTGTTGATGGTTTTGGTATGGGTGAACTGTAGGCGAATATCACCCGCCACATGAATAGCATTGAGTTCAATCAGTTCTGGCACAATCGTCCATGCTCTTTCTATCAACTGTTCATAGCTATCAGCTTCTGTGACTAAACCCAGTATGTCACATACCGCTGTCCAAACACCTTCATAAACCGACACTTTTACGATAAAAGGTTTGTGGTGTCGGTTAATGAATCTGGCTACTGTTTCATTCATGTGTCGATTCCATTTTTTGTTGAACATCAAAAACTCAACATAGCCCTGATAAGCGGCATTGTCAATTTTTTCGCATATGAGAAAAAGCCGCTAAAAAGCGGCTTTTTCTAACTGATTTATTTTTTCTAAGTTGCCTATGTGGCAGTGAACGTTTGATTCCACGCGAAAAATCTTTGCTGCTTACATCTTAGAAATAGTATTTTTACGGTTTATTCCTACTGGCTTGTTAAACCTTTGACCAGAAACAATACCTGCATTTGTGTTTAAGTTTTTACGTGATGCTGATAATTTTCGAGGTTCAAAATTACGCGCAAAATCTAAAGCGGCAGAGCCAGCTTTGAGCGTATTTAATGCCACGCCACCGCCTAATACAGAAGCAATGGACGGCACTTGATAGAGTAATAAAATAGATATAATGCTAAGACCCAACATAGGAAAAGCATCCACTATATCCGCCACGCTTACCATGCCATGAGCATACTCATCTATAATTGACAGCATGATTCCAGCCACCGCGACCGTGACCATATTCAAGAATACAAAATTAATAACTTGACCAATCCACGCATCAAAGAATTTCCGCGTTGAATCAAACAGGGTTAAAAGTACAAAAATAGCACCGACACCTAATAAGACTGCCAGAGCCATTTTTGACAATATGAGCAAGAATGCCGCGTAACCTGTTACTAAAAAACCAGCAAGCCAAACAGCGCAGCCAATAATTAAAAATCCGAAGTTAGGGATTGTGCTTGAATTGCCTAAATCCCAGAATATTTTGCCGCGCTCATAATACTGAGAAAGCAAGTTATCCAAAAAGCTAAAGCTAATACTTGAGCTGCCTCCGTTTCCGTTTTGAATAACTAAGTTAGCAAGAGCATCGGGCGATTGCCAAAGCCAGTCAGAAAGGTATTGATTGTAGAGACCAACATTAGTTGATAGCGAAAAAATAACACAGATTCTTAGTATTTTCGCCGTTGCATCTACCACGGGTTCATTAATTAATCCGCGCATCATAGACCATCCGTACAACGAGATAGAAATCAAAGCTAGGGTTGTTGCAACTGGTAATATCTCTTGCGTTATATTGCTTGCCGTTGTGCCAACGTAGTTTGTAAGTATGGCGTTAAGGTGCGCGTGTAACGGTTCAAAAAGTGTAATAGCCATAACAAATTACCATTTGTGATTAGTGCTGCTTTGTGTTACAGAAAGCCGCTTTTCGATTTCCAGTTTTTCTTTATACACTTTATCGGAACGCTCAACAGCGATGCAGGTTTCATTAGTTGGCTCTAGCTTGCAATAGGCGTTATAAAACGCTTCCGCAGTCATGCGTTGATCGCCTACGGTGATGTTATCTGGGTCTGTTATTTTCGGCACACCGTCCGCATCTTTGTCGCAAGACGTAAGAGCTAAAACGAATATTGATACCAAGAGAATGATTATTTTTTTCATGTAATTACCATTGATGGTTAGTATTGTTTTGATTGGCTTGCAACCGCGTTTCAATCTCTTGCTGTTCATTAATCGTTTTTTGAGTTTGTTGCATTTGCCCCATTGCCGCCAATTGATTAGTTTCGTTTTGCAGAAACAATTGCTCAGCTTGAATTCTTGCCTGTAAGTCCGCGATATTTTTCGCACTAGGTGATTGCTCAATCTGACTCAATAAAGCTTGTAGATTGTTAATACGGTCAAATGATGCTTGATAAGAAATTTGAATCGCCGCTAGATTTACCGCGCTTTGTTGGCGTTGTTTTGTGAACAATTGCCCCTCAACACTGTTTGGGTCGATAGAGGTTTTAGCTAAGTCAATGATTTTGTTCGCCTCCTGAATCGCCGATGAATTGCCAAAACTGGTAGCACTGCTTAAATTTTGCGGCAGAATGTTACGCGCCGATGTGGCTAGGTTGCCAACACCACTAACACCGCTCAGATTCTTAAATTGTTCTTCAAGTTGTTTTAATTGCTGAATGCCATTCAATACTTGGCTTTTTAGCTGATTCAGTTGTTCAGCCGCTGTGGTGACTTGCTGAACAGCCTGTGCAAAATTGGAAGCGTCGAAAACAGGCATCCCCGCCCTCGCCGTGCCAAAAGCTAAGAATAACGCCATAACAGATATTATTTTCATAGTTCAAACCTCATTAAATTAATTGCCAATCTCATGACATTACCCCATTCTCTGCTTGTGAAACTCAGGAAGCCAACTATCAGGATTATCCCCGTACTGTTCAATCACTCTTTCTGCTAACAACGCCGTAGCGGTATTGCCAGATAGCACCGCCAGTTCATCATCAAAACCTTTTAAATCTAGCTTGACGACAACTGAATTGTTGCCTTGTTTTACTAAACAACAGCGGCTTTTTTCACCTAAGTTCTTAATAAGCAAATACTCTTTTTCTGACAACTTAAATCCGTTCACATAGTCGCCGTAATCAGCCGATGGATTAGGCAAGAAGATTTTTGTTGCCGTTTGTTCAACAATGGCGTAAGCAATCTTGTTTCTTAAAACTTGTTGCGGCGATTGTGTTGCTAAGATTAAAAAGCCGTTCTGCTTTCTAATTGTTACCAGTTTGTTTTGCGCGAGGTCTTGAAATTCTTCATCTTTGAGCAGTTTCCAAAATTCGTCCATGAAGATAGGCATTCTCCGCCCATCAAATAGGCTTTCTATGCGGTGAAATAAGTACATGATTGTTGGCGTTCTGGTGTCGTCATTGTCTAAAAATTCTGTGACATCGAAGCCAATAATGGGGCTGTTATCTATGTCTAGCGTGTCTGTTACATTATCAAACAACCATCCAAATTCACGACCCGCACACCATTTTGTCAAACGCTCATAAATGCCGTTTTCTTCGGTTCTGTTTAAAAATTGAATGACAGAACTCAAACGGCGGTGTTCTTTATCTGTCCGCATGACACCCGCTACCGCCCTTGCAATATCTTGTTCTTGAGCGGGTGTAATCGGATAAGACTCATGTTTAACAAGCCGTTTAATCAATTTAATAAGGAACGTAATGTTATTAGGTGTGGGTTCTAATTGGAATGGGTTAAAACCTGATGGAATGCCATTCTTCAGCGGAAAGTATTTGCCGCCCATTGCACGGACAGCGATAGATGTACCTAAGTCTTTGTCGAACACAACACAGGTTAAATTTTCATCATTGGTATGGAATTTTTGCAGTTGTGCCAGTAGCATTCCAAGCAAAACCGTTTTACCCACACCTGATTGACCTATTACAATCGTGTTGGCAAGCTCTTTGTGGTTCTTATCTATTTTGGCGAGTGCTTTTTCTGCACCCACTTCGCCCTTGTGAAAATTGAAGTAATAAGCACCACCGCCCAATGTTTCAAATAGGGTTACGGCATTACCCCATTGATTGTGATTAATGCGTCCAACTGGGTAATTGTGGAGACTGCAAAAACCCGCAAAATTCAGGCTGTTAATTTTTCCCGTTCTAACTCTGTATTCAAAATTTGCGGGCAATTGTGACCAAAATGCGGAAACCGCACCCAAATCTTCCTTACACCACTTCATGCCAGCATCGGACAACACCGTGCCAGCTAGGCTGATGCAGTCATTTAGTCTTTTTGCTGAATCGGTACTAATTGAAAAGGTTAGACTGTGAACCCCCATCACCCAACGATTAGACACTAGATCATCCATTGCTTGTCCAAGTTCATCAACTTGAGAAATCGCCACATCGCCAGCATTTACCATGCGCCCGATCTGCATTTTTATGTCAGAAAGGGCGGTTTGTTTAGGGACAAATGCAAATGATTGAGACAGAACAAAATCAAAGGGCATTGCTAATAATTCATTTAGCATTCCCGTGTTTGACTGACTTGGGTATTCTTGGATTGCTAGAACACTGCCATAAATTGTTTTTGTTGGCGTTTTTAATGACATCAATCCGCCTTTGCTGAAAAACGGGCGTGACGTTGCTAAAATGTCGCTAATTTCATTTCTGGGCAGTGGTATTCTTTGCCATTCGCCATTTATTAAATACGCCAAAAATTCAAGAACTTCTGAAAATTGATTGTCTTTGTAGTCATAACACCCCAGTAATTCAGGGGCGTATCTATCCAAAGAACTTAACGCCGTATTAACTAAGTCGTTAAGTTTTTCTATTTCTTCCAGTTGTGCGGCTCTCAAATTAGCGGCATCTTGTTTTACCAATAGTTTTGACAGGAAAGAAATTGTTTTAGAGGGCGTAGGGCGCAGTACGATAGTTAAATAAAGCGCGTTTGACCGCAAATCTTTATTTTTCATGCGTTGTTTGTAGGTGTCGTTGAAATCAGCACAAAATTTGTTTGAAAATTCACCAGCGGGATAGTCGTCCGTTTGTCGGCGAACGATATGAGACCACAGAGCAACATTAGGCGATGCTATGTTGCGTAGCAAACCATTTAGCTGATTGTGCCAAGCGTTTAAATCACCGTTATCTGCCGATTCATGCGCTATGCCTTCCACTCTAATAACTGCAACATAGTCGCCATTTTGGGTTTTGATTATATTTTGAGTTATGTGAGATGAATAAGGAATGAAATCAGACGCAGGTACTTCTTTGTCAATTGGCAAGGCAACATTAATTAATGCCACGGGCATAATTATTCCCCTTTTTTACTTTTTTTAATTAGAAAGTAATTCGGTGAGAAACTCACCGAACCCCAATACCTAAAATTAAGACATTTGCCACTTGTAATGAGCCATTTGTATATCTCATCGAATTTACCTGCATCATGCGCCGATATGGCATATAAAATGAAATGAAGCGGGAAAATAATTGATAAGTAAAGTAGATTGTTTGTCATCAAAAACAACATCATCGATACAAACATTTCAATAACAAATGCAATATAAGGTATTCCAAAAATTGTCGTTGGTCTTGTTAGACCAACGAACAATGTATTTACTTCTATTTGTTCATTTCTCATAACTGAAAAATTATTGTTGACCAGACAACATATTTACAATTTGACTGCCGCCAAAAATTAAAAGCAAACCAATTCCGATATTTAAAACCCATTTCCATTCCATTTTCCCCATGAAAGCCATTAGTCCGCACGCCCCTAATGCAATAGCCGCGAGTATTTTTACAAATGCACTGGCAAAGAATGCACTGTAAATGCTTTGTGCGGTAGTCTGCCAAGGTGCGCCAGCAAAAGCCAATTCAGGAAAAATGGCGGCGAAAGACAATAACACAGCGAAAGTTACTTTTAATAAGCGGATGTTATGTTTTTTGGTTTCTTTAGTATTCATTGTTAATTTTCCTTTGTATTTTATTTTGTAAATAAAGTTAATTAAAGTAGTATTATATTAGAACTTTTTAATTTAATTAAAAATCAAGATATAAACGTTAATTAAAAGGAAAATAAAACCTTTCCATTAACCATTTTCAAACCAGCTTGAAATTCTTTGTCATTTTTTCCGATAAAGCCCTTTATCATTTTTGTTTCGCCTTTAGCTAATAACTCTTTTGCAACAGCCGTACTTATTTTCTTCTTAGATATGACTTTCCAAATTGTAAATTGGCAACCCGTTTTCCAGTTTGAACAACCGAATGTTTTTGGCGTGTCGATAACCTTTCCATTACATAACGGGCAATCGCCTAAGCTGTTATGAATAATCGGACTGTGATTAATGCCTTCTACATCGGTTTTAATTTTTTGGGTGAAATCGACTATTTCTTGTATAAATACATCGGGCGAGTATGTGCCTTGTTCAATTAGCTTTAATTTATGTTCCCATTCGCCCGTTAAAGCCGCTGATTTAAGACTTTCGCTTGGAATCAGCTTAATTAATTCGCGCCCCGATGGACTGCTCACGACATTATTTTTTTGGCGAACAATAAAACCGCGTTTAATTAAAGTTTCAATGGTTGATGCACGGGTGGCAGGTGTACCTAAGCCGCTGTCTTTCATAGCGTCTTTAAATACACCTTCTTCGCAGGTTTTACCTGCCGATTCCATCATTGCTAACAAGGTAGCTTCAGTAAATGACTTAGGCGGTGTGGTTTTGCCTTGTGTGATTTTTGGCTGGTGTGCGCCTGTTTCGCCTTTTACAAAAGGCGGTAAAATTTTTGCGTCTTTGTCTTTGGCATCATCTTTGTACAAGACCTGCCAGCCTTGTGACTCAATGATAGTGCCAGCGGTTTTGAAGTTTTCGCCGTTAATAACGGCTTTCACAGTGGTTACTTGTTTAATGCAGGGCGGATAAAACGCAGAAATAAAACGTAGGCTGATTGCTTGGTACGCAATGGCTTCATCGGCATTTAAACTTTTTGGCGGCGTGGCAGTTGGAATAATTGCGTGATGATCTGTCACTTTAGCATCTTTAAAATAACGATTATCTGGCATTGCCCCGCTAGGCAACAGGGCAATTTGCGCCGCAAATTGACCGCATAGACTTTCTAATATTTTGGGCATATCCGCTTTCATATCGCCGCTTAGGTAACGGCTATCTGTACGAGGATAGGTAACAGACTTTTTTTCATACAAAGACTGAACAAGCAACAATGTTTGTTCAGCAGTGAACCCGTACCGCACGTTTAAATCCTTTTGCAAATCGGTTAAATCGTACAGTAACGGCGGCATGATTTTTTTGCTCTTACCTGCCACATCGGTTATGGTTAAATTGTGACCGCCCAACTTTACCAAGAGGTTATCGGCTTCCAATTTCGTACTAAACCGCCCGTCCAAGTATTGAAATTGAATGTCATTGTACAAGGCGACAACTTCCCAAAAGTTGCTGGGGGCAAACCCTGCTATATCGCTATCTCTTTGAGTAATCATAGCCAATACTGGCGTTTGAACCCGTCCGATAGATAATGCACCTTTTCCTTGTTGACCAAATTTAATGCTGTAAGCGCGGGTAGCATTTAAACCAACTAACCAATCCGCTTGACTACGACATTTTGCCGCTTGATAAAGATTGTAAAATGTTCCGCCGTCTTTAAGTTGATTAAAGCCTGTGCGGATTGCTTCGTCCGTTAATGAACTGATCCATAATCGTTTAACTGGCAAATGTTCATAACCTGTCCAATCAACAATATAACGGAAAATTAATTCACCCTCACGCCCCGCATCGGTGGCACAAACAACTTCGGTTGCTTTGCTAAAAAGGGACTTAATAACGGCAAGCTGTTTTTTCGCTCCGTCATCATCATTTGCTTTTAGTTGAAACGTGTCTGGAATAATTGGCAATGTTTCCATTCTCCAAGGTTTCCAATCTGGCGTGTATTCGTCTGGGTTTTTTAATCCCACTAAATGCCCGAATGCCCACGTTACTTGATAACCATTGCCTTCAAGATACCCCTCGTATTTACCTGTAATCCCTAAGCACTCAGCAATACTACGAGCTACTGATGGTTTTTCAGCTACTATGACTTTCATAAAATTATTCCTATCTGATTATTTAATTTTTCTCATATGAGAAAAAGTTATAAAAAAATGGCGACCGTAGTCGCCATTTGATGATTGGTGATGATTTGGTCTGATATTAAAGTCCTAAACTAATACCGACAGCCCCGCCGATACGGTTTTGCATACCTACACCACTAGTTGTTGAAACTGCTAACTTGCCGACCAGTAAAGTGTCGTTATTGATTTGATACGTCATACCGCCACCTATTGCCGCCGCACCACTGCCGTAGCCCACTGCGGCCTGAGCTTGGATGTTGCTTGCAGAATGAAGGTTTGGAATTAATGCAGACATAGCAGAAGCGATAGAGCCTGTAGCTTTGATTTGATTGCTTAAGGTTTTAAATTGTGCTTGATTTTGACTAGCCAGTGATGAAATTTGCGCTTGAGTTTTTGAACCAAGATTATTAACTTGCCCATTGGTATAAGCATTAGCCGCGCTAATAGCATTATTTTGAGCGTCAGTTACTTGTTGAATGTTTGCTGCATCCGTTCCAGCTACGCCGGCAGTGACGTTGTGAATTGTTGCAGTTGTGCCAGTAGTCCCTAATGTCACATTTGAATAATCAGGTATACCAGCGGCATTGTTGTCATACTTAACTGCGTGACTGTCCAAGGCTTGAACTGCATCCGTAGTGTTACTGTACGTTGTACCAGCTACCGCTATTGTCGGATTGCTAATTGCACCAGTTACAGGATTGTAAACACTACCACCGCCAAAGGCGGAGGAAGTGCTATCGCCCAATACGCTTGTTTTAACATTGGTGTAACCCTTTGCCGCACCTAGAACAGTCGCGGAAGAATCAAAAACCTGAGATTTGGTGTAATTATTTGCCGAAGTTAATACATCATTGGCTTTAGTATTAGTGTAATTATTTGTTTCGGTTAAAGTGCCGTTTAACGCCGCGCCTACATCATTGTAATTCGTACCGCCTACCGCATAAGTCGGTTGAGAAAATGCACCAGTTACAGGATTGTAAACACTACCGCCGCCGAAAGATGAAGACACAGATGCTAGAGAGCCATCGTTTTTACTTCCTAATCCAGCTAATTGATTAACATTGACTGCATCCGTTCCAGCTACGCCAGCAGTGACATTGTGAATTGTTGCAGTTGTGCCAATAGTTCCTAATGTCACATTTGAATAATCAGGTGTGCCAGCGGCATTGTTGTCATACTTAACCGCGTGACTGTCCAAGGCTTGAACGGCATCCGTAGTGTTACTGTACGTTGTACCAGCTACCGCTATTGTCGGATTGCTAATTGCACCAGTCGCAAGATTGTAAGCACTACCGCCGCCGAAAGAAGCAGCAGTGCTATTGCCGAGCGTGTTTGCCGCAGTTAAAGTTCCGTTTAGCGCAGAACCTACATCATTGTAATTCGTACCGCCTACAGTGTATGTCGGTCGAGAAACTGCACCAGTTACAGGGTTGTAGGTTGAACCGCCGCCTAAAGATGAAGCCACAGATGCTAAAGAGCCATCGTTTTTAACGCCTAAATTATTTGTTTTTGTGTCTAATGCTTGGATTGCCCCAGTTACATTATTGTAGTTTGCACCGCCGACACTAATTGTCGGGGAGCTTATAGTTCCCGTTGCGGGATTATAGGCACTACCACCACCAATGGTTGAGGCAGTGCTATTCCCGAGTGCGGCTGTTTTAGTATTTGTGTAGCCATTTGCTGATGTTAAAGTGTTACTTCCTACAGTATTCGTATAACCAATCGCCGCCGCTACTTGACCATTTGTGTAACCATTTGCCGATGTTAAAGTGTTATTTCCTACGGCATTGGTGTACGCAACCGCTGAATTATAACCAGCCGAAACTTGACCATCGGTGTAAGCATTTGATTGACCTAATGTTGAAGATAGGGCGGGGGTTATTTCATTACTTAAAAAATCAACCAACTGGCTATCGGTGTAGATAGCAGATACATATATGGCGGCAGTAGGAACACCAGAAGCAGTCGCTAGACCATAAACATAATTGGGTAAGTTAGCGTCATACGGCGTTGGAGCTGGAAGCACTGTTGCATTTACATTTAGTGAAAAAAATAAACCAGTTATTGCCGCTGATAATTTGTTTAACTGCATTGATTAAGTCCTATTTTGATGGTTAATAATTAATACCGAGACCAATCCCGATAACTTGCGTATTGACAGCGTTTTTATTTAACGCTTGCCCGTATGAAATGGATACCGCGCCGATAGGCGAATCCCATGTTAAACCCACACCTACAGATGTTTTTACCCCCTTTGTTTCGATACCATTACCCAGCATTAAACCTGCATCAAAAAAAGTGTAAAACCTCACATCCTTGTGAAAAAACGGCATCCATACTTCAGATGAACCAGTCGCCATTTGATCTCCGCCGATTGGAATGCCTCTTGCGTTATAGCCAAAGGCGTTTGCGCCATACCCACGAACAGGCGAACCGTTTTCCAAGAAAAACCGCTTAACAATCGGAACAGAGTTATTACTCAAACTCGTTTCAGTACCCGCGAAAATTTTAAAACTGAGGGCGAATTTATCTAATTCAGAGGCGATTAATTTATTAAGTGGAATATCAAGTTGTCCCCTTACAGAGCATTTAATGTACTGCTCGCCGAACACTGAAAATTCCACGTTTGTTTTAAGAAAATAACCCAAGCCTTCAGTTGGCATTTGCGGATGAACGCGCTCATCCTTTCTATATGTCACAGCAAACGGAAAAAAAAGCTGATTGCCTGTGACCCCAGCCATGCCGCCTGTTTTGCTATTAATTTTTTCAAATCCGAATGTTGAAATAAGACTTTCTCTATCTGAAAAAGTCATTGTGCCAATTGCGTTAAGCGCGGTTTGTTGGTTTTTTGTACTTGAATCATTCGGAACAATTTTGAAATCCCGAAAAGAAACCAAATAGCCAACAGCAAACGAACTTTTTGGAATAGCAAAAAGTTGTTTTGCGTTTACTAGCTTGTCTGATAACGCAAGTTGAGTATTTGCTTCAACAATCGAACTATCAAAAAAACCTTTGTAGGTTGCATAAACATTCGCGCCGCGATATGCCGTCCATCCAACACCAAAATCAAGCCTATCCTTTAAAGCCGATGGTGTAGGGGATACAGGTTTAAACTCTAATAAAGACGTAGGTTCTGACATGGGTTTTTGTGCTTCTTCATTAGAAGCACAACCAACAAATAGGATCGCTAGGCTTGTGGACAGCAAAAAAAAAGATTTTCGCGGGATCGAAAAATTGAATGGCGCACTCATTAATACACCATTGTTTTATTTTCTAGTGGCGGTTTATCGTCTCCATAAACCATTATTTTATTTTCTGGGGAATCTTCTTTTTTTGGCGAGGATTCAGCTAATTTAACCGATGTAGATTCTGAGGATTTAACAGAAATATCAGTGTTTTTGATTAAATCTGGAACTTTAATATCAACACTACTGATATTGGCAATGTTTGCATTATTAAGAACACTTTTAACATACCCGTTACTAAAGCCTTTAGTTTTAGAACCTGTGTTATAAGCAGAAATCGCCGCGTAAAGTGCGTCTTGCTCGTCTGAATCATCTTTAAGTGCGGACTGATAATTACCCTTTAGTATGACCCCAGCCGTTTTAATGTTTGAACACGGATTAAACATATCATCAACAGTTAATCCTAATCTCGACAAATTAGAGCTATTTATCTGACCAAGCCCCATGTCTATGTTGTAGTTATGTGCTAACAACCAGTTTGCCGTAGAAATGGCTTCATCCATGGTTTTAGGGAGTTCTATTTTTGGCTTTGGCGTGTTCTTTTTTACATTTACTCCGATTGCAAGCGGGTTAAAATTCGATTCGGTTCTAACAATCGCCGCCAGCGTGGAAACACCGAAGGAAGGGGCGCAATGTTGCGCCATATCAACAAAACCAACCATATCTAAGAGTCTAATAATGGAATTAAAAATAGATTATATTTTAATTTAATCATCAATATAATTCAATTTAATAGCAATATAAAACTCAATTATAAAAACTAATTACTCATTCAAAAGAGCAAAAAAAAGCCCCTTTCGGGACTTTCCTCAGCTCAAAGCTAGACTAATTGATTATCTTTAACTTTTCCTTTTTTCCTCCTAAGTTAAGATGATCTTGTAACCACGAAGCCTTACCTCCTCTCACTGTTTCACTGTTTCACTGTTTCACTGTGATTCTGTGGGTTTCTGTACTTTGGAGCGACTTTTTTCTTCTGAATAGATGAGGCACTTAAATCTGTGAATGCAACACCATAGCCTAAGGAATTGGCGAGCATTTTTATCGCTCTTTCTTTGGCTTGTCGCGTTTCATTCTCTTTAGACAAAACAATTTCAAAGAGACTTATAATCAATTCATACACCTCGTCTATAGATAGATCCTGATGACCAAACTCATCAAACTTTTTCATTAAAGCCGAAGTATTTTTTAATATTTCCTGCTCCTCTTTGTTTTCTATATTCACTAATAAGCCACTTATATCTAAATTAAAAAGGCTATTTTAAACTAAAAATAAATGAGGTATTAAATTTTAAAATCTTCCTTTTTGCGTCCTTTCGCTATCTCATCTTGTAACCATCGTGGCATTATTCCGCGCCCTCTCCATGTTTGACTTGGATTATCTGGATGCCTGTATTGAATTGGTAACTCTTTTTTGCGACTTTCTAAATCATAAAATTCAACACCAATATTTGCTTGCCTAGCTAAATCCTCAATTAAGGTTATCATACCTTGTCTTTCTTCGGCTTCTTTGTGTTTTATAGCTTTGCTCACTTTCTCAGCCAAATTTTCTAGCTCGCTTTTTGAAAAAGCTAGTAACTTTTCTTCTTCTGCAGAAGTAAGTTGTTGCTCTGTATGTTCGTTATTGCTAGTCATAATGATATAGAAATAATGTGATTAGTTATGTAAAGTCATTAAATTAGCATATTTTATTATCAATAATAAATTTCAAGAGCCGAAACTCAATGACAGGGTATGAATAAAACGACTTACCATCTATTTTGCTTTGTTTCATTATCAATTCAGCGGCGGCATCCGACTTACAACAACGAGCAAGAAATTCATTTTGTATTTCTTCCTGCCTATCCTGCGGAAGTAACGAAAAATCATGAAGCACTTGCTTCATTTTATCTTTTTCGTTTTTCTCGCCATTATTCCTACTAATACTTTTAGTGGCTATGGCTACACTCGACACAACATCAAAGAGCGATCCTTGATTTGCCGCCGCACCGTAGTCTTTTTCTATAGCACTATTCAAATAACCCGCGAAATTCCTTTTTATCTCTCCAGCCTGTTTTTTAGCCACTGTATAGGCAATGTTTCGATTTATCTTTTCTACATCGTGAGTATTCTTGATGGTGTTAGCAACTGGAAGACTGATTCCAAACTCAACAAGGGAATTAATTACTGGACAGACTTCGCTTTTTTTGTCGGGTGGCAGTGCTTCAATGAGCCTGTGAACTTCGGGCTTTGTGTTCTGATCTGTTTTCAGTACCTTTTTTTCATCATCTGAACAACGAGTAGTGACTACAAAAATCACATTTGTGATTTTTCGCCCTGTTTTTCCGTATTTAATATCGTCAATGGTTAAATCGGTTTCTTTGGTAACTTCACGCATCGCTGGTTCAATTAGGTATCTCTTGAAGTCGGCAAATACAGGATAAACCTTATCATCAACGCCTAAAATTGACCGCAATTCTGATATTTCAAAAAATCGCTCAAATTGACCGCGTTTATTGGCTTTGAATGCTTCCATCTTCAAAAGCTCATAAATCCTCATGCTGTATTGGCATTTAAAAGCAACAACGGAACTCAACTTATATTGTGTGTAATGGCTTTTAAGTTGCAATAAATATGGCTTCAAAGCTTTGTCGAATCGAAGTTTGACAATGCCAGAACCTTTCATATATTTAATATAAGAAAGCCAGTTGATAACTTCTACCTCATTATCGCCATTAAATTTAATTTGCTGTTTCATGAGGCTTTGTGCAGCATTTTGTAAATCTACATATAAGCCACTTAGCTCAAGGTTAAACATTTCCGCAAAGTCAGATACTCTTAATTCGTAATCCTTAAAATCCTCGTCGTCTGGCGATATTGCAGAAGTAAGAAGTACAAGAAGCCTTTGCTCTGAAAGATTTAATTTGTGACAAGCAACAACGAGTTCGTTACTTTTGCGAATAATATTTTCTGGTAGTTTCACAACTTGCATAGGGATGTTCTAGCAGTAATTACAGATTATAGTTTCCAGTATATCATAAAACTATGGAATATAAAATAATCATTCCACAGTTCACACCCTTTTACCCCACAGTTCACACCCTTTTACCCCACAGTTCACACCCTTTTACTCCATAGTTCACACCCTTTTACTCCATAGTTCACACCCTTTTACTCCATAGTTCACACCCTTTTACTCCATAGTTAGACTCTAAACACCAAGCTGCACGTGGCTTTCAAGGCTCTCTAAACATTAAAGAACAAATATTGTTAAAAAACAAACAACAAACGACAAGCAAAAAATGTTGTTGTTGTTCTATGATTGTTTAAAAAATGGTATATCTGATTTTTCGCATATGAGAAAACAAAGAAACGCCAAAAAAAGAAGTGGGGGTGAAAGTAGGCATTGGCTAACACAAACCGCGTGGGGTAAAGGATAAACAGTAAAAAGAGGGGAATTTTTAATGATATTTTCTTGACTAAATACGCGCAAAATAATACAATAGTCAAATCTTAAGGGGATGGCTCTTAAGAAAATCAACTGATTTAGCCGAAGGCTAAGGGGTAGAAAATGGCAACAGATGTTAGACAAATAGTAACCGATAAAATAATCAGCCTTTTAGAAAAAGGAGGTAATGTTTATCGTGAAGAGTGGATGAAATCAGCACAAGGCGGTTTCCCTTTTAATGCAAAAACCAACATCAAATATAATGGCGTTAATATTTTACTCTTGTGGAATGCCTCGCTAGAAAATAATTACCAAAGCAACGCTTGGCTAACGTACAAACAAGCGGCAGAAATGGGCGCACAAGTAAGAAAAGGCGAAAAAGGTACTATGTGCGTCTATTTTGAAATGGTCAAAAAAAAGGGAATGGCAGAAGATACAGGCGAAGCGGGTTTTTATCCTATGTGCAAATCTTTTTATGTTTTTAACGCCGATCAAATTGACGGGCTAGCTTTAGTCAAAGCGGACGCTATAGCAACCCCAGAATTTTCGCCTAATGAACAAGCCGAACAAATCTTAGGGGCAAGCGCGGCAGTTATTAAACACGGCGGAGAAAGCGCATTTTATAGCCCTAGCCATGACATGATAATTTTGCCAGCTAAAAACCGTTTTTTTAACGAATCAAGCTATTATGCCACTGCATTACATGAACTAACCCATTGGACGGGACATGAGTCACGCTTAAACCGTAATTTCGGCAAACGCTTCGGAAGCGAAAGCTATGCCTTTGAAGAATTAGTGGCAGAACTAGGCGCGGCTTTTGTTGTTGGGGCTATTGGTTTTATTGATGCAACAATTGAAAACCATGCGGCTTATTTAGAAAGTTGGCTAAAAGTGCTTAAAAACGACAAAACGGCTATTTTTACAGCCTGCAAACAAGCCAGTTTAGCCTATGAATTTATTTTTAATAATACTGTTAATAGTCCAGCATAAAATTAACTTAGAAGTTGGCAGGGAAGCTAACGACCCACTGCCATTAAGTTAAGCAAGCGGCACAAAAAATAGCTGATAATACAAGTATTTGAAAACTGATATGTGTAAAAAAGCAGGATGATAGACCTAAATCGAAAGCTGATGAGTAGCGAGCGTTTTAAAGACAGACACCGAATAGCGAAAGAAGCGTTTACGCGAGTGAGGCAATTGCCGTTTGAATTGGTCTTGGTGATGATACTGAGAAAAAGTGTAAAGTCCTTGTAGAACGTGGTCAATGAAGCGATGTTATGGTTGGAAAGGGAAACGGTGACAGCCAGTGCGTTTTGCCAAGCCCGTTACAAACTGAAGCACACGGCGTTTATTGAATTGAATCAAAAAGGGATTGTTGAACCGATGGTTGCAGAGGGCGATTATCGGCAATTTTTGGGCTTTCGTGTCCTCGCGGTGGATGGTTCAATGGTGATGTTGCCGCATACAGAAGAGACGAGCAAGACGTTTGGTACGATTGCTTATACCAATGGCAAAGATAAGCAACCCGGTGAGCATTGTTATGGCACCGCGTCCGTGTTGTACGACGTGTTAAATCGCATCGCAGTGGATGCCACCCTCGCCCCTGCTAAAGCCTACGAAGTGGATTTAGCCATTGCCCATTTGCAACACACCATCGCGACTGATTTGCTATTGATGGATCGCAACTACCCGTCTTATCGCATGATGGCCGAACTTTGCCATCGACAACGCGCGTTTGTGATTCGTTGTACCGCCCATTCTTTCAACACGGCTCGTCAACTCGCCAAGGGTAAAGGGCTGGCTAGCCAGGTGGTGACAATAATACCGCCAGATGGTCATAAAGCTGACATTCGCCAACGGGGCTTACCCGAAACAATCACCGTGCGCTTTGTGCGGGTGATGCTGAAAACAGGCGAAGCCGAGATTCTAGTCACCTCGTTACTGGATGAACACACTTACCCCAGTGCGGATTTTGCCGAACTGTACCGTCTGCGCTGGGGTATTGAAACTTTTTATGGCATCCTAAAAACTCGCCTAGCCTTAGAAAACTTCACGGGTCAAAGCGTTGAAGCCATCCAACAAGATTTTTATGCCACTATTTACCTAACGGGCTTAGAATCGATACTCACCGATACCGCACAAGCACACTTGGATGACAGAAATACTCGCCATCCTCAAACGGTCAACCGTGCGGTCTCTTTTAACGTCATTAAAAATCAGGCGTTCGATTTACTGTTTAGTCAGCTCGATACCGAGACTTTAATGCAACAACTCACCACTTTATTTCTTAAAAACCCCTTATCCCAACGGCATGGGCGTAACCCCACTAGGCGAAAATCATCACCTAGGGCTTTATTGATCTTTCAAAAACGCAAGAAAAAGCATTGTTTTTAATGGCGATTTTTCTTAACTTAATGGCAGTGAGCTAACGACCACCCAACCGAATTACGGAGTAGTTTGGGAAATAGGCATTAATTATTTTCGTTCATTGAGCGAAATAGTTAAAAATACGATTGACTAAATACGCGCAAAATAATACAATAGTCAAATCTTAAGGGGGTAGCTCTTAAGAAAATCAACTGATTTAGCCGAAGGCTAAGGGGATGTTTTATGAGCGTAGAAAATACCAGTTATCGCGATAACCTTTTAAAAATTAAAAAATTCTTATCCTATTCACAATGGCATACTCTTTCAAATTTATGTTCTTCGTCCGAGGAATCAGAACATTTTATTAATATCGTTAGAAACCAAACAAAAATAATAGAATCAATGCCGATTACTTATGAACAAGACGGTTTAGGGGATGATGCAATCATATATCTGCATTATTTTTTAAATGGTTGCGATTGGCACATTACAGAAAAAGACATGGAAGGCGGTGTTTTACAGGCTTATGGCTTCGCTATTTTAAACGGCGATTTATACAATGCTGAAATGGGTTATATTTCAATTTCTGAATTAGTGAAATTAGGTGCTGAAATGGATTTTTATTTTAATAAAAAAACTGTAGGCGAATTAAAAAAGGAGCGCGGTATTTAGAAACGATACATAAAGAAATCACCACAAGGCGGTTTCTTTTTCGTACATAAGAAAATTCAACTGATTTAGCCGAAGGCTAAGGGGGAAAAATGGCAGTTCAAACATTTGTTGTTAGTTTGGATGACTGTAGCGGAACAGTTTATAAAGAACCACGCACAATAGGTAAGAAATTTTATCTTACAAGTGGGCAAGGATGCAGGACAATATGGTTTTCAAGTCTTAAAGCGGCAAAAGAAGCACTAAAGAATGATGGAGTTAAAACGGGGAAGGATTTAATGGATTGTTCAGAATGCGGTAATCATTATAGTTTTCATGATGAACGTTGGAAAAAATTACCAGTACACGCTTGCGGAGAAGCTAAACGGCAGTATGCTTTAAAATTTGAAAAATAAATCACGTTCATTTTTTAAATTAAGCCCCGCAAGGGGCTTTTTTGTCTGCGATTTTCTCATATGAGAAAAACCAAAAGAACGCCAAAAAGAGAAGGTTCGATAGGAAATGGAAATCCGCATTAATTATTTTCTTTCATTTGGTGAGATAGTTAAAAATTTTCTTGACTAAATACGCGCAAAATAATAAAATAATTTACTTTAAGCTTAAGAGAGTGGCTCTTAAGAAAATTTAACTGATTTAGTCGAAGGCTAAGGGGAAACATGAATATGAAAATTATATCTGGGGCAAATCAAAAAGGCGGCGTTGGAAAATCCACGTTTGTTGCACACTTGGCTTATAGAGCCTTAGAGAAAGGCTTGCGAGTATTACTTGTTGATATGGATAAGCAAGGAAGCTTGTCCTTAACATTTAACGCCAGTAACAAAAGCGGGTTGGTAGCTTCAATGCTGTTTTCAGATGATTTTGTAAAACAGCCCGCGCAAAAAGTAGCTGAAAATCTATTTATAATCCCAGCAGATAATAAGTTATTGGCAATTGATAAAGCGGAAAACACCGTTATCAGAAACCCTGCAAAAGCATTGAAACAATATGGAAATGATTTTGATATTTGCATTATTGATACCCCGCCTTTGCTGGGCATTCGTTTAATGTCATCACTAGCCGCCAGCGATTACGTTGTAACCCCCGTGTCTATAGGGTTGTATGAAATGGCAGGTGTAGCAGACTTAATTCAAACAATCCACGTTATACGCACACAAGGATTTAATCCAAAACTAAAGCATATCGGTATTTTGCCGATGAAAACTAACAACAGAAGCACCCGCGAACAGGCTGGACTTCAAGAATTAAAAGCCAGCTATGGCGACGTTATATTGAACGAATCACTACCAGAACGCGCCGCAGTTAAAAATGCGGTAGATGAAAAAGTGGCGGTTTGGCATAAACCGCGTGGCGGCAGTCATCAAAAAGCCGCTAAAGAATGGATTGCCGCTTGTGATGCAGTTTTAGCGAGGATTAAATAATGTTTGGGTTAGATGGCATAAATAGCTTATTTGAAAAGCAAGATGTGGAATTTTCAATAATTCCGCTTGATATGATTGAAGTTAAAAGCCAAGTACGGGAAGTTTTCGAGGACGAAGATAGCGCACTTGTTGATTTAGCAGAAAACATCAAAAAAAATGGTATTTTGCAACCAATTCTTCTAAGACCAATGCAAGATGGTTACGAGTTAATTGCTGGAGAAAGACGATTACGAGCTTCAAAAATAGCAGGGCTTGACGTGATCCCCGCCTATATTCGTGAAATGTCGGACGAGGAAGCCGAGGACGCGCAGTTTCATGAAAATATCCACCGCAAAAACCTGACACAAATCGAAGAAGCTAAAAAATTGCAACGAGATTTAGATAGATTAGGAAGCATGGAAGCTGTTTGCGAATTACATCAAAAATCACCTAGTTGGTTGTCAAAAAGGCTTTCTTTGTTGTCATTGCCAGAGCAAGCGAAACGGCTTATTACAGAAGATATAAGCGCGGATATAGAGGCAATTCAGACGATTAAGATAATCGAAAAATACGACCCATCTGCCGCGCATACTCTTGTGGACAAATTGAAGCAAACAGGCGGCAAAAATGCCCGTGAGAAAGCTGCGGCAGTAAAAGCTACCGTTAAGCCGCCAAAGGCTAAAAAAGCCAAAGACGGAAAGCAAGTGGAAGAAAATCAGGATGAATTTTTTGATATTCTTAATGGCAAACAAGAGGAAGCCGAATCAACAGATTTTAATGTCGAAGACATTTCTAAAAAAATGGCAAATGATAGACTCAATGCACTGATTAAGGAAAAAGAAGCCTTGAAGCGTGATAAGGCGCGGATAGATGCCGAATTAGTCAAAATAGAAGACGAAATCGAAAACATCAAAAATAGGCTTTAAACAAAGCATCCGCTGTTAATTCTTCGGAATTAACAGCGGAGTAGGATTAATAAAAGTTATTAGGATTTAATAATGAGTCAAAGTTTAAGAAAAAAAGCTATTTTTCTGTCGGAAGAATCAGAAAGATGGATTGTAGTAACAACCAAACCTTTGGGGGTTGTAGATGATAAAGCCGATAAGTCCGTAAAATGGACGGAATCAGTGAACGCATCAATTCAAACTTTAAAACACATTTTGGCAAGTTCGTTGCCAGAGTTGACAACGACTGAATGGGCAATAATTTTTAACATTATTAAGATTAAAACCGAAGCAAAAGGAATTGTTGAAAATCACACACAATTTTTAGCTTTTGAAAAATACGATATATCGGAAGATATATTAGCCTTTAACTATTTGTTAGATTCTAAACAACAATGTGACGATGCAAAATTATTAGCACTAAAAATGCACAATATAAATAAAGTAGAGCAGCTAGCAATTTTGTATTTTGTGCAGGTTTTTTTATTAAATGATTGGACTGGTTGCGAAGTCGCCGAAATCGTTGAACAAATAAAAAAGGAATTGTATTCGTGAATAATCCGACACCTGAGCAAATCAAAGAAGCGCGGGAAAATGCTGGGTTAAATAGAAAACAAGCGGAACTTCTCATTTACAATTCTACGCCTTGGAATAGTTATGAGTGCGGCAAAGCAAAAATGAAAGTTGCGACTTGGGAGTTATTTCAGCTAAAACTAAAACTAAAAGAGGTCGGTGTAACAATTGATCCAGTGATGGAAACCAAGCCTACACCTGAACAAATCAAACAAGCTCGTATTACTGCAGGACTAACTCAAACTCAAGCGGCAGATATGCTTCATAAGAGTCTTCGAGTTTGGCAAAACTATGAGTTAGGCGATAGAAGTATGGATATTTCACATTGGGTGCTATTTCAAATAAAACTAAAATATCAACTGAATATTAGTGTTAGTCAAACTCTTGATGGAGTAATAGATATGCCGCCTACGCCTGATGAAATCAGGAAGGCACGAGAAACCGCAGGTTTAACTAAAGCAGAAGCCGCTTCTATGATTCATAGAAGCACTAGGACATGGGAATTTTACGAGGACGGCAATAGAAGCATGGATGTTTCGCGGTGGCGGCTATTTCAGCAACAAATTAATAAAAACAAAGCCCAGTAAGGGCTTTTTTTTGTCCGCGATTTTCTCATATGAGAAAATTGTACTGCGCTTGCGCAGTATGGGAGAATTAATGATGTTTTGCTGTTTGTTGGTTTTGGCTAGTTTGTACTTGAGTAGCAGGGGTGGTATTAGTAATTATCATATAGGTTAATGACGAGGTAATTAAACTAGATGCAATTGAAAAAGCAATTGCATAAGTAATGAGTTTAGTTACTAATTTATCCCCGTTAATTCTGTCAATTAATACTGCAATTTCTTTTGTGGCTTTTTGTTTGGCGTTATCAATTTCTGCTTTCGCCATCTCAACATTTTCAAGCCGAGTTCTTTCTGCTTCGGGTGCTAACTGGTTTCCTTGCTCAACAAAAAATGCTCTTATTTTATTCAGGCTGTCAACCTGATAAGCCGTCATTTGCTGAATCATTACATCAAGTTTTGCGGCTAATGTGGCGGAGGCTTTGTCCCCGTGTTTTTTAATAGATTCTTCAACTTGCGTATTCATTTCGGAAATAGATTTTTCCACTTCTGAAAATGCTTCGGTAATTTCCGATCTGATTTGTTTTGCTTCCTGCAAGGACGTTTTAATTTCTTTGCTGGCTTCAAAAATGTCACCCATTATTTCAGAAAGATAAACTTCTTGTGCTGTCATTGGCTGTTTTAGTTCCATTTTCAACCGACGAAGAGAACATTAAAAACTCTGTCTAATTCCGAATTAACGCCTACGGCGAGGCGTTTATTTATCAACTGACTAGACCAGTAAAGTCGTTCTTCTTGGGGTTTTGTTTTGTCGGTCGCCAACTCCTTATAGTTTGTTTCGTCATCCGATAATTCCTTGATTGTTTTTCCAGCGATTCTTCCATAAATATCACTTTTTCTAATAATGGCGGCGGGATTCAATTCAAAATTCTGTTGTTCCTGGTGATAATTAAAAATTCCGTGGAAAGTAGTGGGAACATCATTGGGCGAATCAACTTTATTAAAAATGAGTCGTATTTTTTCAGATGGAATACCTATTTCGTTCAATTCAATAATCGTTTTTATAGTGTCTTGCTGTTGTTTTGTTTCTGAAACCGTTGGAATAACAAAATAATCAAAATCCTCATGTGAATAGGCGATTTTTTTCATTTCTTCAAGTAATGATTCGACATTTGAAGCCCCTACATCAATAACTACAGAATCATCTATTGTCATTAAGTTTTCAACTAAAGTTGAAAACTGACTGCCTTTGATTGAATCTGTTTCGTGTTCATCCGAATTAATAGTTTCAACTGGAACAACTTGTGCATCTAGTCTTGGTGCTAACAAGTGACGAGAAATAACGGATTTTCCGACATTCCCAGAAAAGTTAAGAACCATAATAGTTAGCTTTTTATTGATATTCATTATTTAGTTTCCTTGTTCGTTAAAAAGAATTTTGGTTTGAAATAACTTTTTGCTATCTCATCGGATGAGCTTAATTCTGTGTTTTGTTTTGGTGATTCATTTGTTTGTTTTGGTGAATTTTTCGATGTTGAATCGCCTTGTTGTTTTAATTGCTTCCTTGCGTTATGCAGTTCTTCTTTGAAGGTTTTCATTGTAATTTTAAAATCATACTCATTTAAGTGATCAACTAAATACTTAATTCTTACACCAGTTGATAATATCGATTCTATTTTCGTTAAGTTATCGCGAAATCTTCTAGCTCTAGGTATTGCGTCTTTATTTTTATTAAGGGAGTCGGCTAAATTTTTGCATTCTTTCATGTTAAAATCGTTGTTAAAATAGAAAATATAGCACAATTGTAATTGGTATTAAATCCATATACAATTCATTTAAAACCAGTTTTAAATCTATTTTACATCTAAATTAAATCTGTTTAACACCTGTTGAACATCTGTTTGCAGTCTATAAGCAGTCCTTTTTAAACCTGATAGCAGTCTATTCGCTGTTAGCGACAATCCAAGGCAAAATCAAGAGAATGGGGGATGTAAAGAGACTAGGG
>WSSedA1B3DRAFT_1000082_pt1 | contig 25207 bp, 21 predicted proteins | sample WetSurSiteA1Bulk_FD_9468 | JGI IMG/M metagenome (IMG submission 9468)
CCATTATTGCCGTCATATCAGGCACACTTGTCTTATTGGGATACTTTTTCCCTGGGGTGTTTGGAAGTATTCAATCGGTTCTAATCGGATGGGCTATCATCCTGGCTGCTTTTGCCTTGCTACTGGGAATATTTAACCTGGCTTTGGTTCATTGGAAAAAGACTAAAACAGCAGGCTCGAGCAAAATCTACAGCATTGTTTTACTGATCTCCTTATTTATCACCATAATAGTTGTCAGTATCAACGGTCCAACGGGATCTTTTTCGTTATGGTTGTTTAACACCTTCCAGGTGCCGGTCGAGATCAGCTTGTTAGCAGTTCTGGCTATCGTTTTAGTTTATTCGGCTGCACGTTTGCTTACTCGCAAGCCCAAATGGTATATCGTTTTATTTTTAGTCATTGTGGTGGTTATGCTATTGGGGTCAGTGCCATTATTCTTGCTTGGAGAAGTTACCCCCCTGATCTTGCTGCGTGATTGGCTTGCGCATGTTCCTGCAGTTGCCGGGGCTCGTGGGCTTCTCTTGGGGGTCGCATTGGGAACAGTCGCCACAGGCTTGAGAATACTACTGGGCGTGGATCGACCATACGGTGGGTAGAGTATGACTGATATCATCTGCCCATTGTGTGGAAAACCCAATCCGTCTGAGCTGGAAGAGTGCAAGTTCTGCCATGCGCCGTTGAAAGCTGCCGGTTTTATTGCTCCCTCCGACCAGGAAGGAGATGAGAGTCAATTTATATCTCCGGTTGCTGCACCGGATGAGATAGAAAGTCCAACTATAAAGCCGGAGTCTGCTACACCTCTGGAACAGGCTATACCAGATTGGCTTAAAGATACGGAAGCAGGATTCCTTGAGGGAGTGGAGTCAAAACCAGAGCAACCAACCTCCGAAGATATATCAGCGCAGATTGAATCCCTGATAAATCCACCATCGGTTCCCGACAATACTGCACAGCCTGCAATCGATGATGATTGGCTGACAAACTTGCTTGCAGAAGCTGGAGGCGAGCCATTATCGCTGGCGCCACTGGAGGAACAGCCTGGTGAACAGGCAGAAGAAAGTAACACAGAAATTACTGAACCTTATACAGAAACACCCTCGGATGAAGAAAAAGTTTTACCATCCACGCAGATTGAGAAACCAGATTGGCTGACCGGTCTTGAAGCGGCTTCAACAATTAAACTGGCGGGGGAGATCATACCGGGTGAACCAACCGCGATAGAGCCAGGCATTGTCGAGCCTGAAGCGGAAACGGGCTTGAACCAAATGGATGTGCCGGATTGGATAGGGCAAGCTGATGCTGTGGAGAGCCCTGCTGGTCAAACGGAGCCTGAACCCTCGATTGCTCCTGCTGAGTTGCCATCCTGGCTGGAAGCCCTACGACCTGATGAAACAGCTGCCCCAACCGAACCAGTCGAAGATCTCTCTGCTGCCGACATCGTCACGGCAGGACCATTGGTCGGCTTAAAGGGTGTGATATCTGCACGTCCATCGGCGATACGGGCACGTAAACCGCCCACCTATTCCATCAAGCTACGCGTTACAGATGAGCAACGTGCCCGAGTAGAAATGATGGAAGCATTACTTGCCGATGAACAAAAGCCAAAGCCAGTACCATCCCAACCAATCCTCACATCGCGAAATATATTTCGCATGGTTATTGCTGCTGTATTGATCCTACCAATCGTTTGGATGATCATCACCGCGAGCCAGCGAATTTTACCTCCACAACCCGGCAGTATTCCTGGCGTAGTCGATTTTACTGAACAAATCCAGAAACTCCCAGCTGGAGCACCTGTGCTTCTGGCGTTTGACTATGAGGCAGGTTTTTCTGGAGAGATGAATCCAGCTGTTTCCACTCTGATCAGCCAATTGATGATTAAGAACGTTTATATGACATTGGTAGCCACTTATCCATCTGGCCCAGCATTGGCGGAGAGTATTATTAAAACTAATGCCTTCTCGGAGGGCATACAGGGGCCCTATACTAATTACACAGATCTCGGTTATATTCCCGGGGGCACGTTAGGTTTGCGTGGTTTAGCCAACTCTCCAATGGCAGTGCTCCCATATTCACTAGATGAAGTTAATGTATGGGCGTCTGCTCCATTGGATACAGTCTCAACCATTAATGATTTCGCAGCTGTGATCGTGTTGACAAACGATCCTGACACAGCCCGCTCCTGGATTGAACAAGTGGGTGTGGTGTTGATGGAAGATAGTACACCACTTTTGATTGTAACCAGTTCCCAAGCCGAACCATTGATCCGCCCATATTATCAGGCGTATCCAGCACAAGTNCAAGGTATGGTTGCTGGTCTTGCGGGAGGGTTGGCTTATGGACGCACTGTTGGTATTGTAAGGCAAAATGGAGTGTGGGATGCTTTTAGTATTGCCATAACAGTTTCAGCACTGATCATTATAGTCGGTAGTATTATCGGAGTAGTCATGAAGATGCCAGCATCTGACAAGATGAAGGAAAGCAAGGAGTGACCATGTTGGAGCGAATCGGCCAGCTAGCTGATCCAATTGGTGCAATCATTGGCTTTCTGCTCACGATCATGGTGCTCAGTTACATCATCGGTGATAATTTCCTTTTCCGACTGGCAATTTCCATTTTCATTGGTGTTGCTTCTGGATATGCAGCTGTTTTAATCCTGTATAGCGTTCTTTGGCACCAGGTGCTGGTACCTTTGTCCCAGGCGATTAGCACAGGAAACACGGATAATTTACTCACCTATGCCACACATGTGGTGCCTGCAGTTATTCTTGGTATTTGGATGCTGACCAAGGTATCACCACGTTTGTCGCGCGGGGGAACACCGGTTTTGGCTTTCCTTACCGGCGTTGGGGCAGCCACCGTGATTGCAGGAGCTGTTCGAGGAACGATATTTCCTCAGATTGGGGCATCGTCAAATCTGCTAAATATCCAGGCTGCACCCTCAGAGTTAAACGGGCTCGTTGTTTGGTTCTTAAATGGGCTGATAATCCTGGTGGGTACCGTGACAACCCTGATCTACTTTCAGTTTGGTGTAAAACGTCAAGAGGAAGGTGTTCCGGTCCAACGACCGGTCATCCTTGGAATACCTGTCCACTGCCGGGCAGGTTTTTATCGTGGTTACGATGGGAGTCTTATTTACCGGGGTGTACATTGCCACCCTTTCTGCCTTGATTGATCGTGTTCATTTCCTTTGGGAAACTATCATCCGTTTTTTCTGACAGTAAATTGATATGCCAACTTCACTCATTGATGCTGACTCAGTCCTCGCAATTGAAATCGGAACGGTTTCTACGCGAGTGATTCTATTTGATGTTGTCGATGGGCGATATCGTTTTTTGGGACAAGGCAGCGTGCCGACAACTGCTTTTGCACCCATTAACGATGTCAGTGTGGGTGTTAAAGAAGCCCTTGATCAACTGCATGATATTACGGGTCGGGTATTTTTTAATCCTGGCGGGCAGCTTCAAATTCCTTCTCAACCTGATGGAAGCGGGGTGGATGCTTGCGTGGCTACAGTATCGGTGGGGCCTCCGCTTAAAGTAGTGGCGATTGGTTTGCTGGAGGATATTTCTACTGAGAGCGCAAAAAACCTGGCCTCCACAACCTATGCTCAAGTTGTGGATACGATGAGTTTGAATGACAGCCGTAAAACAGTTTCACGTTTGGATACCATCCTGCAGCTCAAGCCAGACTTAATCATTGTTGCTGGAGGGATTGAAGGTGGAGCCAGGGAATCAGTCATTGGCTTGCTTGAAGCAGTTGGGTTGGCATGTTACCTGATGCCCAAGGAACAACGTCCGGAAGTTTTATTCGCAGGCAATTCTGCACTTGTTCAGGAAGTGCAAACCACACTGGGCTCACTGGCGAATCTGCACATTGCTCCAAACGTACGGCAATCATATGAAAGCGAACAGCTAACACCATCACAACCAGCCCTGGCTCAAATTTACAGGCTGGTTCGCTCACGCCAGATCCGCGGTATCCAGGAAGTCGATTTATGGACAGGTAATAATTTAATGCCGGCTGCAACCGCATTTGGCAGAACCATCCGTTATGTCAGCAAAGAATTCGCCCACACCCACAAAGGCGTTTTGGGCATCGATATTGGAGCATCAGCGACCACTGTGGCTTCCGCATTTTCTGGCGATCTAATATTAAGCATCTACCCGGGGCTTGGTTTGGGCGAGAATCTGCCTGAGATCCTCAAACTATGCCCGTTGAGTGATATCTCGCGTTGGTTACCGGTGGATATCTCTGAAGAAAACTTACGCGATTACATCTATAATAAAGCCTTATTTCCCAATAGCCTCCCAATCACCGGGGATGAGCTGGCGATTGAGCAAGCACTTGCATGCCAGGCGATATTGTTGGCGGTTAAACAAGCCTGTAAAGCCTACCCGCCCGATGTCATTGGATCACTACCTGGGCTTTTACCTGGGTTTGAGCCGATCATCGCCTCAGGTAGCGTTCTCACCAAGGCTCCTACTCGCAACCAGACAATGATGATGATGCTGAATGGGCTTCAACCCACCGGTATAACCACGATTGTTGTAGATCGCAATAATTTGGCTGCTTCGTTGGGTGCTGCAGCAAGTGTAGCCCCCCTGTTAACCGTCCAATCCCTGGATGCAACGAATTTTGTCAACCTGTGCACGATTATCTCGCCGGTAGGCAAAGCAGCAACTGGGACGCCTATTCTACGAGTCCGCATGACCAATTCCGAAGGGCAAGAATCAGAGCAGGAGGTCAGGCAAGGATCCATGGCTGTGATTCGATTACCCACCGGGCAGTCAGGCACACTGCACCTGACCCCATTACATCGCTTCGATGTTGGCATGGGGGGGCTTGGCAGAGGAGGCACTGTGAAGGTGGTAGGCGGTGTATTTGGGATTGTGATCGACGCACGTGGTCGGCCATTACGTTTGCCAGCCGAACCTTCCAGGCGACGCGATATACTTAGCAAATGGTTGGCAATAGCAGATTCAGGGCTACAGTAATGGTATCCAACTTGCACCCTCCCATTATTGCGCAATTTTGTGTAAAGGTTGTTTTGGAGATTTAAGCATGCGGGCTCCGATCACACATATCCTGCCGGTTGCTACAATCCACCGCGAAAGGTTAATGTCCGCTGGCGGCAGAATTATTGCGCGGCGAGNGCAAGAGGTAAAACCTTCAGATGTTATCGCCGAAGCAATTTTTCGTCCCGAACATCTTCTTTTGGATATTGGGCTTGGCTTGGGCTTGTCGGCTAAAGAAGCCGATCAATATATACAGTCTAGAGCTGGAGATGAAGTGGGTGAAGGGGATGTAATTGCTGGTCCTGTAGGAATTGGCCGGCGTGTTGTGCGAGCTCCGAAGTCTGGAACTGTTGTGGTGGCAGGTGGCGGGCAAGTGCTCATGGAATTGGAAGGAGAATATTCCGAATTAAAGGCAGGCTATTCTGGAATAGTCACAGAGATTATTGGCGAACGAGGTGTGATTATTGAGACGGTCGGTGCTCTCATCCAGGGTGTGTGGGGCAATTGTAAAATCAATTTTGGATTATTGAATGTGCTTGCTAAAGCTCCCGACGAAGTATTCACATCAGACATGATGAATGTTAGTTTAAGGGGTGCAGTGATTATGGCTGGCTTTTGTGGGGATGAAAAAGTGCTGCTATCGGCAGAAGAGGTGCCCATTCGCGGGATGATCCTTGCAAGTATGGACTCGGCACTTACACCTGTTGCCTTGCGTGTGAATTATCCTATTGTGTTGGTTGAAGGTTTTGGGAAATTACCCATGAATCAAGAAGCATTTTTAATTTTATCTTCGAGTGGGATGCGCGAAGTAGCTTTGAATGCTGAGCCATGGGACCGGATTGGGAACNCACGNCCGGAGGTAGTGATTTCAGTATCAGAAGTTGCTTATCCTGAGGTTCCNGCTGATTTGGTAAATTATAGTATTGGCCAAACTGTTCGGGTGGTCAGCCCTCCNTATAAAAGCATGATTGGTAAATTGACCAACCTGCCCCAAAATCTATTCCGTTTCCCAAGTGGTCTGCTAACAACAACCGCGGAAGTCAGTATGTTAAATGGTGAAACCGTCCAGATTCCTCTGGCAAATCTTGAAATTATCGGGTGACGATCCGGCACCTAATAGGATGAGTTAGGAGAGCGTAATATGGCCTTTACAGACATGAACGATGTCGAGCATGAGCTTGGAGAAGAAAAACCACCGAATGGAAATGGCAATCGTAATTTTCTAATCATTGCAGGTGTTTTGGGTGGGATAATGGTTCTGGCCTTACTTTGTATTGCTGCTCTGGCGTTGTTAAAATTTTTACCGGGTCAGCAATCTGCCCTGAATGCAAATGCGACCAATGAAGCCCAGGCGACCACGATTGTCCTAAATGCCAGTCAGACTGCTTCGGTGCCCACGTTCACTGCCACCAGCCTGCCAACCCTTATTCCAACCAATACAAGAGTACCCACCAATACACCAGTCATTGTTTTAGGTCCCACCAAAACCCCGACGCTGGATATGGCTGTGGCTACCCGTAACGCTTTACTCACTGCGGTGGCACAGACGTCAGTTCCTACCACACAACCAACTTCCCAGCTCACTTCGCAGCCAACAAAAACCGCCCTTCCGGTTACCGGTCTTGCGGATGAGCTAGGAACTCCCGGTCTAATTGCTTCAGCATTTGTTTTGGTGGTGATTATCTTCTTGATGCGTAGGCTACGAACCGCCTCTTAACAAGTGCGGGTCGATAAAACGAAAGATTGGGTTCATATATGCACAATTTGCATAGACGAACCCAGTCTTTGTTTTTAAAAAGCTCATGCAGCCTTTATGGCTACCTGCTCACCATATCCGAGTAAATCTTGAACCATTTGTGATGTGCGCCCTTCCGCATATACTCGTAATACAGGTTCTGTCCCTGAAGGGCGGATCAGCAACCAGGAGCCATCAGCCATCAGATATTTAATCCCATCAACTGTTGAAATGCGGACCACTTTCTCTCCACCAATCTCGGCAGGCGCCTCATCTACTAAGCTACGACTCATTGCTTCCTTTGAAACCGGGTGACTCAATCGTAAGTCGGTCCGTTGATAGAAAGCTGGACCTACTTCCTCCAGCAGGTTTTCCACTAACTCATAGAGTGTTTTCCCTGAAGTAGCTACAATCTCCAGTAATAATAGACCCATGAGAATGCCGTCACCTTCAGGGATGTGCCCTTGGAAAGAGATCCCTCCAGACTCTTCGCCGCCAATCAAGACGTCCCCCTGAAGCATATAATCGGCAATGTGGTTGAATCCTACAGGTGTCTCGTACATGGGAAGCCCATAACGCTCCGCCAATCGATCAATCATACTGGTCGTTGATACCGTACGGATGACAGGACCATGCCAGCCGCGTTTTTCCACCAAATAGCGCAAAGACAAAGCCATGATTTTGTGCGGGTCCACAAAGTTTCCCCGCCCATCCATCGCTCCAATACGATCTGCATCGCCATCAGTTACCAAACCCAGGTCTCCCATACCAGTGCTGATGGCACTGGCCAGGGCCCCCAGGTAGCGCCCTATTGGCTCGGGGTGAACTCCGCCGAAACCAGGATTCAATTCAGCCCGGATTTCTTGAACCTCACAGCCTGTTCCTTGTAAAACGCCCTTCATGACCCCTCGACCCGATCCATACATCGAATCGACCACTATCCTTTGAGGATTCTCAGCAATCAAGTCAAAATTGATCAGGTTACGCAAGTGTTCATAATAAGCTGGCAAGGGGTTAATACGTTGGATCAGCCCTGCCTGGCGTGCCTGTTCAAAATCCATCTGGTTAGGACCGCGTCCTCGAGACTCATTGTCATTCAAGTACACTTCCACACGGCGGCATTGCTCGGGGAGTGCTGAGCCACCATAAGCAGCTTTTAACTTTACCCCGTTATATCGGGGGGCATTATGTGAGGCGGTGATCATTACCCCACCAATCGCACCTTGATGGCGAACAGTGAATGAGATCACCGGGGTAGGAGCGTCGGATTGAGATAGTAGCACCTTGTAGCCATTGGCTGCCAGAACACGCGCCATATCAACCGCATAGCGGTCGGAAAGGAAGCGTGTGTCATAACCGACCACCATTTTGTGTGGATCCATATTTTCCGGCGTAGCCTTACCATTCAGCCAGTGTTCCGACCCGACTGCATCAGCTATCGCCTGACCCAACAACCGCAAATTGTGAAAGGTGAAAGTATCAGAAATGACCGCACGCCAGCCATCAGTACCAAAGTGGATGGTCATCTAAGCATCCTCCTGTAATGGATTAACGAGGGTTTGATTCTATCACAAGCTTCTCGATCCACAGGATTTATCAATGAAATATTGTTTGTAACGTATGTCATCGTCTACGAAAAGCCATGTTCATGCTACAATCATGCTATGGCTGAGGATATTTTGCAGATCATTAACGTGCTTAAGAAAATTAGCCTGTTTGATGGGCTGGATAATGAGCAGCTCGGTCGGGTGGCTGCCTTTACCCGTCAAGTAGAGTTAAAGGAAGGGGAAAATCTTCCCTTGGAAGAGAAGAACTGCCCATTTTTTACCGTCGTTTCAGGGAGATTNCGGATTACCCGGCTGGTGAAAGGAAACGATGGCGAGTCTCATTTACTTCAACAAGGGGATTTTTTCGGNGCAGATATCGTTTTCCAGGGNAAGCCACAGGCATACAATCTTNTTGCTTTACAGCCTGCTTTGCTCTTTAGCATCCAGGTGCAACCCTTGCGTTCACTGTTGAATACCATTCCACGTTTTACTAAAAACATAAAGAAGCAACTAGCATGGTACCACCTGATACAATCAAAGCCCTTCAGCTGGCTGGGGGAGCAAGAGACTGTTAAATTAATTAGCCGGAAACACCCAGCCTACCTGATTGTGACCATTTTGTTGCCCCTTGTAATTGCCTTGGCAGGAATCCTGATTTTATCTTTTGCAACTCAGATCACGACCACCTCATTCCGCCTGGTAGTGGGATGGTTTGGCGCAGGCATGGTGGGTGCGGCGGTGCTGTGGGCTATATGGCGCTTTTTTGATTGGGGAAATGACTTTTATATCATTACTGATGAACGTATCGTCTGGTTGGAACGTAAAATTGGTCTTTATGATAGCCGCCAGGAAGCGCCACTCGTAGCAATTAAAGCGGGCGAAACGAAATCTTCACAGCTTGGGCGTTTGTTGGGCTATGGGGATGTGATCACCCAGACGTTCATGGGGCAAATTTTCTTCAAACATGTCAGCAATCCGGTAGAAATCAAGAATACGATTGACTACGAACGCAGGATGGCTATAGAGCATCAGGTGGCGACGGATATTCATGCCATTGAAGGGACAATCAGGCAGAAAATTGAGCCTTCACAATCGATAACGGTCCCAACTACACTGAATGCACCTGCCAGGACCACAATCGGACAAACAGACCGGGAAACCAAGATGATTACCGAGCCAATGTCTTTTTGGCAGTCATTACTGGCGCGCTTTCAAACCCGCTGGGAAAAAGACGGGATGATCACATATCGCAAGCACTTATTCATCCTTTTCAAGATGATATTGATTCCCGCGGCGTGCTGTTTTGGAGTGGTAGTTGGGACGGGATTGCTATATTACTGGAGCGTGACTGGCCAGATCGACCTGCTCAAGCCAGGATTGATCCTGTTAATTGGCATCTGCGTGGCGGTAATGGCAATTATGTGGTGGCTTTATAAGTTTGTGGATTGGAGTAATGATGTCTACCGGGTTACATCCGAAAAAATAATTGATAGCGAACGAAAGCCCCTCGGCGACGAGATTACCAAGTCTGCCCCATTAGAGAATATCATCGGATTGGATTATGAACGACTGGGTTTCTTGGGTGTGGTTTTGAATTTCGGAAATGTGATCATCAACATTGGGACGGACAACAAATTCATCTTCTATGGAATCCACAACCCGGCACGCGCCCAAAGGGATATCTTTAACTATATGTATCAACAACGGCGGAAAAAACAACAGGTTGATACAATCCAGGAACAGGAGCGAGTTTCAAATTATATCGCCGCATACCATCGACAGGCGGAAGACATCCGCCAATCTACCAAAAAACCTCCCCAAAGTTGACCAAATTCGGGTAAAATAGCCGCCATGGCTATTTTGGATATTGTAACTCTCCCGCAAGCGATATTGCGGCATAAGGCGCATAAAGTGACCGATTTTGGACCTGACCTCCAAACCCTGGTGGACGACATGATTGACACCATGCGTCAGGCTCCAGGCGTTGGGCTGGCTGCGCCACAGGTGGGCGAATCATCCCGTTTGATGGTCGTTGAGTATGGCGATGAAGAGAATGATGAAATCCCGCCCAAATTGTATGTGATGGCTAACCCCGAAATTACCCGCTCTTCGCCAGAGACCGTGCTCGGTACTGAGGGCTGCCTTTCCGTCCCAGGCATCCAGGGGGATGTGGAGCGCCTTGAATCCATAACCGTCAAGGGATTGAACAGGCATGGCCATCCAATGACCGTGAAGGCAAAAGGTTGGTTGGCGCGCATCTTTCAGCATGAGATCGACCATCTGGATGGCATCCTGTTTGTGGACCGGGCCGAAAAACTTTGGCAAGCTGAGGAACACCAGGGGCAAGTCAGCCCCGATAATGTATAAACTGCTGCTCATCTAGTTTACACCTGACTCACAAAACACCCGCTCTTTGATATAATTTATGGATACATTGAATGCCACGGCGAAAACCCTCCGTGGCATTTCCATGAATGGCTCAGGAGATGAGGCTTACACACCTTTCACTTACTAATTTCCGCAATTTCACCCGGCTGGATATCGATGTCCCGGTTGGAACGGTCATGCTGGTGGGAAATAATGCCCAGGGCAAAACCAGCATGCTTGAGGCCATCTATTTTCTGGCCACATTAACCTCGTTCCATGCCAGCACAGACCGGCAGTTGATCAACTTTATCGAAGCACGCCAGGATCTTGCGGTAGGTCGGATTGTTGCTGACTTCTGTCGGGGTGAAGAAAACCACCGCATTGAAGCACGCATCATTCAGGAACCCAATGCTCAGAATGGGATCAAACATTTACGCAAGGAAGTGTTGTTGGATGGGGTTAAGCGTAAAGCCAGTGAGGTCATTGGGCAATTTAATGCCGTCCTGTTTTTACCTCAGATGATGGGTGTGATCGAGGGCAGTCCTGAGGAACGTAGACGTTACCTGAACCTGGCGTTGGCACAGGTCATTCCACATTATCAGGCAGCCCTGGCGGAATATAACAAAGCCCTCTTGCAGCGTAATGCCCTATTGAAACAACTTTTTGAGCGGAAAGGTGATGCCTCACAGCTGGATTATTGGGATGATGAAATTGCCACATTCGGCGCACAGCTGATCCATGCTCGTATTCGGGCGGTGAAAGAGCTTGAACGGTTGGCTGCACGCGCTCATCACGAGCTCACCCATGCCCACGAAGTATTACGCCTGAGTTACCAACCCGCTTATGACCCTCTGCCTCAAACACCCGGCCAGTTTGCATTGCCACTGGAGGCAGCTATTGACCGCTGCGGTTTTTCACAGGAACAGATCCGCAAGGGTTTCTTTGAGTGCCTGCAAAAATTACGTTATGAGCAGATATCCCGGGGTATAACCACCATCGGACCCCATCGGGACGAGTTGCGTTTCCTGGCTAATGGCGTTGATCTGGGAACATACGGCTCGCGTGGTCAGGTACGTTCGGCTATCCTGGCGTTAAAAATTGCGGAAGTAGCCTGGATGAACGCCAAGAGTGGGCATTGGCCGGTTTTGTTGCTTGACGAAGTACTGGCAGAACTTGATACTGAACGCCGTTTCGACCTGCTGGCAAGATTGGATCAATCGGAGCAGGTGCTGCTTTCCACCACCGATTTAGATCTGTTTGATCCGGAATACGTAAAGAAAGCGGTTGTATGGCAAGTTTCAGGTGGCAGGGTGGAGAAGCCTTGACCCGGGCGAATTACAGGGGGTGTTTGGCTGGCACTCCCACTTTGCGCGGATATCCATTTGGTGTAGCAGCAACTTTGTCGATTACTACCAGGTAGCGTTCTTCTGCCACACCAGGCAGGGTCACAGGTATTAATTGGCGCAGGTGGCCACCAAGCACGCGCATGGCACGCTCAGCGGAATGTGCTTCTGCCGGGCCGCTTTCTCCTTTCATCGCCAGCATACTTCCCCCTACACGTACTAGTGGCAGCAAATACTCTGCCAGCACAGGAAGGATGGCTACCGCTCTTGCTACCGCCCAGTCGAATCGTTCGCGATAGGATGGGTTCTGCCCTAGCGTTTCGGCTCGCTCCTGGACAACCTCCACCCCCTGAAGCTCCAGGATATTCACCACATGGCGGCAAAATTCAGCTTTCTTGCCCACCGATTCAACCATTGTAAGTCGCATTTTGGGGTAAATTATTCGGATTGGTATACCAGGGAAACCCGCGCCGGTACCTATATCGACTAACTGCTCGATAGGGCTTTCACGGATTGCCATCAGGCAGGTGAGTGAATCCAGGAAATGCTTGATGTGGATCTCCTGCGGATCGCGAATGGCGGTCAGGTTGAAGCGCGTATTCCAATCAACAAGCTCACGCTCGTAAAGGGAAAGTGCGGAGAGCTGGGAACGCGTTAGGTGCAAGCCTAGCTGACGCTGGGTATGTTGGGCAAGTTCCTGCATAGTTTTAGATTATACACGCAACAGATGCCTGGCATGGGTCCTGCAACAGGTCAGATAGTTGTTTCCGTTGTGATAGATCATGCGCCTAATGAAACGGTTATTTCGAATATTTGCTTTGGTTATTTCGTTTACGTTAATTCACGCCTCTCCGGCCAGGGGTGAAGCGCTGCCCGATTCCGCTGAAATCTCTGGATTGATTGGGCATGCACAAGGTTATTCACTATCTTGCGAATCGCGTTCAGCGGTTGATTTGGCAGCCTTCTGGGGTTTAAGTATCGGTGAAAGTGAGTTTCTGCAGGCCCTGCCACGCTCAGATAACCCGGACGAGGGTTTTGTTGGCAATCCCAGCGATGCCTGGGGAACTATTCCACCGCAAGGGTACGGTGTTCACGCTGGTCCCGTTGCGGAGACCCTACAGGAATTCGGGTTGGTGGCTGAGGCGCATCATGACCTGAGTTGGGATGATCTGCGCGGGGAAATTAACGCGGGTCACCCGGTGATCGTGTGGGTCATTGGGCAAATGTGGGGTGGAAAACCGGTTGAATATGAAGCACCGGATGGGAGCACATCCACGGTGGCAGCTTACGAGCACACCATGATCCTGACAGGTTACGGCCCGGATACGGTTCAGGTGGTGGACGCATATTCTGGGGGGTATCAAAGTTATATGCTGAGCACCTTTCTGAAGTCGTGGGCAGTGCTCGGTAACATGGCAGTATTTGGCTTCCTAGAGGTTTCCAGTAATAGCGAACCGACGAAGATTGAATCACATGCTGAATCATATACTGTTCAGCCTGGTGATTATCTTGTGGAACTGGCGGAGAGATTTGGCACCACCTGGCAGGAGCTTGCCCAGCTGAACTTGATTGCATATCCCTATACAATTTTCACCGGACAGGTGTTGCAATTACCTGGCGGAGAAGAGCCAGCGCCAGTGCCTGAAGCCAAGCCTGCGCTCAAGACCGAGAATGTTAAGCCTCCTTCCAATAATAAGATCGTTTACTTCCAGATACATCTGCCAATGGTACAGCACAATTATTCTGCTTTGAGTAGCTCCTCTGGGGCACCGACACCTGGCTTGCCAGAGCCTGACGACTCGGTCATCGTGCGTATCTCAACCACCCTGCCTGGTTTTTGTAAGAGCATCGGGGTGGATTGGCATCAGCTGGTAAAACTGAATAACCTTGATCCCCCGTACCTTGTCCGTCCGGGTCAGGTGTTAAAGCTGCGATAATCTGCGCAGGACTTTTCGGGATCAGATAACACTAAAAATCATACTTCTACAAATTAAAATAAATGAGCTGTCCGTGGTTACAACTCGAACAGCTCATTCTATTATGCCGCTCAATTATGCCTGTGGTTCAGGAGGCAGAGCTTTCTTTGCCTTTTTCCTTCTATTCACGAAACTCACAATTGCCCATATGATCAGCGCAAAAGGCAAGCAGATGACCAGTAAGACCGGCAGGTAATAAATAACGAACCTGATACCAAAACCAGCCAGTGACTGCATTGTATGGATCAGGGATAGTAAAGCTTCCTTAGCAATGCCAGCAGGTTGCCATCCAGCGATGGTGATGGGCTGAACTGCAGCATTGGCGAGTAGCTGAATGCTGATCGAAGAAAGTTTTGCTGACTGTTCGTAATACTTCATCTGACCCTTGATCACCTCGATTTGCTCGCGTACCGACACAAGCTGTGAATATACTGCCAGCACATCCTCCGTCCTATTAGCGCTACCCATAATCTCCTGCAACTGTTTCTCAGCTGCCTGCAGGTTGATCAACCTTGAGTTCAGGTCGGTGTATTCGGCGGTCACATCCTGGCTGGACAGGTTCTCATTGATGATCGGCTGGTCAGTCTCGGCTTTGATAGCAGCTAAGGCCTCGTCCAACCGTTCGGCAGGCACGCGAATAGTCATGGATACCTGGGGTACCTGGACACCATTGTTGAGTGTTTGTTGGTACATATCTGCCGAAACGACAAACCCACCCATCGCTTCAGCCAGATGCGCAATATTATCCCTTGACACGAGGGGGTCTTTTACAGACATGGACAACGCGCCGTTTTTGATCACCAACCGGTCGGTTGTTGTAGCCGTTTGGTTCTGGGCGTAGGCTCCTTTATCACCTGCAGCGATTGAGGCTGGCATTTCTGCTTGGGCTGGGGCTTCGACTTGCATCATCTCTGTAACTACATCCGTACGTCCTTCTGATTGCAAGTTACGGCTAGAACCAGCACAGGCTCCTAATAACAACGATAAGATAATCAGGGCGAAAGATAATTTTTTTATCATGAGTTCCTCCTTGAATTAATTCCTAGCTTATAAACGCCCCCGCCGAATGGATTGTTCCCAATCTACAAAATATCTTGCGCCATCCTACCATCCAGCGGATAAGCGTGCGATATGGCGCTCAGGCAATTTTTCCAAGGCCATCCTTTCCTGGACGCTTTGGATATCGTATTCAACCCGATGCCATTCCCAGGTATAGTCTGTCAGGTCAAGGATGGCATAAGCGGCGCGCGGGTCACGGTCGCGCGGTTGACCAACCGAGCCCGGATTGATGATGGAGCGTGGTGCCAGAGTCATCTGTGAAACGTGCTCGGGTACGATCAGTTGAGCGATGACCCGGGTATCAGGCAGGTAATACAAAACGGGCAGATGGGTATGACCCACAAAACAGTAGGGGGTTTCAAAGAATTCAAAACTGATGGTGGCTGTGCGGGTATCTAAAAGATATTCCCATATGGGGCGGAAAGGGCTCCCGTGAACCAGGGTGATATATTCGAGATCCACACGCTCTGGCAGGCTGGCAAGATATTCCATATTGGCAGGGGTGAGTGTGCCTTGAGTCCACAAGACCGTCTTGCGGGCATCCGGATTGAAAGCATCCACTTCGATCTTGCCCACCGCAGCGGCATCATGGTTGCCAAGGACGCACTGCAGGTTGGGAAGTTGGGCGATGCGTTCAACGCATTCATTGGGGTTTGGTCCATAACCGACCAGGTCTCCCAGGCACCAAACAGCTTCGAATTTACCAGAGTTTGAATGTTCAGCNTCAGACAGGACTGCTTCTAGAGCAGCCAGGTTGGCGTGGATATCAGAAATGACCAGGGTGCGCATGGGTTAATGTTAGCATGGAATTTGGCGATTAGCAATCTCAAGGCAAACGCTTGAGACAAGTTAGGCATTAGCTAATAGAGTCAAGTTTTTAAATATGTTTACAGGAAAAGATAGTTTATAGTAGAAAAACATGCCACGAATGATAAATAAGCCAAACTGGAGTAAAAAGCATAAAAGGTGCACAAAACTCCGTCGGGCAGTGGGATACTTGGATTTTGCCTGGCCCAGGCGATATTATGACCACATCATATGGAATGAAAAATCCCTGGTGAATCCATTTAAATGGAGTGAAGATGACTGTTTTTCAAACCTATTACCCCATTAACCATCGCTTAAATAATCCTCGGCGGACCCTGGCGCAGGCGGTCAGCGGCTTGCTCCTGTGTGGCTTCCCACAAGCCTTCCACCCACCAGGTGGCGCCGGCATCCACCCACTCCTGCAGCATATCTTTTACCTGCACCGGATCGAGCTCACCCGTTTTCCCTTCGACCACAACATCAAAGGGTGTGGTCAATGTCCGGTTCGTGTCAATGTAGACTTTCATCTGGCGTAGGTCGTCAGGGGTTACCTCCTCGAACTCGCTATTTGAATTCATCTTTTGCGGGAAGAGCCCATCACATTTGAGCAGGCGTCGCATGGACTTCATTCGTGGCCAGATACCCGGCACCCAGATGGGGACGCGTGGCTGTTGCACGGGTTTAGGTGGGTAGTAGCTCTCGTCCAATAAGGTCAGCTTGAGATGGTAATGCTTACCATCGTAATCGAACGGCTTGCGTTGGAAGAGCAGGTCAAGAATGTCGATGGTCTCGTCGAGCATCTCAGCCCGGGTTTTGGGTTCAGTCGGTTCGTCCGGAAAAGCCTGCCAATCCATCCAGACTGCGCCGGCGCCTAAACCCAGTGTCAAACGCCCATCCGAGAGATGGTCCAGGGCGATGGCTTCGCTTGCCAGCTTCCATGGGCGGCGTAATGGGACGGGCACGACCATCGTACCCAGACGGAGGCGGGTGGTTACCATAGCGGCAGCTGCCAGGCACATCATCGGGTCTTCGCACCAGATGGCATCCCCGAGAAAGATGCCGTCCCAGCCGGTTTCTTCGGCGATCATGGCGAGATTAGAAGCTGCGCGGGCGCTGCCGTAGGGTAGTGCGGCTGCGAATTTCATGGTGTACTCCTGACAGGTTGGGAAATCTGAATTTCGGTCAGATCAGATACCGATGTTGCTCAATGTATCCAGCAGCTTGGAGACCAGCGCGGTCAGCTCAGGGTGGGTGATTTCAAAATGATCGAGAGTGCTTTCCAGGGTGTGAACAATGGATGGACGTATCTGCGTGGGATGCTCCTCTGACCTCTCGAGTAACGCGCGAATATCCCCGTCAAGGTCCCGCAGTAACTCTTCGCCTTTTTCGTCAACTGTCTGGGTATTATTGATCTCATCATGAAGTTGCTGGAGCAGTTCACGATCTATTTTGTTATCCATGTGGAAGTGCCTCCTGTACGCAGTTGATGTTTCTATTCTAGCATTAAAGTATGCCCGTTGGGGTGGACAATATTACTGGAATGTTTAATCCTGATCAGATTGAGGTGGGAGGTAGTTGCGATACCCACCCTGAAAATCATTGCCTTTATAGAGAATGACAAGAGAATGTACCAGGGTATTTATGGAGAAGACTTCATAGGTGGGAGAGGATCATTTTACAATGACATCCGGTCAATTGTCATTGCGAGGAGCGCTCTTGGCGGCCCTTGTCTCGAACGTAGTGAGTGAGAAGCAATCTCCAACCTTAATAGACTAAATTCCTTTGTCTTAGAGAGCACTTATTACAAATACCTTTAATCCTCAATTTGCCACACCTGGTACAGCCCCAGGCGGCCGTTTTCGCCATCTGAAAGGAAGCTCTGTATGACCTTAAAGCCGGCCGCTTCAGCCAGCCGCTCCAACTCGCTTTCTGAAAAATGATGCACATAACGTAAACCCTGTCCTCCTCGGCGCCAATCCAGCAGGTAATCATCCGGGTCGACATCGCTTGTGGATAAGCCTATCGCTTCCCAGGGCTGGACTCTGCTTCTGAGGCGCGGGCTGTTGAGAAACTGCCACTCCGAATGGACGAAGCGCCCCCCTTGCAGAAGCAATGACCTTACTTTGCTTAATACCCGCATGCGCAGCTCTGTTCCGGGCAGGTGATGAAGAACAGCATAAGCCAGGATAGCATCATATTTTTCACCATGAAGGGAGGCATCCCAATCCGAGCCAGACAGGTCAGCCTGGAGAAAATGGAAATTGGATGGAAGGCCGGCAGTAGCCTGCTGGAGCAAATTGGACGAGAAATCCACACCCGTGTAGAGACCTGTGTAACCCCGGCGGGTAAGCTGGCGCGCCAGCTCACCATTACCGCAGCCTATGTCAAGCAGCTTTTCAGTGGCCTTTATCTGTTCCAGGACGCGCTTCACCCCGGGTTGCAGGCGCTGGCGCGTGGCGGAGAACTGCAGAGCGAAGGTCTGGTAAAATCCTCGGTTGAGCTCGAGCAGGCATGAAAGCGTGGTAGGATTCACGCAAGTATTATAGCTTAATCAGCTTGTAGGTCGAAAAGTATAAGCATGCAACGAGAGGATTGGTTCAAGTCGCGACAGTATACGTCCGAAATGNTGCTCCAGGCACGGCTGGTGCTGGAGGAAGTTCAACGCGGGGCGACTGTGGAGAAAGCGCTCAGAAGGCATCCCAACCCTGAGGGAGGCTACCTCGCCAAACATGTGCTGGTGGCAGCTTACCGGCAAATGGTCGAGACGGGTGAATGGGCGCCTGACCCAGGCGTCCTTGAGCGCATCCGCATGAAACCAATCCGCACGCTCTCGGGGGTAACCACGGTGACTGTGCTGACCAAGCCCTATCCCTGTCCGGGTAAATGCATTTTCTGCCCGACGGACGTGCGCATGCCAAAGAGCTACCTGCCCGACGAGCCNGGTGCCCGGCGTGGATTGGAGCATGACTTTGACCCTTATGGGCAGGTGGAGAGCCGCCTGCAAGCTCTGGAAGCTGTTGGGCACCCAACCGATAANGTGGAGCTGCTNATCCTGGGNGGCTCGTGGTGCGCCTACCGCNGGGATTACCACGAATGGTANATAAAACGNTGNTTTGATGCCNTGAATCANNCCGAGTCTGCCAGCCTNGNAGAGGCGCAAATGCTGAATGAAACGGCTGGCTGCCGTAATGTGGGATTGGTCATTGAGACCCGCCCGTTAGATATTACACCTGCAGAGCTACGGTGGCTGCGCAGCCTGGGGGTGACTAAGGTGCAGATGGGGGCGCAGAGCCTGGATGACCGTATCCTGCAATTGAACCAGCGCGGCCACAGCGTGGCGGATACGCGCAGGGCGGTGGCATTACTCAGGGCAGCCGGGTTCAAGATCGTGCTACACTGGATGCCCAACCTGCTGGGGGCGAGCCTCGATTCTGACCGGATGGATTTCCCCCACTTATGGGATGACCTATGCCCGGATGAGATCAAGATCTACCCAACTCAGCTGCTGAAGAACAGCGACCTAAACGACTACTGGCTGCGTGGTGAATATACCCCCTATACTACCGAAGAGCTGATAGGGCTGATTGCCGACATCAAACCAACCATCCCACGCTACTGCCGGGTTAACCGGGTGGTGCGTGATATCCCCTCGGTAAATGTGGTGGAAGGCAATAAGCGTACCAGCCTGCGCCTGGACGTACAGGCAGAATTGAAGCGCCGAGGGACCCGCTGCCAATGCATCCGCTGCCGTGAAGTGAGAAAACAATCCGTCCAGGCGGAAGATTTACGTCTGGAAGACCTGGTTTATGCAGCTGGAGGAGCACAGGAGCATTTCCTTTCCTTCGTCACCCCAGATGACTTGCTGGCGGGTTTTCTACGTTTGTCTCTTCCTGGTGAAGCAACTCCTTTCACGAGGTTGGATGACCTATCCGAGGCTGCCATAATACGCGAGGTGCATGTGTTTGGTCAAGCGTTGGCGGTTGGCGCAGAGCAGAATGGTGCTGCCCAACATGCTGGTCTGGGTAGTGCCCTGCTCCAACACGCCGAGGCAATTGCCCAACAACATGGGTTCAAGCGCCTGGCAGTCATAGCTGCCGTGGGGACAAGGCACTATTATCTTGAGCGTGGGTTTGAGCGCGGAGAGTACTATCTGGTTAAATCGCTGACCAATTTGTGACACTTGGCACATATAGAGGGGATAAGCGTCCCTTGCATTCGGGGGATTTTTTTGTAAAAATACAATGGCTGCATACCGTAAATTTACCAACATAATACAATAAGGAGGAGTTTTGTTATGAGTCCTAAAGGTGGTTCACGTAGATTCACCCCATCAAAGTTGAATCTCCGCTTCCCAGTCCCGTCGGATATCGAGATTGCACAGGAAGCCAAGCTTAAACCCGTCTCCGTGATTGCGGAAGAAGTTGGTCTTCTGCCCGAAGAGCTTGAGTATCACGGTGAGTATAAAGCCAAGGTGCGCCTGAGTGTGCTCGAGCGCCTCAAGAATGTACCGGATGGTAAATATATTGACGTCACCGCGATCACCCCAACCCCACTCGGAGAGGGTAAGAGCACGACCATGATGGGCTTAAGCCAGGCGCTGGGAGCGTTCCTGGGCAAAAAGGTGTTCACCTGCATCCGCCAGCCTTCACAAGGTCCGACCTTTGGCATCAAGGGTGGCGCAGCGGGTGGGGGGTACAGCCAGGTGGTCCCCATGGAGGATTTCAACTTACACCTGACTGGCGATATCCATGCCATTACAGCGGCAAACAACCTGCTGGCTGCGGCAATTGATGCCCGCATGCTACATGAGAAAGCCACACCTGACGATGAGAAGCTGTTCAACGCCTTGTGTCCACAAGATAAGCAGGGCAATCGCCGGTTCTCCATTTCCATGCTGCGCCGGTTAAAGAAATTGGGAATCAATAAGACCGATCCGAACGAGCTAACCCCTGAAGAACGCAAGCGCTTCGCCCGGTTGGATATCGACCCAGACAATGTCACCTTCCGGCGTGTAGTGGATACCAACGACCGCTTACTACGTACCATTACAATTGGGCAAGGTCCGGAAGAAGCCGGCAATGAACGCCAGACCGGTTTCGATATCACCGTCGCCAGCGAAATCATGGCGATCCTGGCGCTTACCAAAGATCTGGCAGACATGCGCGACCGCATGGGACGTATTGTGATTGGTACCAGCAAGGCTGGTGAAGCTGTCACCGCAGAAGACCTGGGAGTGGCAGGGGCAATGACCGTCCTGATGAAGGATGCCATCATGCCCAACCTGATGCAGTCATTGGAAGGCACCCCGGTTTTCGTCCACGCGGGACCTTTCGCCAATATTGCCCACGGGCAGAACTCGATTATTGCCGACCGAATCGCCCTCAAGCTAGCGGATTATGTGGTCACTGAATCCGGTTTTGGTGCTGATATTGGTATGGAGAAATTTTTTGACATTAAATGCCGCACCTCAGGACTGATCCCACAGGTGGTAGTATTGGTGGCGACGGTGCGTGCGTTGAAGATGCATGGTGGTGGACCCAGGGTGGTAGCAGGGAAACCATTGGATTACGCCTACACGACCGAGAACCTGGACCTGCTGCGGGCTGGTTTGGGGAATATGCAACACCACATACGCAACGCCAAGAAGTACGGGGTGAATGTGGTGGTGGCGGTCAACTCATTCAAGGATGATACTGAGGCCGAAGTGGAGCTTATCCGCAAAGCAGCCGTTGAAGCCGGCGCAGAAGACGCGGTCGTCTGCCGTCATTGGATGGAGGGTGGTAAAGGTGCGGTTAAGCTGGGTGAAGCAGTCATCAAGGCGGCTGAAAAACCGACCAATTTTAAATTCTTGTATCCGCTCGAGCTGTCGATCAAAGAGAAGATCGAGACCATTTGCACTCAAATCTATGGTGCAGATGGAGTGGAATATTCACCGGAAGCTGAAAAGAAGATCGAGCTCTATACTCGCCTCGGATTTGATAAGCTTCCATTGTGCATGGCAAAGACACACCTCAGCCTGAGCCATGACCCCAGCCTGAAGGGTGTCCCCAAGGGGTATAAAATCCCCATCCGCGATATCCGCGCCTCGGTAGGTGCTGGCTTCCTGTACCCGTTGCTGGGTGAGATGCGCACCATGCCGGGCTTACCGACCCGACCTGTATTTTATGATGTAGACCTGGATCTTGAAACCGGGCGCGTGGTGGGATTATTCTAGATTATATATAACAGATTGTGGGCGGTCTATGGGACCGCCCACTTTTTGTTTAAGAAATGTCTTGTGATGGAACGTAAATATGGTTAGCCGAGTTTAAGAATGATAAGGGCAACTTCATCGAAAATCATGTTTCCAGAATCAGGAAAGCAATTCAGCATTCTCTGATCTGGTTCCCCTTTGATTAGTTAACGCGATATCATTCCTAGGATCATCGCCAGGATCACCATCACGCCAATCACCCCCATCACGATTTGCTGGGTGCGCAGGCTTCGCTTCTGCCCTCTCGAAAGTTCTTTCTTTTTTGCCATATCTTGCTCCTTAGTGGATTCCGATTATAACCCCAAAAATAAGAAATGCTGATAGATTTGCTCCAGCGGACCTTAAGTTATCCTAAATTCTCCTTTATGGATTGCGCTAATTTCTCGTTCATACCTTTTACCGATTTTATCTCTTCAACCGATGCCTCTCGGATAGTATCAATACCGCCGAAATGAGCCAGCAAAGCTTTACGTCTGGCGGGTCCGATCCCTGGAATGGAATCCAGCACAGAAGCCACACCGGCTTTATCACGCCGGTTGCGGTGGGCGGTAATGGCAAAGCGATGAGCTTCATCGCGCACGCGCTGGACCAGATATAATGCCTGCGAGTGGCGAGGAAGTAAAATGGGGTCCGATCTTTCTGGGATGAATAATTCCTCATTCTGCTTTGCCAGCCCGGCAACGAAGAACTTCCCGCTCAGCTCAAACTGCTCCAGCACCTTCACCAGGCGGCTAAGCTGTCCTTTGCCTCCGTCGACAATCAACAGGTCGGGTAGGATGGCAAATGCCGGGTCAGGTTTTTCTCCTGGGATTTCCGCCAGATCCTGGGCGGCTTTCCAGCGGTTGAAACGCCGTGTGAGCACTTCCTCCATGCTGGCAAAATCGTCCGGGCCGATCACACTGCGGATATTGAAGCGCCGGTAAAGGTTCTTCTTCGGCACTCCCTGCCCAAAGACCACCATGGAGCCAACTGCAGCCGTACCCTGGGTGTTCGAGATGTCGTAACACTCGATACGATTGGGAACGCCAGGCAGGTTCAAGGCTGTCTTAAGCTCAGCCAGGCTCTGCTCCTGACGATGGGTATCCGCGTGCCATTGAGCTTCCAGGGCTTCAAGCGTTGCACTGGCGTTCTCAGCCGCCATTCGGATCAAATCCTGTTGGGGCCCTTCATGTGGGATGTGAATTTCCACCTTACTTCCACCGCGCTTGGTTTTCAGCCATTCGCGGATGATCTGCATCTCCTCAATCTCTTGGGGCAATAAAACCTGGGCTGGCACAGACGGGGATTGGTTATAAAACTGTTTGATGAAGTCGGCAATTACATCTGCGTCGGGTGTTTCCTCGGCGCCTTCCATCAGGAAATACTCACGCCCAATCAGCTTGCCATTGCGGATGAAGAATACCTGCAAGCAGGCTTCGCCATCCGTGCGTGCCATGGCAATCACGTCAGAGTCGATGTAATCGCTGGAAACCACTTTTTGCTTTTCCACCACTTTTTCGATAGCCTGGATCTGATTGCGCAGGGTGGCGGCACGCTCGAAGAGTAGCTCCTCGGCAGCATGGTCCATTTCGAGTCGCAGCCGCGAGACAATTGGCTCGGTGTGGCCTTCCAGAAACTGACCCAGGTCATCGATCATCTGACGGTAACCTGCCTGGTCAATCATGCCGATACAGGGTGCGGTGCACAGCTTGATATCGTAATACAAACACGCTCGTTCATCCTTCCCGGTAATTACCCGGTCGCAGGTCAGGTAGGGGAAAATGTGACGCAGGACGTCCAGGGTTTGGTGAACAGCCCATACACTGGTGTAGGGCCCGTAATAACGTGAGCCATCCATCACCATCTGACGGGTGACCGTCAGCTTGGGGAAGGGTTCGTTCCAATGTACTTTGATATAAGGATAACTCTTATCATCGACCAGCCGGACGTTGTAGTGGGGCCGATACTTCTTGATCAGGTTCATCTCCAGGATCAAGGCTTCGAGCTCAGAACCGACCACAATCCACTCGATCTCTGCAATATGCTTCACCAGCTTGCGAGTTTTCCGATCTTCCTGGGCGCTGGTGTGAAAATATGAGCGCAGGCGGTTGCGTAAATTAACCGCCTTACCGACGTAGATAACTTTACGATCCACGTCTTTCATGAGATAGCAGCCTGGTTTAAGTGGGGCGGTATCCAGAATACCCTGGAGATGTTCAGATATATCCATCGGGCTTCGATTTTATCACTGTTGAAGGCAAGGGATAAGGTGCTGGCGAGGGTTACTCAATCTCCCTTAATCCGGTAACTTCTTGTGGGTGTTGTATAATTGCGCCAAACCAGGTAGCGTGACTTTAGGTTAAAGGGAGTTCTGAATTGGAAAAACCACTTGAAGTGTTGGTGGGTGAGTTATTAACCAAACGGGGGCTAAAGCTTGTAACCGCTGAATCGTGTACGGGTGGTCTGATTGGTCACCTGATAACCAATGTGGCTGGCTCCTCCACTTATTATCTAGGTGGCGTCACAGCTTATGCCAACGAAGCTAAAGCCCGTCTGCTGGGGGTACGTTGGGAGACGATAGAGAAGTATGGGGCTGTTAGCTCAGAAACTGTGATAGAAATGGCGCGCGGTATACGCACAGCTTTGGAGGCGGATATTGGAATTTCTGTGAGTGGGATCGCCGGACCCGGTGGTGGCTCGCCTGAGAAACCGGTAGGAACTGTGTGGATCGGTCTTAGCTCTCAGCGAGAAGAATATTCCAGGCATTACCTCTGGTCGGGCGATCGCTTGGCGATTAAACAGCAATCTGCCCAGGCATCCCTCAGCCTGCTGGTGGAGTATTTACAAAGAGGGCTTGCATGAAAGAGTTGCCATTTTTAGCATTTTTTATAATCGATCATGGGTAAATATGGATCCAATCGAAGTTACCGTCCGATTTACTGAACAGGGCTTGATCACCCCCCTGCACTTCTCCTGGAAAGGTAGTGTTCAGCGGGTAGAATCAACTGGCAGGTGCTGGAAAGATGAAAAAGGGCAGCATATCCTCGTCATGGTTACGACTGGAAAGATTTATGAATTAACCTTTAAGAGCGGGGAGGGACGTTGGTTTATCAGGCACGGAGA
>WSSedA1B3DRAFT_1000083_pt1 | contig 25118 bp, 22 predicted proteins | sample WetSurSiteA1Bulk_FD_9468 | JGI IMG/M metagenome (IMG submission 9468)
ATCTCCTGCCTACCTGGCTAAAAAAGGAGAGAACGCCGACTTTATCCTGATGCACAGCGTCGGGTCCCTGCCTGGCAAGAGTGAAGTTGATGTACCTCTTTCATATGCAGATTATTATTTTATTGAAGCTTTACTCAGATACAAAAAATTACTGGATTAAACTGAAGATTTAACCTTTGAGTGACTTTGTGTTAACCTTTGTGATCCTTTGTGGTTCAAGAATTTAAAATTTTACCACAAAGGGCTCTAAGGTATTCACTAAGGAACACAAAGAATTTTCTTCAGAAGTTGAAGCAGTGGTATTTTAGAAGTCAATCATCGCTTTCATCACCCCGTCGCGATAATCAGCGACAAGATCAAATGCTTCCTTCGTTTTTCCAAAAGGGAACCGGTGGGTGACCATATTACTGACATCGATTTTCCCGCTGTTCATCATTTCGATTGCGTCCTCAACACAATCTACCTGTCGCCTTATAAATTGGACGGATATTTCGCGGCGCCTCGTATCGTCGACACTCAGTGACCATCTTTCAAATTCTGGAATTCCGACAATTATCAGGCGTCCGCCAGGTTTAAGGATATCCACTGCCTGATCTGCTGCCTCCTGCTGACCACAGCATTCAAATACGACGTCGAGACCAAAAGGTTCTTTCTGCTTAATGATTTCTATAATGTTATCCTGAAGTGGATTTCCTGTCCATGATGCCTTCTCTTTCGAAGCGATTGCCAGTCTGGGATCAATTTTATCTGTTACGTAAATTTCCCTGGCTTCCCTTTCTTTTGCTGCCAGCATTACACTCATCCCTATTGGTCCAAATCCGAGTATCCCTATTCTTGAATCTTTTATTTCACCTGCTTTTTTTACTGCATAGATGCCAATTGCAAGCGGTTCGGAGATGGAACCATGGTCAGCAATGAGATTGGATGGGAGAGTGAAACAGCTGTTTTCCGGCATGACAATGTATTCGGACAAAGAGCCTTCAGCCTGTCCCGGACAGCCAAGGAATTTAAGACTCCGGCAGGTATGGTGTCTTCCAGAGAGGCACTGATCGCATTTGCCACACCACATTGCGGGCTCGACAGCTATAAGATCACCTACTCTGACCCGTGTCACTCCAGGACCAGTTTCAACAACCACACCAGCACTTTCATGCCCTACTGTGAACGGGTAAGTGACCTTCTGTGAACCGATCTGTCCACGGGTATAATAATGAATATCTGAGCCGCAGATTCCCAATGCAACAATCTTTATCTTAACATCTTCAGGGTTCAGCAGTACCGGATCCGGGACCTCTTTCATTTCTATTTCACGGATCCCTGTAAGCATCATTGCTTTCATAATAACTCAATTGAAAATTAAAGCAAATATAGTATCATATTATTGATCCTTTGTGTTACTTTGTGATGAAAAGGCGTTAAGGCATAACTGCATAACTGCATTTCTGCATAACGGCATAACAAAACTTAAGTAAGAATAAAGATAAAATAATACAACACAGCTATGGCGAGAAATATTTACACAATCGGAGAAACCTTATTTGATATAATTTTCAAAAATGGTCAGCCGCAGGCAGGAAANCCGGGAGGTGCAATGCTTAACAGTTCTGTTTCGCTTGGAAGGATCGGATTGCCTGTTTCCCTGATCAGCGAATACGGTGAAGATGATATTGGAAAAATAATTGACAATTTCCTCGTTGAAAACGGAGTCTCAACCTCATTTTCAGACCATTTCAAACAGGGAAATACAGCTCTTGCAATAGCTGTTCTGAATGAGAGAAATGATGCCAGTTACACATTTTACAAGAACTATCCTATAAATAGATTCGATATGGAATTTCCGCGCATACAGAAGGATGATATTGTCCTGTATGGTTCCATTTATGCTATTACGAAGGAGATAAGATCAAAGTTTATCAGCTTTGTTACGACTGCAGGAGAAAACGGAGGTATCCTGTTATATGATCCAAATTTCCGAAAGGCACATGCTTCTGAACTTGATGAACTAAGACCGCTGATAATTGAAAACATCCAAAAGGCAAGTATTATAAGGGGTTCAGATGAGGATTTTCAGAATATTTTTGGGGCTTCTTCTCCCGATGATGCGTGGAACGTAATAAAAAAATATTGCGGCTGCATGGTTTACACTGCCAGTTCTGAAGCCGTTTTTGTAAGGACAACAAACTTTAAAGGCAGGTTCTCTGTCAAACAGATTAAGCCTGTAAGCACAATTGGTGCAGGAGATAATTTTAATGCCGGAATGATTGCTGCAATNTATAAAAATAAATTAACAGGAAATGAGCTGACCAGAATGGGAGAGGAGAAATGGGCGAAAGTCATTTCATCAGGTATTGAATTTGCGTCAGATGTATGTATGAGTTATGAGAATTATATTTCGGATGAGTTTGCGGCAAAGTTGAATACAGGGATGTAGTAAACATGTCGCTCCCAGCTTTAGCGAGGCAGGCTCTAATAAATCAGATAGGTTTTGCATTTGCCAGCAGATACTTTTCAGCTTCAAGGTTCCAGATGTAATNGTTTCCGGAAACTAATTCGTTCAATCCTGAGTAGAAGGGATCGGTTTTACCCAGTTCCCCCAGCTTGTAAAGCGATACAAGAGGCATCGATATATTAGTGTAAATCAGTTTTTTACCTCCTGGAATCTGTGGTAGATTTAGCGTCGTATCCACAACCGCATCAAGTCCCCCCACATGTGTGATCATTACTGCAGGATTGATTTTACCTTCAGCCATGAGCTTCAGTGATTCACGCATGTCATCAGTATTTCCACCAGATGTTCCGACGATATGTGTGAATGCATAGTGGACATTATAAAAGTTAAATTCAGCTTTGAAATTTTGATTAGTGGGACCTGCAAAGAAATTAAGACAACCGTCTAATCCGAGAATGGCATCGCCCTGTTCAACNACCTGTTTAACGGGCGCAAATACAAATACGTCATCGAATCCTTTCCCTCCGGTCAAGTCGGTTAACTGTTTTACCGCATCGCTTATCTTTCCGGTATTTAAATAAAGAAGCCTGATACCTTCCTTAAATGCATGTTCCGGTGAAAACAGACAGGCTGCCCTTGCCAACCTGCTATCGTCTATATCAGTGACTACAAGCATTGCGGGTTTCCTTGCCTGATGAAGGGCAAAATCGATGGCACCAAGGCCCATAGGCCCGGTTCCTGCAAGGATCGCCATATTACCGCCTTCCCTGACACCCATCTTATGGTCATAGGTTCCGGGAGGAACATGGTAACTTGCATGGAATGCTCCAATAATACATGACATAGGCTCGGAAAGCGAAGCAGGATAGTATGCCTCACCATCATACTGAAGAAGAGAGTCGGCTTCCATCACTATATCAGGAATTACAATCTGGGTGGCATCACCACCGATGAACCTGTAAGAATATCCCGGAGCATCAAGGGTTCCCATATGGTTCATGGCCGGCTGTATTGAAAATTTTTGTCCGGCACTGAATTTGTGCTGCCATTTACTTCCGACCTTGAGGATTATCCCGGCGAACTCATGACCGATGATCGTTGGATTAATATGAATGTCGTCAGGTACACGCTTATGTTCAGCGCCCAGCAATGCAGCCTTATGCGATGACATACAAATGCTATCGGAAATAACTCTGGCAAGGATCTCATTTTCCTTAATCTCGGGAAGTTCAAATTCCTCAAGCCGGAGGTCCTTTTTACCATAGATTCTGACTGCTTTTGTTTTCATATTTTACTTTTTTACATCCCCCTTTCCCCCTTCAAAGGGGGAATATTAGATACTTCGATTTTAAATCCCCTTCAGGGGGGGTGGGGGTGTTATCCCAGCATCACCTGTCCACCTGTAACAGGAACTGCCTGTCCGGTCTCATATTCCTGATCAATAATATATAACAGAGCTTTCATTACATCCTGAAGCCTGCAACCTCGTTTCAGAGGTACCTGATTTTCGTAGAATTTTTTTACATCATCAATGTTTTTGGCTCCCGGAACCTTTCCTGTTTTCAGGTATTGAAAGAAAAGACCGTTCTTTGGATCTGACCAAAGCGGTCCTTCATAGAAATTACCGGGACATATCGAGTTGACTTTGATTCTGAATTGTGCAAGCTCAAGGGCAAATGATTGAGTAAGCCCTATTCCGCCAAATTTGGCTCCTGCATAAGCGAAATTCCTGTTACTGCCGCGAAGTCCCGATTTTGAATTTATCTGGATAATATCTGAAAAATAATCAGGATTTTCAGCATTCTGAATCTTCATCACTTCTGAAGCATATTTTGTGCAATAGAAATAACCGTTGTAGTTGATACTTGTTGTTTTAGTGAAAGTTTCAGGTTCCATTTCATCAAGTCCCCCTGCCTTCAAAACACCTGCGTTACTTACCATGATATCAATACCTCCAAACTCACTCACCGTGGTTTCCACTAGACTCTTTACCGACAAAGGATCGGATACATCAGTTTTGACAAAAACCGCTTTATTGGGTGATTTTGCATTATGAAGGTCCGACACGAACTTATTCCCGGTTTCATCATTGAGATCAGCAATTACCACATTTACCTGCAGCCTGAATAATTCTTCCGCAATTCCTGCTCCGAATCCCTGCGCACCTCCTGTAATTATAGCCACCTTGTTATTCAGTTTGTTTTCCTGATTAATATTCATCGATACTTTTCTCCTGTAATTCTCAACCTCCCATTTATCAATAAAATCTGACTGATCGGGTGTCAGGAATTTTGTACCACCGCACAGTGATGAATAATAGCTTACTTTTATAAAATCCTCAAAAACGTCAAGTATCGCCTCGGCTGAAGCTGGAGTATCACCAACTGCAAGAATTCCGGCATTTTTTATTATAATAACAGCAGGCACATAACCATATTCATTTTGAAAACGAGGCAATTGCTGTTTCGCTGATTCCAGAATTTTTTCAGATGTCGCACATTGTTCAATAAACAAATACCTTGTTTTGCAGTAGACAATTATGTCAGGCGTAAGAGGCAGGGAAATCTTATGAAATTCCTGTTGGTTCTGATAATACTTCTCAATCAGAGTGTTATGTCTCAATCTTACAGTTTTTGTTTTGCCATCTGACATAAGCATCCGTAAAGCCGGAAGAACCTTTAACAATACCGGATTGAATGCAAGGTTGTTGATTTCAGCCAGGTCGCTGACCTGGGTTTTAATAGCAGAAATTATATTTTCATATATCTTCCTGATCTCTTCGGTTGAATCAGCTCCGACAAATGATCCATGATTTTCAAGCATGATAATCTTAGGATCATAAGAAAAATTATCTCTAAAGGACTTTATCTCAGTTTCAAGCTTTTTGAATAAAGTATAACCCGGGTCAGTATAAGGGACGAATAGAACCTTTTCTCCAAAAAGCTTAATTACCAGGTTCCTGGCATTCCTGCTGCACAGAATCCCATTAATCAGGGTGGGATGAAGGTGTACTATGAATCTGTACCTTATAAGTTCATGAAGTGATGTTTCAACCGACGGTCGGCTTATCTGGCTCTTATCAATGATGCTTGCAAAAAGATCATTCTTAACCTCCTCTTCCCGTACCGCCGGATCTTCAGAATATGTTTTCCCGCTTATAAGTTTCAGCTTTTCTCTGCTCAAAGCAACCAGCCCATTCTCATCAAGATCAGCAAGCGCCTTTCCACTGGCTTTTATCCAGATTGTATGATCATCCTTGAATGAAGTATTTCCACCCCCTGCAATCACATACTCTTTATTGCTACCGTAAAATCTTGATATTTCTAATAGTTCTTTGATTTCAGGCTTCATATTTTCAGTTGTTTGATAAAAAGAATTCAATAACAAGTTTGCCAAGGAATGTAAGTTCTTTCTTCTGTTTCATACTTGGTGTGCCATTCGGTAAGACATAGCCCTGCATTCCCTTCTCTCTCAGGTACTGATGGGCAGCAATAACGCAAGCGCCTTCCCATGCTATGTGTTTCAATTCATCGTCGATTGCTTCAGAACCGCGTGCTGTAACTGTAAGAGGGGTCATCTCCGGAGTGTTGTGTTCAGTGCCGAAAATGACCAGGTAATTCTTTTCGTGGAAATACCTGACGAAATCCCTCAGAACTGACAGACTGTTTCTTCCCGGTATAAGTTCTATGCACCCAATTTTAAGGGTTTTAAGCCTTTGGTGAAGCTTCTCTCTGTCCTTTTCGAACTCGGTATAATTGCCTGAGGAATCGTCAAGCAGGACAGGGTAGCATGGAATTCCTCCCGCTTTAAGGATGATTTGTATTATCTTATCAAGTTCCAGAAATGAACTCTCATTCTCTTCAACAAAAGCAGCACCTCCGCTTTTTAAAAGATTTGACCGGATCTCATTTTCAAGAGCTGCATTATTGACAATTCCGACTTTTGACTTTTTCCCTGCATAAACAGACTCTATGAAATGCAAGCGGGCTTCCACATCAGGGTATTTTTCCTCAGCAGCATTTCTTAAAGCTTTGGCAAGGTGTCTTTCACGCACAAGATCATGTGCAAATCTCGTTTTAATAGAATCATATGAAAGTACTATGGTAGGATTTACAGGATGTATCAGCTTATTCAGCTTCACTATCATAGCTTTGATCTGGTTCTGGCTCTCCCTGATCACCGATTTTAGCTTTATCCCGTTCATTAATCCCGGATTGAAGGGATAATCGAGGCCTTTTCCACTGAAATATATCCTACCTGGATTATTCGGGTCATTAATCCTGATTCCATTCTTCTGTTCCTCTTTAAGGAGGCCAATAAATTCTATATTAAACAAAGGGAAAATCCTGTTTTTTACTGATCCGTTGTGGAAAGCTTCATATCCGTCGGTAACAAAAAAGTCATTTATTCCCAGCACCGCAATCTTTTCATCTTTAGCCATAGAAAAAATTGTATTCATTTCAGAAAATGCACTGAATGAATAGGGAGTGTGAATATGACCATTTGTCTCCCTGAATACAGGGAGACTGCTGTTTATCAGTCTTTTTTTGAGTTCTTCAGGCTGGGGAAAATCAAATAAAAAATGTTTGTTTGCCATAAAATGTTTTGTATGATTCTTTATCTACCAGTTAAGAGCTTCATCAGGAGCATTCAGGAGAGAATCGCAAATCCAGTCAGCTTTGGCAAGTTCATTTTTCCCAAACGACGTGGTAACAGCGAGGCACCTGCATCCTGCAGCAAAAGCAGCTTTAATTCCGCTCAGGGCATCTTCAACAACCAGGCATTCTTCGGCATGCAGGCCTAATCTTTTAGAAGCTTTCAGGTAAATATCAGGATGCGGTTTCTTATTTTCAACCTCGAGGCCGTTTACTGTTGTATCAAAAAGGTTCTTATTCAGACCGGTCACTGTCAGGTTGGCTTCCATTTTTATATAATCCGCACTTGTTGCGACGGCCAGCTTTAGTCCCTTTTTACGGCATTTACCGATAAATTCGTTTACTCCCGGGAGAGGGGTCAGTTTACCTCTGATGATGGTTTTATAAATCTCATACGTTCGTGCCTTGATCCGGGATATATCTGCAGCTAACCCGTACTTATCAGCCACACCTCCAATGTATCTGTTTTCACCCATGCCAATGAACGGAATGAAATCTTCAGGTAAAACTTTCAAACCCAACTCCCGGAACATAGATACAGCGGCTTCACAGATAAATGGTTCCGAATCGACAAGTACACCATCCATATCAAAGAGTACACCTTTGATCATCTGAATAGGTTTTCGAGTTCTTTTATTCTTGACCTGCTTAAAGGCTTTTTCTTGCCGGTCATTTCCACTATCATGGTCATTCTGGCTGCGTTTTCAAGAACCTCAAGCTTGTCGAATGCCTGCAGCAGGGAAGAACCTGTTGTAAGGACTCCATGGTTTTCGAGCAACAGTATATCTGATCTGCAAATGCTTTCTGAGGCAACAGAAGCCAGTTCTTTGGTTCCCATCAGGGCATAGGGTACAAAACATGGATCACCACAGATGGCTCTTGCTTCAGCAGTAAGATCAGTGTTAATCTTACACTTCATTGCTGTGTATGCTGATGAAAACAATGGGTGAGCATGCACAATTGCACAAATATCCTTTTTCTTTCTGTATATTGAAAGGTGCATTTCATGTTCAATTGAAGGTTTAAGATCAGGCGTCAGGTTTTTACCTTCGAGTGTCATTATACCCACATCCTTCCACCTCATCCTGCCTTTGTCGGTAGCAGAGGGAGTTATCAAAATAATATTTCCGGAAATCTTCAGGCTGATATTACCCCCGGAGGTAGTTGTGAGTCCCTGCCTGTAAAGGCGGCGCATAAACATTGCAACTTCTTTACGCTCCTTTTTATAATTCCTTGAATTATCCATTGATCAAGTTTACTGGATCAGATCGGCTATTCCTTTGAGTACATATTTAGGACGATATGGGAAATTATCAATTTCATCCTGATTAGTTATACCGCTTAAAACAAGCAGGGTATCAATCTCTGATTCCAATCCGCATCTTATATCGGTATCCATACGGTCGCCTATCACTATAGCTTCTTCCCGCTTGACTCCCAGTTTTTTCAATGCTATCCTCATCATGAGGGGATTTGGCTTGCCAACGAAATATGCTTTTTTGCCGGATGCTATTTCAATTGGGGCGATCAATGCTTTTACTGATGGTGTAATTCCATTTTCAACCGGCCCGCTGATATCAGGATTTGTTCCTACAAGACGGGCACCCCTTATGACAAGGTTTACGGCCAATTCGATCTTTTCAAAGTTATAGCTGTTGGTATCGCCAACTACCACATAGTCGGGATTGACATTATTCATGGTATATCCCATACTGTAAAGGGCATTTATCAATCCTGCATCCCCGATTATGTAAGCGCTGCCGTTTGGTTTCTGGCTGGCAAGGAAACCTGCAGTTGCCAGGGCACTTGTGTAAAAGTGCTCTTCCACTACATTAATCCCAAGCCTTTCAAGCTTCTCATGTAACTCTTTTGGGGTCCGCTGGCTTGCATTGGTCAGAAAGAGATATTTTTTACCTGATTCTTCCAGCCAGTTCAGGAATTCAATGACACCCGGAAGAAGTCTGTTACCATGATAGATAACACCATCCATATCAATAATGAAGCCCTCTTTAGACTTTATGGTTTCAATAATATTTTCCATTTTTTTCACTTTGTCATGCAAAGATATCAAAAAGGAACTACACACCTTCTCTGTTTAACTTTAAAGACCTGCCATCTGAGTGATCTGTTTTACTTTTATGACCTTTGAGAGGAATGATTTTTTCATGAATTGCATCGATGAACCACTCCGGTTGAGGGAAAAAGTAATTCTCCATTTCATGTGCAGGAATTATCCAGTTCCTTGAACCGACTACCACAGGAGGAGCATCGAGGTCGTCGAAGGCCAGTTCGGTAATGGTTTGTGCCATCTCTTTGAGGAATGAACCTCGTGATGAGGCATCACTTGCAAGCACTACCTTCCCTGTCTTCTTTACTGATTTTAAAACCAGTTCATAATTAAAGGGAACCAGAGAACGAGCATCTATTATTTCTGCTTTTAACCCGTACTCTTTCTGAAGTATTTCAGCTGCCTTTAAGGCGGGATATAGTGTAGCCCCGATAGTCAATATTGTAAGGTCATCACCAGGTCTCTTTATATCTGGTTCCCCGAGCGGAATTTCATAATAGCCTTCAGGAACACCCTCAGTATGAAACATCTCACCAATATCATATATTCTCTGGCTTTCGAAGAAAATCACAGGATCGGTTCCCTGTAATGCGCTGTTCATAAGTCCCTTAGCATCATAAGGTGTAGCCGGAAAGACTACTTTTAATCCTGGAATATGCGCAACCAGTGATGACCAGTCCTGGGAATGCTGTGCACCATATTTTGATCCCACTGATACCCTTACGACCACAGGCATCTTTATAATATTACCGCTCATAGCCTGCCATTTGGGCAGCTGGTTAAATACTTCATCACCTGATCGTCCCAGGAAATCGCAGTACATGATCTCTGCAATAACTCGTCCGCCGCACATACCGTAACCAATTGCAGTACCGACTATAGCACCTTCGGAGATGGGTGAATTGAAGAGACGCTGGTATGGGAGTGCTTCGGTAAGTCCACGATATACAGCAAAAGCTCCACCCCAGTCCCGGTTTTCCTCGCCCCAGGCTGCAAGAGTCGGATCTTTATAAAATCGATCTATAACTGCTTCAAAAATCCCGTCACGAAGCTGGAAAAGCTTTGCTTTTGAAACTGATTTCCCATCTTTATCCTTATAAAACCTTTCTTTGTTCTTTATTGATCTGACACGTGGGTTAGCTTCCATGGGGATAAGCACTTCGGGCACTCCTTCCTCCATTTTATCGACAGACTGGTTTGAAAACATCATGCTGCCAATCGCATCAGGATCACTTGAAAGATCAAGTCTGGGAGATACTCTATCATCGATGGTAAGCCTTAGGATATGTGTAAGCAGTTCACCTGCCTCACTCCTGATCTCCTCAAGTTGTGAAGGAGCAGCAATACCGGCTTTTGTAAGCTTGTCGCCGTATGCAATAATTGAATCTTCCTTCTGCCATGCCTCAATTTCTTCTTTAGATCTGTATGATGAAGCATCTGATGGTGAATGGCCGCTTATTCTGTAAGTAAGTGTATCAAGAAGTACTGGTCCTTTTTTCTGTCTGAGGATCTCCTTTTTCCTTTTAAACGCATCAATAACTGCCAGAGGATTGTAACCGTCAACCCTTTCCGCATGCATCATTTCCGGATTAACCCCAGCGCCAATCCTGGCAAGTATTCCATAGCCCATTGTTTCTCCCATAGTCTGGCCACCCATCCCGTACAGGTTATTCATAAAGTTGAAAATAAGGGGCAGGCCTCCTTTATAAGCACCCTCCCATAAAGTATTGTACTGATCCATTGTGGCAAATGAGATACCTTCCCAGACAGGTCCGCAACCCATTGATGCATCACCAATGTTACATACTATAATACCCTGTTTCCTGTTAATTTTTTTGAAAAGTGCTGCACCCACAGAGATATCTCCCGATCCTCCCACAATAGCGTTGTTAGGATAAATGCCAAAGGGAGTGAAAAACGCATGCATTGAACCACCCAGCCCCTTGTTGAACCCGTTTTCACGGGCAAAGATCTCAGCCAGTGCACCATATAAAAGGAAATGCTTGGCCAGTTCCCTGACAGGTCCCATAAAACCTTGTTCAACCACACTAAGAGCTTTGCCTCCGAAGTAGGTCTTCATTATTGTGTAGAGGGCCCCTTCGTCAAGTTTGTCAATAGCCGAGAGTCCTTTTGCAAGTATTTCTCCATGACTGCGGTGAGAGCCGAAAATAAAATCATCAATATCGAGGTTGTAAGCCATACCTACTGCTGAAGCTTCCTGTCCGATCGAAAGGTGTGCCGGTCCGGGATGATTATATGGGACCCCCTTATATTCATTCGTCGTTTTAATCAGGTTTAACATTGTTTCAAACTCCCTGATAATGACCATATCGTGATAGATTCTTATGAAGTCATCTTTAGTGAAGTTGTTTTTTTCCTCATCGATGGATTTGCTGTACTGGTTTACAGGGATTTTTCCAAATTCAATGAATTGTGGTTTACGTACATCTTTAGGATTAATGTTCTGAATTTTAGGCATATTATCTTTTATTATTCTTCTGATTTACAGTAATTTATCTCCTCTTTTCGTTTACCCCTAAATCCCCTAAAGGTGACTTATTGAGAACCTTGTTTTAGCCCCTCTTCAGGGGGGGATGGGGGGGATTTTTTCATAAGCTGAATTTCTCAATCTGCTCTTTTATTTCTTTAAGGAATAATGTTGCCGGGCCTCCGTCAACAGACCTGTGATCATATGTTAAAGACAATCCTATATATGGGATAAATCCATAGGTATTATTCCCAAGATCAGCCGGCCTGTTTATTATGGTACAAACCCCTAGAATTGCACTTTGCGGAAGATTTATTACAGGCGTGAAAATTTCGACACCATAATTACCAAGGTTAGAAACAGTAAATGAAGCCGCTGTGCTCTGGATCAGTACAGGATTGATGCTTCCTTTTCTGCATGATTCAGCAGCTGATTTAAGTTCCTTTGAAAGTTTTATAAGTTCCATGCCGTCAGCATTCTTAATCACCGGGACCATTAATCCCCGTGAAGTATCAACAGCTATACCGAGATGAACCTTATTGAATATCTTTTTACTGTCCCCAAGGAAATGGCTGTTTACATCCGGGAATTTTTCAAGTGCCCGTATTACGCACCAGCATACCATATCATTTAGGGTTATATCCTGTTGTTGCGCTCCGCTATGAATTTTTTCCTTTATTTTACTCCTGGCCCCAAGAAGATTCCTTACATCTGCGCTCATGTGGTGAGTTAACTGCGCCGAATTCTGAAGCGACTCAAACATTGCTCTGGCAACCAGTTTACGCACATTAGAGATCGGCTGCTCAGTAAATTCATCAACCGTTTTGCGAATGTTTTCAGGTTGAACAATAGGTGTTGTCAGAGCTTTCTCCACATCACTGCAAATTATCCTGCCATTTGGTCCCGATCCTGACATATTTAAATAATTCACTCCGTTCTTATCAGCAAAGCGTTTGGCACGCGGGCTTATTCTGATTTTGATATCACCGGGTTCCCTGACAGAAACTTGTCCTGATCCCTGAATTTCCAGGTTCTCATTCACCGTTCGCTTTTCCGTACCGGCTGGTATTTCTCCGTTATTGGTTTTTAAAGGTGCAAAGGACTCGATTGTTTCTCCTTCATTTCCCAGAACAGCCACATTTACGAGTACAGGAACCTCTGCTCCGTCACCATAGAAGATTTCGAGAAGTGTGCCATCGGAAGGGGATTCCACGTCGAAGGCTGCCTTGTCGGTTTCATATGAAAAGAGAAGGTCGCCTGTCCTGATTTTTTCTCCCTTCTTTTTGAACCACTTAGTTATTATACAGGTTTCGACCGATTGACCCTGTTTAGGCATTATTATGGGAATTGCCATTGGTTTTGTGATTGATTATTAGTATAAGGTTATTAGCTATTAATTAACTACTTGTTATTATATGTTGACTAATATGTTTAATAAATATTTCTGATAATGTTAATTATTATATGGTTACAAAAATAATTAAAATAACTTGTATTTACAAGTAAAATAGATTATATTTACTGAAAAATTTTCAGGCAGATGTCACCAGCTGGTTCAATCCCGCAATACAGAAGGCTTTACGAAATGCTCCGCAAACATATTACAGAGGGTATTTACAGGGAGGGGGACCTGCTACCCTCTGAAAACGAACTATGCCAGCTTTATCGAATGACCCGGCCGACAGTCCGCCAGTCGCTCAGCTGTCTGGCGAACGATGGCTATATAAGAAAGCATCAGGGAAAGGGGAGCATTGTTCAGCATCCTCCAGAAGAGATAGGAATTTTGTCGGTTTCGGGGACTACTTCAGCAGTTGGCAACAGAAATCTTAAGACCGGGATTATTGTAAAACCNTGTCTGATACCATGGCCTGAGAATTTTATGTTCCCATTGACTGAGCTTGAAAATGAATCAGGATGCATCTATCTTGAGAGGTTGCGGTTACTTGACGATGTCCCTATATTCTATGATATAAGCTATATCGCAAATATTAATCTGCCAAGAATAACAGCAAGGCAGTTTGAGAACAGATCGCTTTTCAGGATCCTCAGAGAGCATTATCATATTGAGATAAAAGGCGGGGAACAGAGAATAAGGGCTATTTCTGCTTCTGCGAAAATCAGCAGGTTCCTAAAACTNTCAAAAGGTCAGCCAGTACTTCATCTCGAAAGAAAAATGGAAACCAGTGTTTATGGTTTGTTCCTTTATTCATCAATTTTCTGCAATACTGGAAAATACTCGATCTTCGGCAGATTCTGAGAATAAATCATCCTGTACTGGTGTGAATTAAAAAAATCAATATTTTTATGCTTCATATATTTCAAAAGGATATAGTTTTAAGATAATCCATAACCGAAATTTACAAAAACAGAACTAACTTATGAAAAATCAAAAAAAATTATGGTCAAGGCGTCGTTTCCTTGGTTCAGCTGTTGCNGGGGTTGCCGGAATGGTTGTTATTCCTGCACTTGCAACCTCTTGTAAAGGTAATCCCAAAACAAAAGCTGAAGCCGGCGTTAATGATGAAATCAGACTCGGCTTTATTGGTATGGGGCAGCAATCAATGTTCCTGCTTAGTGGTTTTCTACAGGTGCCTGGTGTGAAAGTGCTTGCTGGATGTGATGTTTATGGCATTAAACGCAAACGATTCGAAAAAAGAGTAACTGAGTTTTATGCAAAAGCCGGCAAAGAAGTTAAGGTTGATACGTATGAAAAGTACCAGGATCTGCTGGGAAGGCAGGATATCGATGCTGTCGTGATAGCTGTTCCTGACCACAATCATGCCATGATTGCCATTGCTGCTTGCAAGGCCGGGAAAGATGTTTATCTGGAGAAACCCATGACCTTCACCATAAAAGAGGGACAGGAACTGAAAAAAGTAGTGCGTGAAAACAACAGCGTTCTAGCTGTTGGAAGCCAGCAGCGTTCTGATGCAGGTTTCCAGCATGCAGTAAATCTGGTTCAGACAGGTGCATTGGGTAAAATAACCAAGGTAAATGCTTATGTGGGAGCTCCTCCAACACCTTATGATCTTCCCGAAGAGCCGCTTCCTGCAGATCTTAACTGGGATCTGTGGCTTGGTCCACTGACCGCAAATATCCATTTCAATAACCAGCTTGATCCGCCTATTTCCCTTGATCCGGAAAAGAATGAAGAGATATGGGGCGCATGGCGGTGGTACAAAGAAATGGGCGGAGGATTTACGACCGACTGGGGAGCACATATGTTCGATATCGCGCAGTGGGGACTCGGGATGGATAAAAACGGACCAGTCGAAATTTCTCCTATTGGCGATGGCACTGAATTTATTTCATGGAAATATGCAAATGGTGTAGTTATGACATCAGAACCATTTGATGAAAAACTAACCAAGGGTGTGAAATTTTGGGGAGAAAATGGTTGGATAGAAGTTGCACGAGGATATTTCAATGCTTCTGATTCTAAATTCAATCCTCCTGCCTCAGCTGCCTCGACTGAAGAGGGTCCCTATGAGACAAGAATTCCACACCAGATTAATTTCATCGAATGTGTAAAATCACGTCAGGATCCGGTTGCTTCGGTTGATATTGGTCACAGCAGCTGCACTGTATGTAATCTAGGAAATATTGCCTGCGATCTTAAAAGGACTATCAAATGGAATCCTCAAACTGAGACTTTTGTAGATGATACGGATGGAGAAGCTACAAAACGCCTTCATTATGAATACAGGAGTCCCTGGAAGTTGGTTTAAATATTCTAGTCACTAAATCCCCTTAAGGTAACTTATAAATATTAAGTTCCCTTTCAGGGTGATTGGGGGCAAAACAAAAAAGAGGCTGCATGGTTGTGCAGCCTCTTTTCATATAGTTCTGAGCAAAATCAATCTACTCTTCTTACCTTGATAGCAACAGGCCCTTTTTCTCTCATTTCTATCTCAAACTCTACAGCCTGTCCTGTTTCAAGTTCGGTCTGAGGAACCTCCAGCCCTGAACGATGGATAAAAATGTCCTTCTGATCTTCAGTTTGGAGAAACCCGTAACCCTTTACCCTGTCATACCATTTAACAGTGCCTTTCATAGTTTTTGAGTTTTGTGTTTTCTACCTGTAATTATCCCTTCTGTTACCGCCGCCGCCTCTGCGGTCGTTATCACCGCCTCTGAAATTACTTCTTCTGTCAGTCCTTTCAATAGATTCGTTAACAATTATTTTCCTGCCCTGAACTTCAGCACCATTAAGTTCCTCAATGGCCTTCTTTGCTTCAGCTTCGTTGGGCATCTCGACGAAACCAAATCCTTTACTTTTCCCAGAGTACTTGTCAATAATGATTTTTGCGGATGCTACTTCGCCATACTCTTCAAAGATTTCTTTTAATTCTGCTTCACTCATTTTAAAATGAAGACTTCCTACATAAATGTTCATAATTCAATAATTAAGTAAATAAAACAGGAACAAAGTTCACATAAATTTTTGATATCTGAAAATAAAACTATATAATATATTGTATTTAAACAACTTTTTAGCATAGGTATAACTTGAGATGCCGCAAGATACACCTGCTAAAGCCATCATCTTTACATGAATTTAAATGTTAAACATCGGTTTTTATAAATTGTTCACTTTAAATGCATTAATGTAATAACTTATTTAATTATCACACCTCGCACTCCAATGACATATTACTTTTTGTTTCGTATATAGATATGCCTTATATTATTTTGTCCGGAATCTCTTTCATCAATCTCAAAATCCAGCGATCTGATAAGAGGAGTCAGCTTCGCAAAACCGTAATTTCTGGGGTCAAAATCGGGTTGCTTTTTAAGGATCAGATTGCCTACATCCCCAAGGTAAGCCCAGCCGTTTTCATCAGCAAGATCAGTTATTGATGAGGCTATAAGTTGCTTCGCTTTTCTTATTTGGCTTTGTTGATCATTCTCTTCCTTCCTTGGTTTACCCACGGCAGGTTTCCCTGGCTTTTTCTTAACAACAACAGGATAAGACACTCCGGATGATGAATTAATAATTTCCAGATAAATGAACTTATCACATGCAATAATAAAAGGAGAAGGTGTTTTTCTCTCACCTATGCCAATCACTTTCATCCCGGCTTCCCTTAATCGTGTCGCCAGACGTGTGAAATCACTGTCACTCGATACCAGGCAAAAGCCATCGACCTTTCCGGAATAAAGTATATCCATGGCATCAATTATCATTGCAGAGTCGGTTGAATTCTTGCCCTTTGTATATCCATATTGCTGAACGGGAGTAATTGCATTCTCAAGCAGTACAGATTTCCAGCCTGATATTGTTGGTCTGGTCCAGTCGCCATATATCCTCTTAAATGTTGGTGTACCATATTTTGCTATTTCTTCCAGCATGCCTTTAACGTTCCCATGGGGTATATTATCTGCATCTATAAGTACCGCCAGTCTAAGATCGTTTAACGTTTCCATTGATATAATCTTAAGTTTTGCGCAATTTACTTATAATAATTATGCTTTTTTACCCTTCATCTCACTGATTTCAAGACGCAGGATAATAGTTCTGTCAAAAACGGATTTTTCATAGGAAAAATCAACTCTGTCTGAATAATGAGACATTATATAGTCCAGTCCACGCTTCTTTTCTTCTTCATCAGTAATAATTTCAATATTACCCCATCCCACGACCGACCTGTAGCTCATCCCAAAATCACAGGCTTTTTCACCTTTATAAAGTTGATGGTCTGTATCAATTTCAAAGCATACTAATTTATTTTTTCTTATAATTTCCAGTTTCTTCCCCTCTTTGGCACAATGAAAGAATAACTTTTTTTCAGCTCCACCTGCATAACCAAAGTTCATTGTCACAATGTAAGGGATGTTGTTGTCAGATAATGCAATCCGGCATACATCGGAGCATGAAATAATTGAGCTAATCTCATCAATGTCTGTTATTTCTCTTTCTTTTCTTCTCATTTTTCTGGCTATATTGGTTATTCTATAATGATCGATCAATCCGACTCCAGGTTTTATTCTGTTTAACTAAAGCTTAAAAATTTTGATTAAAAATAAAGAATATTATTAACTTTACCCGATTCAAAAAAGAGTCATAATCTTAAACTTAATATAATGGGAAAAGGTGATAAAAAAACCAGGAGAGGAAAAATCATTCTTGGTACCTATGGTGTCAGGCGCCGTAGAAAAAAAGCTGACAAACCAGAAATTAAACATGTTAATATTCCAAAGGAGAAAGAATTAAAAGATAAGAAACTGCTGAAGGAGAAAAAAGAAGCCCCTGAAGTTAAAGAAGTTAAGACGGTAATTGGAGCTGCTGAGGTGAAGGAAGTTAAAACTGTAAAGGAAACCAAGGCAGTCAAAGAAGTTAAAGAACTAAAAGAACTAAAAGAAGTAAAAGCAGTTAAACCTGAGAAAGCTGCAAAGGCTCTAAAAGAAGAAAAGAAACATAAGCCAGTCAAAGAACCAAAAGAAACTCAACCGGTTAAAGAAGAGGTAAAAGAGGTTAAAAAGACAAAACCGGCAAAGGAAAGTAAAAAAGCACCTGTAACTGCTGAACCAAAAGTCTCAAAAGAGAAAAAAGAGGAGAAAGCCCCTAAAGTTGCTAAAGAGAAGAAAGAATTAAAAGGGGTAAAACCCAAAAAATAAAATCAGCGCTGACTCTGTTTTCTGACAACCAGCCACTTGTAATCATCGGGATCTATACGAGCATTTATAATTACTGGCTTATTCATTGAGAGGGCATCAATAATTGATGCCCTCATACTCTCTTCTGAATCAGCTGAAAGTACATTAATACCGAAAAACATCTCAGAATCAAACAAATCTCCGGAGTAAAGCTGGGTGCCGTACGACGCTAAGTTTTGCCATGATTGTTTCAGTTTTATCAGGTTCAGTTCCCCATCGGAAAGGACAACAGTTATCACAGGCAGATTATATCTGCGTGAAGTTATTATTTCTCCAGCCATCATAAGAAATCCGCCATCACCTGTAACACATACCACAGTTCTCCCCGGAAAGATCATTTTAGCTGCCAGAGAAGCCGGCAATCCGAATCCCATGCCTGACCATCCATTTGTCATAATAATATTCTGTCTCCCGAAAGTTTTCCAGTATTGTCCTGCAAGATGCAGATGTGAGCCAACATCAACAGTCAATAAGACATCTCCCGGAAGCTCTTCCTGCAAAACTTTAAATGCAGCAACAGGTCCGAAATGATCGGCGAAACCATTAAATACTGCAGCTGTTTCATCGCGGATGGATTGTATGGCAGATCTGTTAAATATAATTGAGCTATGATCCAGCCGGTTAAGCATAGTGAACCATTCATCCGGGCTGCCTGTAAACTTGAGAATATTATTTAATGGTGGCATATCCGTTTCTGTTGTGCCGAAATGGATCAAAGGGACATCCGGTATCCATGATTCATAATTATATTCAACAGGGTCATAACCGAGTCCGATGACCAGATCAGTTTCCTCAAATATATTTTCAAGATAATCACTTAATACATGAAATAAAACACCAGCATAACAAGGATGATCTTCGGAGAGCAAGCCTTTTGACATTGGGGTCAGAACGACAGGGATCTTGTATTTTTCCAGAAACTCAGTCAACCTGTTGCCCAGGCTATACCTTGAAGATGTGAGTCCAACTGCAATTAAGGGTTTCCTTGACTTTTCCAGCACTGATATTATCTTTTCAATGTCATTCTGATAACTCATCTTGTCCACTTCTGTTACAGAATGGGAGACTGCCTTTGTTTCATTATTTGCAATATCCGAGGGCAGACCAATATGCACAGGTCCGGGGTACTCTTCCCTGCATATCTTAAAAACTTTGTAAATAACCTCAGCTGCATTATCCTGATTTAACCTGAAGGTGGCTTTTGTTAAAGGTTCAAATAGCTTTTGATGATTTATATTCATCTGTGTCGTACGATGAATCATTTTTTCATCCATTTCACTCGTAAAAATAATTACTGGCGATCTGTCGAGAAGTGCACCACCCGCTCCTGTAGTCAAATTAGTAGCACCAGGTCCGAATGTGGCATGGCAGACACCGGGTATTCCGGTCAGCCTGGCCGTCACATCAGCCATAATACCGGCTGCAGCTTCATTTGATGTCAGGATAAATTCTATCCCAGCCGATCTGAAAGCTTCCAGGTAGGGGATGGACGGACCTCCGGGGATTCCAAAAACGTACCTGATACCATTTTTAAACAATTGATCAGCAATGTATTCAGCGACAGTCATAATAATTGAATGGATCAATAGGCAAATCTATTAAATTAATTCCTTAAAGCAGTGGCTTGAATATGTTCGAAAAATGTTTTTTTTTCTGATATTTGCGGCCTGATTATTTTCAATTGTACAGTAAAGGAAATACAATCTTTTGGGCTATCGTTGCATGCCTGCTCTGGTCGACTGCCTATGCCTGCATAAAACTCGGGCTTCAATATGACACTCCTTTGCATTTTGCAGGTACAAGGTTCATAATATCAGGATTAATGATCCTTCCGTTTACTGTAAAACCAGCAGTATATGTTAAAATGATAAGGGAAAACTGGAAGGTAGTGACATTGGTTATGGTGCTTCAGACTATCATTAACTATTCATTGTTTTATTTTGGATTGGATCTGGTCCCGGGAGCTCTTGGAGCAGTTATAGTGGGATCACAGCCACTTGTAACTGCAGTTGTTGCCTCCATGATGCACGAAGAAGATAAACTTACCAGACCAAAGATCATAACAGTAATTTTTGGAATTTCGGGTGTAATTCTTATCAGCGCAGGAAGACAGGCTTTCAGATTAGGAACTGCCATTGAATTTCTTGGAGTAATAATGATACTTGGCGCCAATATTGCCACCGCAACCAGTAATGTGGTTGTCTCACTTAAAAGCAGGGGAATGAATCCGTTAGTTCTGAGCTCTGCATCCCTCGGAGTTGGCGGTTTGATTTTATACCTTGTCTCAATTCCCATTGAAGGGACCGTACGGGTTAACAGACCGCTGGTTTACTGGCTTGATCTTGTATGGTTAAGCTTTATGTCGGCTTATGCATTTTCATTATGGTTTAAGCTGCTTCAAAGGCCTGGTGTGAAGGTGTCAGAACTGAACCTGTGGAAATTCATTATTCCTGTGGTAGGTGCTGTTCTGAGCTGGCTGCTGGTACCCGGCGAAAAACCGGAATGGCTCACAATTACCGGAATGATTATAATAACCGGGTCACTTGTCCTCTTTTATTTAAATACACGGGAGGCTAAATCTGACCATAAAATTCATCCTGTTAAATGAAACGGAGACTTACAGCGTTTTTGGTTCTGGCAATATTCTGGCTTGTTTATTTCTATTTTGCAAGGTTATTCTTCCTTATTGTTCATCATAAAGAGGCTGCCGGTTTAGGTTTGAATGTGCTGGCAGGAACATTTTCGCATGGAATAAAACTTGATATTTCAGCCATCGCATATATTTTCATTTTGCCATTGCTGGGATCAATGCCTGCAATCTGGATTCGTGGCGAATGGTTCAGACATTTTATGAAATTCTACACATGGTTTATTCTATTAATCTCAACATTATTGGTAGTAGGTGATGCAATTCTTTATACATATTGGGGTTTCCGTATGGACTATACACCACTTGTTTACCTTAATACACCTCAGGATGCGGCCGCATCGGTTAGTACAGGCATGATATTGGTTTTCTGCATTACTGTTATTTCAATAACAATACTCTTCGGATTCTTTTATAACAAGTTTGTTTACAGGTTGTTTTCAGACACTGACAATATATATTATAAAGTTCCGGCGACAATCTTTATAATATTGTTATTTGGTTCTCTTATAATTCCTATAAGAGGTGGATTTGGAGTTGCCCCGATTAATGCCGGCACAGTCTATTTCCATGAAAAATTGTTTGTCAATCATGCTGCAATTAATGTTGTCTGGAATGTCGGCGATTCCTACGTCAACAGGAAACCTGGCACCAATCCTTACTCATTTGGCAATTTAAAAAGTGCCATTGCAATAAGAGACTCACTGACTTTAGAAAAAGGGATTACTCGGAAAGTTTTGAATACAACACGACCTAATATACTTTTAATAATTCTTGAGAGTTTTGGCGACCGGCTTATTGGACCCCTAGGTGGTGATTCACTGACAACTCCCTACTTAAACAAATTAATTGATGAGGGACTTCTCTTCTCAAATTTCTATTCTTCGGGAAACAGGACTGACAAAGCATTGCCTGCTATTTTAAATGGTTTTCCAGCTCAGCCTTTAGTTTCGATAATTAAAGAGCCAAAGAAAACACAGTCAATGATAAGTCTTGTAAAGATTTTAAACGAAGCGGGGTATTCCAGTTCCTTCTGGTATGGGGGAGATATTAATTTCGCCAATTTTAATTCATTTGTAATCGCATCAGGTTTTAATCAGAAAGTAACCATGGATAATTTTGATCCTTCAAATTATAATTCAAAATGGGGTGTGCANGACCATGTACTTTTTGAAGCACTGCAGGATTCAATGAAACGGATTAAAGAGCCATTTTTTAAAGTTGTTCTTACCCTTTCCAGCCATGAACCTTTTGATGTCCCGATAGATCCTGTTTTTCAAGGGAAAGATGAATTCACAAAATTCAAAAATTCAGTCTATTATACTGATAAAACAATTGGAAACTTCATTGAATGGGCAAAGTCTACAAATTGGTGGAATAGTACCCTCATAATTCTTGTTGCAGACCATTGCCGCCGCGTCTCACCAGATGATCTAGTTTACTCACAGGATATCTTTAAAATACCCATGCTGTGGCTTGGCGGTGCTCTTATTGAAGGTGGAAAAAGAATAAGCAAGCTTGGTGACCAGGTTGATATATCACGGACACTTCTTAACCAGCTTGATCTCTCAGGCGACTTTCCTTATTCAAAAGATTTGCTATCAGACGGATCAAACTCTTTTGCATTCTATACATTCAATGAGGGATTTGCATTTATAACTGACAGTTCGGAAGTTATTTATGATCATAAGCTTGGAAAGGCGGTTCTCAGGACAGGTGTCAATCTGGAAATAACTGAGAAAAGTGGCAAAGCCTATCTCCAGGTGTTGTACAATGATTTCATGAAAAGGTAGGATAGAATTTTTGCTTATTTACCTTCGATTTTTGAATTCAGTTCTGTAACCGTATCCTCCGATTATTTGTTTAAATTTGTCTGTATGGAGGTAAAGCCTGTTAAAATATTCGCTACAGGGAATCAACCACGCTTGAGGTATGTAGCCGATCTTATTTTGAATGAGATTCTGGGTTTGTCGTGGGAATTGGTCACCGACAGGCGAAAACTCGGGAAATTCCCTGTGATCAACTATTCTGATGAAATGATTCCGAATTCATTCAGGATAGATCCGGTTCCGTTATTGTTTGAAACAGGAATCAGGCCTCAGGAAATAGTTATCAGCGACTGGAAAGGAGTCCCGGTTTTTTTCCAGTCAGCAGTTGATTCAGATCTCCCGTTTGATGTCTTTGCCGCCACATTTTATATGGTTTCCAGATATGAAGAATATCTGAAATTTGAGCCTGATGATAATGGCAGGTTCAGATCATCCGGATCGCTTGCTCTAAAAAATGGATTTCTTGGTATACCGGTGGTGGATATCTGGGCTAAAGAGCTTGCAAAGGCATTGGTTAGAAAATTCCAGAACCTGACATTTAAAAGGAACGAGTATAATGCTCTTATTACATTCGATATAGACGAGCCGTTTGCTTTCCTCGGAAAGAATCTGATAGGAAATATCGGCGGCTTTTTACACGATATTACTTCAAAGTCCAATAATGCAGGACACCGGCTCGGTTGTTTAACAGGAGGTGAAAAAGATCCTTATGAGGTTTTTGATTATATGATTGGATCAGCTGATCATAACAAAACTGAAACCAAATTCTTTTTTCCTGTCGGAAATCCTTCAGGTTTCGACAGGAATCCATCATGGAAAAATGATAAATACAGGAATCTTATTTGCAGGATTGCCGATAAATTTGATGTCGGCCTCCATCCATCATTTAAAGCGGCTACAAATCTATCGATTGTCTCAACCGAAGTTCAGCGCTTAAAAGCGATAATTAAAAAAGAATGCCGGATTAGCAGGTTCCATTATCTGAAAATTGCTATGCCTTTATCGTACAGGAATTTAAGTGATGCAGGCATTAAAGAAGACTATTCAATGGGATTCANTGATGAACCCGGATTCAGGGCAGGAATTGCGCGGCCCTACAGGTTCTATGATGTTGCTGATGACAAGATGACTGACCTTTACATTTTCCCGTTCCAGGTTATGGATGTAACACTAAGGGATTATAAAAAGCTGAAGCCTGACGAAGCAAAGGAATCTGTAAGCAATATGATTCAACAGACTAAGAAATCAGGTGGATTATTTGTTAGTATATGGCATAATACATCCCTTCTGGAAACTCCGGAGTGCAAAGCCTGGAGGGAGGTCTTTGAGTTTACGCTGAAAGAACAGATGACTTGAATATGATTCTGAGATTTAACTGGTTAATAGCCTGCTATGTCCCCTCTCACCTCGAATTTTTCAATGTTATAGTTTTTCCAGTTCTATTTCCTCATCATCCCTGACTTCTGATATTTTCCCGTTTTCAAATTTGATAGTTCTGGCGTTGAATTTTTTAACAATTGTGTAATTGTGGGTTGCAATTAACACAGCTCTTCCTGTATTGCTGATATCCTTAAGCAGTCTTATAATACCTTCAGAAGTTTCCGGATCGAGGTTACCTGTTGGCTCATCAGCCAGTATTATTTCGGGCTCATTAAGCAACGCACGTCCGATCACAACACGCTGCTGCTCTCCTCCCGAAAGCTGATGAGGCATCTTATAGCCTTTAAGGCTTAGTCCTACCTTTTCAAGCACTTCATTAATGCGTTTTTCAATTTCAGAGCTGTCTTTCCACCCGGTTGCCCTGAGAACAAATTCAAGGTTTTCATTGACCGGTCTGTCAATAAGAAGCTGAAAATCCTGGAAAACAATGCCTATTTTTCTGCGCAGATAAGGTATCTCCCTGTTTCTGATCGTTGAAAGTTCGAAACCTGCCACAACGCCAGTTCCTTCTTTCAGGGGCAGCTGAGCATTGAGAGTTTTAATCAGGCTTGTCTTTCCGCTGCCGACTTTTCCTACAAGGTATACAAATTCGCCTTTATTGACGATCAAATTAACGCCTGTAAGTACAAGATGATCCTGCTGCCAGATATTGCAGCCAGTTAATTCAATTATTCTCTCCTGAGGTTGGGAATCCTGCATTTATTCGATATTTGCAGTGCAAAATAAGGAAAGAATTGATAAATTACATTTATATGTTAATAAAATCAGTAATAAAGGCCTGAGACCACCGTTTAATAATAGTATTTTTACCAGTGCTGAATAAAATCGATTGTTGTTATATATGGCTAATTATTAATTTGTTATTGACAGAAGAACAATCCTGAT
>WSSedA1B3DRAFT_1000084_pt1 | contig 25059 bp, 23 predicted proteins | sample WetSurSiteA1Bulk_FD_9468 | JGI IMG/M metagenome (IMG submission 9468)
ACCTGAAATGTATGATGCGATATACGCAAAACACGAGCACCGGAAGGTACTTCCGGATCTTGAATCGGCAGACCATGGGGTTGTTATGCGGTTTGCGCCTAATCCCTCAGGGCCGCTTCATATCGGCCATGCCCGTGCAGCCGTGCTTAACGATGCATATGTCAAACAGTATGGGGGCAGGTATATCCTGCGTATTGAAGATACTGACCCAAAACGTGTTGATCCCGAAGCCTATGCAATGGTAAAAGAAGACATTGCGTGGCTTGGACTNGGAATCACGGAGACGGTTACGCAAAGTGAGCGCCTCCACCTTTACTACGACCTCTGCAGGCAATTGATCGAACGGAGAGGAGCCTACGTCTGCACATGCGATAATGAGCACTTCAAAGCACTCAAAAACGCAAAGACCGCTTGCCCGTGCAGGGACCAGCCCGTTGAGAAAAATCTTGAGCTCTGGGAGAGAATGCTCGACCACACATTTAAGGAAGGGGAGGTGACGGTCAGGATCAGGACAGATCTCAATCATCCCGATCCGGCAATGCGAGACTTTCCGGCCTTCCGCATTCTTGACACCCCTACTCACCCAAAGGTGAAGGCGCACGTCTATCCTCTCATGAACTTCTCTGTAGTTGCCGATGACCACCTTCTGGGTGTCACCCATGTGATCCGGGGCAAGGATCATATCGCCAACACCCGTCGCCAGCGCTTTATCTACGACCATTTCGGCTGGAAGGTGCCGGTATACCGGCACTACGGCAGGATGGGCATCGAAGGAGTAGTGCTTTCTACTTCGCAGATGAGGCTTGGTATTCGTGACGGAACGTTCAGCGGGTGGGACGATATACGGCTTGGCACACTCCGGGCACTTGCACGCCGGGGGATTTATCCTGAAGCGGTAAAGAATGCAGTACTGGCAATAGGAATCGGCGACACGGATATCTCATTTTCGTGGGACAATCTCTATGCCGAGAACAAGAAGATCGTTGATCCGATAGCGAACCGGTACTTCTTTGTCCCAAAGCCGGTCACGGCACAGATTGAAGGTGCACAATCTCATATTGCACACGCGATGCTCCACCCGGGTAATCCTTCACTAGGTAATCGTACCCTTGCGTTTAAAGGTACGGTATTGCTACCGGGAAGTGAAATCAATCCAGATGTCACAATGATCCGGCTTAAGGATCTTTTTAATGTCGAGATCAGATGGGACAACGGAATGCCGACATTTCTCTATGCCGGGGACTCCCTTGCACAAGCCCGTACGGCAAAGGCCCATATCATCCAGTGGCTGCCTGATCAGGATACACTTCCCTGCATACTCCTCACGCAGGAAGGTGAGATAACGGGTGCCTGTGAACCCGCTGTGAAACAGGAACTGGGTAATGTAGTTCAGTTCGAGCGTGTCGGGTTTGTAAAAATTGATAAAGCAGGACCGGATGGCGTGAAGGCATATTTTACCCATACATAAACCTGGTTTTTACCGAATCTTCTCCTACATTTTTTATTAAAACGATCTTTTAAAATTTGATTCCATTAAAAAAGTCAACCCCTCTAAAAAGAGAATATTGCATGAGAAGCATCTTATTTTGGGACCAGACCATTCCCATTTTTCCGGAACGTTCTTTTTTCCTTCTCGTCCATGGTTGTAAGCTGGGTCACCGCAGCGATCCATATTTTCTTTGCTTCTTCTTTATCAAGACCAGCCATAATATCGATAAGAAGACCATTTACCAGCGCATCGCAGGCAATAGCAAGGACACGCGAATCGAGTTTTCCTGAGATCAGACCCCTACCCTGCTGCCTGGCGATGAATTGCTCGACAATACGGATATCCTCAATACGATCCTGACGGAGCAGATCACGGATCCGTTCATTATGTCCAGCAAGCAGCATCATTTCAGAATACATGCTGTTGAACTGTGGCGTATAGCGTGCAAGAGTGTCGAACATAATTTCACTCCCTGCCCGCAGATCACGATTGTTAAAAGAACGTTCAAGGATCGCTGCGAGTTCTTCCCGGCCATGTTCGGCAACTGCAGCATACAGGTCCTCCTTACCAGGAAAATACTGGTAAATTGCTGGCTTGGTTACCCCGAGAAGGCTGGCAATCTCTTCCATTGTTGTTCTATGGTAGCCTTTTTGGAGAAAGAGACTGTATGCTGCTTCTACAATTTTTTTTCTGACTTCTTCCCGGTATCCTGTTAATATGCGGGGCATGTAATATTCTCGCAGCGTTTTAATTTATACTCTTGTTAAGTTTATATTACCTATGGTAAGTTTAATAACTTTGGGTATTCTACAAATTAAAGAAGAATATCTGCACATAACCCGGGAGGAAATTTCATGCCACTAAAATCAGTATCTTTTTCAGAAAAGAGAATTGGATCACGTAAAAAGACCTATAAGGACATCCTTGGGGTGTTGTCACCCATATTAATCATCGTCTTTATCGCATCGTTCATTGTTCCGGTATCAGCCGCCGGGGATCCAACGGTAACGATCCTTGAGTATAATGTGAACCCCTCTGTGCTCATGCCCGACAGTCTTGGAACAATTACCATCACCGTGAAAAATACCGCAACGAGTGCAACCTTAAAAGAGATTGCCGGGGTTGTCGCAACCGAGCCACTTTCTACAAAAATCACGGACATCAATGTGAATATTGAGAATGTTCATCTCGAGGGGAATGGAATTACCGTTTTGAGTAATGATTTTGCAAGGGTTGGTGAAATCGGGCCCGGGCAGTCTACATCCTTTACCTTCTCCATTCGCGCCCCGACAAAAAGTGGGATGTACTTCCCTGAAGTATGGATTGACACCAGTGGTGGGACGAGTACTAGATATCCGATTCCGGTAAACGTCAATACAGCCGTAGGAATCCAGAGGGAGGCAATCCTTATTATTGAGAGTTCTCTGACGGGCAGCGTAAATCCGGGCGATGAGATCCCGGTAACCCTTACCGTCAAGAATGCGGGACAGACACTTGCTGACGATGTCATCATCAGGATTGATAACGTGAGCGAAACGGTCGCCCCGAAGAGTGCTGATTTGTATCACCTTGGGGCTATTGCTGCAGGTGAACAGAAGACCGTTGATCTGGCATTACTTTCAGACAAAAAAACCACTGCCGGTCTTGTAAGAATTCCGGTATCCATTAATTATAACGCAATCGATGGCTCCCAGCGCACCCAGCTCACCGGGATCGATTTGATAATGAAGGGGCAGGCCGAATTAGGTTTTGTCTCCGTGGACACGAACCCCCCACGAGTCACCGAGAACACACCGTTTGATCTCACTATCCGGATAGAGAATACCGGGACGGGCGAAGCAAAACAGGTTTCGGCAAAAGTCGACCTCCCGGCAGAAGGGACAAAAGAGGCGTTCATCGGGAAAATCAAGCCAGGTAATGATGCTCCGGCTATTTTCCTTCTGGAAGGTTTGAAAGGGGGTAATTACCCGTATAATCTCACAATCACCTATACCGATGATATGGGTATCCATACCATCTCCAAACCGATGGATATCCGAATAACCCCCACTGATAGGACGGGTGCAATTATTGTCGGACTGATCATCCTCGTTATTATCGGTATTATTGGTTATCGGTACTGGTATCTCCCAAAGACCAAGGGTGATGGGAAGTTCCCATGGGACAAAAAGAATTAAAAGTCGCTTTCCTGCTTGCCCGGAGATCTCTACAGCGGGGGAGCAGGACCAGCGTCATCCTGACCATCCTGATCATCGGGATGTGCTTCACCAACATGATCTTCCTCCCATCCATGTTCAGCGGGATTGGCCAGAGCATCACCAAACAGTTGGTGGATTATGAGGTCTCTAATGTACTTGTCAGCCCTAAATCGGGGGAACAGTACATCCCCGACCTTGGTGCCACACTCGATCTGATCAATGGTATGCCCGGCGTACAGCGTGCTTCCCCTCATTATGCGAAGGGGGCAACGTTCAAGTACCGGCAGCGGGTCCTTGGAGTTTCCGTGCGTGCCATCTCTCCTACGGATGAAAAGGAAGTATCCCCGGTCTATACAAAAATGGTTGCCGGTAGTTACCTCGGGGAAGGTGATACCGGTGAGATCATTATCGGGAAACCGGTTGCCGGTGATCCTACTGTGCGTCAGGAAGACGAATTCCAGCCGTCACTGGGGGGAGTCCGCGTCGGAGACTCGATTACCGTTGAGTACGGCAACGGGTATACGAAAGATTACCGGGTCAAGGGGATCTATGCGACAGGCTGGAGTCCGGTTGACAACGCAGCATTTGTCACCTGGACTGATATGGAACAGGTAGAAGGAAAGACGCTTGACAAGGCAGATTACATCACCGTGAAAGCAAAACCCGGGTATTCCGAGAAGTTCATCAAGGACGAGCTCCTCGCTTATGGAGTGGGAGTAAATGGACAGGTTCAGACAATGACGGACCTGTTGAGTAAAAGTATCGGAAAGGTGCTCCAGAGTTTTGCGATCATTAACGCGGTGTCTCTCATTGTAAGTGTCATTATTACGACGGTTGTTCTGTTCATCGTTATTACTATCAAGACTCTCAACAGCCGCAAGCAGATTGGGATCCTCAAAGCGATCGGTGTGGACAAAGAAGTCATCATGCATAACTACGGCTTTCAGGTTATCATTCTCGGCATTCTTGGTATTTTCCTTGGGATTATTATCACGCTCCTGCTCGCAGCATATATGTCAGTTCATCCCATCGTGACTCCGGAATGGTCAGCATACCTGTATATTACCCCAGGGGACCTTCTCATCAATTCAGTAATCCTGTTTTGTGCAGCAGTCATTGCCGGGTATGTGCCTGCCTACCAGGTGTCACGCGAGGAAATCCAGTCTGCGATGAGGGCCTGATGCCATGATCGAGATTACCGACCTGCGAAAAATCTATCAGATGGGCACTGTCGAAGTAAAGGCCCTGGACGGTGTTACCCTTACTATTGAAAAAGGCGAGTTCCTCGGCATTATGGGTCCCAGCGGGAGTGGCAAGACAACCCTCCTTCATATGCTGGGGCTCCTTGACCTGCCCACTTCAGGTAAAATTATAATCGACGGAATGGACATATCCCGATTTACTGACTATGAAAAGACGATGTTCCGGCTCTACAAACTCGGGTATGTTTTCCAGGACTATGCACTTGTCCCCGATCTTACGGTGATGGAGAATGTCTCCCTGCCAGCGATGCTCAGGAAAGACCGCACTGAAGAGCAGATTAAAAAGGACAGTTTCGGAATATTACAGAAGATCGGCCTGTGCGACCGCCGCGATCATTTGCCGCGGGAACTTTCCGGGGGTCAGCAGCAGAGAGTATCGCTTGCACGGGCGATGGTGAATAAACCGGATATCCTCTTTGCCGATGAGCCCTGCGCAAACCTTGATACCGAAAATTCAAAGTTGGTCCTTGATCTTTTCCGTGAGATCAACGAGTCCATGAATCAGACGATTGTTATGGTTTCCCACGAAGAATGGCACAAGGAGTATTTCCACCGGATAGTAAAAATGAGGGATGGAAAGATTGTCAGTGATGGTGTTCCTGACACTTCGATGAAAAATACCTGATGTAATATCCTTTACCTTTTTTACCCCAGGCTCAAGAGTAGTTACTGGCAGTAACCTCCTATGCAAAAAATTCAGGTTGAGAAAATTATCCGATCACGTCGAAGGACCATTGCGCTCGAAATAACCCCCTCTGCGACCCTTATTGTGAGGGCACCACTGCGAGCTCCTTCCGAATATATCGAGGAAATAATCCGACAGAAACACTCGTGGATTGTGCGAAAATTCGATGAAATGAAGCTGCGCCCTCTTTCATCAGGACATGAGTATGCTGAGGGTGAGATATTCCTTTTTCTCGGAAGGGAATACCCGTTGAACATCGTACAAGATAGCAACATAACTATCGAAAGGAGCGACAATCTTTATGTCTCCAGCAGACTTCTTCCCGATATCAAAAACCACATCAAACGCTGGTACAGGGAAGAAGCCCATAAGGAAATACAAGCCCGGTGTATGTGGTTTTCTATGAAAACAGGGCATGTCCCGACAACGATCAGAATAACCGATGCACAGCAGCGGTGGGGTTCATGCACCCACAAAGGAGGGCTTAATTTCAGCTGGCGCCTGATCCAGGCACCGCCGGACATTTTGGATTACGTTGTGGTGCACGAACTGGTTCATATCGGCCAGCCGGACCATTCCCGGAAGTTCTGGAACAAAGTTCGGGAGATCCTTCCGGATTATGAGAGCCGACGTAAGTGGCTGAGAGAGAATGAGCGGTTACTGAAAATCTGAGCATGGGAATGATTAATGAGAAAGCGGACTATGATTCTCCAATGATCTGTTATGACTCCTCGTTGGATACCCTGTCTTGATTTAATGCCATCACCAATATTGCCCGGCATCTGAATAATGTAATGATAAGCTCAAAACCAAAAACGACTTTATTAAAACATCGTAAGGCTGTAAAAAACGTTACAATGGATTTTTCTCACCACTGTCTTATCAGAAAAATCCGTCTGCGATAATTCCTACGGTGTAAATTACCATCGCTGCGTGGAAAAGTGGCAGCACCCTGAGTGCAGCATCAGGTGTTTTATTTTTCAGGATCACGATATTTGCAATGGCGAGAAGGCACATACCTGCAATAATCCCGCTACGGGCCGGCAAACCAAGTTGGGTCATAAAAAGGAAGGCCATCATTGCATGGATAACCGTAAATCCAAAAATCCAGAAGGTTGTCCTTGATATATCATAAAGTATCGGGATGGTACTCATCCCCCTCACACGATCATTTGCCACATCGATCAGGTCATTTGCACCGAGATGTGCCATAGCAAACGGGTAAAAGAAAACAAAGTAGAGGACTGCATTGACGTCAGGGTTCCCCAGACAGAGATAACCGGCTACCGGAAACAGGGCAAAATCCGTTCTGCCGATGAGCTGGGCAAAGGGGAATTGCTGTGACTGACGCTTCTCAATCTGGTAAAAAACCTCTATTGTATAACAATAGACCATGATAAGAAACACTAATAGTGAGTGTGGGTACGGCAGGGTTGCGATGAGAGCAGTAGTGATTGCGGCAAAACCAATGAAAACGGCTAATGCCTGATTTGGTGAAATAAGTCCCCCCGGAATCGGCCGTGTTTTAAATATCCTCCAGTATTTTGTAAGTTTATCAGATTCGATGTCTTTTTTGTCATAATCACGGTCTATGTAATCATTCAGGACAAGGCCGGCTTCAAAACCAAAAAAGCCGATAAGAGCAACCCTTGCAAAATCGAACCATGAAAAATTTCCATAGATCGTGGTCGCAAGCATGTAACCGGAACAGAAAAGAAGAGGCCAGGCAAAGGAGAACTGGAGACGGGTAAGATCTATGTATCCCCTGACGGTCGGGTTCATTATAAAAAAGTATGTGGTGCTCACACTTACACTCTTTGATTAGCAGAGAATCCAATTCGCTTTCAACGATTTTCCGCACGTTTTTCATTAAATATTTTTTAAAACAGAGACTGTTTCGGACATGTCTCCAGACATCTCCCTTATCTCCACAGGCAACTAATACATCAGGATGGATTCCTTTTTTATCCGGCCGGAAACGCCAGCAGATATTCCGGCGATTTTCGAGGTAAACTACCAGGCATTTGCTCATTACGATGAAGCCCGCCTCGTTGATGCCCTGCGGGATGGCAGGGTTTTCAATCCCGAACTTTCACTTGTCGCCGTTCATGGTGACCGGATAATCGGGCACATCATGTTTCCTCCGATAACGATCGAATCCCCCCAGGCAATTACTCCTGCTATTGCGCTTGCACCGCTTGTAGTGCACCCGGATTTTCAATGCCTCGGAGTAGGCGCCGCGCTCATTGAAGAAGGACTCAACGTTTGCAGGACCCTTGGCCACAGAATTGTTATCGTCATTGGCCACCCGGGATATTATCCCCGTTATGGTTTTCGCCCTGCACGGGCAAATGGCATTTTTGCACCGTTTGTTGTTGCCGACGATGTATTTATGGTGCTTGCCCTGGACCCTGGTGCACTTGACGGAATTCAGGGCACGGTGAAGTACCCCGCTGCATTTGATGCGATTGTGGGAATGGGTATTCATGAAAGTAAAAAAGTAGATTCGAGCTCGTAATCCTTCGTTTCTTCGGACAAGTCCTCCGAGGCAGTTTTTTTATACCTGATTGTATACGGGATTACATTGTTGAAGGAGTTTTTGGATTTATCATCCTGTGTTTTATTCATAGAACATGATCAGGTGCAAAGATGGCTCTAATGTTCGGGAGTTTGAAAAAAACCAAAGTCATTGGATACTGACGTCAGCATTATACCTTCTTCCGCTAACCTACCATGAGATATGATAACCGGCAGATTCCCTGTTCCAGAAAACATCCTGAAACGGCATCTTGGTGCATTCGTGAGCCACGCCGATATCCCAACCCTTGTCGATGATATGGTACTAGGGTCGGTTACCATCCAAAAATTTACCAATGAATTCTGGACCTCCCGCCAAAGACAGGCATCATCAATCCATGAAATATCCTATCGTGCATGCTTCAAACCACAACTTCCACGATTTTTCATCGATCTTCTGACACGGAAAGGTGATGTTGTGTACGATCCCTTCAGCGGACGTGGTACGACTATTATTGAGGCAGGACTTTCCGGTCGGAATGTAATTGCAAACGATGCAAATCCCCTTTCACGGATCATGACAGAACCCAGGTTCTTTCCCCCTGATATTGCTGCCGTCGCGAAACGTCTCTCCGCCATTCCCCGTGACAGTGATGGTGCGACAATCGATCTTTCTATGTTTTACCATGCAGATACCGAGAGAGAAATTGTGGCCCTGAGAAACTATATTTTGAAACGAAAAGAGGATTGCAGGGATGATATGGTTGACCGGTGGATCGCGATGGTGGCAACAAACCGGCTCACTGGTCACTCAAAAGGATTTTTTTCAGTATATACCCTTCCGCCAAATCAAGCCGTATCACAGCAGAGTCAACGACGGATCAACCGGAAACGCCAACAGACACCTGAGTACAGGGACACTCATAAAATCATACTGGATAAGACAAAGAGCCTGTTACGTACGCTTTCAGATGCTGAAAAAAAGGACCTTAACCGGGCAGGAAAAAAAGCCCGCCTTCTTACCGGTGATGCCCGGGAAACCCCCGCCATTCCGGATGCCAGCGTGCAATTGACCGTGACCTCGCCCCCGTTCCTTGATGTTGTCCAATACCGGGAGGATAACTGGCTCCGTTGCTGGTTTTGTGGGCATAATGAGGAAGTGATAGGAGAGCAGATAACCATGGCACGGACTTTGGATGAATGGACTGGTGTTATGGGTTCAGTATTTCGGGAGCTTTACCGGATTACCCGTCAGCGTGGATATGTCGCATTTGAAGTGGGAGAGGTGAGGAAACGGACTATCCGGTTAGAAGAACATGTTGTCCCGCTGGGAATCGATGCAGGGTTCAGCTGCGGAGGAGTAGTGATCAACCAGCAGACATTCACCAAAACCTCCAATATATGGGGTGTGAACAATATGGCATCCGGCACCAATACAAACCGGATTGTACTATTCCATAAATCCTGATTATCCTGATTGCAGTAATAAATCCCCAAAATATCTCTTAACTGGATTTTTTTGCATTGACTCTGTCAACCCTGGTATCGTAAAAAGTACGCCTTAAGTATCTCCACGCCCAAATCATACGCATGGTTTCCCGTATCAGGCGGTATGCGCAAATCATGGATGTGCTCAGCAAATACGGCTTTAATATTGGGCTTGAGCGATTATTTCCCGGGAGAGCCCGCTTCCGGCTCCCCACACCCGGAAAAACTGCCGAAACATCCACAGTGTATGAGCGTATACGGCTTGCTCTTGAAGAGCTTGGACCAACATTTGTGAAGTTCGGGCAGATAATGAGCACAAGAACCGAACTGCTCCCTCCGGAAATGATCGACCAGCTCAAAAAACTGCAGGACCATGCAAAACCTGTCCCTTTTTCAGAAATTCGTGTGGTTCTTGAAGAAAATTGCCCCAATTTTGATGAAATTTTTTGTGGGATCGATGAAACTCCGGTTGCTTCTGCATCGATTGCCCAGGTTCATTCCGCGGCTCTTAAAGACGGTACACTAATCGCCCTGAAAATACAGCGGCCGGGGATTGGAGAGATAATCGAGACAGATATTGGAATCCTGCAATCTCTGGCCGAGCGTGTTGAAACGGTCTTTCCTGAGACCCGGATGTACAACCCTGTCGGGATGGTCGATGATTTTTCCCATCAGATTGTAAAAGAGCTTGACTTTACAAGAGATAGCCGAAATGCTGATCGGATGTCCCGGAACTTCCGTGGTGTTTCGGGAATCCGGTTCCCGAAGATCTACTGGGAATATACTTCTCCGAAGGTTATGGCCATGGAATTTATCGAAGGGGTCCGGATTGATGATCCAGAAGCAATAACTGCAATGGGACTTGATCCCCACGAGATTGGGGTACGCGGATTCCAGGCATACCTCAAGATGATCTTCGAAGACGGATTCTTCCACGGGGATCCGCATCCGGGCAATCTTCTGGTCACAAAAGAGGGAGATATCGTTTTTTTGGATTTTGGTATCGTTGGAATCCTCAGGCCGGAGAAACGACAGAATTTCGTCAATCTCCTTTTTGCTCTTGTCAATGATGATATCGAGCTGATGCTCAGATCGCTTGAAGGATTCGGGATTGTAATTGCTGAAGAGGACCGCGAGGCTTTGAGAGACGACCTGTATATCATGATGCATGATTTCGGCGGTGGAGACGAAGTAGGACACCTTAATTTCCGGCTTGTTGTCACCGAACTGACTGAAGCTATGCGGCGCTATCGACTAAAAGTCCCGATGAACCTGATGCTGTTGCTCAAGGTGTTTATGATGGTTCTTGACATCGGTATTCGTCTTGACCCGAAATTCAACTTTGGTAAAGAAGTCGCACCCTATCTTACCAAGCTGGCGGATGCAGGCAACCTTTCTGCTGCATACCTTAAAAGGGCTTCCACATCTCTCCTTGAAGCAACGGATGCCCTTTTCGATATGCCTCGCAACCTTAACCTGATGCTGCGAAGGCTCTCGACGGGAACGTTTAAACTGGAAATTGTAGAAACCGATATCCAGAAACTTCAAATGGCGCTTGACAAGGCGAGTGACAAGCTGATGATTGGGCTTGTTGTCGCATCCCTCGTAATAGGGTCCTCACTGGTTCTCCTCTCGCATCCGCTTTCCCTTCCGGATTCCATATACTGGGTTGCAATCTTCGGCTATACTTTAGCGGTGCTCGTTGGTTTCTATGCGATTTACCATGTAATTTTCTTAAGGCTCCGTATGGAACGGTAATCACTGGTATTTTTTATTGGATTGGAGGCGGTGTCCGGATTACACTCCATGCTCTCACTTTTTCAGGAAGAGAGACCCGCGCGTTTGCCGGGCTTGTCGACGGCAGAATTACCGTAGGGACCTGCGTAGAAATGATCATCTGGTGATAGTAACGGCCGGCGGTGTTTCCGTTGAGTGCAACAACGCGAATTGCAGGATGTACTCTAAGAAAACCATTAAGATCATTGAAAACAGGTTGCCGGATTTGGACATCTGCGCTACCATTACGGTTACATGAGGAAAGAACATCCCAGAGTGCGATTCCATACTCTGTCAAATGTAAAATCCGGAGATCATAGGAGAGATGCCGTTCGATATTGAACAAGGCTTCGATGATACGCCAGAAGTGGTTCTGCGGGTTCCCATAGTACTCTTTTTTCAGGAGCGATTGTCTGCTGGGAAAACTTCCCAGAACGAGAACCTCCACGGACTTTCCATGAACCGGAGGAAGACCCTTGGAAGGACAGGCAGCGTTCAAGTCGGAGGAGTCTATCATGGTATAAGTAAGAAACAGATTGGGATGTTATAAAAAATGTGAATTACTTCTTCTTAAAATAAAGACGGCAGTGGCAAAATCCATCGTGGGCAACTTCATCTTTATGATATACACAGGGGCATTCGATGGCCATGTCTTTTTCTTCATCACCGCTGCGGAGACGGCAGGGGCAGTAAGGCCGTCCGAACTTATTTTTATTCCGCACAAGGCCCCGGATAACTGTTGAAAGTTGTTTCTCATCAGGATTAAGCGCCCAGCCCTGCTTGTTTGCGTACCCTTTTGCCCATTTAAGCATTTCTGCTTCTTCTGCATTTTCTTCCGTCATGATATCTGACCGAACCTGTCTGTTAACTCTTAAGGATATATTTCATTATTTGAGACGTTAGTCTTTGTGCTCGATATTGCACAAATCTGCGTATCAAATTTCGCTTGCCATTCTTAAAAAAACCTTTAATTTTTATGTAATGTAAAAAGAAATTTTTATTCTTTATTTCCGGATTTGGTGATCCGCTGTGCCACCCGGTTATAAATCGCCATCACATCCCCCTTTTCAAACCGGTACACATCCTTGTCCAGTGACTCACCGCTTTTTTTATCCCAGAGACGCATGGAGTCCATACTGATCTCATCACCAATATAGATCTTTTTACCCTGCCTGCCAAACTCTATCTTGAAATCCACAAGGGTGATCCCCAGTCCTGCCAGTAACGCTGAAAGGAGACGGTTCACTTCGAGTGCCATCTTTTTGATTGTTTTTAGTTCAGCGGGTGTTACGAGTTTTAATGCAAGGATAATCTCATCATTGAGCATCGGATCGTGCCGTGAATCATCCTTATAATCGATCACGATCACGGGTGGGTCGAGCGGTGTCCCCTCTTTGAATGGATAATTTCTGACGATGGAACCGGCAGCAATATTTCGCACGATCACTTCAAGGGGAATCATATCGAGATGCCGTACAACCATATGGTATGGGTCAAGCATCATGTAAAAATGGGTTTTTACCCCATGTTGTTCAAGGTATTCGAAGAAAAATGCCGAAACCCCTGCATTGTAACTTCCTTTATTTTTCAGCACATCCTTTTTCCCGCCATCAAATGCTGTGATATCGTCGCGGAATTCAACGATGAGTTTTCCCTTCGTGTCGGAATAATATACAGATTTTGCTTTGCCTGCATAGAGAAGGTTCTTCTGCTTCACAATTGATTACTCCTTTCCTTTACTGTTTGTTCGAGCCGGTTTATTAGGAGTTGCAAATCGTGATGAAACCACCCTTTCTTTACATATTGCGGGTAGATGCAGAGCCGCTCACAGAGCCTGGCATCACCAACGATCTTCTGAAGTTCGTCAATTCCCGGCCACGGGTGTTCGGGATTGATATAATCGATGGTGAGAGGTGAAACACCCCCGAGATCATCTACCCCGCAGGAAATAAGAACAGATGCATCTGTGAGATTTGGGGGGATCTGGATCGCGATATCCTTTGGGAGTATATCGCGTGCCATCCTGATAGTTGCGCAGATCTCATCAGTGCCCGGTACACATTGGAGCGCCATCGGTGTTCCCGGCTTCGGGCAAAAATTCTGGATGATGATTTCCTGGATATGTCCATACCTCCTGTGAAGATCACGGATTGCATGAAGGGATTCTTCCCGGTCAACAACAGTCTCTCCTATTCCCAGTAGCAGGCCGGTAGTGAAAGGTATTTTGAGTTTTCCGGCATCTTCTATCATGCCAAGCCGGATTTCCGGTTCCTTGCCCTTCGATGCTGCATGCGCAGGGATTTTTGCGGTTGTTTCAAGCATCAGTCCCATACTCGCATTTACCCGGCGCAAACGTTCCATTTCTTCAAACGTGAGAATGCCTGCATTCGTGTGCGGGAGAATACCAACTGCTATACTTTTTCTACACATTGCCTCGCAATAATCAAGAATTGAAGTATAACCGGATTGTTTGAGATATGCTGCAAATCCAGGTACTTCTTCCGGGTGCTCACCAAACGTGAAGAGTGCTTCTGTACACCCCAGACCCGCTCCAACGCGAAGTGTTTTCTCTACGTCTTCTTGAGCCATAAGGCAACCATCCTGGACCGGAGTTCTGAAGCTGCAGTATCCGCACTGGTTCCGGCAGACCGATGTAAGGGGGAGAAACACATTCCGCGAGAAGGTGATTATGCGGGGCTGCATGAGAAAAGATACTCATCCAATCTATTGAAAGGTAATGCTGTCTGGTGCAAGGTTGTCAAACCCTGTCCGTGATTACCTGACGGTGAGCAAACGTTTTATCCATACCGGTCATCCAAGACCCGTCTGTTTTGCCTGCTGGTGAATAACAATGTGGATTTTAGTTAAGCAAATGTAAGAAAAATTATTGCATTGTTTTAAGCTGCTCTTCATTTACCGCGATGTAAACATCAACCTCCTTATTCTCCGGCCGGGTGAACCTGGCATCGTACTGTTCAAAATCGAAGGTATATGCCCGGGGGAGTCTCGTCCCCCAAACCGACATCCATATCCCAAGAAGTGCATCCGGCATAGGCCCGGCTGCAGTAAAGACTGCATATGTCTGGGCGGGAATCCGCACAACTGCCAAACCTGTGGGAATCTTATCTGCCTTTGTCACTTCACTCCCAATCATGTATGCATATTCCCCGGCCCAGTCACTCTGGTAATCAGAATAAACGGCAAACATTGCCGGAGTCTTTGCACGGTTTGGAATCTTTGATGCCATGTTCTTTTTGAGAAAATCCTGCCAGCATGCAGGAATATCCTCAATACTACGGTCGTCCGCGTTTGAAGTCCTGCGCTGGACCCCCATGACAATTTTTGAGGGTACACTTTTAACCGTAAACGTGAGGTTATCCATTCCGAAAATATCGACAGGAGTGATGTTAAATCTGCGGTTTTCACCTTTTCATTTGTGTCACAGTGCGTACCAGCATCTTTTTTTTATCTCACTGCATATCACGGTATGAAATGTGTCCTCATGCTCTGATCCCGTTCAAGCTTGTTAACCCGAAGACCCGGCTCTCCTGCCTGCTTAGCCAGGAAGAGAGAGAAGTGTTTGCCCGTTCGATGCTGGAAGATGTTATCTATGCAGCAAAAGATGCGAACTGCAGTCCGGTAATTGTGGGTACCGAATTATTTGACAGTGATGATATCCAGGTCACAGTTAAGGATGCGGATCTCAACCAGACGCTCAATTCAATGCTGCCCCAGTCTGTTGGTGAGATACTGATAATCATGGCCGATCTTCCGCTTGCCAACGCTCAGGCAATCCAGCGGGTAATTGCAACCGAAAAAGATATGGCGATTGTGCCGGGAAGAGGCGGGGGAACTAATGTTATTTTCATCAAAGAACCGCAACGGTTTCATGTCGATTATTACGGTACGAGTTTTCTCAAACACGTAAAAATTGCACTGGATGCAGGGCTTTCCTGTGAAGTGATCGACTCATTCCGCCTCCATACGGATATTGATGAGAAAGAGGACCTGGTTGAACTCCTGATTCACGGGACCGGGAAGAGTCGTACCTATCTTGAAGAACTCGGTTTTGTTCTTTCCGTTGAGAAAGGGAGAGTCGGGGTCGAGAGGAAGGAAAAGGTCTCTTTAAAACAAGATCTTTAGGTTATGGAGGACTGGTGTTTTTCAAAAAAACACCCATGAATAAACATTCTTCTGCATCTATTGTTTCAATGCCAATCTGATCTCCGATTGGCATTCCCAGCCCCCGGATAATCGCTGCAGGGATGCACTCGTCTGCTTCTCCCATTACCAGCTCGGCTGCAGATGCGATGTTGTCTGCAACTGCACGTTTGGTTACTTCCAGTTTCCTGCCAAACAGGTCACTCCTTCCCCGGTCATCAATGACTGAAGTGATCCCAGCACACCCGATTGCGACCCCACTGCAACCAAGGCGCATCGCATGAGTCCGGCTGTCAGCAATAATTACACCAACCTTCGCTCCCGTCTTTTCTCCTATGCTGTTTTTTATCGCAAGAGCACTATAATCCGGGTTTTTTGGGAGTGGTGTAACACAGCCCGGTGGGGCATTCGATGCATCCACACCGGCATTAGGGAGAAGGGTCCCTCCTTTCATGCATAAAAGAAAGCCTTTGATGCCACCGACAACAGAATCGCTCTCCCTGATTACAATTTCGACTGTGCGGGGATCCATATGGTATTTTTCCCCCAGCACTTTTGCATGAACTGAAGGAACAATGCCTGAAAGGGTGATTACATTGCCTTCAGCGGTTGCGACTGCAGTTTCGGCAAGTACAAGGATATCGCCGTCTTTAAAGCCCCTGCAAGCCTGATTTGCAGCTGCAATGACACGATCGGAAATCGAATCGCCTGTTGTAATTAATCCCGTCGAGAGCCCGAAAACTTCGAACGAGTTGTTCATTATCGTTTCACCAGGCGTTCGAAAACCCGTATTACATCAAGAGTCTGCGCCACATCATGGGTCCTCACAATCGATGCCCCTTTCTCCAGCAGCATGAAGGTAACTGCAAGGCTGCCGGACAGACGATCTTCCGGTGGACGGTTTAACAGATCTCCGATAAACGTTTTTCTTGAGATAGCAGCAAGCAAAGGTCTTTTAAATTTTTTAAATTCAGAAAAATGCTGACAGAGTGTCCAGTCATCCTCAACCGACCTGAACGGTGTCCAGATACCGATACCAGGATCAAGAACATAGTCCTGAATCCCTGCCTTCTCACAGCGTTGGACAACTTTATCAAGTGTTGCGAGAGTTTCTTTCAGCCCTCTGGAATCACCGGGCTGCTCCCTGGAAGCCATCAGGAATGCTGGAAGCCCCGACTGGGCAAGTCTTTGTGTATATGCCGCAGATGATAGACCGGAAATATCGTTGATAGCATGGATTTCGTGTTTCAGGCAGATATCGAGCACCCATGGATTCATGGTATCCACAGAGATCGTTATCCCGCTGCCATCCAGTTCTCTGAGTGCTACATCAATCCGTTCCGCTTCAGCACTCCCGCTGATTGCCTGGGTATTGGGAGCTGTACTTCGTGCACCGATATCGATGAGATCAGCACCCTGTTCTACCATTTCGACTGCTGTTTTATGCACAAAATTGGTTGGGATATAGGAATTTGCATAAAAGGACTCCGGACTGCAGTTAATCACACCCATCAGGCGGACAGGAGAATCAGCTCCGATTTTTAATTTATTGATTACACAGTCTCTCATATCCTCACAATCGCTGCACGATAGGTGTTTTCCATAAGGGTTGCGATTGTCATCGGTCCCACGCCTCCCGGTACCGGAGTTATTGCTGAGGCAATATCTTTTACCGCTGCAAAGTCCACATCGCCAACCAGTTTTCCGTTCAATTGGTTGATACCTACGTCAATTACCACCACACCAGGCCTGACCATCTCTTGGGTGATGAAGTGTGCTTTACCGATGGCAGATACAAGAATATCTGCCCGATTAATTTCATGTATGAGATCTTTTGTTTTACTGTGGCAGACTGTGACCGTAGCATCGGCATTCGTGAGCAATGCTGCCATCGGACGACCCACATCAATACTACGGCCGATAACGACTGCCCGGGTTCCTGCCAGCTCAATTTTGTATTCTGCCAGGAGTGTCATAATCCCTTTTGGGGTGCATGGAACAAACCGTGGTCGTCCGGAAAAAAGAAGTCCAAGGTTGAACGGGTGGAATCCATCGACATCCTTATCCGGTCGTACTGCTGCAATTACCCGCTGGTTGTCAACGTGTTTTGGAAGAGGGAGCTGGACGAGGATACCATGAATATCATCATCATTATTCAGCTGCTTAACTGCTTCCAATACCTGCCCGGTTGTTGCATCATTAGGAAGTTCCAACCCTACTGAACCGATACCCACCTGTTCGCAGGCACGATGCTTCATCCTGATATACATCTGCGATGCCGGGTCATTCCCGACAATTACCGTTGCAAGCCGTGGAGAAAGTCCGGAACTCTTAATCTCTTCTTTGAGGATTTTTTGCCTCATATCTGCAATCTTTTTTCCGTCAAGGATCATGGTCATGCAAAGGTACGTTTTAATTCTTATTCCGGATGGAGGGTGAATTTGCTTGCCATCTCAGTTACGCTGGTATGCACAGATTTTATTGCCGCTTCGTTGTGGATATCTTTTACAACGGTTGCGATCCAGTTTCCAATCTGCCTCATTTCTGCCTCTTTCATCCCACGGGAAGTGACAGCAGGAGTGCCAAGTCTTAGTCCACTGGTGACAAACGGGCTCTTGGTTTCATTGGGGATCGTGTTTTTATTCGCCGTAATTCCGGCTTTACCGAGAGCATTCTCTGCTTCGAGACCGGTAATTCCCTGTGCGGTGAGGTCAAGAAGCATAAGGTGGTTGTCTGTACCACCGGAAACGAGCCGGAGACCATTATTCATCAGGGTTTCGGCGAGAACCTTGGCGTTCTTTACAATCTGTTTATTATATTCTTTAAACGAGGGCCTGAGTGCCTCCTGGAAACAAACAGCCTTTGCGGTGATGGTATGCATAAGAGGGCCCCCCTGCATCCCTGGGAATACGGCTTTGTCAATTGCCTGTGCATACTCATTGTTGCACATGATTGCGCCTCCACGGGGACCACGGAGTGTCTTGTGCGTGGTGGTTGTTGTGAAGTTTACGACATTGACCGAGGTGGGGTGAACACCCGTTGCACAAAGTCCGGCTATATGGGCAATGTCTGCCATACAATAGGCACCAACGCCATCGGCAATTTCCTGGAATGCTTTAAAATCAATGGTTCTCGGGTATGCAGAAGCCCCGCAGACAAGCATCTTCGGTTTTTCTTTTTTTGCCATCTCTTCAACAACGCCATAATCGAGCATTTCTGTTTTCGGGTCGAGGCTATACTGGGCTACTTTGTAAAATTTCCCGGTAAAGCTAACCGGAGAACCATGGGAAAGGTGTCCTCCCTGCGTGAGTTTCATGCTCATCAGCGTATCTCCCAGGTTCATGAATGCAAAATATACGGCCATGTTTGCCTGGGTACCCGAGTGTGGCTGGACGTTAGCATGCTCGGCACCGAAGAGCTTTTTCAGACGGTCACGGGCAAGGTTCTCTGCCATATCATGGAACTCGCAGCCCCCATAGTATCTCTTGCCTGGATACCCCTCGGCATATTTGTTGGTCATTATAGACCCCATGGCCTCAAGAACTGCACGGGAAACGAGATTTTCAGAAGCAATCAACTCAAGCCCGTTATGCTGGCGGAGCCGCTCCTTCTCAATGATATCTGCTATTTCTGGATCAGTTTTAGACAAATAGGACATATGGAGAAGCGTTCGCTTCAATCAGGTAATACCTTTTTCCCGGTAATAAAGAGGAGTCCAACTGGATCTCCTATAGTATCGTTTATTGAAAATGGTGTCAGGATAAGAGCGCATAGAATTGGATACATGAACGCTATTATGAAAATGCGCTTATTTCTTAAGGATCGGAATGATGCAATGGATTTTTTTTAAAAATAAAGCACAAACCTTTTTTCCTTATCCGTCGATCATTACTAATATTTATAAGGACTGCGCCTCACCAGTACAGTAAGGGATCATTCCGGCTCAGTCTGATGCAAAGACCAGATATCATGAGCATGAACCTTTAACAAGGAGAAACTGATAAGATGTTGGAAATTTCGGGAACCGGAGCAGCAACTGAAGAGCGTATTGTCGCCATTGAAAAGAAACTGAGGGATATGGAAGCACTTGTCAAGGGCTTAACACAGGAGCTTCTTGACCTCAAATCAATTGCGATGAAAATGTCCAAACAGAGTGAAGAGCGAAGCAGACAGGAACTTAAACGGGTCCAGGCAGTTACGCAGGATGCACCACCTCAACCAGCCAGCACGACGGCTGCTTCAGGATCTTCAAGCACGGTTGTTATGCGCAAAGGTGCACGACCGTCCGATGCCCCACAAACTCCGCCGGAACCGGCAATGGACATGATCATGCAATCCGATGGAACAATGAAGCTGGAAGAACGACGGGGAGACAAAAATTATATTGTGGCATCAGCAGGATACGGAAAAAACAAGAAAGGTACATCCGTCAAGGGTAAGCAGAGCGATCTAATCTATGCTGCTGAGGAAACCAAGAAGGATCCTGCAAAGAAGTAAGGAGCCGGATCTTTGCATATCACAGAACTGGAGATTGATAATTTCAAGTCTTTTTCAAAAAAGACAAAAATTCCCTTTTTAGAGGGCTTTACCGTTATTTCCGGGCCCAACGGTTCTGGAAAAAGCAATATCATTGATTCAATTCTTTTTGTGCTTGCGCTGTCGAGTTCCCGCAATCTACGGGCAGAAAAGCTTACTGACCTGATTAATCTCAATTCCGGCAGGAACACCGCAGAGGTTTCTTTAGAATTTTCTGACGGAACGAAGATAAAAAGAAGGATCAAGCGCACGGCTAACGGGTATTATAGTTACAATTACCTTAATGAACGCCTCTGCAAGCAAAGTGACATTGTGGAACATCTCGCAAGGCATGGGATCATTCCTCACGGATACAATGTCGTGATGCAGGGAGATGTCACCCGCATCATGGAGATGAGTGATTTTGAACGACGTAAAATCATAGATGAGATTGCGGGTGTTTCAGAGTTTGATACAAAAAAGCAGCGGTCTCTATCAGAACTTGATATCGTGAGGGAACGGATTGAACGCGAAGAACTTCTTCTCCTTGAGCTCACCAGGAGAGTAAATGAGCTTAAACGGGAGCGTGAACATGCCCTTGAGTACCAGAAATGGCAAAAAGATCTCACATTTTTCCAGAACTGCCGGGCTGCTGCCCAGCTACATGACCGGGAAAAAGAATTATCGTCACTTGTGCGATCGACCGAGGAACACGAGATCCAGCTTAAGCGTATTGATACCGACCGCAGTCTTGAGGAGAATGAACTTTCCTACCTCAAAGCAGATTTAAAAGACATTGATGACCTGATCAACAAAAAAAGCGGGTCTGATTATCTCAAACTTATTGCAGAACTTGAAGAGGCAAAAAGCGGGATCAAGCTCGCTGAACAGACCATTGTCCGCCTGCGTAAAGAAAAGGAAGTGAATCTTGAGGCAATCAACCGCGTCTACATGGATACAAAGCGGGCCGAAGCAAGGGTGGCAGAATGCACCGATCAGATTCGCACACTCTCTATTGACCGCACTAATATTGCCATGGAAGTTGCCTCTGCTAAAGCGCAGCTTGAAAAATATGAAACTGAAATCAAGCAACACGGCGAGAATAATGAAGGTGCCCGCGAAAAGTTGTTCAGCCTGATAAAAGACCTTGAAGAGAAGAAAGGACAGCGATCAGAGATCCTTCACCAACAGGACATGCTGATTGAAAAGAGCAGGATGCGTACAACGGAACTCGAGAGGCTCACCCTGCTCCTTAAACAACTCGATGAAGAGTTCACTGAAAAGCAGAACCAGCTAACGGGCAGCGAAAAGAATATTGGTGACCTTCTTGCTGAAAAAAAAGAGCTGGATCGCAACCTCTCGGAACTGGAAGGAGCGATGTTCGCACAGCGGTCATCGCTCGAACGTCTTCGTAACGAGATTCGGGAGAATGAACAGGATGCATTCCGCCTTGAGGCGGCACAACAGGCAAGGGGTGAATCCGGGGGCAAGGCAATTGAAGCGGTTATGGCCATGGAACATGTTCATGGAACAATCGCTGACCTCGGAAAAGCACCTGCTGAGTATTCAATAGCGCTCAATATTGCTGCAGGAAACAAACTCCAGTTCGTTGTCTGTGATGATGACCAGGTGGCTGCAGATGCAATCCGGTACTTAAAAGAAGAGCGTCTGGGCAGGGTTACGTTCCTCCCGCTTAACAAATTAAAACCCCCTGCGCTTCCCCCGCTGAAAGAGCCGGGTGTTATTGATTATGCAGTTAATCTCGTGGAATACGATCCGAAATATGATCGTGCGTTCGCCGTTGCCCTTGGATCGACCGTTGTTGTCGATACGCTTGAAAGAGCCCGCAAACTAATCGGGAAGTACAGGATGGTAACCCTTGAGGGTGAACTGCTGGACAAGAGCGGCGCGATGACGGGTGGTGCGACAAAAAAACCATCGGGTCGTGGTTTTGGCGCGGCTGTGGATGATGAGATATTCCGGATACGTGCACACCTGGGGGAGTTATTGAGTGAGGCGGCAACCCTTGAAGCAGGGATAAAACGGCTTACCGAAGATGTGGATGCAAAGCGGACGAGACGTAACGAGATCGATCAGAATATCGCACGTTTTGGGATGTTTAATGATGAGTTTACCCGCAGGTTCGAAGCCATATCAGTCGAGAAGCAGACTATCGCTGCTGCGGTATCACGGCAACAGGAAGAGACAAAGAATGGTGCTGCTGAGCTCACCACGCTCGAAGCGGATCTTGACAAGTCAACAGCTCTGATCAACGAGATCAACTCGCAGATAGAAGAGATCAAGAAGCGTCTTGATGACACCAATATCCCGGTGCTTACCGACCAGATTGAGAAAAAAAGAAAAGAGATTGAAGAATCTGATCGCCGGTTAAGAAACAAGGACGGGGATATTAATGACGCCCAACGGGAGCGGCAACATTTCAATGCCCGTCTTATCGAACTTGGGGAGGATCGTAAAAGGCAGGATGAGCGTAACGGGCAGATTGATGCCGATATCGCAGCATCCACAGAACAGATCACGGCGCATAAATTGCAGATAACAGCTCTTGAAGATCGTCAAAAGGAATTTTCTGGCGAGCTGGATGAGCTCCGTTCCAAACGTGGGGAAGCCTCCCAGCATATTCAGGATTCCGAATTAAAGCTCATGAAGTTTGATGCTGAAAAAGAGAGAATCAGCGTCCAGCTGGTGGCGATACAGGAGCGTGCACGTAGTCTCGGTATTGAAGTGGATATGCTGAGGCAGCAGGTAGGTGAATTAGATACGAACCTTTCCTTGTCTGAGATTGAAGGTAAGATTGCTGAGGCTGACGGGGCACTGCGAAAGATCGGGGCGGTAAATATGCTGGCGATTGAAGAATATGAAAAGGTGCAGCGACAGGTAGAAGAAAGGACAGAACGAAAAGAAACTCTTTCCCGCGAACGCACGACCCTGATCGAGAGAATAGAGAAATTTGAGCAGATGAAATACGAAGCTTTCTCCACCGCTTTCCATGCGATTGACAACAATTTCCGTGAGATATTTGCCAGGCTGACAAGTGGGAGTGGTCACCTTATACTTGAGAATGAAGAAGATCCCTTTGTCGGTGGAATGACGTTTGCTGTACAGCCCCGTGATAAGAAGGTGCATCTTCTTTCATCGCTGTCAGGTGGTGAAAAATCGCTTACAACGCTTGCATTTATCTTCTCGATCCAACGATATATACCGGCTCCCTTTTATGCATTCGATGAAGTGGACATGTCACTTGACGGTTCTAATGCCGAGCGTATTGCTCAGATGATCACCGAGCTCTCTCCCCAATCACAGTTTGTGATTGTTTCTTTACGCAAACCAATGATCGAAGCAGCTCAACGGATTATGGGGGTTACCTTGCGTCCGGATAAGAGTACCCTTGTTACCGGGGTAAAAGCAAATGGCTGACCCGTCTGAGAATGAATCAGAAAAAAATCTCCTGGACCATTCTCAGGAACAGCCGAATATTCCGGTATCTGATGTTAGTATCAAAAAAGAGTACGGGAATGCAATAGAGAAACCGTCGGTACCACAGGAATCTGAACAGGAGCCTGAAAAAATTGATCCCGCCCTGCAGTGCATGGTTGAGGATCCGGTGGAGATCCTAGTCGGTCTTGCAGAACGGGGGGAGATTGACCCTTGGAATATTAATATTATTGAAGTTACCGACCGCTTCTTATCGGAACTGGAGCGATGCAGGCAACTTAATCTCCAGGTATCAGGACGTACACTTTTTTATGCCGCAACATTGCTGCGTATGAAGTCAGAACACCTCGAACTATCTTCAGATTCAGAAGAATCCGGTGGAGATGAGGACGATGAATTTTATGGGGAAAACTTTGACGTTGCGCTCGATAACGAGATCGATTACCAGGGAAGGCTTGGACCCATCGAGAGGCTGGAACAGGAGATACAACGTCGGCTTGACCGGAAGAACATGAGGAAAAGCCCGGTTACCCTCTTTGAACTTATTATTGAACTGAAAAACCTTGAAAAAGAGGAGCGGAGGCGTCGTCGCATATCTGAAACAGGTGAAGATCTGCTTATTTATGCGGAAGATGTGGTGGGTATCGCACATGACGAAGGCTACCAGGAATCTGCTATGACCGTTCTCGAGGAATGTCTTGATTGCATTTCAATAGAAGACGAGATGACTCTGGCTCAAATCTGTCAGAAACTCGGATGGGGGATGCCTGAAGTCTACATACCCCTTCTCTTTTTAGCCCACGAAGGACGCTGTTCCCTTCGCCAGGAAGAGTTTTTTGGTGATGTTTACGTGCAGATCTGTCACGCAAACAACTGATATTTCGTGATATTCACCAGTTAAGGTGATGCCTGCGCGATCGCGGCATGGCATTTTTTTAAAAAAATTCCAAAAATGTGTTTTACGTCAGAAAATGTTCAAAAACTATTATGCGCTCCAGAAAAGATCGCCAACATGAAACAAGGTCCTTCATGTGATGAGAAAGATTCGTTGAATGCTTTGCTGCATTCCTTAAAGGAAGAAAATTCCTGTTAAAACTTCAAAAATGAGACATTTTGCAGTTATTTATTTTTGATATAATTATTAGTGATTGGAAAGGCAAAAAAAAGGCGAATCGAAACCGTGGGTAACGTTTAAGTGTTTGAGTGTGTTATTATGTGATCCACAAGATCTAATGAAGAACCGACGAAAATCTCCCAATGGGTTGATGTCGGTTCCGACGTAAAATTTAACAAGGTAACAAGGTATAAATAATACCGCAGCCTATGTTATTAGCCCGTGAATAAGTAAACAATCACGACGAATAATCATACAATCTTTCAGATAATTTTCTTTGATGGAGATCCAACAAGACCCGGCTTGACCGGGGTTGGTTCTGACGTTGATACTGGCAATGCGGAAATTTGTTTAGTAACCGCTAATTCCTTAAACAGTTCAGATATAGTGTGCGTACA
>WSSedA1B3DRAFT_1000086_pt1 | contig 24546 bp, 23 predicted proteins | sample WetSurSiteA1Bulk_FD_9468 | JGI IMG/M metagenome (IMG submission 9468)
CATTTACTATTCCGCTATAAGACATACCCATCAATAAACTCATCAACATGTTAAATACACCCGCAGCTAAATATTGCCCCGCCGAGAATGTGATAACATCCATGTGCTTCACTGCCCTGCTAACCAGGATCATTTGCAAAGCCCATAGGATTGCGCCCAGCATTTCCAGGGCATCCCCACGCGTAATNCGAAGTGTTCCTCCTGTACTTAATAGCAGGCTCCCAAGGACGGCGATCCCAGNACTAAGCCAGGATAACCAATGAATCTTTTCCCTCCAAAATATCACCAAAATAACCGGCACAAAAACAACGTAAAGCGTCGTGATAAATCCAGCATTCCCTGCTGTGGTAGTCTCTAAACCTGCTTGCTGAAAACCTGCAGCCCCAAACAATAACAAGCCTGCTAAGAGAATGAAGGTTACCGATTTTCGATCCAATGAATAAGACGCCATCGTTTTATTGGACCATGCTTTCACTCCAGCATTGATCCGATGAGATTCATGCAAGGGGTTTAATTTACTGAATGGGAATAAGACCAGCCCACCTAAAAGGAATCGTAATCCATTGAATGTGAATGGATCAAAATATTGGGCAGCTATACGCTGAACCGCAAAAGCGCTTCCCCAGATCAATGCCACCAATAGTAAAACGAGATCTGCTCGAAAGCGGTTCATAATCTGTATGGCTCCTGAAGATGAAATCCGGTTTTAGGATCCCCTGCTTTTTAGCCAATTTAATAAATTCTGAACATTCCAGGTATTGATCACATTTTCAGTCTCTACCCAGGCCCTACGAGCTGTCGACACTCCAAAATGCATTAGATCCATGTCCGAATCACTGTGCGCATCGGTATTGATGCTAAGCTTTATGCCCAATTCGATGGCTCTTCTGGCATGTACATCATCCAAATCCAAACGGGCGGGGTGGGCGTTTATTTCCAATACCACTCCAGTCTCAGCTGCTGTAGACAAGACCGTATCCATATCCAGGTCAGACGGATCTCGGTCAGGAAACAACCTCCCTGTAGGATGACCAATTATATCTACGTGTGGGTTACGCATGGCTTTGATCAACCGGTCCGTGATTTTTTCGCGTGGTTGCCGTAAACCCGAATGCAATGATGCTATCACAATATCCAGCTCAGCCAAAATATCGTCTGGGTAATCGAGGCTCCCATCAGATTTGATTTCCACCTCAGCCCCTTGAAGGATATGGATTTGATCCCCTATCTCCTCCATCAAAGCGTTAATTTCTTTACGCTGCTCTCTGACATCTTCCAATTTCATTCCCTGTGTGACACCAAGACTAAAGGTATGATCAGTGATAGCCAGGATCTTATACCCATGCTTTTGGGCTGCCTCAGCCATCTCTCGGATGGATAGCTTGCCATCGCTCCAGGTCGAGTGCGAGTGTAATTCGGATTGAATATCTTTAAGCTCTATTAAATTTGGCAGCTTGCCTGAGATCGCTGCCTGTACTTCGCCTCGGTCCTCACGCAACTCTGGTGCAATCCATGGTAACCCTAATGTTTTATAGACACATTCCTCGTCAGGACAGAACACCTCACTCCCATCTTCCCGCTTTAATGAGTGTTCTGATAGTGAGTAACCTTTCTTTAATGCATACTCTCGTAAACGTACGTTATGGTCTTTCGAACCTGTAGCATATACCAGGGCCGTACCCCAATGCTCAGGTGGATGTACCCATAACTGAGCTTGTAAACCGTGTGTGAATTCCACACTTGCCTTTGTTTCACCCTTTCCCAACACGCGCGCTACATCTTTACGGGTGGTAAATGCGTCCATGACTCCGCTTGAATCTTTAGCTGCTGCCAGCAGATCGATGTCCCCAATCGTTGAGCGCATCCTTCTTAGACTGCCTCCAAGCTCTACTGCCTCCACACCAGCAACTTTCTGTAGGTACGTTATAAGCTCTTGGGCAAAAGGCCAGGCGCGTCCTAAGGCAACCCGTTTGCTCCGTCTGCCAAGTGCCTCGATTCCTGCGATGATTTTCGCTTCCGATTTCTCCCCCATCCCTGGAACGCTACGAAGTTTACCTGATCGTGCAGCGTTATCCAGCTCGGTCAGGTTGGTAATTCCCAGTTCTCTCCAAAATAACGCCACTTTCTTCGGACCAAGGTCTGGCACCTGTAATAGCTCTGCCAGGCTGGAAGGCACTTCACCTTCTAATTTTTCTAGGAAACCAAGTTGCCCCGTGGAAAGCAGCTCGTCTATCTTTTCTGCAATGGCTTTGCCCACTCCATCCACCTCGGTCAGCTTGCCCTCTTTCCAGATCTCATTTACATCCTGTCCGAGATTGCTTATGCTGTCNGCTGCCTTACGATACGCCAGGATTTTATAGATATTCTCTCCCTTGATCTCTAATAAGTCAGCGATTGTNTGGAANGTCTTTGCAAGTTGTTGATTGGTCATAGTTGGCATAAGAAAAGTTTACCACGAGATACTGGGAATTTTTCCAGAAAGAAAGANGGTATTTTCCTGAATAAAATCTCAAATAAGGTTTATACTTACTCACCCAATTTACTTGAAATCCTGATCATCCTGTTATTTAACTTAACTAAATGGATATACTCTATTTTTATAAAGGCCTCATCATTGGTTTTTCTATCGCTGCTCCAGTTGGACCTATTGGTATTTTGGTTATCAAGCGTACATTATCTGCAGGCATGCTGGTTGGGTTTATTTCAGGATTGGGAGCAGCTACAGCGGACGCATTTTACGGAAGTATTGCTGCCTTTGGACTGACGTTCATCTCGACCTTCTTGATCCACCAGCAATTTTGGCTACGCTTGATTGGCGGATTGTTTTTATGTTACCTGGGTATAAAAACCTTTCTCTCCCAACCCGCAGACTCATCTGGGCAACCCGATCGCCTTGGCTTGCTTAATGCCTATGGTTCAACTTTTTTTCTAACCATTACTAATCCACTCACAATTTTATCCTTTGCAGCGATTTTCGCCGGACTCGGTCTGGTGGAAACCAATGGCAATTATTTTTCTGCCGCCACCACCGTATTCGGGGTGTTCCTCGGCTCAGCAAGCTGGTGGATATTGCTAAGTACTGGCGTCAGCATTCTACGATCGAGATTTACATCGACCGGACTGCTTTGGGTTAACAGGATATCTGGTTTGATCATCCTTGGATTCGGATTTGTTACACTCTTTAGTTTGTTTTTTTAGAAGTGTGATTTTTAGTTTTATGAGCGAATATCGCTGCAAAGAATCAAAAACATTCATCTGTCTTCAATCATGGATATCTTACAACACAGAGAATTAGTTATTAATCTAGGGTAGTACGATAATTTGAAAGAATACTCGAAAATTAAGAAAAAAACTATAAAACATCATTTTTGATGGAATTCTCGTCTCCTTCGTCCTCACCCTGCTTTATAAATTGATACGTCAATCCCCATATCCAGTCCTGAAGATATATAATAATATTTTCTAATAGCTGAATTTTTACATTCAACAAAGTTATCAAGTCTTGGCTGTCTCGCAGAACTTGTAAGCAAGCGGAACGCTCATCCGATTCAAAGATTTTTTGTTCATCAAGCATTTCTAATAATTCGTCTTCTGTTAGTATTTGTAATGCCTGATTTCCTCCCTGTCGTTCAAGGCTTATCCCATATCCCTTAAGGATAATGGATAATTGATTGATAACTTGGTTTAAATCATCGGATATCTGAGCCTTTCTCTTCATGGCTTCGCTAAGAATCTCACGCAAAGCTTCCAGGCTTTGCGGACCAGCAAGGACCATTTCCTGGATCATTTCGTGAATCGGCTCTGTCGAAGAGGCCTCAAGGCAATGGGTCAGCACATCTCCTGCCTGGAGTCGATAATAGGCTTTTTCGACGATGGAATAGATGGATGCCGGTGTGTTATTTTCCATAGATCATCATCTCTCGGCATATCGGGCAGGGGCATAATGCCCGCAGATAACGCCAATCATAAATCCCAAATTGATGTCCATCCTCCCATTCTATTATGAGTCCATAGCTGCCCACATTTTCGATATTTTTCAGGTGTGTTGCGGGGTTATCCTCAACTGGCATATAGAATACTTCTCCGGGTGGCTCAGAGCTCATCAGATCATGACCGCCTCTACATTCCACACAGGGGCAGGCAAATCGCAACAATGAAAATGTATATGTGCTCTTGTGGCAATCACTCCATGTGATTGTCAGTTCCCCTATCTTATTGCTTACAAAGATCTCATTTGGTAATAGCTCAGTCATAATCGGTTTCGTTACGTTAAAACTATATCCCGAAACCTAGAAACATGCAAACCGATTACTCGCAGAAAATGTGTATTTATCAGTATTACGGGTTTTGCACAACGGTAAGATAATTCGCCACCCCCCAACCGACGACATTTTCAGTATATGGGTCCTGCAATAACCACCAAAAATAGCCATCGGCATCTATAGGACCATCCATAACGATTAATAGCTCAGCATCCATTGCGACATCATCAACCTCGCTCGCCACCCCTGCTGTCGCATGTAGTCTTAACCCTTCACCACCCGTTCCGTTCACTTGAACATAATCACCAATTTTGATTTCATTGACTGGCGTTTGGGCTGCTGGTGTGGATAAAGGATCCAACGTTGGCGTAAGTGTTATCGCAGGGGCAAATGGGGTTTGCGTCGGTGCTTCAATGATGTTCAATAACGCAGTCGCAGGCACCTGGGCAATTGTCTTTGCTCTTGCAGACCATAATATTCCCAGCAAAATGACAAATACAAATACGGCAAAGAAAATTGCTCCAAATATCATCTTAAAATCAAAATATTTTTTGAATGAGTTAAACATAATCAATTTAGGAAGGTATCAGGAAGAATGCCAAACCAAGGATAATATAAATGGCTAATAATTCAGCCCCTTCCAGCCAATTAGATTCTCCATCCGCGGAAACTAATGCCGCAATCAATACACCCGCAATTAATGCGACGAGCTCAAGTTGATTGAATATCAGCGTCAGTGGATTTCCTATCAGTAGACTTATGAAAACCAGCAAAGGTGCCACAAATAAAGCAATTTGTAAACTGGATGAAATTGCGATCTCCACACTTAAAGTCATTTTGTTTTTTAATGCAACGCGCACTGCCACGATATGCTCTGCTACATTTCCAATGATAGGTATAAATATGAGGCCGATGAAAAACTCTGAAATACCCAAAGTAGCTACAACTGGTTCAATTGCACCAACCAATGCTTCAGAAAGATATGCCACACCCGCGGTTGAGATTATTAATATCACGATTGCTGTACGGAATGACCATCCAGGATGAGTGGAATCCTTATCAACCTCACTTGAAGCCATCGGTCCTCCGATTACCTTATAGCTATAGATGAGACCGAGGATATATATGATGATCATTACTGCTGCAACCCCAAGGCTGAGAGTTTCAACCTTCGGTTCAGGCATATCGACGTTACCAATATAATGACTTAATAAAGATGGAATAAGCAGGATTATCACAGACAGTACGAGCATAATTGCATTATTACTGGCTTGTTTGCGATCAAAAGTCTGGATTCCGTGGCGTAAACCACCCAACAACATGGACATCCCCAATACGAGTAATAAGTTCCCCAGAATTGATCCGGTGATAGAAGCTTTTACAAGCTCAAGATATCCCTCCTTGATGGCAACGATGGTAATGATCAATTCAGCTGCATTACCTAATGTTGCATTGAGTAAAGCGCCTATCTTTGGGCTTGTATGAGCCGCCAGAACCTCAGTGGTGGATCCAATAAATCCTGCAAAAGGAATGATGGCTATTGCAGCAAAAATGAATGTTGCAATCGGAGACCAATTTATGAACTCAGATAAAATGGCAAAGGGGAAAGCCAGGAATAATACACTTATCGGATTTTTTCTTATAAATGGAAATATTTTTTTCACGTATTCAATCCCGAAGTTGGTCCTCATTTTTACTGAACAGTTCCCTGGGTGTCTCATTCGGAACCAATAGCCGTAATCCCTTTGAGACTACTCTGATCTCAATAGAGTGATCCTGACAAGGTATCGGTTCTGCATCCACCTGCATGTACAAAGGAGTATCCGATTCTAGTTTTAGATGCCTAAATGAGATTTGACGTACCTTATCAGAATCAACGTGCTTACCAGCAAATAAGTTCCAAGCCAATACTATGGTATCGCCAAGTGTATCGCCTTCAAACAGCCATAAATCAATCTTTCCATCGTCCATCAGCGCAAAGGGAGAAATATTCGCAAGTCCACCTGCATACAGATGAATGTTACTCATCACACCTAATAAATAATGACCAGATATATGTAAATGATCTGCAGTAACAATCAAGTTATTTCCGCGCCAATAACTCGCATGCCATACAGTTTCTGCAACATAGGTCATATTAGCAAAGAATTTTTCGGATCGCGGGCGAGGTTCGATATGGTGAATCGCAAAGGCATCCAATCCAACCCCAGCCCACATCAAAAAGGGGATGCTTCCACACATGCCAATATCCACTTCCCGGATTTTAGCTCCTGCTAGCCTTCGTGCACTTTCTTCCAAAGCCATTAAACGTGTCCATCGAATTCCAGGAAGTCCTAATTCTTGGGCAAGAACATTAGCTGTCCCTCCGGGTAATACACCTAAGGCTGTTGCGCTCCCGACCAACCCACGGACTGCCATATTAACTGTGCCATCCCCTCCCACTACAAATATAGCTTCTTTACCATCCTCAGCCGCTCTGCGTGCTAATTGAGTAACATGTTCACTATTTTCCGTCCTGGATAAACGGATGCTCCAGCCATTTGACCGTAGCACATTCGCAGCTCGTTCTGCCAAGATGCCAGACGGGAACCGACCAGCGCCTGGGTTATAGATCATATCTGCGTTACGCATGTACTCATTTTACCCGAATTTTTCACACCTCCAACATTCATGCTAGAATATGTCAATATGACGAACAGTCCACAATTGTTAAATAATCGCTATCAGGTGGAAGGACGTATCGGTACAGGGGGTATGGCGGAAGTCTATCGCGCCCGCGACCTGATGCTTGAGCGCATTGTCGCAATAAAGCTATTACGCGAAGATTTCTCGGGGGATCAGGTTTTTCGCGAGCGTTTTAAACAGGAAGCTAAAGCTGCTGCAAATCTCTCCCATCCGAATATCGTCACAATACATGATTTTGGATTCGATGATCAACATATATTTATTGTCATGGAATATGTCCCCGGTACAGATTTGAAAACAATATTAGAAGCCCGCGGAATCCTGAGCGTGGATGAAACGCTTCCCCTAATAATCCAGGCATGTGCGGGAATAGGCTACGCCCATCGAACAGGTTTAGTACATTGTGATGTTAAACCCCAAAATATGATTGTAACTCCAGACCAGAGACTTAAAGTAACAGATTTTGGAATTGCTCGCGCTCTGGCTTCAATTCATTCTCAAGAAGTGAATCTAGTTGTCTGGGGTTCTCCGCAATATTTCTCACCAGAACAGGCAGCTGGTCAACCACCATCACCAGCTTCTGACGTGTATAGCCTAGGAATTATTCTATACGAAATGCTGGCTGGTCGCCTGCCATTTATTGCGAGCACTGCTGCTGAATTGTCTCACATGCATCGATCGATGCTGCCTGCTCCGCCATCCCAGTTTAATCCTCTTATCCCTGCCGATTTGGAGCGGGTTTGTTTGAAAGTGCTATCCAAGGAGCCATCTGCTCGCTATCGGACAGCAGACCAATTTGGACGGGTTTTGATCTCATTAAGCCGTTCTTATAAGGCATCTCCACTTGAAGTTACCCCGACCGTAAAAACACCAACGAATGATTATCCCCGCCCATCTGCACAAGCATCTCCAATTCCTCTCCAAACACAACCAGTTTCAACATCTGCAAATAAAGGAGATTTTTCCTCCGCAAGCACAAGAATATCTACTAATTCAATAAGTACTACAGAAAATGTTCCAAATGCCATAGACATAGATTGGTTGACATGGGGTTTATTGCTATTAACCGTGATCACTCTGGGGGGTTTGGTTCCGCTTTGGGTATGGATTTACATGCTTTACAACCCTCCTGGAGGGTGATCTAAAATGCCTGGTCCTTATTTAATTTCCGCATCCATATTAGCAGCTGATTTTTCACGCTTGGGTGAACAAATCCAAGAAGCTGAAACAGCTGGGGTAGATTGGATCCATGTGGATGTAATGGATGGTCACTTTGTCCCCAATCTGACGATGGGGCCTGTCATTGTCGAAGCGTGTCGGAAATCCACTCAACTTCCTTTGGATGTACATCTGATGGTTGAATATCCGGAGAGTTTGCTTACGGCCTTTGCTCAAGCAGGATCAACGAACATCACCGTACATGTAGAAACTTGCACGAACCTGGACCAAACAGTTCGGACTATTCATGAGTTAGGTTGCAAGGCTGGTGTCGTTCTCAAACCATCCACCCCAATCGATTTGGTCACACCGATCTTACCTGTAATCGATCTAGTGCTGGTCCTAAGTGTAAATCCGGGATACAATGGTCAAACCTTCATGCCTGAAGTGCTACCAAAAATAACCGCTCTCCGCCACGAATTAGATAAATTTGATCACCCCATCTGGCTTGAAGTCGACGGAGGCATCAACATCAATACGTTGCCCTTAGCACGCGATGCAGGTGCAAATGTATTTGTCGCTGCTACAGCCATCTTTCACCATCCAGGTGGAATTGCCTCGGGTATCAATAAATTACGCTCCCAGCTTCCCAAGAAATAAAAAAGTCACGGTTCGAACCGTGACTTTATGGATTTCACTGTAAGGAATGATTAGGATGTTTTTACCATGGTGCGTATGCACTTGGCACATACCACCTTTCGTACTTTCTTTCCATTCTCATAGACTGTTACAGCCTGTAGGTTTGGGCGGAAAGTTCGTCGGGTGCTCTTATTAGACCAAGGACGATTTCTTCCAAAACTTGTCGTTTTACCACAATTTGCGCACTTTGCCATAACTTACATCCTTTCACACAATCCTGCATCGAGCGATGCAATCATATCCAATAAAAATTATTGATATTAAATTACTTAAAACCAAGCTATAATTACTTTTCAATTACACTGGCTGCTTATTCAATTAAGCCCGCCAATATTACCACATAATGAATTTGATTACAAGCAGTTAGTATATTCTATATAAACGATAATATTAATGTGAGGCCTTTGATGAACAATGATTATTTCCAACTTGGTCGAGTGACTGTATCTCCGCGTGCCATTGCCACGATTGCATATCATGCTGCCCGACAATCTTATGGTGTAGTCGGTCTCACCTCGAAGAATCTTATGGAAGGGATCACGCAGGTGATCGTGAAAGATCCTACCCATGGCATAGAAGTCAAATATGATAGCGAAAATATCACGATTGATATCTATGTAATTATTGAATACGGAACGCGAATTAAATCAGTTGCTTCAAGTGTCAGTAATACAGTTAAGTATCAAGTAGAAAAAGCCCTGGGAATGCCGGTGGATCAGGTTAATGTCCATGTCCGGGGTCTTCGTGTAAGTGACATGGATTAATGATTTTCCTTCATTATAGTTAGCCTTCCCAGGAGCAACAATTATGGATCCTGATGTAATAGACATAAAAGAAAAACAGCTCTACCCGATGCAGAGATATCCCATCGATGGTCAGGTTTTTAAATCGCTGGTCGAGGCTGGCCTTACTTGGTTACGAACCAATCAACAAATCGTAAACAGCCTCAATGTATTTCCCGTTCCTGACGGAGATACTGGGACGAATATGGTGCTCACCATGCAGGCGGCTTTTGATGAAATTGCCAACTTCCCTGAGCATAATCTCGGTAAGTTAATGCACCACCTGGCACATGGAGCATTAATGGGCGCTCGTGGAAATTCAGGAGTAATCCTCTCACAGCTTTGGCGAGGATTTGCTCATGCCCTGGATAATTTCGAAGCATTAGATGGTCGATTATTGGTTAATGCGCTTCATCAAGGTCGGAACACAGCATATAGGGGGGTAGTACGTCCAGTCGAAGGCACCATTCTCACTGTAGCAAAGGACATTGCAGCCGAAGCCGAATTATCGCTCGAAGAAACACAGGACCCCTATGATATCCTCCAGCGTATTGTTACCGCTGCAGACATCTCTGTTAGCAACACACCTGAGCTATTGGCGGTGTTAAAAGATGCTGGTGTTGTGGATGCTGGTGGGAAAGGTCTGTATTTCATATTGGAAGGTATGTTGCGCTACGTCAAGGGGCAACCTCTGGATGTGAATCTCACAGCAATTCAAACTTTATCAGCCATGAAGCTTGAGAATGTTTTTGATCGCATCGAACCAGGGCAGGATTACGAAGTTGTGGTTGACTTTCGTCCCATTAATGGTCTGAATATTCCTCAATTTTATGAAGAGTTACAACACATTGGAACATCCATTCAGATTGGTGAAGGTGATGGGATATTCCGGATGCATATTCATGTAGCGTCAGATAACCTCTATGCTCCCATTGAATACACCAAAACTATTGGTGTGGTTACCAAGGCTGCAATTGAAAACCTCCGCGCACAAATGGAACAAGCTGATTATGACAGCGGTAAATCACTCCAATTCACTTCCGTTGAGCCAGGTCAGATAGCAACGGTAGCCGTCGCGCCAGGACTAGGAATTGCAAGGGTATTTGCAAGCTTGGGTGTATCAGCCATCGTTGAAGGTGGCCAAACGATGAATCCAAGTACGCAGGAAATCATGGATGCTTTCGAGAATTTACCCACCGATCAGATATTTATCCTGCCTAACAATAAGAATATCATCCTCGCAGCCCAGGCTGTTGCACAATTAACCGTTAAACATGTTACCGTCATTCCTACCCATTCAGTGCCTCAGGGGATGGCAGCAATGATGCGTTTAATTCCAACGGGAAACCCTGAAGCAGTTGCTACTGATATGAAATCAGTCATCGATGATGTTGAGACTGGTGAAATTACCACCGCCACTCGTAGTGTAGAAATTGACGGAGTAGACGTCATTCAAGGTCAGATCATTAGCTTACTCAATGGGAAATTAGTTTTAGCATCCGATAATCTCAATACTGCAACCTTAGGCTTATTAGAAAAAGCCCATGCTGATAACTATGAGCTGATCACCCTTTTTTATGGAATTGACGTGTCACGCATGGAAGTGGATGCAATAGCAGATGTTATTCGAAAAGAATATCCAAAGCAAGAGATTGAAGTCCAGGAGGGTGGACAACCTCACTATCAGTTTATTATTTCTATCGAATAAAATTCAGATCATAACCAATCTATGCCACGAATTTGTATTCTTACGGATAGTACCGCTTGTTTCACTAAGTCAATCTTTGCGGGACAAGAGCACGTCACAATTCTTCCACATTCCATCCTGGTAAATGATCATTATCTCTCAGATAATGATGACTTATCAATATATAGCACGTCAACTCAAAAACTCCAGCCTCCTCTGATCTTTCCACCATCAATCGATTCTTTTCGAAGTGCTTATATTTCTTTGGGTATGAGATATAAAGAGATACTCGTTATCCTTCTCTCCTCTCAGCTTAGTACAGCAGTTGCAAATGCGCAATCAGCTAACCAAACTACTAAAACCCCGGCGAATATTTTTATTATTGATTCGATGAATACAGCTATCGGATTAGGTTTGTTAGTACAGGCAGCAGCTGAATATATTCATCGCGGCTATACCGGCCTTGAGATTAACCGTATGATCAGGGGCATAGTCAATCATATTTATTCAGTGTTCTGTATACCTGATCTTTCATATTTGTCTCGAGCAGGTTTGTTGGATCCTGCTCAGGCACTGGTAGCAGAAATGCTTGGCGTAATTCCTTTTTTTACGCTTGAAAACGGCAGACTCGTTCATACACAGAAGATTCGTAGCCCTCGGCATCTGGTCGATATAATGTATGAATTTATTGCTGAGTTTGAAAACCTGAAATATCTCGCATTACTCCAAGGAATAACGACTTTTGAACAAGAGAGTAAAAATTTGCGGGATCGCATCAATCAAAATATTCGTACTACGCCATTATGTGAGCATAGTCTAAGTGTTGCCTTGGCCACCTTGTTTGGTCCACATTGTATCGGTTTGGTAGCCATGGAAAATTTCACGAAGGATGCATGATGTGAAGATTGGAATTGTCACCGACTCCACAGGTGATATCTCCTCCGAGTTGGCGATTAAAAATGATATCCGTGTTGTCCCGGCGATCCTGGTAATCGATGGCCGTAGCCTTGAAGATGGACGGGGGATTTCGAGGGAAGAACTCTATCGCCAATTACCAGACATGAAAACTGTTCCTACTACCGCTGCTCCATCTACAGGGTCATTTCAGAAGGTATATGAAGATCTATTTAAAGAGGGGATTGATCATATTCTTTCAATTCATGTTGCCAGCAATTTAAGTGGTATCTATAATTCAGCAATCATTGCATCAAAAACATTCGGAAAACGTGTTCATGTTATAGATTCGCGTCATTTAACACTTGGAATGGGTTTTCAAGTGCTTACCGCTGCAGAAAGTGCCAGGTCTGGTCAATCAATCATCGAAATTAAGAATAATATCGAAGATATCCGTAAACGTATCCATTTGGTTGCCATGCTTGATACGCTGGAGTACGTTCGCCGAAGTGGACGCGTCTCTTGGGCTCGCTCTAACCTTGGCAACCTGTTGCAGATTAAACCTTTCCTAAGCGTCGATGATGGAAAAGTGATCCGTATGGGAGAAACGCGCACTCGCCAAAAAGGCGTTGATCGTTTGCAAAAAATGTTATCAGATCTAGGCCCACTGGAACAGCTGGCTGTGTTGCATACCAATGCTGAAAAGGATGCTTTTCAATTTGCCGAACAATTTAAGACATATGTGAAACATCTCCCCTTGATCGTAAATGTCACCTCGGTAATCGGAGTCCATGTCGGCCCCAACGGACTGGGGTTTGTAGCAGTAACTTTTTAATCCCTCCTAATTCAATATCTATAGGTATATTTTCTCGCTGGTTGTCCATCCACACCATCCTGATGGTAAAATACCATCAATGAAACCGTCCCTTCAAAAGCTAAAAAAGTTCATTTTATTGGAAGCTCAGCAGAATTATGGTAACCGTGCAGTTATTGGTGGCTTTGAGCGGATGCTTGAACCATGGTTGGCAGAAGCGCAAGCTGATAACCTCCCGCCAGACCTCATTCAATCTGTGATAAGTCGCCTACGAGACTACGAAAGCTTTTCATCAAAATCTCGCTATGAAACCCTGAACGGTCTTTGGAACCGCCTCCAACGTGAGACAGGAGATACTTTTCCGCCGCTTCCTCTTCCAGTCGACAAACCTCCCATATCATCGGTGGATGAGGAAAAATTGACTACGTCTTTACAGCAACATAAAAATGATTTTGCTCGTCAAACCAGTCAAACTGCAGAAGTCAGGGTAAGTAAGGAAAAGCCGGCTTCACAACCTGCAGCACTATCAGCTCCTACAAGCGTCTTGCCTGGTATAGGCCCAAAACACGCGCAAACACTCTCCAGATTGGAATTGCACACCCTGGGAGACATGCTCTACAACTTTCCTCGTCGATATGACGACTATACCCAGCTCAAACCGATTCAGCGATTAATGTATGGTGAAGAAGTCACCGTTATCGGGACTGTTGATTCGATTAACTCGCACCCTATCCGTGGTGGGCGTCATCAAATTACCGAGGCTATTATTTCAGATGGTACCGGTTTCCTGAGGGTTACCTGGTTTAACCAACCGTGGATCGGAAAACGATTGTTAGACGGCTCACAGATAGTCCTGTCAGGAAAAATTGACCAGTATCTGGGTCGATTGGTTATGAACAATCCGGAGTGGGAACCCTTAGAAGCTCAAAACCTGCACACTAATCGCATCGTACCGGTTTATTCACTCACATCCAACATCACACAACGATGGTTACGCCGTTTTATGTATGATGTCGTCACATATTGGGCTCCCCGTGTTACAGAACCCCTGCCTGAAACTATCCGCGTAGATGCCGGGCTGGTGGATTTACCAACTGCCCTCCTCCAAACTCACTTTCCATCCTCAACCGATCTGTTAAGATCTGCACGTTACCGTTTGGCGTTTGATGAGATCCTGATGCTACAGCTGGGTGTCCTCAGTCAAAAACGGAACTGGCAAAATCGCTCAGCCCGTATATATGAAACTCCAGAAGAGTGGTTGGAGATTCAGGTTGCGCATTTACCCTTCCCATTAACAAATGCCCAGCAAAATGCATTGAAAGATGTTAATACTGATCTGGCATCCGGACACCCCATGAATCGGTTACTTCAAGGAGATGTGGGATCAGGAAAAACTGTCATTGCTGCGCTTGGGATTGCCATGCTTGCCCGTCATAATGCCCAGTCAGCTTTACTTTCGCCGACCAGCATCCTGGCAGAACAACATTATAAAAACATGCTCAACCTGCTTGCCTGGGATCAACGCGACTCAGGTCAAGAAGGGAATTCAATCGCCAGTCCGTTAAATCCAGGACAAATCCGTTTGCTCCTGGGCTCTACACCAGAATCAGAAAAACAGGAAATTCGCAATGGTCTTGCTGATGATTCAATCAAGCTTGTTGTTGGTACCCATGCTCTACTTGAAGAACCAGTGAGTTTTAACAACCTTCAGCTGGCTGTGATTGATGAACAGCACCGCTTTGGTGTTGACCAGCGCGCCCTGTTAAGATCAAAGGGTGAGAACCCCCACCTGCTCGTAATGACTGCCACACCCATCCCACGCTCATTGGCACTCACAGTTTATGGAGACCTTGACCTCTCAGTGATGGATGAGATGCCGCCTGGACGTCAACCCATCGAAACTCAGGTATTCTACCCACGTGAGCGTGAGCGTGCATATGTGTTTATTCGTAATCAGATCAATCAAGGGCATCAATGTTTCATTATATATCCNTTGGTGGAGGAAAGTGAAANCATAGAGTCATTGGCTGCAGTAGAAGAGCATGTACGTTTGCAAAAAGAGGTTTTTCCTGATTATCAGGTTGGTTTGCTACATGGNCGTATGAAAGCCGATGAAAAAGATTCGGTCATGACTGATTTTTGTATGGGTAAACTGCAGATACTGGTATCCACCTCGGTGGTAGAGGTAGGTGTAGACATCCCAAATGCGACGGTGATGCTAATTGAAGGGGCGAATCGTTTCGGATTGTCACAGCTTCACCAATTCCGTGGGCGTGTTGGACGAAGTATGTATCAATCCTACTGTATTCTTATTCCTGATACTCCCGACGCGGCTGAAAACGAACGCCTGGCAGCCATGGTTGAAACAAATGATGGCTTTGTGCTTGCTCAGCGTGACCTTGAACAACGTGGTCCGGGTGAATTCCTCGGCACACGCCAATCAGGATATTCCGAGCTTCGTCTGGCAAATTTAACCGATATCCGTTTGATCGAAAAAGCAAGACAATCAGCTAAAGCCATTTTCGACATCGACCCAGAACTGAAATTGCCCGAACATCACTTGCTGGCTCAATCGCTGAAGCAATTCTGGACTCATGGTCAGGGTGATATCAGTTAACTAAGGTGAAAAAAACATTCTAACAAGGAGAATAATATACTTGAATGACAGTTAAAGCTCTCTTCCCTGGCACTTTCGATCCTATTCATTATGGTCATCTGGATATTGCTAGACGCGCTGCCCGTCTTTTTGATGAAGTCGTTATAGCTGTGTATGACCGTCCAATGAAATCTCTCATCTTTCCCCCCGAAGAGCGAATCGAGCTGGTTCGCTTGACGATCACCAGTGACCCAAAGATTTCTGTCGTTGGCTATAGTGGATTGACAGTTGATTTCTGCCACAAAATTGGCGCTCAGGTAATTGTTCGGGGTCTGCGAGTTTTCTCAGACTTCGAATATGAATTCCGGATGGCCTTAGCCAATCATAGATTGGCACAGGATATTGAAGTCGTTTCGCTGATAACTAATGAAGAGCACACGTTCTTATCCTCATCTACTGTGCGTGAGATTGCAGCCTTGAATGGTGATATTAGCAGCATGGTTCCTCCCCACGTGGAGATTGCGCTCAAACATCGGCTGCAGGAATTGGCAGAAAGCGATCAAATCTTTCCTCCCACTTCAATGCGAGATTGATGTCTTCGATACCAATGCTGCTTGATAATGTTGACGTTTTTAAGATTTCGTTGTAACCTTGTGCATAGAACTTGCACCATTTTGATTAAGNNATCATAGGTGTGGTTGTTGATTGTCTTAATCCTTTGAATAATTCGAATTTGATGGAGGGAACATATGGATATATTGCAAATGATTGACCGGCTTGAGGAGCTCCTGAATGAGAGCCGTCCTCTTCCCTTCACCCATAATGTCATCGTCGATGAAGACCGCATGTTGGATCTGATTGACCAGATGCGCGTCTCAATCCCTGAGGAAGTCAAGAAAGCGCAGCAATTATTGGCTCAAAGAGATCGGTTGATGGCTCAGGCTCAGGAAGAAGCCAATCGCACCGTCAACCTTGCACGCGATCGAAGTAGTGAGCTTGTCGAACGTGACCAGGTCGTACAGGCTGCCTATACCCAGGCTGAACAGATCAAAGCCCAGGCTTATTCAGATGGTGAAGATATCCGTAACGAAGCTGACGAATATGTACTTGAGTCACTGCGTAAGCTTGAAATGGAAATGGAACGCCTTATCAACCAGGTTCGCAATGGCATTCGAAGTCTACAAGAAGAAACACCAAAACAAGAAGAAGAACAGTAATATCAGTGAATTAATAACAAGTGAGTGACGAGGCTCGTCACTCACTTGTTTTAAATAACCTGGTCAACCCCCATCCCTGCCTCTCCCATAAAGCCGCCCTATATAGGAGAGGCAGAGAGGTGATTCTGACCAGCAGGTCCCCTCTCACGCTGGTCTCAGGAATTGTCTAAACATATTATACTCAGCCATCGTCAAAATAACGTCACAATTTCCGTCACAATTCTTGATTTTTAAATATTTTTACCTTAAAATTGTCCTCGGATTTCTATGTCACATCTTTCAATTTCTCTATTTGGATCCCCAAGGATTACTCTCGATGGTGTGCAAGTAAAGATTCCCACCTTCCGCGCCATACCTTTACTCGCCTACCTGGCAATCACCGGAGTCAGCCAGACCCGTGAAACACTCGCAAGTTTACTATGGTCAGAAAGTAACCTTCCCCATGCCCTCGGTTCTTTACGCACAACACTTTGGAGACTTAACTCAGCTGGANTGGAGGACTGGTTAATCCTGGATCACAATGAGATTTCGTTGAATTACNATAAATCGATTGATATTGACATCTTGGATTTCAAGGAAAAGATNAATAAATGTTCAACCCATGGTCATCCTTCAGGGCAAATATGCATTTTATGTATTCAAAACCTTACCGAAGCAGTTGAGCTGTATCAAGGCGCATTTCTAACTGGTATTAACCTCTCCAAAGCCCAAGCGTTTGATGAATGGCGAATGCAGGAAAGCGAAACCCTTCATATCCTTTATCTAGACGCACTTGAGAAGCTTGTTCGAGGTCACCGTACTTTCGGTGATTTTAATCTGGCGATCCATTACGCCCGCAGGTGGCTAAGTCATGATCGTTATAACGAAATCGCTGAATATGATTTGCTCCAACTTTATTCGATCACTGGCCAACGAGCTATTGCTATCAGTCAATACAAACGTTATAAGGATTTTATTTCGCGCGAGCTCGGAATTCAGCCATCAGGAGAAATCATCAGCCTGTATAAACAAATCCTCAGTGGACTTACCATTCCATCTGGTTCTCAAAAAGGAAAAACGCCTGTTTTCTTGACCTCTGATATTGAAAAATCAGCTTTATTTTGGTCTAAAACGGGTATTGATAAACCTCAAATTCTTAATAAGTATCACGACATCTTTAATGAGACCGTCAAACGCTTTGGAGGGCAAATTCTCCAAAAATCTGAAGATAGCTTTACCATACTTTTTGAGAATGGTCAGACGTTGCATTGCGCAGTCACGATCCACTTAAAAATAAAGAAAATGGATTGGGGAAAAGTAGGTGCACCCAACATCCGAATGGTTTTATATTCTACAGCAACACACGATGTTAATAACAATAATTTCTCGATGATCACCCGCGCGGCTGCCAACCTTTTATCGATCAGCTGGGGAGGGCAAATCATCATGATGGAACAGACCCTGAAGGATCTTGATCTACCTCCTGGATCGCGGTTAAAAGATCTTGGATATCATTCTCTCTTAGACACGATAGAACCTGTCCATGTCTATGAGTTATCGCACCCACATCTTCTTTCTATTGAACACCATCCACTCCAAACAGTTAATCCGCGATCGGTAAATTTCCCAGCTTATACACCCAGTTTCATTGGACGCGAGGAAGAGCTTAAAGAACTAACCACTCTAATCAGCGAGCCTGGGACCAGGCTTATCTCCTTAATTGGCCCAGGCGGAGTTGGAAAAACTCGATTAGCAGTTCAATTCTCCACTCAAATTGCGGGACATTTTTCAGATGGTGCCTTTTTTATTTCATTATCTTCGGTTCAAAATCCGGAATTTATACCAATCATTCTGGCGGACGCATTAAAATTCAGTTTTTTTGGACCAATGAATCACACTGAACAGATTACTAACTATCTCAACCGCATGAAAGTTTTACTCGTATTTGATAATTTCGAGCAATTACGTCAGAAGGGTATTGAATTCTTGGTTTTTTTGCTTAACCAAACCCAATATCTAAAAATCATCGTTACTAGCCGCGAGCGATTGAACCTGATCTCAGAAACGATTGTTGAAGTTCATGGTTTACCCGTACCTTCATCAGAAATGGTAGAAGATGCTGAACGTTTTAGCTCCACTCAATTATTCCTTAATACGGCTCAAAGGATTTTGCGAGGATTTTCCTATGCGGATAATGCGACAACCATTATTCGCATTTGTCGGCTCGTGAACGGTCTTCCATTGGGAATTATCCTCGCATCCTCCTGGGTGCGCGTATATAGTTGTCCACAGATAGCAGAAGAAATCAAGAAAAATATCGATTTTCTTGCTAACTCAGCTCCCGATTTAGCTCCACGGCATCGAAGTTTAAGAGCGGTTTTTGATAACTCCTGGGTATTGTTATCCGAAGAAGAGCGCGTGATATTAAGCAGGCTCTCCATCTTTCAGGCAGCTTTTACCAATCATGCTGCCCACGAGATATGCCTGGCTTCTCCGGTGTTGCTTTCGGCTTTCGTTGATAAGTCACTCCTTCAATGTCGCCAGGACGGTCGTTATGAAATGCTGAACACCTTTCATCAATATGCCACAGCGAAGCTTAATGCTGTCGATGACGAATTATCAGTTACAAGGACAAAATTCTGCGAATATTATGCGGATTTATGTACCAAGAAACAGCATGAGTTGAATTCTCATACTCAACGACAAGCNATTGATGAGTTGACATTTGAGATTGACAATATTCGGACAGCTTGGGGATGGATGATCGATTTGAACCTCTGGGAAATGATCGACAAAGTAAAAGAACCAATACTTGCTTATCATGTGATCCTGGGGAATTTCGTTCATGGTAGAGAATTTTTCCGCCTTTGTTTAACGAAGTTGAATAAACTAAATCTACCATCAATGGACCTGATCTTAGCCTCAATGCAACAAAGAGAAGCATGGCTGACCTTCAGGATTGGTTTTATTTCCGAAGGATTAGCTGGGTTAGAAAAATCCATAGAAACATTCCGCCGATATAACTCTAAATGGGATTTAGCGATGTCTCTTCAATTCCTGGCGGAGGCATACCGGACAATAGGAGATCCTAGAAAAGGCAAGACTTTTATCCTTGAAGCCTTGCAGATATTACAACAGGATATCAGCTTAAAGTCAAATTACGTTCTTGCCTTCACTGCTCACTGTAAATCTATCCTTGGCAGGATTTTGATGGAACTGGGCGAAATCGAGCAGGCACGCATAAACATGGAATCGAGTCTGGCAGCACATACACAGCTCGGGACTTTCTATGGAACGATCCACCCTCTACTGGGATTAGGAAGATTGGCATATCTAGAGGGAGAATACATTCACTCCAGGGATCTTTATCTGAAAGCTTTGGATACAGCAACGATGATAGACAATCGGCATGGTATGGCACACATCCATAACCATCTGAGTGCGTTGTATGAAGGTTTGGGAAATCCAACCGAATCCTATCAGCATTTGCTCACTGCATTTAATTTATGTAAGGAAACAGGGGATCGCCGCCTTACCGCCATCCTCTTGAACAACATTGCGTTCCATAACTTGAAGTATCTCCACCTCCCATCCGAAGCTATTCGCACTTATCATGAAAGTATCGCTATATTTACTGATCTCGGAGATTTACGTGGGCTTACTTATTCATTTTATGATATTAGTAAAGCATATCTACAGGTAGGATTGGTGAAAGATGCACTGAATTCCTGTTTTCAATCATTACAGACTGCGTTGACAATGGATAGCATCCCTCTAATCTTGCATACCTTGCATGGGTTTGCCTATTTTTATGCAAATACGGGTCATCGTGAACTGGCATTGCGGTTAAGCAATCAGATTGAAAACCATCCACAGATAGAAGCTGATACCCAAAAAAGGGTGATCGTAACCAGGGCTGAACTTGAAACCCTCCTTCCACCAGAGACGGTCGACACAGCCCGAATATGGGCTGAATCATCCAATCTCCAGGATATTATTGAGCAAATTATGCTTGAAAGACAAGATTAACAGAATATTTATTGAGATACTTGTTTTAGATAACGATTAACCATGTAATTGGATTTATAGTCCTCCCGATCACCTGCGCGCATATCCAATTTTATTTAAACCTGGTAAAGCGTTGTTACTTGACGTATTTGCCATAAATCTCTACTTCGCATTGACGTAAATAACTATATAAGCTATAATCATACCGACCGGTCGGTATTAATTTTGATGGATAATCTTTTATGCAGAATCGCAGCGTAGAGACACNCAATCATATCCTTGAGGTTGCCAGCCAGCTTTTTTCAAAGTCTGGTTATGATGCTACCGGTGTAGCCGAGATCTGCCAGGCAGCTGGAGTGAGTAAGGGCGCATTTTACCACCACTTCCCTACCAAGCAGGCTGTCTTCATGGAGCTTATCAACTCCTACATGAATTCCATCGAAGCAGGTTTTAACCTGATGCGCCAGCAGACGCACGATGTACCTCAGGTGATCCTTCAGATGGCAGAAATGGTCGGCACTCTTTTCCAGTCCAGTGATATCCATTTACCCATCTTCCTGGAATTTTGGACTCACGCTAATCATGACCCCCAGGTTTGGGAAGCAACAGTTGCTCCTTATCACCGCTATCAGACCTATTTTGCAGAGATGATTCAGGAAGGAATCGACCAGGGTTCCATTAAACCGGTTGACCCTCACCAAGCTGCTCGGGTGATTGTTTCTCTGGCTGTTGGATTGTTGATGGAATCACTCTTTAACCCCCAGGTCACAGATTGGCGCCTGGAAGCCAGGCAAAGCCTGGAATTACTTTTAAATGGTGTTGTTAGGAGAATGGAATGAATTTAGTTACTGGTGCCACTGGGCACATTGGAAATGTCCTCGTCCGCCTACTACTGGACCGAGGCGAAGGGGTTCGTGCCATGATTATGCCAGGTGAGGACCCAACCCCCCTCAGTGATTTGGACGTTGAAATCGTTGAATCAGATGTGCTTGATTACCAATCTCTTCTCGTGGCTTTTGACCATATCGATGTTGTCTATCACCTCGCAGGAATCATCTCAATTCTGCCCGGAAAGCAGCCCATTGTTCAGGCAGTGAATGTCCTTGGCACTCGCAATGTCATTCAGGCTGCCCATGATACGGGTGTTCGTCGCCTGGTTTACACTAGCTCCATCCATGCTCTGAAGCGCGTTCCTCATGGGATCCTGATAGACGAGACCGTGCCCTTTGATCCTGAGCATGCCATCAGCAGCTATGATTCTTCCAAAGCCAGTGCGTCTTTGGAGGTTCTGGACGCCATAAACAATGGATTGGATGCTGTGATNGTTTGTCCTACCGGGGTAATTGGTCCCTACGATTTTCGCCGTTCCGAGATGGGCCAGCTTATCCTGGATTGTGTTTTGCGTAAACCTATGCTCTATGTAGATGGTGCCTATGATTTTGTCGATGTACGTGATGTTGCCAATGGATTGATACTTGCCGGAGAAAAGGGGCGCTGCGGTGAAAGTTACATCCTATCTGGAGAACGTATAGAAGTCCCAAATATCATCAAGATCGTCCAGGAAATCCTGGGTGAGCGTATATTTAAATTGAAGATTCCGATAAGGCTGGCAACCCTTACTGCCAATATAACTCCCTTATATTACCGGTTAACCCACAACAAACCGCGTTTCACTGCCTATTCACTGGCGACCATTGCTTCAAACTCTGTGATCTCCCATGCCAAGGCTCGTCTAGAATTGGGTTATCTTCCCCGTCCTTTACGAGATTCATTGACTGACACAGTCCAGTGGTTCATAAAAAATAAAACCCTGAGTAAAAATCCAAATCTATAAGGTGTTTCGATTATCGGAATTAATCCCCGTGACAAAGATTTACGAGTCAAAATGGTTGAACAAAATTGCCGTGATCACCGGTGCCTCGAGCGGTATTGGCGCCGCCACAGCGCGTAAGTTTGCCAGACAAGGTCTCCACGTCATCCTGGTAGCGCGACGCCGTGATCGCCTCGAGCAATTGGCTACCGAAATTCATCGCTCTGGAGGCATTGCTGAGATATTCCCAGCCGACTTATCTGACGAATCCGAGCGCCTGCGCGTTTTTTCTCAGGTGGAAACTAATTATGATCAGGCTGATGTCCTGGTCAACAATGCTGGTTTAGGTTGGTACGGCTTTGGCACCGATATGCCCTGGACAGCAGCCTCCGAGATTCTACAGGTAAATATTAGTGCTGCGGTCCACTTCACATTGCTATTCCTGCAGAAGATGCGTTCAATTGGCTCGGGCCATATCATTAACATTGGTTCCATCTCTGGCAGCCTACCCAGTCAGGGAGTTGCTGTCTATGGCGCCACCAAATCCTTCCTGGATAACTTCACCACTGCCCTTTATCGCGAGCTTAGCGGTACCCGACTGCACATCAGCGTGGTCCGTGCTGGACCCGTTCGCACGGAGTTCTGTGATACTGCTGCCAGTCTGGAAGCCGGCATGCATCTCCCCACCGAGCGTATCGGTATAACTGCAGATGCAGTTGCAAACCAAATATGGAATCTATTGGAGCATCCCCGTCGAGTGGTTTATGTGCCTTCCTGGTTAGCACTCACTCCTTACATTGAAAACACCTTTGGCTGGCTGATTGACCGTCTGGGACCGCTTCTACTACGTCGCCAGGCGGATCGCAGCAAAGGATAAGATGATAATCAATCCCGATTTATGATCCTCCTGAAAATCTAGAAAATATTTTCAGTCATATATTGTTTCTACCCTGGTGAAAACAGTTTAAAACAGGGTACAAGCTATTATAGGTATATGTTTTTTTTAATTACCCTGACTGATGCGACAAAATATCTTAATTTACAATCTCCTCCCAACATTGCGGTATACTCATCCTGTAAGATGAAAAACAATCACTAACAAATAATTGCGAAAATCAACATACCCAATAATACCAACATGCTCATCTTCCTCCCTTTTGACATCACTGGTACTGCTGCCCCTTATCTGCTACTGGTTTTTGGTTTTCTCGCCCTCATCGTCATCAATCTACTGATTGCAGTGATCGAAGGTGTCACCCTCACCTTATTAAACTGGAATCCATTTCGTATTTCAATGACTATCTCATTCATCATGAATGTCATCTCTGGCGTCGTCAATGGATTTCTTCTGGTTATCCTTCAACGTTCTCCATTTGTTTGGCTCCCAGTCTCTTTTGTGCTCTCCCTCATGATAGAGGTGTTTGTAATGACCTACTTCAAACGTCAAACCTTTCGCCAGAATTGTATATTCATTCTCATTGCCAATCTTGTCAGCTACATTGTGCTCATCCTGCCGGCGTATTATTTTGGTGCAAATCCGTAAAATGCATTCCTTTTTTTACATCTCTTAAATATTTTTGATGATTTTCTAATTCAGTAATACAATTACATTGATCTATTGGATCAAGGTAAGCTGAAAAAATATGGTTCAATATTGTCCAAAATGTAATGCCCAGTTACCACCCGGGTTGGAAAAATGTCCTATTTGTAATCATCGCCTTAGTTCCGAATCAAAAGATGAATTTTCTTTTCGCGATATCTTGTCGCTTACTGCGACCATTTTAGGGTATGTACTTTTACCTTTGCTGATCATTATCGGTATCGTCGTGTTGATTATCTGGTTGTTATAAAAAACGAAAATCAAGTTACTGTGAAAGGAGATATCAATCATGAACTACGACCTGACCGATGAACAGCACATGTGGCGTAATGCCGTACACGATTTTGTAGCCCGC
>WSSedA1B3DRAFT_1000087_pt1 | contig 24543 bp, 24 predicted proteins | sample WetSurSiteA1Bulk_FD_9468 | JGI IMG/M metagenome (IMG submission 9468)
AGTGATTTTATAGCAGGGATCCTGAGGGTCTTTTTGCCGAGAGCCTTAATCAGGACAGGAAGCGCCTTCGGATTCCCTATTCTTCCGAGAGCGTCTGTTGCAGGATAGGCCGTCCAGAGGTCATCGCTCCCAACGATTTCGATCAGGGCATCTACTACAGTCGGTTCCCCGACTTTGCCCAGATGTTCGATGGCTGTCACACGGACATTTTCGTCCTCGTCTTTCAGTGCGTTGAGCATAAGAGGCAATGATCTGCTGTCTTTGAATTCTCCCAGAACATCAATGATAAACTTTCTCACATCCCTGTTGGAGGTTTGGAAAGCATGAATGAGAAAAGGGGTTATTTTCTTGTTAAGACGTATGAGAGCTTCTATGGCTGAGTTTCTTGCGCCTGCGTTTTCTTCACGATAGAGGAGGTCGATCAATCCTTGAATATAGGATTCAACCGGATGTTCTTCGAGAAGAATGTCTATCGCCGTATTCCTGATCCTCCAGCTTGCATCTTCCATCGCGGAGAGTAGCAGACGGATTGCCCCTTCGCCCTGCTGTACTCTCAGGCTCTCAAGGGCTTCCCTCCGTACCTCAACATCGGTGTGCTTAAGCAGAGTCTCTAGTTCTTTCATGCTCTTCCAGAAGCTCTTCCGATTCTTTCAGCATGATTTTTTCCTCTGAAGAGAGGAGAAAATCGAGATTAAGCACTATGATGATTCTGTCATCCTTTTTCCCGATGCCTGTGAGATATTTTTTCCTCAGACCTTTGAAAATGGTGGGAGGGTCGATAATCTCACCGGAGCGGAGAGTGATGATCTCTTCGACTGTATCAACAATGAGCCCGATCTTTTCGCTGTCATATCGGACAATGATAGTAAGTTCACGTTCATCGGGCGAGCTTATGCCGAATCGCTTCCTGAGATCAAGCAGCGGAATGACTTCACCCCTCACCGTGATGACACCGGAGAGAAATGAGGGGAGTTCCGGAAGTGTATGGACTTTCTGTGTGTGCAGGATTTCGATTACCCTGTTGATCTCAATTCCAAAAGTTTCCTTGCCGATGGTGAATACGGCGAACTTCATGTTTTTGGTCATCATAGCATTTCCAGTCGCACCATCATAGTCTCCAAAACTCTCAGTTCATTATCGGAAGTCTCGGCAAAGCCATTGTATCGTTTATATATGGCATGAAGGACTGATAGCCCTTCCTGGGTCGTATCCTTCAACTCGATGAGTGCTTGTTTCAGAGATGCCTGTGTACTTTCCGGCATCGACTTGTTGACAGCGATAACGAATCCGGGCAGTTCATCCGAAAATTGAACGAACTTAAGCCCTTTCGCTTTATTCTTATGGGCTATGCTTTCAGTGACCCCACCGGCCTCAAATGCTTCTTCAAGAACTGCCTTGACGATATTCTCATGAGGGCCGAGATATTCATAATGAACGAGGTTCTGCAACGTTATCCCGGCATTCAGGAGCATAAAGCGCGGCGCTATATAGCTCGATATTGAATGGGGGGTGCCGAATGCAAACCTTTTTTCTCTGATATCCTGCACGGTCTGGATCGGACCGTCGCTCTTTGCAATGATGACGGAACGATACCCTGATTTTCCCTCGACCATGGCTTTAACAAGGAGCTTGATTTCGTGCTTGCCTCTCGTTTTTAAATAAGTGATAGGATTCATGAAGCAGCAATCAATAATCCCTTGACTGATATCTCTTATTATGCCCTCATGATCAGCAACGATTCGCAGTTCAAACTTCTTGCCGGTTCGCTTGTTGAGATACTCCATCAGGGGGGTAAATTTGTCCGACATCGCCAAGGGTGACTCTCCGACAGGTTCGATCCCGAACCGTATTACCTCGGATCCTCCACTTATGACCGGAGAATGCGTATACAGGGTGATCGTTTCGAGTTCCCTCTTCACCAGTTCCGAGTTTCTGAAAAGCCCTTTGAGCGATTGGTTAATGGTAAAGACGCTGTCCAGCGTATTTTGGGGGATATCTCGTATTTTTTCTATGGAATGAAAGACATGTTTTGCACCTGACTGTTGTTCCTGAATAGCCTTTGCTATCTGGCGGCTCTTTTCAGACACAATTTCTATCGCTTCTGTTATCTGTCGTGTATTGATCAGCTGTTCCCTTGTTGCAGAGCTCACTTGATTTGCGACATCACGCATCTTCTCTGTGGCTCCTGTAATGAGGTGTGCCCCTTTGCTCTGTTCCAGCGTTGCTTTTGCGACCTGGGATACCATGTTTTTGACTTTCTCCATTGCGTCAGAAACAAGTCGTGTTGTTTTGGCCTGGTCCGTTGTGGAACGTTTTATTGCATCGGACATTTCTGCCGACTGTTTTGAACTCTCAACGATCGTATGTAATGCTTGCCCGGCATCCCGGGCCACATGAATGCCTTCATCCACTAAACTTATCCCCTCGTTCATGGCAACGACGGCGTCTTTTACTTCCTGCTGAACCGCCTGGATCAGCGCTGCAATCTCATGGGTCGAGAAGGCGGTTCTCTCTGAAAGATCTTTTATCTCGTCCGCAACCACAGAGAACCCTTTGCCATGTTCTCCTGCCTGTGCGGCAAGTATTGCGGCATTCAAAGCAAGGAGCGTCGTCTGATCCGTGATTTCTTCAATAACATTGAGAATTTTCCCGATTTCCTCTGATCGTGTCCCGAGTTTATTAATGCAGACAGCAGTCCTTTGAAAAGATGCCTTGATGTTCTGTATCCCATTTATTGTTTTCTCTACAGACGTCATCCCTATTGTAGACGCCTCAGTTTTGACTTTGTCGGACAGCAGAGCTGAATCCTTTGCACTCTGCTCGACTTCCTTGATGGATGAAGAGATCTCTTCTGCGGCGGTAAGTGTCTCATCAGAAGATGCAAAGAGTTCTTCGGCCTTATTCGCTACTTCTCTTATAGTTACCGACAATTCTTCGATCGAAGCTGATGTCGAGTCAATAATAAGAGAAAGCTCCTGGGCGCTCTTCGCAACCTCACCGATACTTGTGACCATTTCCTCCATAGATGCAGCTTTTTGTTCAGTAGATACGGCAAGATGTTCGGTATTATCGGAAATCTCTGCAGATGCTGAATTCATCTGCTCAACAGAGATAGCTATGTTCGCTATCGCTTCTGACTCGCGTTTGGTATTATCAGAGACGCTTTTGAACTCAGTCTCCACTTTTTCGGCAACCTCAACTACGCGTTTTGACCCGTTCTGAACCCGCTGGAGAATGCCCGACAAAGACCTCGCCGACGCCTGGATGGCGCTGCTCAGTCTGCCTATCTCATCATTTTTCCGGACATCCAGAGAGAGGGCAAGATTGCCTTCAGCGAGGGAGTGTGCAGCGCTTTCAACAGATTTCAATGGGGTAAATACAAGTTTCCTGAGTATTATCCAGAAAAAAAATGTGAAGAGCGCTATTCCTGCGATTGTGATTGCTGTTGTCCATAGGATAAAATCAAAATTCTGTTTTGCACTGACTGAGATATAGACGGCGAAAAGGATGCCGATGACGAACAAAGCGAGAACAAATACCAGATATTTGAATTCAAGGCTTTCTCTAAAATTTCTTTGCATATGGCCTCCCTTTCATTTTATGGACAGGGTTATTGCCTCCTGCATATTCAATATCGACACGAAACGTTTCTCTACTACAGCTACCCCGGAAATCAATTTCAGTTCTTCTTCAGAGAGATGAGAAGGAGGAGGCAGCAAGTCGGTTTCAGGGATTCTCACAACCCCGGTCACTCTATCTACTGCAGCACCGATTCGTCCTTTTGGGCCTTTAATGATGAGAATCTTTCTCCTGTGAGAGTCGTCTGCCGGTTCTCCCCTGAGGGATAGCTTTGCTTTAAGATCTATGACAGGAATGACTTTCCCCCGCAGGGAAGTCACTCCAAGGACGGCCTCAGACACCCTGGGAACAGGTGTTATGTGCTGGAATTTAATTATTTCAACGAGATCGGAAACCCTGAAGGCGAAATCTTCTCTGAGGAGCTTAAATGTGAGGATTTCAATGATATTCTCTGTACCCTCAGGGGAAACGCCTTCACTGACAGGTGATCTTGCAGTCTTTTCTTCCCCGACTACTTTCCTCTCAGCGGTTTTGCTCTCTTTCTGTACCGGAACGCTTTCCCCCTGGCCTGACACTTTTTCTGAAGGGGTAGGTGGTGAAGGGGGGGGAATGCTCTCTTCCTTTTGTAGGGTATCAGTGATTTCCTGTTCCCCTGATCCCTGACCGGAATCTGGGGATTTTGATTTTTCAGGCTCAGACTGGTGTAGTTTTTTCCTAATTTTCGCGATATCCATTCAACCCGAGCTCCCTTGCTGCATCGTTGATAAGCTGTTCATCTATGAGGTGCATTTCTTTCCCGACGCCATCGAGAAGTGCAGATGTCGCAATACTGTTAATGACCCTCGGGATTCCGCCGGAATAACGATAGAGTTTTTCAATCGCCCCCCTGGTAAAGAGCGGGCCTTCAAGCCCTGAAATACGGAGTCTGTGCTCGATATATCCTTGAATCTCATCAGGGGTAAGGGGTCCGAGATGATAAAACAGGCCGATTCTCTGGCGCAGCGGCAGATACGTCTTATGATTCAGGCGTCTTCTCAGGTCTGTCTGCCCGACGAGGATCAGGCTGAGGAGATTTGTATAATCAAGCTGAAAATTTGTCAACAGGCGTATTTCCTCAAAAGTGCTTTTTGTCGGTATGAGCTGGGCTTCGTCAATGATAAGAACCGGGGTGATACCGGTTTCATAGTCCTGATACACCCTTTCATAAATTGCATCGAGAAGATTATCTTTAAAATTATATGGTATCTCTATATTGAGCCGTTTCGCTACTGTCCTGAGAAACTGTAGCGGGGTAAGTTGGGGGTTAATGATGACAATGACACGGTATTTCTCTCCCAGTGAGTCCATGAGGGCGCGTGTGAGGGTTGTCTTCCCGCTGCCGACCTCTCCGGTAAGCACTACGAGTTCTTTTTCTTCTACCGCATAGTGCAACCTGGCGAGCGCTTCTTCATGGTTTTTGCTGAGGAAGAGGAATCGCGGGTCCGGTGTTTTGGAAAACGGTTTTTGTTTCAGTCCATAAAACGCTTCATACATATGCCCCCCCCTCCTGGCGCGTTAAGGAATTTTCGATGATTGACTCAACATCGAGGACAAGGATTACCTCATGTCTGCCGATTTCTGCTGCACCGGCAAACCCACTGAGCCCCTTTAAATATTCACCGAGAGACTTAATCACAATTTCGTGCTGTACCATGATTTCGTCGACAAGAAGCCCCAGTTTCCTTCTTCCAAACCCTATAATGACACCGAATCTCTGTTCGTTTTTATCGGTTTCGAGCAGGAATATTTTTCCGACATCAATGATCGGCAGCATTTCACCCCGCAGATAATAAACGTTTTTCCATTCTATCGTCTGAATATCTTTCATTTCTATCGCTATGATTTCAGATATCGCTGAAAGTGGAATGGCGAAACGGTGAGTTCCTGCCCGCACTAGAAGGGCTCTGATAATTGCAAGGGTAATAGGCAGTGTGAGGGTGATTGTTGTCCCTTTGTTTTTTTTAGTATGGATTTCAGTGAAGCCACCGAGCATGGCAAGTTTTTCCTTGACGACGTCCATCCCTACCCCCCTGCCTGAGATCTCGCTTACCACATCTTTGGTGCTGAACCCGGGAGCTAAAACAAAATCAATAATCTCCCTCTCTTCAAGCTTTGCATCCGGTTCCATGAGCCCTTTCTCAATCGCTTTTCCCCTTACCTTTGCGATATCTATTCCCCGTCCGTCGTCAATGACTTCGATGACGACGTGATTCCCTTTCTGAGAAGCTTTGAGTACGATGGTCCCCTGTGCGCGTTTCCCCTTGCTTACCCTTTCCTCAGTGGGTTCTATTCCGTGATCGATTGCATTCCTTACCAGGTGCATGAGAGGATCTACGATTTCTTCGGCAATCGATTTGTCCACCTCTGTATCTTCACCATACAGGGTGAGTTCTATTTCTTTTCCCATTTCTTTTGAATAACGGCGGATGACCTGTGCAAGTCGTGAAATTATCTGACCAATCGGTACCATCCTGATGGCGAGCACTTCGTCCTGTAATTCACCAAGCCTTCTCTCGAACGAGACCGCTACCTTGTGAATATCTCTGATGAGAGGCGAATACGGATCATGCTCTTCCATTTCTGTGCCGATTCTCCTCACGGCATCCTTGGCAAGAGTCAATTCGCCTATGGTGTTCAGTATCCTGTCAAGCTTATCGATATCTACCCTTACCGTAGTTGAAGAACTCTTGATGGTATGGTCCACTTTTGGCGTTTGCTGATCAGTGGATTTCCCGGTAACGAGGACTTCAATATTTTCGCTGAAGTCTTGCTGTAACGCCTTTACATTTTTTCCGCTTGCAAACATGAGATTAAATCCTATGGAGCCTTCAGGAACACCGGTGGAGGTGGGGAGGGTTGATATGAGTTCTCCCTCCTGTTTAATCCTTTTTGTCAACTCCTCCAGAGAGGTATCGAACGTAGCAAGGTTAAATATAGCATTGACAAGATAAATGCCATGGCCGGTTTTTATATTTGCCTTTAATCGGTGTTCTTCATATTCAGAAAGAACTTTGAGAATGCCATCGTTAATAAGTCCCTTTATGTCCAGTCCTGACTCTCCGGCCTGCATGGATGAACGGAAATTCCTTACTTCTTCTCTCAGCATCGAGAGATCCACAGGTGTATCTTCCTTGAGTCCGTTAATTGCTGAACTTAAGATATCAATGCTTTTAAAAAGAAAATTCACAACCTCTTCTGTTACTGTTATCTTCCCAAGACGTATATCATCCAATAAGCCCTCAAGTGTGTGGCTGCTGTCTGTTATTGCCTGGTCCCCAAAAAGCCCTGACAGTCCTTTCAGGGTATGCATGGAACGGAATAGTGCGTTGATGGTGTCAGGATTTGCTGCGGTGAGATAGGTATCCTGAATTTCGAGAATGCACTGACGGCACTCGAAAAGGAGATCCTCTGCTTCAGCGATGAATTCCTTTTTAGAGGCCTTCATGGAGCAGTGCCTTTTTTACGACCTCCTGCAGTTCCTGTGCTCTGAAAGGTTTGGTAATATATGCGAGAGCACCGAGAGCTATCCCCCGTTTTCTGTCTTCCTCACTTCTTTCAGTGCTGACAATGATCAGAGGGATGTGACTGTAACGGGGATTGTTCTTAATAAAGCTTATGAGCTCAAGACCGTTAATATCGGGCATGTTCACGTCTGTTATAATGAGATTAAACTCTTGCGCGGGAAGGAGTTTCAGTGCTTCAAACCCTGAAGCAGCCTCAAGAGTCATAAGGTCTCCCATCTCTTCTATCACCGCTTTGATGAGAGCCCTGGTTGTTGCAGAATCCTCAACGATCAGAATTGATCCGGTAACCCCTTTTTCCTCCATCACCTCTTCAATTCTAACAAATTATCGGTAAAAAAGCATTAGGGGATTGCCCGTTTTTCCATTTCCTGGATCCGCCTCTGAAGCAGTGATTTTTCCAGCGCAAGTCCGGCCTGATCTATGAAAATCTCGAGGCCTTCGCTTTCTTCAAAGCTTTCTCCGGTGAGCAGGTTATCACAGAAAAGGAGCGCAACCACTTTTCCCTCTGCGACGATGGGAAACAATGCAACGGTATCCGGCCATTCTCCGCCGATACTTTTGACAAAGGACTCTGTCAGGGAGTCTTTTCCCATGGATCCTTTGTATGGACGCTTTTCAGAGAGAATGGTTTGCAGAAAAGGACTCTCCTTGAAGGGGAGCATTATCCCCCGTATCTTTTCATCAGGCTGTTCTATCTCGAGTCCGAACTGGCCAAGGCCGACAATCTCTGTATCACCGACCATGAAAAGGACCCCTCTCGAAAACATGTCACTTGCAAACCTTAGAATAAGCAGGGTGATTTCGGAGGAGGTGTTGGGAATGCGCAGTTCCTGGGTCAGAGCCCTGAGGGAAGAGATATCTTTTCTTTCTGCAGGCGACTGGATATCCCAGTTTTCTTCCCATGATGCTGTTTCATCCGGGATGCCCGACAGCTCCTCTGTTGAGACAGTAGCGACTTGAGAAGATTCATCATGTACCCGTGCGCCTTCCATCAGGAGGTATTCAGGGCTCATCCCCTTAGAGAGTTCCCACCCTATGTCGGGAATCTCTGTTTTCCCCCTGGGATCAGTATCATCGAGTTCGAACTGGAAATCTCCATCCTGCCAGACGAGGAGCTGAAAGACGACCTGTTCAATTCTCTTCCTGGTTATTTTTTCGAGGGCCTCTTTTGAGACCGACCCGATTTCGTATAGTATCTCAGGGACTGATTTTGCAGGGAGCTTTTTTTTTACCTCTGACGCTAAATTCAGGATAGTGTCTTTAATAGCGCCGGCATGGAGAAGATCTTCTCCAGGGGTTCTGTCAAGATCATTCGTTTCAGCCCTTACAACAAGGCCGTTCTTAAAAACAATCAGCGCATTTCCGCGACTTCCCTGCAGAATGAGCGTGCCTGTCTTTTTCCCGACACTCAGTATCTGAAAGATGTCTGAAAGGGCAAGATCCTCAAGTCTTCCTACAAGGCTCATCTGTTTCCAATCCTCTTATGGACACAAAGAGTGACCGTCTCAATCGGTCTTCCCGCTGACGGCACTCACCGCCTCCCCTTCCCGGCTTAAGAAAGGATATCAGACGGCATCGATAGTATGAAGAATAGTGCAGCAAATACTAATCGAGTATATCAGGTAAAATTATGATGTGTCAACGAATTGACGAAAAAAAACGGTATACTAGTTATAAGTGATTCTGTCGAGAAAAAGGCCATCTCCCGGGGCTGTGGGACCGCCGTATTTCCTGTCTTGCAACATGAGAATTTCTTTCATGCGCTCAGCGGGAATTTTCCCCCTCCCGATTTCTGCAAGCGTCCCGACGATATTCCTTACCATGTGTCTCAAGAAGCCGTTTGCCTCAACGGTTATTTTAATAAAGTTTCCGCTTATTTCTCCCGTCATGAAAACTAATTTTTTTGACCTTTTGATCTCCAGACAATAAATAGTACGTACAGGGGTCTTTATGCCGCTTCCTGTACCCATGAATGACGAAAAATCATGGGTTCCCAGGAGAACTGTTCCTGCGGTCCTCATTGGTTTCAGGTCAAGCGGCTGCCGGATCAGCCAGGCATAGCGATAGAGAAAAGCTGAAGCATTGCTCTGGTTGGCAATGATATAAAAATACCTTTTTCTCCGGGCATCATTTCTCGGCTGGAAGGCGTCGTTCACTGCTGAAGCATCAAGAATCCTGATATCCGCTGGTAGGAGTGCATTCAGTGCCCGCTTTATTGTTTCAGGCTCGTGTGCAAAGGCTGTTCTGAAAACGGCAATCTGACCGAGGGCATGTACCCCAGAATCGGTCCTGCTTGCGCCCATGATCTTTGTCTGTTCGCCGGTAATTTTTCTGATGCTGTCCTCGATGATACCCTGGACGGTGAGCTCATTCCGCTGTATCTGCCAGCCATGATATCCTGTGCCATCATATTCAATGATGAGTTTTATTTTGCGCATGGTTTAGCATATCATCACTTCAGCATTCACGCAATTCCCCGGCTCAGGAGGTTCTGTCTGCATATCTGATACAATAAGAAATAGTGTTATGATTGATATTGAATCATTATCCCGTAAAATCAAGAGAAACTGCGATATCTCCGATTCGCACAACTGGGGGTCATATTCACTCTGCGGCCTTCTCCTGAGATTGAGAGAATTGTATCGCTCTGAAAAAATGGTGAAACCGTGGGAGAGCATTGCGCACAGCGATGTCGGCGAATGGATCTCTGCACGAGAAGCTCTCTGGAGTGAGCTGAAAGACAGAGAGTTCGAGGACATCCCTCTCAACGGTCATGTCTATGGTCCTTATGAAACAGATAGAGTCAATGCACTGCTGGAGAGGGAAGGCCTGATATACGGAGCCGGAATCGGGCTCTACAGGAAACCATCGTTTTTCCTTGCCGACCTTATTTCGAGAGAACAAAAGAACGGCTGCATTGTTTTTATGGCCGGAGGTGAATATGCCCGGGATCTTGCCGACTATCCTGCAATGGTACAGGGGAAAACGATATTTGTACGGACCGAAATGGTGAAACAGCTTCTCTGGGGACGGTTTGAGGAGATGCGGGCAAACCGCTCGAAATCTACTCTGAGGTGTGCTTTTTCTTATTATGGGGTACATGCCGGAGAAGAACCTTCTGAAAATCTCTACGCAAGAATATCACAGATTGCTCTCTGTGAAGCAGAGACATACTTCTATCACGAACTGGGAGAAGTTTTTGAGGGAGAACGGATGGGGGGGGAATGGAAGGTATTACTCGCCTCTCTGCCGCATGGCCGTGCTGAAGTTTTCACACGGTCTGTCAAGGATGTCCTTTCCGATACCACTGAAAACGGCATGCTCAGGCACATCATACGCAGCCGGAACGCTGGATCCCTTGGTTTCTATCTTGTCTTCCTCACCGGTTTCAGAAAACTCATTTTCCCTGAAATATTCGATGCTTTTCAAGTATTTGCAGAGACAGGTGACTGGGAAAAAATCGATGTGGCAAGAAGAACCGGGTACAAAAACACCGCAGTCTATGGTGAAAAGATTCTTGCCCTTTATAGAACAGGACTCACCGGTAGTATGCTCTCTGAACGTATTGAACAGGAAATCCTGAGCAGGTTGCTATAACAGTTCAGGACTGATGTTCTGGATAAAAACTTCAACAAGCCAGAAATCAAACTGGGTGCCGGCATTGCGCTGCAATTCTTCTATTGCAGCCGGGAAGCTCAACGGCACTTTGTAGGAATTTTCGCTCACCATTACATCAAATGCATCGGCTATGGCGATAATTCTTGATTCCAGGGGTATGTCGTCTCCTGCCAATTGCAGAGGGTATCCGGTGCCATCATATCGTTCGTGGTGATGGAGGATAAACGGAGCGATACCAGCATAAAAATTTATCGGACTGATCATTTCATAGCCGATGACGGGATGCCTGACATAATATTCCCTTCTGAAATTATCCTCATTCCTTATTTTCAGGAACCCCACGTCATGAAGGAGACAGGCAAAGTAGAGCTGTCGCTGCTGGCCTTCAGGCATATTGATTGCCTTTGCAATGATATTGCCGTATTTCGCAACCCTTTTGGAGTGGCCTGTCTTTTCTATGATCTGGGAGTCTAATGTTTCCATGAGGATATCCGTCAGGTGGATTTCATAATTTTTTTGATCCTCAAAGAATTTAGCCCGTGCGAGGGAAATCGCTGCCTGGTCTGCAAGATACACTATTAATTCCTCGTCTTTTTCTGTGTAATACCCGTTTTTCTTATTCAGAAGTTCTATCACTCCTATGACGCCTGTTTTCATAGTTAGGGGAACGCAGAGCACTGATTTTGTCTCATATCCGGTCATCATGTCAATTTCAGGATCGAATCGGGGGTCGCCCTGGAGTTCCCCGGTAAGCAGCGATTTGCCGTTTTTCGCTACCCATCCAACAATTCCCCTGCCTACAGGGATGCTCTTTCCCGGAAGATTCTCAGCCTTTGCTCCTTTTACTATCTTAAATATAAGGTTGCTCTCTTCTACAAGTAATATCGAACCTGCATCTGAATGAGTGAGTGCGAGAGAGGAGTCCATGATCTTTTCGAGGAGAATATCTCCGTATATTTCTTCACGCATGTCTCTCGTTAATGTCAGGATCTGGTCGAGTCTGTTCCGGTAATTTTTAATGCTCCGTATGATCTTCCGGGAAACAACTGCCCACATGTAGAAACCAATGACAGAGAGAAAGACCACGATACCTATAATGAGGGTTATCGAGATATCGGGAAGGAAATCGAGAAATTCATCGAGCGGTTTGAAGAGATAGCGGAAGATGACCGCAAGAAGCGTAATAACAATAAAAGCGGCGATAGCATTCAGGAGACGGATTTTTTGTTTTATCTCGGCTATGAGTGACTGTTTGTCCCCTTGAGATTCGCCTTTCATAGCTTCCAATGTAATAAATATGCAATAGAATGTCAACAATTAGGGAGAACAGGTTGATTAATCGTTGATGAAAAGGTAGAATTATTTCCGATGAGGATTCTGCGAAACGAGAAAGAAAGGAATGTTTTTTTTGCCGCTCTCCGAGTACGCGCATCCGGTGGCAGCCGGACCATCGAAGAAAAAGTCAGGACAATTCTCAATGAAGTAAGGGAAAAGGGTGACAAGGCGCTCTTTGCATATACAAAGCAGTTCGATTCTCTCAGTGCGATCCGTTTAAACCTTTCCTCTCAGGAGATTTCACGCTTTGCTGCAAAAGCAGATCCAAAGGTGGTAAAAGCCCTCAGGCTTTCAGCACGGAGGATCAGGGTATTCCACGAGAAACAGAACGAAAAATCCTGGTCATTCAGCAGACAGGGTATTGAACTCGGACAGATCATCAGGCCGCTTGAACGGGTGGGAGTATATATACCAGGAGGGAAAGCTTCCTATCCCTCTACGGTTCTTATGAACATAATCCCTGCCCAGGTTGCAGGTGTCAGGGAGATCGCCCTCTGCGTTCCAACTCCGAAAGGAGAAATTAATCCAAATGTTATGGCTGCAATACAATTACTGGATGTCAGGGAGGTTTATACCATAGGGGGTGCACAGGCAATTGGTGCGATGGCATACGGTACAAAGACAATCAGGAAGGTTGATAAAATAGTTGGTCCGGGGAACATCTATGTGGCAACAGCAAAGCGTATGGTATTCGGCGAAGTGGATATTGACATGATCGCCGGACCGAGCGAAATACTGATCATTGCAGATGAAACAGCAAGACCCGAATTCATTGCTGCGGATATGCTCAGCCAGGCTGAACATGATGAGCATGCATCCTCGATTCTTATTACCGCTTCCGGAAAATTGGCTGACTCCGTGAACGAAGAGGTCCTAAAACAACTGAATACTCTGAACCGGCAAAAGATTGCACAGACATCACTGAGAGACTTCGGAGCAATTATGCTTGTAAAGGATTTGCGCAATGCAGCTGAAATAGCAAACAAAATTGCCCCCGAGCATCTGGAGATTATGACTGCCCGGCCAAAAACTCTTCTTCCCCTCATAAAACATGCCGGTGCGATATTCCTTGGGGAATGGACTCCTGAAGCACTTGGTGATTATTCGGCTGGTCCGAACCATACCCTGCCTACAGGCGGAACTGCACGGTTTTCCTCTCCCCTTGGAGTGTATGACTTTCTCAAACGGTCAAGCCTGCTCAATTTCACGAAGCAGGGATTCAGAAAGCTTGCTCAAACGGTAGAGGCAATGGCAGATGCCGAAGGCCTCGATGCACACGGTAATACAATAAGGGTAAGACAGAAATGACTGAACCCTGACAACATAAAACTCAACCTGGTCATTAATGGAAAAGGGACTGTGGGATTGACGATATCAAACTCATTAAAGGTCCGCTTCAGTAAGGGAATATCCGTATTATATTGATAACGGGAGTCAGGCTTTTTTAATTCGTTCTATTATCTTCGATGTTGAAACGCCTTTGATATAGGGCAGGCTGAATGTCTCTTTTGCGATATCCGATCCAATGATGTCTTCTTTTTTCCAGTCTCCGCCTTTCACAAGGACGTCCGGCTGAACAATTTTGATCAATGCATACGGGGTATCCTGATCGAACAGTGTTACGTAATCAACCATTTCAATTGCGGCGAGCACCTCTGCGCGCTGATCCTGTGGTACAACAGGCCTCCCCGGTTTGATCCGGGAAACGGATGCGTCGGAATTCAATCCAATGATCAGAACATCGCCGAATGATTTTGCTTCCCTGAGATACCGGATATGACCGATATGGATAAGGTCAAAACAACCGTTGGTGAAGACGATTTTCTTGTCCTCAGCCTTTGCTTCATCAGCTATCTGTTTCAGTTCATCCCAAGTGACAAACTTGCCCATTACGGAAATGTTTTCCCTGTAATTAACCGTAACACATCATTATACATGACGAAGACTACAAGGGTAAGAATAATTGCAAGGCCGACCTTCTGGCTGACAGAGATGACCTTTTCGCTGAGGGGTTTTCTTCTTATCGCTTCGATTCCCAGAAACAGGATATGCCCTCCGTCAAGTATCGGTATGGGGAGAAGATTTAAAACCCCCAGATTGATATTAATAAGCGCCATGAAAATGAAAAAATTCAGGGGTCCCTGCGCTGCCTGTTCACCGGCCATCTGCATGATCATGATGGGTCCTCCGATAGTATCGAAGGGGATTACCCTCTGTATCAGCTTTATGATAGAAACAACGGTCAACTCAGAGATCTCCCATGTTCTTACAAAGCTGTCCCGGAATGCCTCAGCGAAACCTTCCCTTTTTATCGAAGTAACGCCTGAGGGTTTTATCCCGATAAGTCCGAGACTCTTTTCCTCGCCGAAAATATCTTTCATCTGCTTCTTCTCAGGGGTAACAGAAACAGTGAGAACAGTGCCGTTTCTGTCAATGGTAAGCTTCAAAGGTTTCTCCGGATTCTCATGGATAATCTTTGTCATCTCGTCCCACTGACTGATGGTCTTTCCTTCAATCTGTACGATCCGGTCTCCCTTGAGAAGGCCGCTTCTCTCCGCAGGAGAATTTTCCAGCACGCTCCCTATTTCCGGCGTCAGTACCGGCAGGCCGCCGAGGAAACTGAAGAAAAAGATTACCACGGCACAGAGAATATTAAAGAGCGGACCTGCAAAGACGATCAGAAAACGTTTCCACACCGGCTGGTAATTGAATGCAAAAGGCTTTTCCTCTTCTGCGAGTTCCTCCCCTGGTGTTTCACCAAGTGGTTTGACATATCCGCCAAACGGTACGGCGGATATGAGATATTCAGTATCGCCTATCTTCCTGCCGAATAATTTTGGTCCGAACCCGAGGGAAAACTTCAGCACCCTGACCCCGAGTAATTTCGCAAAGATAAAATGTCCGAGCTCATGAACGAATATAATGATGCCAAGAAGAACTATTGCGTAGAAAAGAGTCATAGTTTTTGTACCAGTTCCTTTGCTGTTTCCCGTGCCCACCTGTCCGCCTGCATCACAAGAGGAAGTGTCCTGTCCGGTAGTACCGAATGGCGAACCATTGTTTTTCTTATGATGAGGGGTATGTCGGTGAATTTGATGATGCCCTTAAGGAATGCATGCACTGCAATCTCGTTTGCCGCATTCAGCACAGAGGGCATGGTGCCTCCTTCCCTCAGTGCAGTGTAAGCATAGGAAAGGCAGGGGAAACATTTTGTTTCAGGGTTTTTAAATGTGAGAGGTCCGATATCGTGAAGGGAAAGCTCATGAACGACATTTCCCAACCTGTTCGGATAGGTCAGGGCATAGGCTATGGGGGCCTTCATATCAGGCACCGACATCTGGGCAATACAACTTCTGTCATTAAATTCTACAATAGAATGAACGATGCTCTGCGGGTGAACGATGACGTCTATTTTTTCAGCAGGAAGTCCGAACAGATGATGAGCCTCTATAACTTCTAATCCTTTATTCATGAGTGTTGCCGAATCAATGGTTATCTTCTTTCCCATTTTCCAGCTCGGATGATTTAATGCCTGTGCGGGTGTTATCGTGCGGAGCTCGCACAGTTTCTTTCCTGCAAAAGGACCTCCGGAGGCGGTGAGGATTATCCTCTTTACATCAGACCGATTGTGCCCCTCAATACATTGAAAGATTGCACTATGTTCACTGTCGACAGGAAGAAGTGTTGCGCCGTATTTTTTTGCTTCGCATATCATGATCCTTCCTGCCATAACCAGCGCTTCCTTGTTTGCGAGGCCTATCGTCTTCCCCGCACGAATTGCTGCAAGCCCGGGAACAAGCCCTGCCGATCCAACTATTGCAGAGAGGACAAAGTCTGCTTTTTTATATGAGGCAGCGACTGATATACCGTCTTCGCCAAAAAGGATGCTGAACGATCTGGTATGTCTTCGTCCGATCTTTTTCTCAAGCGCATGGGCTGTCTCCTTGTCTGCTACTGCAACGATTTCAGGAGAGAAGGAACGAATCTGTTGTGTCAGTAAATCGATATTATGCCCTGCTGTCAGTGCAATAATTTTGAAGCGGTTTCTATGCCGTGAAACAATGGCGAGGGCGTTCCTGCCTATTGATCCTGTTGATCCCAGAATTGCAATACGCTTTACAGACATTTAGTGTATCATCCCAAAAACATTTAGCATCGCATACAGCATTGGCCCTGCAAAAAGAGCTCCGTCGATCTTGTCAAGTATCCCTCCGTGTCCTGGGATTATGACACTTGAATCCTTGACGCCGGCATCACGTTTGAACATTGATTCTACCAGGTCGCCTATGATGGAGATAATGCCAATCATTATACCAAGAAAAGCCGCTTGATAGAGGTCGAGTTGAGGAATAAGAAGGATTTTGAGCAAGAGTGAACAGGCAGTGCCCCCGAGAAGCGAACCCACTGCACCGGCAACAGTCTTGTTTGGACTCACTTCAGGATAGAGCTTTTTCCTTCCAAGGCCTTTTCCTATATAGTATGCCATAGAATCTGCAGCCCAGACTGTTGCAAAGAGAAAGATTATCCACTCTGGTCCGAGGTTCCGCAACTGGATCTGAAAGGACAAGAACAGCGGAATATAGAGCACCCCGACTAAGGGGCCGGCAATATCGTTCAGAGAGGAGAGGGGGGTTTTTTTTACGATAAGCCTTGTTGCCAGTACAGCCATTACACAGAGACCCAGAATTTTGGCCAGAAGATCCGGTGCATAATAGGAAATAGTAAGGAGTGAGGTTCCGAGTATAAGACACAGGTATCGTAAAATACCATACACCCGGTACATGAAATAGAATTCCATCATGGAAATAACTGATACGGAGATCAGGAGGAAGAAAAAATATTGCCTGGGGAGGTACATGATATACAGGTACAGAAGGGGCAGAAGGAGAATAGCAACAAAAAGCCTTTTAAGATGCATCTGTCCTCACCCGGACTGCTCCGAATCTGCGGTCCCTCCGCTGGTAGTCCTGTATTGCGAGGAGCAGTTCATCCTTCGAAAAATCAGGCCATAAGGTTTCAGCGAAATAAAATTCCGAATAAGCGCCCTGCCAGAGCAGGAAATTACTGATGCGCATCTCACCGCTTGTCCGGATGATCAGGTCAGGAGCGGGAAGACCGGCGGTATCCAGACAGGACTCAAAGGTCTGTTCATTCAACTGTTCCGGCCTCATGCCTGACGAGAGGATTTTTTTCACCGCTCTCACAATTTCATTCCGCCCGCTATAGCTGAGGGCGGTCACGAGGATCATCCCTTTATTGTGAGCGGTTCTGAACTCTGCTTCCCTGATCAAATCCTGTATGGGTTCAGGCAGCTTCCATATTTCGCCGATCACTTTATAGACAATATTCTGTCTCATCAGGTTTTCAATCTCTTTTTCCAAATACGATTCAAGGAGCTTCATAAGCATAGAAATTTCTGCTGAAGGCCTGCTCCAGTTCTCCATAGAGAACGCATAGAGTGTCAGTGCCTGCAAACCGAGTTCGACGGAAATCTCAACAATCTCTTTTGTTCTCTCGACACCCCGCCTGTGGCCTTCAATCCTTGGCAGACCGCGCATACTGGCCCATCTCCCGTTGCCGTCCATGATAATTCCTATATGTTTCGGAATACGTCCGGTTATCACCCTGATTACATCCTTTTTATTGAATAGATAGAAAGCACAGTCCCAAGCGGATTGTCGCCTTTCAGAATATTGCCTGCTTTCACTCCGAACATCGGGCTCGAGAGAACAAGTACCTTATCTCCGGAAACAGTGTAATCGAGGAGCGTACCGCTGATACCGTCTATAAAAGAAGTCTCTTCCATAGAAATGCCTGTCCATCGCATCTGTTTTATTTCAGACCGTTTATAGCCCAATCCTTTTGCCATTCCCAGGAGCGGGACCCTCTTTACCATCAGGACGGTGGTGCTGTTCCTGAGGATCAGTCTGTCCTTTACCGTCCATGTGCCTCTGTCAATCATAGTTGTCGGTGACGATTTTTTGAATGTTTCCAGAAAGCCGCCGTTTTTTTCTTTGCTCTTCCCTACCAGCATACCTTGCTTATCATATACTTTCAGAAATCCATCCTCGTCATATGCAATGACAGTGAGGCCGGTCTGCGGATCTGTATATGATATGAAATCATAGATATTTATATTGCCGGGGAGTTGTACTATTTCTCCTTTCCTGTATTCGCCATCCTGCCAGGATACGGAGAATACCGGTCCGCTGAAACCTTCAGCAGGAGAGTAAGCCTGTGCAAAGAGTCTATCATTCAGGCTCCGGAGGAAAAGAAAATCCTTGTGGAGAGCAATGAATTCGGATCCCTGCAGTTCGTAGATATATGAGGTTACGGCATCACCTTTCATTGTTGTTATGATTATTTCATCCTTTTGATTCCGGTTAAGGTCAACGACATCAAGCCATATATTTTCATCACTGCTTTCACCTTTTATTCTTATGCCGCCGAGAGCGGGCTTCAAGTCTGCTCCAGGAGTATAAATACCGATATCCTTATCACTCGCGAGAATTATCTCGTCTCTCCCGTCGCCATTAATATCTCCTGTAGTAATGAACCGTGCTGAGAGGGGAAGATCAAACTGCAGCACTGCGTCGGTCTTGATATCGAAAAATTGCTCACCAAACCGCAGTTCTTTCTCTAAAGACGCATCGATACGGACACCGGTCTCAGTGAGTTTTTCCCCATCAGAAACCCAAAAGAGTCTTTGAGTGAGCACAGTGCCTTTTTCATCAGTGGTTGAAGACAGCAGGAGAAGTACCTCTGCATGAAGTTTTTTTGCTTCATCAAGCGCTGCTGCCGGATCATCCGTTTCCAGCGCCGTATCCAGCAAAGTAACTCTCCCGGTTTCCCTGAGATTTTTATGATAGGCTTCAGATAATTGCCAGTCCACATCCTTTGACTGGCAAAAGAGGATATTGACTTTTACTTCGGATATTCTTACTTTATCGCCTTCCTGAGCATTTCCTTCAAGAACAATTCCTACAGACGAATTTTCAGATACCTCCTGTATCTCCAGCTTTCCGGTCAGTGATTCAATGTTGCCCAGGACCTCTTTCGTTACCGGGTGCCGGAATGGAGTCTGTTCCCTCAGGACGGTAAGGCGCATTCCGGTTTTTATCCCTTGTTTGTTCCCGATGTCGATTACCACCTGCCGGTCTTCGATCCGGGTGATCCTGCCGTTCATGGCTTTAAAGAACGAGAGGGTAGTATCGGTGAGTCCCGGAAGGGGACTGTCACCTGCGTGGACAACTTGAAAACTGAACAAACCGGATATCAGTACCTGAAGAATAAAAAATAAAAAGAATGCAAACCATACGCTGCCTTTCCTAAAAGATTTGCCATTGTTTTTTTGTGCACTACGATGCATCTGTTCCGTCATTTCTTCCTTCTCCCTACGTTCCTGTTGATAATCGTTCAATGAGTACTTCGGGGAGTTTTTCTCTCCGCATCTTTTCTTGTACCGATTTGATATTGTAAGGAATTCGTATAATCTCAACTTTTCTCTCATCAATCAGTGCATACCCCGCTCTCGGGTCACCATCTCGGGGCTGTCCGACACTGCCTGCATTGACAAGATATCTGCTGTCCTCCTTTATCCCGGTTTTATCCCTATAGGTGATAAACTCTCCCGAAGGGACCTTTTCGAGAATAAAGGGTTGATGACTGTGGCCGATGAAACAGAATTTGTTGGTGAAGTGGTGAAAATTGACTTCTGCATCCCAGAGGGTAAGAATATAGTGCCAGTCTTCAGGGTCTTTTGGTGTTGAGTGAACGAGCATCATATCATCAGCGCTTTCTTCATAAATAATGAGAAATGTTGTAAGTGCGTCTCTGTTCTTTTCCGTGAGCACATCCCTTGTCCATTCGACGGCATGCCGGGCATATTCGTTAAAATAGCGTATATCAGTCAGTCCGACTGAAGCCCGGTCGTGGTTGCCGGCGATGAGAACCTTGCATCTGTCCTGCAGGAGCTCAATACATTCATTTGGATTGGGACCATATCCTACCGCATCTCCGATGAAGAGAATATCCCGGATACCTCTTTCGTGTATATCGTCCAGCACTGCTTCGGTTGCCTCAAGATTTGAGTGCACATCAGAGAGTATTGCGTAGCGCATCAGGCTTTGCCTGCCTCGTGCGCAAGCTTGTCAAGTACTCCGTTTAGAAAGGAGGCAGCCTCTGATGAAGAGTATTTTTTCGCAATTTCCAATGCCTCGTTGATAGTAACTGCAGAGGGGATATCTTTTCTGAAAAAGATTTCATATGCGGCAAAGCGTAAAATATTCCTGTCGACTGCGGCCATCCTCTTGAGAACCCAGTTTTCTGTTCCCTTTTCAATCATTTTGTCTATCTCCTCAATATTATCGAGGGTGCCTTTTACAAGGGCTTCTGTAAATTCTCTCACGTCCCTGGGTTCCTTTTTGTCTGACCAGAAATCCTCAATGGTCTGCGGGGTATAGGATTTGCCGGTGAACTCTAACTGAAAAAGAAGCTGGAGCGCAAACTCCCGTGCCTTTCGCCGTCTCATACGAAAGTGATTCCGGGTTGTATTTCATGTGTGCCCGGAATCTTTTTCCTGTTCCTATCCCATAACACGAGCCTCATATTTTTTTTACAAGTTGAGCCATTTCTATAGCGGTTATTGCAGCGTCCCATCCTTTATTGCCGCTCTTTGAACCGGCTCTTTCAACAGCCTGCTCAATCGTATCGCATGTTATGACTCCGAATGCTATAGGTATGCCTGTATCCATGGATGCTGCTGCAATCCCTTTGGAAACCTCTGCTGCTATATAATCGAAGTGGGGGGTAGCTCCCCGGATGACCGTACCAAGACAGAGCACTGCATGATAGGTCCCTTTCAAAGCCATTTTCTTTGCCACCATAGGTATTTCGAATGCCCCCGGTACTTTCACGACCTCGATATCCTCTTCTTTCGCGCCATGTCTCAGGAGAGCGTCTTTTGCTCCGTCAAGCAATTTGCTTGTAATGAACTCATTAAACCTGCTTATGACAATACCGAACCTTAACCCTTTTGCCTGCAATTCACCTTCTATAATTTTCATAGTATCCTCCTCTAAACATTATCCAGCATGTGTCCCATTTTCTTCTTTTTCGTCTTGAGATAAATGATATTCCTTTCAGTAGGTTTTGTCTCTATAGGGACCCTTTCAATGACCTTGAGTCCGTATCCTTCAAGGCCGACAATCTTTTTGGGGTTGTTCGTCATGAGTTTCATTTTCCGAACACCAACATCAACAAGTATCTGCGCTCCTATCCCGTAATCCCTGAGATCGGGCTTAAACCCGAGTTTAATATTTGCCTCGACGGTATCGAGCCCTTTGTCCTGAAGTTCATATGCTCTGAGCTTGTTGATTAATCCGATTCCCCGTCCTTCCTGTTTCATGTAAAGGATAACCCCCTTGCCTTCTTTTTTGATCATTTCCATCGCCTTGCGGAGTTGTTCTCCACAGTCGCATCGTTCAGAGGCGAATACATCACCGGTGAGGCATTGGGAGTGGACCCTGACAAGTACTTCGTCTCCGGGTTTTATCTCTCCCTTTACCAGTGCGATATGGATTACATTATCTATATCATTGGCATAGGCAATAACATTGAATTCTCCGCCGAATTTTGTCGGGAGTTTTACCGATACAAGTCTCCTGACAAATAATTCTGTTCGCATTCTGTATTTGATGAGGTCTTTGATCGTCACTACTTTGAGGGTATGTTTTTTTGCAAATTCCATGAGATGGGGAACCCTGGCCATAGTGCCGTCTTCATTCATAATTTCGCAGATTACTCCGGCAGGATAAAGGCGTGCAAGCTTAGCCAGGTCAACCGATCCTTCAGTCTGCCCGGCCCGCTGGAGGACTCCTCCGGGTCTTGCCCTGAGCGGAAAAACATGCCCGGGACGGGCGAGGTCTTCCGGTTGTGTTTTCGGATCAATAGCAGTCATTATGGTTCTTGCCCTGTCGGCCGCTGAAATACCGGTTGTCACCCCCTTTTTTGCTTCAATAGAGACGGTGAAAGCCGTGCCGAATGACGAGGTATTGTCATCGGTCATCATCGGAAGCCTGAGTTCTTCGACCCGTTCAGGAGTGAGGGAGAGGCAGATGAGTCCTCTTCCGTGCTTGGCCATGAAATTGATCGCATCAGGCGATACCTTTTCAGCAGCCATGCAGAGATCCCCTTCGTTTTCTCTGTCTTCATCATCAACAAGAATGACCATACGCCCTTTTTCTATATCTTCAACAGCTTCGTCAACGGTATTAAACTTATACTTCTCCATCACTCTTGCTCTCCTCAGATAAAAAAGATTCTGCTCTGTTGAACAGATACTGATTCCCCCGGGTATTTATTATACAAATCCTTCCTCCATCAGAGTTTTCATGAACTCTGTATCTCTGTTTTTTGTTCTCTTTAAAAATTTTGCAACATACTTGCCCAAAATATCTACTTCGATATTCACCGTATCACCGGGGGCTTTCATTCCCAATGTTGTTGCCTTTGCGGTATGAGGAATAATTACAACGGTAAAACAATCTTTGAGCACATCTACGACGGTGAGGCTGATACCGTCAACAGCAACGGACCCCTTTTCCACAAGAGAATCGAGAATAGCCGGTGAGACTTCGAAGCAGAATTTCCACATATCACCAGTATTTATCTTTGACCGGATTTTTCCCGTGTCATCGATATGGCCGGTCACAAAATGACCCCCTATCTTTGAACTGGGGGTGAGTGACGGTTCGAGGTTCACCGTATCACCGGCACCGAGGCTGCCGAGATTCGTCCTTGCCAGGGTTTCATCTGAAAGATCAAAAGCGAGCACATCCCTCTTTTTGCTTACAACAGTAAGGCAGACCCCGTTTACAGCAATGCTGTCGCCGATTACAGCGGACGATGAGATTTCCTCTGCTTTGAGGGAGAGTATCGCACCTCCCCCCTGTTTCTTCACAGAAAAGATTTCACCCATTCCCGATACGAGTCCCGTGAACATCTTATTCCTCTATATTGATAGAAAAATTGAGCCTTTTCTGATAAAAACCCAGAATATCAACAGTTTCTGACCATTCAGTTTTCACTCTGATAGTATTTTCGGTTTTCGTGACAAGGATTTGCTCTTCAGTTACAGGGATTTTCAATTCTGTTGCTCTTTCCAAGAGATACTCCTTAGTTTTATTCACATCTCCGAGCGCAATCCGTGCATATTCCTTTGCATCGGATTTAAAGGCAGAATAACGGTAATAGGGCATTCCGAATTGCACGCCGGCATATCCAATAAAGATCAGAAGCAGTACGACAAAGATAAATTTGATGTACCCTTGTTCATTCCTTAATGCTTTCATTCTATTAACCTCCCTATCCTGTTTAGTCTGACCCATTTATCAGGGTCCCAGGACCAATAGATTATTAATGCTTTCCCCCGTATGCTCTTTAGATCGACAAAACCCCAGTAGCGGCTGTCATAGCTCTGATCCCTGTTGTCACCCATTACAAAGACCTTGTTCGGCGGTATAGTGATGGGGCCGAAGTTGTCTCTCGGATCCATACCCTCCGGTCTCACATTCATATCAAAATGCCGGATATAAGGTTCTGAGAGCGGGGTGCCATTGACAGAAACGATTTTATTCCTCTCCTCTATAACATCCCCCGCTGTTGCCACAACCCGTTTTATAAAATCCTTCTCCGGATTCTCAGGATACTTGAACACTATGATGTCCCCCTTCCCGGGTTTTCTGAATTCCAGGATGCGGTTTTCGGAAAAGGGAATTTTTGTCCCGTAGATAAATTTATTCACCAGGATATGATCTCCGATAAGAAGGGTCGGTATCATTGAACCGGAGGGTATCTTGAATGCCTGAACAATATAGGCCCTTATGATAAGCGCCAGAATAAGCGCTGTTGCAATTGCTTCTATATATTCCCATAACAGTTTTTTCTTATCCTTCACTACGAGGTCCTCCTCACCTGTAAGTTTCTGTTGCTATACCATATGCAATTTTTTGAAAAATTAATCCGGCAGAACCGATTATTCCTGCATCATCCCTCAGGCGAGCAGGGAATATTTTTACCCTTTCGAAGAGGTCTTTAAACGCTCTGCGCGAAGCTTCCCTGATTGCCTCCTGAACATAAATATCCCATGCTCCTATAAGCCCTCCGGAGAGAATTACTGCTTCCGGACTCAGAAGATTTATGACGTTAGCTATACCGATGCCAAGATGCCGGCCGGCGTTTTTCAGTACTTCCCTCGCAAGGGTGTCTCCATCGAGCGCTGCCTTGAAAATATCTTCAGCGGTCAGCTTATAGAAATTGCCGCTCCAGTAATTCCTTAAAATACTCTCCCTCCCTGCTTCGAGAACGGAAACGGCATCAGAGAGAATAGCCCGTGCTGATGCATATGATTCAAGGCAACCGGAATTGCCACAGGGACACTTAGCCCCTT
>WSSedA1B3DRAFT_1000089_pt1 | contig 24245 bp, 17 predicted proteins | sample WetSurSiteA1Bulk_FD_9468 | JGI IMG/M metagenome (IMG submission 9468)
AATCCTCATATATCCTTTTTTTGCGAACTGCCTGAGAAAGAATTCACACAGCTTTTTGCAGATTCATCCCTGATAAATGAACTTTCTGAAATGCGGATTTCGCTGAGGATAGGATTGCATGATTTCGGAACAGAAAGAACAGCAATAATTAAAAGATTAAATCAGAATGGCATTCCNGTTTATGCNTGGCTGCTTCTGCCTGANGAGGATGGCTACTGGTTCAATATGCATAATGGTGTNAAAGCCCGGAANCGGTATGAAGATTTTAAAAAATGGACCATNGAAAATCANNTAAAATGGNAGGGAATTGGCCTTGANCTTGAACCTGACATGAATGACGCGAAGCTGTTAATGACACATCCATGGAAGTTTGGCTGGAAAGCATACAAAAGACTTTATGACAATAAATCGCTGAATACTGCAACTGAAATTTATCAGAGGCTTATTTCAGACATGAAAGCTGACGGCTATGAAGTTGAAAGTTATATCATACCATTCTTATTTGAGGAGAGGGCAAAAAAAACAACATCATTACAAAAGCTTCTTGGGATTGTCGATATAGAAACCGATAAAGAGATTCCCATGTCGTATACCAGCGGGATGGGCAATCCTGCAATTATCCCCCTGTATCATACGGATAAGATGCCCATTGCCCTTGGAAGTACGGGTGGGGGAGTAAAAATAGAAGGTTTTGAACTGGCTCCGCTAACATGGGATAAATTGGAAAGGGATCTCATTTTGGCAGCTGGGCTTACTGATGAAATAGTTGTTTTCTGCCTGGAAACATCAGTTCAGAAAGGCTTTTTGGAAAACATCAAACAAATTGACTTTAATCAGAAAGCACCGGATATCTCAGCTGAAATTGAAAAACAAAGAAAGATGAATAATCTTGTCAGATTCATCCTGGTAATCCTTGACCGTCCATTCTGGCTCACTGCAGGCATTCTGGTGATTCTTTCAGGCATCTTTTTTGTTGTTTTTAAGCTTGTGGTATTAATTAACAGATTAATACGAGGTAAAAATCATTAAAAAAAATCCGTCTGCTTTTTCGTAACTTTGACCCTCCTCAATTGTTGTCTTTCAGTAAGTAATCGGATGAGGTATTATCAGATTTATTCTATGTTTGGTTCAAAAAACATAAATTGACTTAGATATGAAAACAAATTCCAGCAACCACAGCTTGAAAAAAATCCTGGCTGCACTTACATGCCTTCTTTTCACTTTAAGTGTCAACTCGCAGGATAATAAGAATCTTGCTGAATTACTGGGCTATCCAAAGGATTCAAAGCTACTTATAATTCATGCTGATGATATGGGTCTGGCTCAATCAGTTAATGCAGCAACCATAAAAGCTTTTGATAATAATGGAATTACATCAGGAAGCATTATGGTTCCATGCCCGTGGGCCGGTGACATAATAGCTTATGTGAAAGATCACCCGGGTNTGGATGTTGGTATCCACCTTACAATGACTGCAGAGTGGAACCATTACAAATGGGATGGCATAACCTCCTCCGATCAGATTGCAAGCCTGCTCGATAAGAACGGATATTTTTATGCTTCCAATGAAGAACTGGGTAAAACCGTAAAAGGAGAAGAAGCTGAAAGAGAGCTGAAGGCACAAATCGACAAGGTAATTGCATCAGGCATCAGGCCAACCCATATCGATACCCACATGGGAAGTGTTTTAGCTAATCCTGAACTGGTAAAAATATATCTGAGCCTCTCAGATGCCTATAATCTTCCGATTCTCTTCCCGAGAGCTTATCTTTCAATGTTTCAGCCGGATATGGCCAAAGCATTGGGTAAGAAAATATTTCTTCTTGATAATTTATTTATGCTTGACCCTGGAATGATTAAAGACAACTGGGTCGATGCTTACAAAAAGGGTTTGAGCGAAATGAAACCGGGTTTAAATGAGATGATTGTTCACCTGTCATATGATACAGATGAAATGCGGGCAATCTCTGCAGGTCATGATGATTACGGGTCATTATGGAGACAAAAGGATCTTGACATGGTCCTGAGTAAAGAATTTCAGGATCTTATCAGGGAGAACGACATTATTCTTATTGGATGGCATCAGATAAGGGATCTGATGCAGAAACAAAGTGCAAGGTAAATATGTTATTGCATTAGTCGCTGAGATTTATGAAGGAAGCAACAATTATGGAAAGTACTGACCAGAAAATTGTAAAGAAACAATATCCTGTCACTGGTATGTCGTGTGCTTCCTGTGCAGCAAATATTGAAACAACACTTAAAAAGCAACCGGGAATTGCAAAAGCATCCGTGAACCTGGCATCTCAGATCGCAACTATTGAATTCAATCCCACAGTTGTCAAACCTGTCGATCTAAAAGAAGCTGTAGCATCTGCAGGGTATGACCTGATAATTGATGAATCGGAAAATGCCAGGGAAGAGCTTGAAAATATTCAGCAGAAACGATACAATTCGCTGAGAAACAGGACAATTTGGGCAATTATTCTGTCAGTACCATTGGTGTTGATAGGCATGATCTTTATGAATCTGCCATACGCCAGCTATATAATGTGGGCTCTGGCAACACCAATTGTATTCCGGTTCGGACGTACATTCTTCATTAATGCTTGGAAGCAAATACGGCTTGGCCATGCAACAATGGATACTCTTGTTGCTCTTAGTACAGGCATAGCATATGTTTTTAGTGTATTTAATACACTTTTACCCGGGTTTTGGGAAAATAGAGGTTTACATGCTCATGTTTATTTTGAGGCTTCAGGGGTAGTAATTGCACTGGTAATGCTTGGAAAGCTTCTCGAAGAGGGTGCAAAGGCAAACACATCTTCTGCGATAAAGAAGCTTATTGGATTGCAGCCGAAGACTGTTTTCAAAGTACTTCCTGATGGTGAAATAAGAGAATTTCTGGTAACAAAGGTAAAACCAGGAGATATTATTCTGATAAAGGCCGGAGACAAAATACCTGTCGATGGGAAAGTCACTGAAGGTGATAGTTTTGTGGATGAGAGCATGATTACAGGGGAACCGATACCAGTTTTAAAGGAGAAAGAATCTTATGTTTTTACCGGAACTGTAAATCAGAAAGGCACATTCCGGATCNTTGCTGAAAAAGTAGGATCTGAGACTCTTCTGAGCAGTATTATAAGGCTGGTGCAGGAAGCCCAGGGCAGTAAAGCTCCTGTCCAGAAACTGGTTGACAGGATTGCCGGAATATTTGTGCCTGTCGTCGTCGGGATCTCAATTATCACATTGTTAATTTGGTGGATTTCAGGAGGAGAAAACGGCTTTGTACAGGGACTACTTTCTATGATCACGGTCCTTGTAATTGCTTGTCCGTGCGCCCTTGGCCTTGCTACACCAACTGCAATTATGGTCGGGATTGGAAAAGGAGCAGAAAATAATATTCTCATTAAAGATGCCGAAGCTCTTGAAATTGCCCATAAGATGGACACTCTGATATTCGATAAAACAGGAACAATAACTGAAGGAAAACCGACGGTTGAGAAAATTGAATGGCAGAAAGGTGAGGATAAAGTCACAGGGCAAAACATTCTTTTCAGTCTTGAAAGATTATCTGAACATCCGTTGGCTGAAGCTGTTGTAAGATATCTGGAGGATTCAGCTGAACCTGTTCCAGTCACCGACGTGTTGAGCATTACGGGTAAGGGGATTACAGGAAAGTTTGAGAAGCAGCAATACTATGCAGGACAATTGAAACTTATCTCCGAGAATGGAATCAAAATTGATCCTGCTCTGAATGAGCTTTCTGAAAAATGGGAAGCAGATGCATATACATCAGTTTTTTTCGCCGACAGAAAAAATGTTCTTGCGGTCATGTCTGTTTCAGATAAGATCAGGAATACTTCTCCTGAAACTGTTAAAAAGCTTGGTGAAATGGGTATTGAAGTATATCTCGTTACCGGCGACAATAAAAAAACAGCAGAAGCAGTTTCAAAAAAAGCTGGTATTCAGAATTATAAAGCAGAGATGATGCCATCGGAGAAGGCTGAATTCATTACTAACCTTCAGAAACAAGGGAAAATTGTTGGAATGGTTGGAGATGGTATAAACGACAGCCAGGCGCTGGCAACAGCTGATATAAGCATTGCCATGGGTAAGGGTTCAGATATAGCCATTGATGCTGCAAAAATGACAATTATAAGCAACGATCTTTCTGTTATTCCGTCTGCAATACGATTAAGCCGCAATACNGTCAGAACTATCAGGCAGAATCTTTTCTGGGCATTTATTTATAACGTGATTGGAATTCCTATTGCTGCAGGAATCCTATATCCGGTAAATGGGTTTCTGCTTAATCCTATGATCGCTGGTGCAGCAATGGCTTTAAGCAGTATAAGTGTTGTAAGTAACAGTCTGAGATTAAAATATCTGAAATAAGGCCAGATTAATAAGTGCTTTAACGGGGCTCAACATGTATCGTNACTGTCAGATTGGAGTACACACTTTTGAGCGAATCTTCAATTTTGTCGCAGTAATTGTGAGCATTTCCAACTGATTCACTTTCAGGGATCTCGACATGAATGTCGATAAACTTATAATTTCCTGCCACACGGGTTCTGAGGTCATGATAGTTGACTTCCATTTTGTCAAGTCTTTTTTCAAGATCTTCTATTTCAGCATCTTCCCAGGCTGTGTCGAGCAGTGGCGAAAATGCCCTGCTGATGAGATTGTATGATTCTTTTATTATGAACAGAGCAACCAGGATTGCTACAACAGGATCAAGCCATTTAATGCCGGTAACAATTATAAGTCCCAATCCTAATGCAACACCCAGTGAAGTATAGACATCGGTTTTAAGATGTAATGCGTCTGCCTCAAGAGCAACTGAATTTGTTTCCCGGGCTACTTTATACAATCTTCTTGAGACAATGATATTGACAATTGCGGAAATTACCATTACCAGGGAGCCTATCCATATTGAATCAAGCTCAAAGGGCTCTCCAAGCAGTTTCTTTATTGCTTTAATTATTATCATTATTGCGGCGACCAGTATAAGAATACCTTCAATTACTCCTGAGATATTTTCAACCTTTCCATGTCCGTAGGGATGCTTTGAATCAGGGGGATTATCAGAAACCCTGACTGCGAAAAATGCAATGACAGCTGCCAGCAGATCCATGGATGAATGGATAGCTTCCGATATAATACTCACTGATCCGCTTATAATACCGACAATCAGCTTCATCACTATCAGCACAGTGTTTGAAAAGACAGAAAGCCTGGCAATATTTGTTTTTGCATTCATTTCGGCTTATTTAAATTGATGGGCAAAGTTAGTTACATAGTTTGATAAATAAAGCCAGGTTTGTCTGNTCAAACAGTAATTACCTCATAATCAATGTTACCGAGACCTATCTTTACCCCGTGCTCAATTCCGGCCTGCCAGAAAGTATCAGAATGTGCATGCTTGAATTTATCCTCACCCCGCATATCAACTTTACTGTTGACATCCATAATTTTGCTTCCCGGAAGAGCAGGAGCAGCCGTAACCATGTCGGCACATGCCTTATCAAGGGCAACAGGATCAAAGGAAGCAGCTATACCGATGTCAGGAACAATCGGATAATCATTCGCGTCCCAGCAATCGCAGTTAGGGGAAACATTTATAATGAAGTTGATATGAAAAGCAGGGTTGTCCTTTACTGTAGCATATGCATATTCCGTAATTCTCTTGCAGGCTATTTCTGAAGTGCTCTGCCACACAACCCTTGAGGCATCATATTGGCATACGGCGACACATTGTCCGCATCCCACACATTTTTCATAGTCGATATGTGCGATTTTATCTTTTCCAACCTTAATGGCATCATGTGCGCAGTACTTTTCACACACTCTGCATCCTGTGCAGTTTTTTGCATATATCTTCGGGGAAGAGCCTGAATGGAGAAATAATTTCCCGCCGACTGAAGCGCATCCCATCCCAAGATTCTTCAGTGCTCCTCCAAAACCTGTAAGTTCATGTCCCTTAAAATGATTAAGTGAAATTATTACATCAGCATCAGCAATTGCGGAGCCTATTTTTGCTGATTTACACAGCTCCAGGTTTACTTCAATCTCCCTGAACTCAGTCCCTTTTAATCCATCGGCGATAATCACAGGGCATCCGGCCGAAATCGGGTTGAATCCATTTTCGAATGCTGCTTCAATATGCGATGGAGCATTTGAACGGCGGCCCCAGTAAAGGGTATTGCAATCGGTTAGAAAGGGAACTGCACCTTTCGACTTAAGATATTTGACAATATGAGCGGCATAATTCGGACGTAAATATGCAAGGTTTCCCGGCTCGCCGAAATGGATCTTCAACGCTACAATTTTCTTATGCAGATCAATGCTGTCAATACCTGCTTTTACAATAAGATTTTCAAGCTTTTTAAGGAGATTTACCGATGGTTTGGTCCTTAGGTCAGTAAAATAGACTTTAGATTTTATCATTCTTATTTAATTTATTAGTTAACGGAAGCAATATCAGCACAGTCAGATGTTCAAAATAAGATCCCGTATTTTTTCAATCAACCATTTTGGTGTTGATGTTGCCCCGCAAATCCCGGCTGAACTCTTCCCTGTAAACCATGAACTATCAATCTCTTCAGTTGAGGAAACAAAATAAGTATCAGGATTTACGCTTTTACAGGCTGCATACAGCATCCTGCCATTAGAGCTCTCTTTTCCGCTTACGAAAATTATAATATCGTGATTTCTGGCAAAAACTTTAAGATGAGATTCCCTGTTTGATACCTGACCGCATACGGTATTGTTTAACTCCAAGTTTTGAACGGGATCTAAAACCCCCAGGTCTTTCATCTTTTTATATACCAGCTCTTTAATATAGTTGTACTCATTTATGTCCATTGTTGTCTGAGAAAACAGGGCAACCCGACGGGAAGCGTCAATTTTATTTATGTCAGCCGGACCTGTTATCAGAATGCCTTCATTATTTGTTTGGCCCAGTAAGCCAATTACCTCCGCATGACCCGGTTTCCCGTAAATTACCACCTGTCCGTTATCTTTTTTCAGATTCATCCAGGTTTCACTGATTTTTGACTGCAGTTTCTTTACTATCGGGCATGTTGCCTCAATTATCCTTATATTGTTTTTTTCAGCTATAAGGTAAGTCTCAGGAGGCTCTCCATGAGCACGCACAAGTACATTGCAGTTTTGCAGCTTCCTGAATTCATCATGATTAATTGTAACCAGCCCCAGGGATAACAAACGCTCCATCTCTTTGTCGTTATGGACTATTGGTCCGAGCGAGAATACTTTTTCTCCGCGCAGTAATGCTTTCTCAGCTATTTCAACCGCATTCCGCACACCAAAACAAAATCCAGACCTTTTATCAATTTCAACCAGCATTTATCTTATTCCTGATAATATTCATAACCCATTCCATCTGTTGAATCACAGTCATACGACTGTTATCCAGCACTATAGCATCTTCGGCTCTTCTCAATGGACTTATATCCCTGTTTTCATCAGCTATATCCCTGGCAATTATATTTCTTTTGACTTCCTCAAATTCAATTTCAACGTTCTTGTTCCTGAGCTCGTCATACCTTCTTTTGCTCCTGATTTCAACCGAAGCGGTCATAAAAATCTTCAGATCAGCATCCGGAAACACCACGGTGCCGATATCCCTTCCATCCATGACAATACCTTTAAAAACGCCGATTTGTCTTTGCAATTCAACCATGCGGGCACGAACTTCCGGGATCTGGCTGATCCTGCTAACATACGATGATACTTCAATACCCCTTATTTCACCTTCAACATTTTCTGAATTCAGATAGGTCTCATATTCAAGGACGTCAGAATTATAGACAAAGCTGATATGAATAATTTTAATATCCTCCAGTATATTGACCATTTTAAGATCACCGTTCCCGATGTAACCTTTTCTAAGACAATAAAGGGTTACTGCCCGGTACATGGCTCCACTGTCAATGTAGATATAGTTCATCTCCCTGGCAATTGCCTTTGCAAAAGAGCTCTTACCGCACGATGAATAACCATCAATTGCTATAATCAGTTTTTTTCCCATAATTATTTTCCCCTTTAAATCCCGGTAAGGGGACATAAAGGTAATCATTTTCTAAAAGCCTCCGCCAGCCGTCGGGTTCAGGGGCCTGTGATTTTTTTGTACAAAAGACCAGGATACATTATCAGCGATATATGGTTCGATGATCCGGCGAGATGATACGATGCCCGGCCGAATTCTATGCTAAGCATTGAAGTGTTGAAACCGAATCCCCATGTGAATCCCGCTCCTGCAACTTTTGATTCTGTTTGCAGTTCGCTTCTCCTCTGATGATTGTATCCCAGGCTCAGGTAGAAGTTTTTATGTGGTATAATCTCTGCACCAATTATAATATGTCTCATCATATTCTCAAAGAATTCTGATGTTTCAGAACCGGATTCTTCATCTGATTCGGGGTACTGGTATGTGAGATCATATTTCTCAAGATGTCTCAGAGTAATTGAGAATCTGAATGGGGCATGTGCCAGCCTGGCTGATACTCCGGCCAGTATTTCCAGCGGCAGGTTACCTCTTGTTTCACCGGCGTAAGTTGTAACCTGATAACCAATATTCCTGATCACCAGACCAGCAGACAAAAGATTTTCAGGATTGTGCCACGATACACCAATATCGAAAGCGATTCCAAACGAGGTGTACTTTTCAAGATGGGATAATACAGGCTTAAAATTTATCCCCACTGAAAAGTTTGAATCCAGGTCGTATGAATAGATTACTGAAAAAGCTGTTTCTGAAGCGCTGAAAGAACCAGTAATATTTCCAGAAGCATCTGTTTCAGTAAATGAACCATAATTCAGGTAGGTTATTCCTCCGGCAATATTCCCTGATTTTTGCAATGAGCGGGAGTACATTGCAAGACCATAGTTTATATCCGCGAAATAGTTAGAATAGTTTAACGCGAGACTTTTATCCATCTGTGAATCAAGTAGTGCAGGATTGTTATATGCAAAATTCAGATTAATGTCAGTCAGGGAGACATTTGAGCCTCCAAGCGATGCTATTCGCCCGGAATGAGTCAGGTTGAGAAACTCATATATGTTATCTCCCCCGGTCTGTGAAAATGATAGCACCGGAAGCAGGCAGAAAAGTGATATGCTTACTAATCGTTTTACCATCTTGTGTTCATGAATGTAAATATATGATTTTTACCGGCAGATTCCAGGTTAAGATATTTTCAAAATGAAACGGTACTGACCGGAAATATCAGGCTGTCTTTCCTGTCAGGATAAGGGCCTCATCGCTTTTTTTAGACCGACCGTTAATCTGCGACATTATTAGTCCTGAGATTACCACGGCAATTCCGATTATATTCTGAATTGTCAACCTATCACCTAGTATTAAAAACGAAAAAAAAGCCGTGAAGATAGGGATGAAATAGGTGAAGACATTAGCCCTTGTTATTCCCATATTCCTTACAGAATATGCGAACAAAATGAAAGCGCCGCATGATGCGAAAACTGACAGTTCAATTACTGGTATCAGGGAATTAAAACTGACAGGTGAACTGAGTAGATGTTTTAGATCAGAAAAAAGAAAAACAGGTAAAAACAGGATTGCACCGATGGTATTCTGGGCAGTTACTATAAAAACCGGGTTATAGTTTCCGACCAGTTTGCTTAATGTCAGATTATATCCTGAAGCAGAAATGACGGCAAGTATTAAAAGGATTAATCCTTTAAGGTTGAAACTCAGGGTCCCTTCTCTGCTCAGAACAAATATAAGAATACCGGTGAACGATACAATTATACCAGCATAATTTATAGCCTTAAGTCTTTCCTTGAAGATTATCCATGCACCGATTGTGGCAACCACTGGAATTGTTGAGATCAATACAGAACCCATTGTAGCCGTTACATAAGTCAGTCCGAAACTTTCTCCAAGAAAATAAAAGAATGGTTCAAAAAGGGCAAGCATAAAAAACAACTTACGGTCCTCTTTCCTGATCCTCACAAATTTCTTCTTTATCCCCAGATAACTCGATAACAGAATTATTGAAATAACCAGACGTAAAAATATTATGGTAATCGGACGGAATGTCTCATTAGCTATTTTAAACCAGATAAATGAAAATGCCCAGAATATCATTGCCAGAAAAACACCTCCATATATTCTGATTTTACTTTTCATTATTTAACGGATCAATTATTTGGGCGTGCGAATTTAATCTTAAAAATTAAAATAATCCCGACACAAAAAAATATTCAGGTGCCCGGCTTTATATAATTATTTCGACTGATTACACTTTTGTTCAGTGGACGTTGTGGTAATTGATAGATATTTAATCAGTTAAATAAGTTGTATGTTTCGAATTCAATTGAAAATTGGATGAACTTAGATTTGATTATGAAGCTTTAATTATTATATTTGCCGCCTCGAAGGCAGAGAATAATATATATTTCTCTCAGATCATTATACACGTTACACAAATAAAAACAGAAGACAGATGAAAATCTTGGTTTGCATCAGCAATGTCCCGGATACAACTACTAAGATCAAGTTTGCTGAAGGGAAAGCTTCTATTGATTCTTCAGGCATTCAATGGGTTATTAATCCATGGGATGAATTATCGCTTACCCGGGCCCTTGAACTAAAGGACGATGCCGGAAGCGGCATAAAATCGGTTACCGTAGCTCATGTTGGATCAGCCGGGTCTGAACCTACCATCAGAAAAGCCCTGGCGATCGGAGCAGATGACGCAATCAGGATCAATTCCGATCCATCGGATGCATTTTCAGTTGCGGCCCAGATTGCCGAAGTGATAAAAAAAGAAGGATTTGATATTGTTTTATGTGGGATAGAATCAAGTGATTTTAATGGATCTGCTGTGGGCGGAATGATTTCAGAATTCCTTGGAATACCTTCTGTATCATCAGTCTCGGAATTAAGTTTTGTTAACGGATCTCCTGTTATAGCCAGGGAAATTGACGGTGGAAGGGAGAGTGTAAAAGTTCCCGTACCCTTTGTTGCAATAGTCCAGAAAGGTATTGCAAAAGAACCAAGGATTGCTTCAATGCGTGGTATAATGACAGCAAGAACTAAACCGATAAGGTTGTATGAACCCGTTGCTGCTGAAAAGCTGACTGAAGTTGCAGGTTTTGAAAAACCTCTACCCCGCGCTGCCTGCAAGTATATCGATGCTGAAAATCCATCGCATCTTATTGAACTACTTCAGAACGAAGCAAAAGTTATTTAAGTAAAATCAAGAAATACAAGAATATATGTCAGTTTTAGTATTTACAGAAAATTGGGAAGGGAAATTCAAGAAACTCTCATATGAGCTGGTCTCCTATGCATCATCCGTCGCTGAAATGCTGAAAACAAAAGTCATTGCATTATCGATTGGCAGGGCAGAAGAAGATGAACTGAAAAGATTGGGAAACTATGGAGCCCATAAGATAATTAATTTAACCAGCAATCAGCTTACTGCTCTTGATAATCAGGCTTATACAAAGGTTATTTCTGACATTGTACTTCAAGAGGGCTCCGATGTAATCATCTTTTCAAATAATATAACGGGGAAGGCTCTTGCTCCAAGATTATCTGTCAGGCTTAGGGCAGGGATTGGATCAGGTGTAAGCAGGCTGCCTCTAAGTCTTGATCCATTTACAGTTTATAAAAGGGCATATTCAGGAAATGCATTTGCACATGTAATTATAAGGTCTGATATTAAGATACTTACTCTTGCCCAGAACTCTTTCGACTTAATTGAAAAACCAACAGGTGCAATTCCAGAAACAATTGAGAATGCAGTTGATGGGTCCTTAATAAAAACAACTGTTATAGAAACACTTAAGCAAACCGGTAAAATAGTTCTTACTGACGCCGATGTTGTTGTTTCAGGAGGAAGGGGAATGAAATCCCCTGATAACTGGGGGCCGCTTGTTGAACTAGCTTCATTGCTTAAAGGAGCAACAGCCTGTTCAAGGCCTGTTTCCGACGAGGGATGGAGACCTCACGAAGAACATACCGGACAGACAGGTAAGATTATCGCACCTAACCTGTATATTGCTGTCGGTATCTCCGGTGCAACGCAACATTTAGCGGGAGTAAGCTCATCAAAATATATAGTTGCGATCAATACTGATAAGGACGCACCTATTTTTGAAGCAGCCCAGTATGGTATTGTAGGCGATGCAATGAAGGTTCTCCCTAAGCTGGTGGACACTGTTAAAAATCTGAAGAAATAGTTATGGATTGCATTGTAGAAACGTTGCATGCAACGTCTCAGCAATGCACATTATTAAGATACCCGAATATGACCAGACAAATAATATTCGCAATTGCTCTTCTAGTCACTTTAGGAGTATTCTTCTATACCGTACGCAGGATTTTAAAATTCTTTAGTCTTACAAAATCAGGATTTCCTGTAAAGAACATTGGAGAAAGAATCAGAGTGATGATGCGTGTGGCTTTCGGTCAGACCAAAATTTTCCGCCGTCCGGTGATCGGATTTTTTCATGCATTAGTCTTCTGGGGATTTTGCGTGATTCTGNTCGGCAGTATCGAAATGGTAATTGATGGTCTGGCAGGGACTGAAAAATCTCTCAGTTTTCTTGGTGTAGTCCATGACATTATTATGGCATCGGGGGATATTTTCGCACTGCTGGTGGCGATTTCAATCCTTATATTCATATACCGGCGGAACATAATGCATGTGAAACGCTTCGAAGGAATTGAGATGAAACCTGGATCTCATATTGATGCTAGCATTTCCTTGTCGCTGATACTGTTGCTTATGGTTTCATTGCTTGGTATGAATACCGGATATGTAGGATATAAAATGCACTCAGGAGAGACTTTTTTTGGCATTTATCCCGTAAGCAATATAATCAGCAGCAATTTAAATGGAGTTTCTGTTGGTCAGTTTCATTCAATTCTTGAAGTCAGCTGGTGGACACATATTCTTACAATATTCGTCTTTGCCAACTATCTTCCATATTCCAAGCATTTTCATGTATTTATGTCCATCCCGAATGTCTTTCTTTCAAGACTTGAGCCACTCGGAAAGCTTGCGAATATGGATAATATAACAAGAGAGGTTAAAATGATGCTTAACCCTGATACTGCTTTTGCTGCCGTATCAGCCGACACTCCTGTTGAGAGGTTTGGAGTCAGGGATGTTGAGGATTCCACATGGAAGAACTATTTTGATTCTCTTTCATGCACTGAATGCGGCAGATGCACATCTGTTTGCCCGGCAAATATTACGGGGAAGAAATTATCTCCGCGTAAAATTATGATGGATCTTCGAGCAAGAATGAAGGAGAAGGGTCCCCTTATGATCAAAAACGGAAAGAATTTCAATGATAACAGGTCTCTCATAAGATCTTATATTTCTGAAGAGGAGCTATGGGCATGCACAACCTGTAATGCATGTGCAAAAGAATGTCCAATAAATATTAACCATCCTTCTCTGATAATCGATATGAGACGGTACCTTGTACTTGAAGAAGCCTCTGCCCCCGGGGAATTGAAAAGTGTCTTTAACAATATCGAAAATAACGGGGCCCCATGGCAATATTCAGCAGAGGACAGGTTAAACTGGACAAGGGATCTGGGATTTAAGGTGCCTGTATTTTCTGAATTAGCTCCTGGAAATGAAACGCCTGAATATCTTTTCTGGGTAGGATGCGCCGGAGCTTTTGATGACAGATATAAAAAGGTGGTGAAAGCATTTGCAAAGATACTTGACAGGTTGAATGTCAGATATGCTGTTCTTGGGAAGGAAGAGACCTGTACAGGCGATCCGGCCCGGAGGGCAGGCAACGAAATGCTTTACCAGATGCAGGCATTACAGGTCATCGAAACGTTAAAGATGTACAATATCAAAAAGATAATAACCACCTGTCCGCACTGTTTTAATATTTTTAAAAATGAATATCCTGATTTAGGTGGGAATTATGAGGTGATAAACTATCTCCGGTTTATCAGCAGAAGCATTGAAGAGGGCCAGCTTAAAGTCGATCAGGAAACCCTGAAAGATGTCAAAATCACTTTCCATGATCCTTGCTATCTTGGGAGAGCTAATGATATTTATGCTGAACCACGAATAATTTTAAAATCTCTTACTTCCGATTTAATGGAAATGAAGAGACATAAAAGCTTTGCATTATGCTGCGGAGCAGGAGGAGCCCAGATGTTTAAGGAGGCAGAGAAAGGGGATAAAGAGATATTTATCGAAAGAACCGAAGAAGCACTTGAAACCAAAGCCTCTGTTATCGCTACTGCATGCCCATTCTGCATGACTATGATGACAGATGGATTGAAATACAAGAACAGGGAAGAGGAAATTAAAAATTTAGATATTGCGGAGTTGGTGGTTCAGGCGATGGAGTTATAGGGAATAATTAATTTGGATTTTAAACCCCCTACCTAACCTTCCCCCAAAGGGGAAGGTAAAAGCAAAAATCTTTTCCCCCTTGGGGGAAATAAGATAAGGTGGTAAATTCAACCTTTTTGAGGAAATGTTAATTATTCATGATTAATTTTAGATAGTTAAGATTATTAAAAAAACCGAAATGGAGACCAGAAAAATCTTGAAAAGCGGAGAATTCCTTGTAAATGAAATTGAAGCAAAAGATATTTTTATTCCCGAGGAGTTTAACGAGGAACAAAAAATGATTGCCCAGACATGCAAGGATTTTCTTGATACTGAAGTATATCCCAATATGGTGGCGGTCGAAAAAAGCGACAGGGAGCTTATGAAGGCCATACTGAAGAAATCCGGAGAGCTGGGTATGATGGGTATTTCCATCCCGGAAGAGTATGGCGGTTTCGGACAAAACTTTGTCACTCAGATGCTTGTTGCTGAAACAACCGGAGCAGGCTTTTCGTTTTCAGTTGCCTATATGGCTCATTGTGGAATCGGTACGCTCCCAATAATGTATTACGGCAATGAAGATCAGAGGCAGAGGTATGTCACTAAGCTTGCTACCGGTGAATTAATTGGTGCTTATTGTCTTACAGAACCTGGTGCCGGCAGTGATGCAAATTCGGGAAAAACAAATGCCAGGTTGTCAGACGACGGTAAACATTATATAATTAACGGGCAAAAAATGTGGATCACAAATGCCGGCTTTGCAGATACACTTGTGGTTTTTGCAAAAGTTGACAATGACAGGGTATTGAGCGCCTTTATTGTTGAGAGCAAATATCCTGGAGTGGTGATTGGCCCTGATGAACACAAGATGGGAATAAAAGGATCTTCAACTGCACAAATTTATTTCAATGATGTACATGTTCCTGTTGAAAATCTTCTCGGGAAGAGGGGCGAAGGTTTCAGGATTGCATTGAGTATCCTCCATATGGGGAGATTGAAGCTTGGTGCAAATGTTCTGGGAGCTGCAAAGAAAGCTATTAACGACTCGGTGAAATATGCCAATGAGCGTAAACAGTTTGGGGTTCTTATTTCAACATTCGGAGCAATAAAACATAAACTTGCCCAACAGGTAATAAGGCTTTTTGCATCAGAATCAGCTGTATACAGAGTTAGCAAAGACATTGATGATCTGATGGAAAAGATGAAATCAGATTGCGGCGATAAAGGCCGGGCTGCCATTGAAGCAATAAGCCATTATGCAGTTGAAGCTGCAATACTGAAAGTTGCTGGTTCGGAAATGCTTGACTTTATTGCTGATGAAGCTGTTCAGATTCACGGAGGCATGGGCTATTCAGCTGAAATGGACGTGGAAAGAGGTTACCGTGATTCGAGAATAAACAGGATCTTCGAAGGTACAAACGAGATCAACCGCCTCCTGGTTTCCGATACTGCAATGAAACGGGCCATGAAAGGAGATTTTGACCTTTTCGGAGAGGCTGAGAAACTATATGATGACCTGGACGGGATTACCGACGGAAAGAATTCAGGTGAATCAGATTTCCAGGGAAAAAGAAGATACATAAGAAATTTTAAAAAGGTTATCCTTCTTTGTATGCATGGTGCAGTAAAACATTTTGGCAAGAACCTGGTCAATGAGCAGGAGGTAATGAACAACATTGCTGAAATGATGATGGAGACATATCTTACCGAATCGCTTGCATTGCGTATCGAAAAACTTGAAGGCATAAAAGGTCCTGGTTCTGTCTATAAAGACATTCTTGAAGTAAATATTTATGATACTTCAGATATTGTTAGAAAATCTGCAACTGATGCAGTATGCTCGTTTGCAGCTGCTGAATCATTACCTGCCCTGGTAAAAGCAGTTGTGGTACTTACAAAAGTCCGCTTCTTTAATATAAAAGATGCACGAAGAAGGATTGCTGATAAACTTATTGAGGATAACTCATACCGGTTTTAAAGAATTGCCTTCTTCTGCTATTTTTTATTTCAGGATTTAACAATCTTGATAGCTGCAACCTTCTTACCTCCTGAGAGTATTCTAATAATATAAAATCCTCCCGAGCCCTGAAGGCTGACAGGTATAATGGTATTTCCGGGTAATTTTGTTTGTGAATAAACAATTTTCCCGCTCAGATCTGCAATTTCCATTTCAAAAAGATGTCCCTCAGGAGCAGCAATATTGATCTTAAATTCCCCGATGAACGGGTTCGGATAAACACGCACATCAACACTTGTCGTAAAGGTGACTGATATGTTATGGTTTGAGGAGATGCTGCTGAAAGTGTATTCAGATACAGGTCCAACTGAATTATTATCTATTATGACGTCCAGAATACGGTAATCGTTGTCAGGAATAATTAAGTAAGTCTGGTCCGATCCCTCAAAAATAGTCACAGAACCTGAAGGGGTTATGGAACCACCGGTTCCGGGAGTGGCAGAAATAGTGTATCTGGTTATAGGTTTGAAAATTACCGACAGGTTATGATTATCAGTAACACTGCTGAAGGAATAGGACGAAATCGGACCAACTGAAGTATTGTCAACTTTTACATCAGCAACTCTGTATCCATAATCAGGTGTAAAATTAAAAGTCAGATCAGAACCATAATCTAAGATCGTTGTTCCGTGTGGATTTATAGAACCACCAGAGTTTGCCTCAGCGTTAATTGAATATTTTTTTATGGAAAATGTTGCAGATATTGTGTGTTCTTCTGTGATGTTTGTAAAAGTATAACTTGTCACCGGGCCAACTGAATTGTTATTGACAAGTACATCCTCGACCTGGTATCCGGTGGCTGGAGTAATGGTACATACAAGATCTGTTCCGTAAACTACAGTTATTATTCCGGATGGATTTATTGAACCACCGGCACTACTGATGCCTTTGATGTTGAATGTTATGGGAATAAAAGTAGCCGAAACATTATGATCCGAAGTGACCGTTGTGAAAGTATAGGAAGTTATTACCCCGGTCGATACATTGTCAATTTTTACATCGGAAATAAGAAATCCGGTATTTGGTGTAATTGTATAAGTAGCACTGGAACCGTAATTAACTACTGATTCTCCTGCCGGACTTATTGAACCTCCTGCACCTGCATGGCCTGTTAATGTAAATTCGATCAGTTTAAATACAGCTGAAATTGTATGATTCTCAGTTATATTTCTGAATGTATATGATGAAGCCTGGCCAGCTGAAGCATTATCCACCAAGACATCCGACAGATAGTATCCTGTATTTGCAGAAAATGTAAAAGTCCGGCTTGAACCATAGTCGACAGAAATGTTCCCACCTGGTGAAACAGAACCTCCTGTACCGGCACTGCTTGTAATTGTGTATTTCAGGATTTCAAATGTTACTGAAATTGTATGATTTGAACTGATATTGCTGAATGTATAGGAAGAGACAATCCCCACAGAATTATTATCGACTCTTACATCAGAAATCCTATATCCGGTAACCGGGGTTAATGAATAAGTCTGGCTTGTCCCGTGAGTGACTGTAATATTCCCTGAGGGATTTATCGACCCTCCGGTTCCAGCACTGGCAACTATCGAATATGTGGCAGTTTCAAAGGTTGCAGATATTGTATGATTTCCCGTTATGTTGCTGAAGGTATAAGTTGAAACTGCCCCGATGGAAACATTATCGACTTTAACATCTGATACCTGAAATCCAAAATTTGAATTAATCGTAAAAGTACGGCTTGAACCATGATTTACAGTAACATTTCCTGCCGGACTTATGGAGCCCCCTGCCCCTGCACTACCTGAAATTGTATAGGTAATCGGACTAAAAGTGGCTGAGATGGAGTGGTTAATGATTACATTGTTAAAAGTATAAGCAGTAATTGCCCCTGCTGAAACATTATCAACAAGAACATCAGAAATATAGTAACCTGTCATGGCAGCAATGGCAAATGCCTGTTGTGAACCATAGGTGACAGATACGNTGCCTTGCGGAGAAATAGTGCCTCCTGTGCCGGCACTGGCATTTATCGTGTTGGTTATCAGTGAAAAGGTTACGGAGATTGAATGATTTCCGCTGATGTTGCTGAATGTATATTCGGCAGGAACTCCTATTGAAACATTGTCCACACGAACATTTGATATCTCATAACCTGTATTTGAAGTGATTGTATATTTTTGAGAATCTCCGTAATTTACAATAAGTGAGCCCGAAGGACTTATTGAGCCGCCACTCCCTGCTGTTGCCGTCAGAGTGTAAGTATTCAATGAGAAGGAAGCTGTTATGGTGTGATTTGCAGTGACATTGCTGAAGGTATATAAAGCGGCTGATCCGACAGAAATCCCGTCTGCAAGAACATCTGAGATATGATAACCGGTAATTGGTATTATTGCAAAGGTCTGATTTGATCCTTCATTCACTGTAGTTAACCCTGAAGGTGTTACTGATCCTCCGGTACCGGACGAAGCTGTTATGATAAAAGTTGGTATTGCTACAAATTCAGCNGAAATAGTATGATTGGCTGTAATATTGCTGAAAGTATAGGAGGAGTTAGCTCCGACAGAGACGCCATCAACTACTAAATCAGAAATACGATAACCTATACCTGCAGTTATGGTATATGTCTGATTTGATCCTTCATTTAGAACAAGGGCTCCGGAAGGAGAAATGGAACCTCCTGTTCCTGTACTGGAAGAAATTGTATAAGTAGGTGTTGAGGTGAATGTTGCAGATATGGTGTGATCAGTAAGAATATTTGTGAAAGTGAATGTTGAGACCGCTCCATGTGAGGTATTGTCAACCAGAACTTCTGATATTTTATAACCTGTACCCGGGGTGATTGTGAAAGTCTTATGTGTCCCGGCAACGACTGATACATTTCCGGAAGGTTCAATAGTACCTCCCGTTCCCGAACTTGAAGCAATATTGAAGACCATACCGCTTAAGACAGCAATATCAGCATTTGACATGACATAATTATATGATCTCAAATCACTGATCTGACCACTGAAATTTGAACCCGTTTCAGTTGCTAACCCCAGAATAAATTCAGGCGTTGAATAATTTGTAATTGCCGATCCTGCAGAGATCGTCTTGTCAAGTACCCCGTTTACATACAGTTTGAAACTGCTTCCATTGCTGGTAATAGCTACATGGGTCCAGGTACCTGCCTGAATTGTCGCTTCTGAAGTCACTACCTTTGAACTTCCGTCAAAGATGCGTGCAGTTATATGGCCGTCATTTGTAACATAAAGATTTCTGTCATTTTTTGATGATAACGGATATTCTGACATTGCCGAGATATCCATATCCCGGATCTGATCAGGGTGGATACGCATTGCTATTGTAAATGATGAATTGTTATTGCCTTGCAGTGTCAGATAATCATCATCCCCGTCAAAGATATATGCACCTGGTTCCAATTGGGAAGGTCCGGAATAAGTAATTGCATTACCCATGAGAATATTTGATTTATCACTGCCTCCCTCAACGATCTCTATAAATTTATGGTCTCCTGATGGAGTCACAGTAGAGTTCCACGTCCAGCGATAATTATTTTCATATATTGTTCTTATTCCAAGGTAAAGATCAGGTTGATTGAAACTTCCGTAAGCATAGGTAATTCCGTTGGGTACCGTTACATCAACAAAATCACCATTATTACAACCAAGCATCCAGACATCTTTCCGGTATTTAACGGCCAATTCCCTTACAGCCTTATTAACTGCCCTGTGGTGCTGATGACCGTACTCCCCCCAGTTATTATGAGTGATCACTCTGCTCATAGACGGATCGGCAAAGTACTGTTCAAGTTTTGCCTTTATTTTATTAATTTCGAATGTACTCATTGGAACCGTACTTGAACCAAGGCGGGTTTCAAGGTGATCGCTTAAAAGATAATCATATGAAGAATTTGCCCTCAGATAATATTCGGTATATTCAGTTTCTGTGACGTCATCCCACGGAGTGTACCAGTTATACTGATAATCAATGTTATAACCATTGTTATTTAGAAAGGATTGCTGCTGACTGATAATGGTCCTGTAGGAAGGAGTGGCAGGCATTGCCCCGCCGATAAATTTCTCAGACTTACTCCAGAAGGGTAGCATCCAGATAAGGTCATCATCCATATGAGCATAGATAAGAATGGTTCCACTTTTTGGTATAGTATTGAAGTTTACTTCAGTACCCTGGGCTAACAGCGAAAATTGCCCTGAAATTAAAAGTGCGATAGCTAAAAATGATTTAGCAATTGACTTCTTGNATAGCATCCTTTCAGACATCTGAATTTTTGTTCCAAATCTAAAGAACTTACAGTATATCTGCAAATGCTCTGACGTCGTAAGTTACAGAATATCAATGAAAAACATAGTGTTAGTCTAAGAATTTCCGACGGTTATCCCGAATTTATTCTTATTCATAATAAAGAACAGGAGATTCATCAAAATCATGAAATATTTATTGATATTTGGTTAACACACCTCATTTAGAATAAAGGACTATTTTTACATCTTAATAGTTTGTAATCTCAAAGCATCCTTTTCATGCAGATTTTTGGAGCAAGCTTAATAAATATCACCTTCAGAAGTGATAAAGATCAATTTTTGATATGCCAAAGAGCATTAAATAACTGCTAAATTTATCCTACGCAATATTCTTCTAATAAGGATACCCTGATATCTTTGTGAAACAATTAACAATAAACTTAAAATGAAACTGAAAGCTAACTTATCTTGGACTCTGTTATCAGCTTTTATTATACTAGCAGGGATTGTACTGTTTTCCTCCTGCGAAAAATATGCTTATGTAATCGAGACTGTTAACCCTGTGGATACAGTATATTTCCAGGCTCAGATTCAGCCAATTTTTACCGATAATTGTATTTCTTGTCACCACGGAACACGTAATCCCGATCTGAGGGACGGATATTCTTATGAATCTCTTACGACCGGAGGCTTTGTGAACCAGCCTGCTGAAACCAGCAGACTTTATCTGCAGGTTACTTCTTCCAGTCATACCCCTTACACATTGCCCACTGAAAAACAATTAATACTCATCTGGATCCAGCAGGGAGCGCAAAACAACTAATGAACCTTAAACCTATTAAAACCCAATAAAATGAAAAGGACTTTTATATTATTGCTTTTGTTTGCCTTTACAATTTCATTATCAGCTCAGGAAGAAGCTCAGCAAAAAGAAAAATCCAAAGGAGTGAGATTCACTTTTGGCACAGGAACTCTTATCGACAACCAGACTGTTGCGACACCATATAAAGGAGGTCTTGAGCTGCAGATTCACCATCGATTCAGCCTGATCGAAGACATTCATAATCTCTTTGGAATCTATGGATCAGCAAATACCCGGCTTGGTCTTAATTACGGGATTACTGACAGACTAATGATAGGTGCCGGGACCACAAAAGATTACAAACTACAGGATCTTCAATGGAAATATCTGATACTTCAACAAACTGAGGATAACAGCATGCCTGTCTCCCTTTCTTATTACGGCAATGTTGTTCTTGATCTTCGTGAAGAGGAAGCATTCGGACCAGAGGAAAGTTACAGAGCTATTCACAGGCTCTCATACTTTACACAATTCATTGTTGCAAGAAAATTCAATGATATGTTTTCGTTCCAGATTGCCCCTTCATTTATCTATTTCAATGCTGTACCCCAGTATTCAAATGAATCGGGTTACAAAAACGTTAATTTCGGATTATCAGCAGGTGGCAGGGCAAATGTTTTTGGATCACATTCAATCATTTTTGAATATGATCAGCTTTTAACAAAACAAGACGTTGAGGAGCAGCCAAAACCCAATTTATCACTTGGCTGGGAAATTGGAACAGCAACTCATTCTTTCCAGGTTTTCGTAGCCAATTATTCAAATATTATAAGTCAGTATAACCTTCTGTATAATACTAATGACCTGACTGATTGGGAATACCTTTTCGGCTTTAATATTACAGTGAGATTCTAAGTAAAAAAATCATCTGGGAATGACTTCAACTGTGATAAGGTATTTGTATTTGTTGTTGCTAATTTGTTTGTTATCAGGTATTTCAGCATTTGCGTCAGAATTTAAGAAACCAAAAGCTGGAACAGTGGATTCAATTACCTTCAAATCACCTTTTTACGAAGACAATGAGCGTTGCTTTAAGTGCCACGGTCAGAAGACCTATGAGTATTTGAATGAAAATCTTGACCGCAATGTCAAAGCTTTAATGTTTTCGGAAAGGGTAATTGACAGAAACAAATTCTACCAGTCGAATCACAAAAGCTTTAGTTGTACTGACTGCCATTCAGCGGATTATGTAAAGTTCCCTCACCCAGGGGAGCTCAGGATGGAACAAACATATAACTGTATTGACTGTCATGGGGGTGATGAAAAATTTGCCCAGTATAATTTTGAAGAAATCGAATCCGAATACCAGAAGAGTACCCATTTCCAGCTTGAGAAAGAAGGCTTTTCCTGCTGGGAATGCCATGGACCACATACTTACAAGCTGAATATAAGAAACAGCTCAGATATTAAAGAGGCAATAATTTATGATAACAACATTTGTCTTAAATGCCATTCAAACTATGATCAATTCCAGCTGTTGTCTGATAAGGATGAGATAAACATTCTTCAGAAACACGACTGGTTGCCAAATCAGGAAACACACTTTAGAAGTGTAAGATGTATTGAGTGTCATTCTGAGATTAATGATTCAATCCTAGTGTCGCACCTTATCTTACCTGTTGAAAAGGCAGTTCGTAAATGCAATGAATGTCATTCTCAGAATTCTATTCTGATGTCAACTCTTTACAAATTTCAATCAAAGGAGCAACGAAAAGATGGATTTCTTAATGGGATTATACTTAACCAGTCTTATGTTATCGGGGCAAACAGGAATGAATATCTCAATATCATAAGCCTTCTGATATTTGGTGTTGTTGTATTAATTATTGGCATCCACATTTATTTCAGGTTGACCAGAAAATAGAATTAAAAGAGAAGAAAAATGTATTTATATCCAGTCTGGGTCAGGCTATGGCATCTATTTAATGCGATCCTGATTTTAGTTTTGATTGTTACAGGCATTAGTATGCAGTATACTGATAAACAAGATGCTATCCTGATGGTAGGATTCGCCCGGGCAGTAAAATGGCATAATATTGCTGCCGTTCTCCTGACTGTTAATTACATTTTCTTTGTGACCGGTAATTTGTTTACAGATAACGGTAAATTTTACAAAATCAGAAAAGAGAATTTCATTTCTGACCTGTGGAAACAGATGAAGTATTATTCTTTGGGTATGTTTAAAGGTGAAAAGCACCCGTTTCCTGTAACTCCTGACCGGAAATTCAATCCACTGCAGAAATTGACCTACGTCCTTGCAATGTACATTGCTTTTCCTCTTCTTATCATTTCAGGACTTGGATTGCTTTTTCCTGAAACTGTAATAAGCAGGTTTCTCGGTATTAGTGGTATGATCCTGACAGATATTCTTCATATAACTATGGGGTTCTTCTTATCAGTATTCATGATAATTCATATTTATACATGCACCCTTGGTGCACGGCCGACATCCCTTTTTAAAAGTATGCTTTCAGGTTACCATGTGTCGGAAGATCATTAAAAACATTAATGAAGATGCAGAGGCATTATTACTTTTAATCCTTAGTCTGAAAAAAAAATAAAAGTGTAATTAAGAATAAATAAATTGGGCGATCAATATTTAATATTAAAAATTGCACGATTATTGTAATTTTAAACAAAAATTAAAAAATCGAGAATTATGAAAACTCTTAAAAAAATCTTAATCAGTTCAGCAGTAGCTGTAATGGGGCTTTCCCTCATTACCATGAATGTGCATGCACAGCCTAAACCCTGGGCTG
>WSSedA1B3DRAFT_1000090_pt1 | contig 24181 bp, 20 predicted proteins | sample WetSurSiteA1Bulk_FD_9468 | JGI IMG/M metagenome (IMG submission 9468)
CAGTCTGCTCACTTATTCTTATCAAAAAAAGAAACCCTCTTTAAATCTACGGCAACTTGATTTGTCGCCTTTGTTCTCATGAGGCTTATATCCAACTCAGGTTAATTATTCACCTGACCTTAATCCTATCGAATACAAATAGACTTAGTCCAAAGCCATCCGAATATAAAAAAATCTTTCCATCGACAACTTGTTTGCCTATATTTTTTTTAAATCATTTTATTGTGCCTCGGCTATAGGCAGGTTGGAGGCGGGTGTTTCCGAGGTGGTATTTTTGCGCTGGACGCAGCAAGCGGTGCTGAGCTTATCTGGCGAGCAAGTCTGTGTGAATGGCAAGAGTTTACGCGGCAGTCGCGGTAACAAGCACTCATTCACCGACCTACATCGCTTTTCCGAGGTAAATTCTCTCATTGGGTAATACAAAACTCTCAGCACTCGGCACTTTATGTCCAATTTTCCGAGGATGCTAATCACACTCGCAAAAACTATTCAGCCGCCAAACTAGCCTTAATTCGGGACATGGCTTTGGCTATTCTACGCCATCATGGCTCAGCCAAACACAGTGTCCGTACTCGAAAAATGTTAGCGGCTGTTAATGATGATTATCGATTCTCATTAATTTCCCCCCCATTAGCTTTGATCATAGCCTGATTGCTCTACCCTTCCCCTCAATAAACGCTTTCACATCGGCTACATCAAACCACCACGCCAATTCTTTTTGCGTTGTTGGATCATATAAAACAGGAATACGAATAGCATAATCCGCTTGCCAGTGTTCTTGTTCAGCAATATCAACTAATTCAATCGCCTCATTCGGCAAGCATTGTTTAACAATTGCCTCCGCCTCTTCGCACAAATGACACCCAGCCGTGCCTAGTAACAATAAGTGCATCATTAATGTTTAGTCAGTTTGTCTAAATAACCCATGAACAACGCTGAAATGACAAAAGTCAGGTGCATAATGACATACCACATCAACTTGTCATCCGCTGTCGCATTGATATTCATAAACACTTTCAGTAAATGAATCGAAGAAATAGCAACGATAGATGAAGCGACTTTCATCTTCAAAGAGCCGTAATCATGCGTTCCTAGCCAATCCAGTTTTTCTGTGGCTTCACTCAAATCAAGGCGGGAGACAAAGTTTTCGTAGCCGCTAAACATAACTATCAGAATCAAACTAGCTACTAGCGTTAGGTCTATCAAGCTGAGCAAAGTCAATACCAAATCAGATTCGGCGGTTTCAAAAATATGTGGCAAGAAGTGATATAACTCTTGAAAGAATTTTATAAAAATCGCTAACAGTGCCAAACTCAGACCTGCATAAATGGGTGCAAGTATCCAACGACTGGCATACATTAATTTTTCGAGCGATTGTTCTAGTTTTTCGTGGAATAGCATGATTTTTTACTCATTTAATGTTAGCACGCGGTAAATAAGCCTCCGAGGTTTGACTTACTAATGATGCAAATGTGCCGCTAACCAACGCGCTGCCACTTCTTCAGCGATACCTTTACGCCGCGCGTAGTCTGCTAACTGCTCTTTATCTATTTTACCGACATTGAAATACTGAGACTCAGGATGGGAAAAATACCAGCCGCTTACTGCTGATACGGGATACATGGCATAACTTTCGGTTAATTCAATACTAGTGTGTTCAGTTACATTGAGTAACTCAAACAGTTTTTCTTTTTCAGTATGATCTGGGCAAGCGGGATAACCAGGAGCTGGACGGATACCTTGATAACTTTCGTTGATAAGTTGTTCTGGCGTGTGGTCTTCAGCTTCGGCGTAACCCCAATAGTCTTTTCTTACCAACAAATGCAGATATTCAGCGTAGGCTTCGGCAAGTCTGTCCGCTAAAGCTTTGAGCATAATGGAACTGTAATCATCGTGATCTTGTTCAAATTCAGCTAGTTTGGCTTCTATGCCTATGCCTGTTGTCACAGCAAAACCGCCGATATAATCCGCCTTGCCGCTGTCAATTGGCGCAATAAAATCTGATAAACAATAATTAGGGCGACCAGGTGCTTTGATGTTTTGCTGACGCAAGTGGTGCAAAGTTTCGCGGATTTGGCTACGCGATTCATCGCTATAAACGATGACATCATCATCAACGCTTGCGGCAGGGAAAAAGCCAACCACTGCTCGCGCTTGTAGCCACTGTTCACTAACGATTTTTTTCAACATCTCATTGGCATCGGCAAATAATTTACGCGCTTCCACGCCCACGACTTTATCATCCAAAATTTTTGGATAACTGCCTGCCATTTCCCATGTTTGAAAAAATGGTGTCCAGTCTATATAATCCACTAGCGTTGCCATTGGTAAATTATCAATGACTTTTAGTCCTAAGAAGGACGGCTTAACAGGTTCATAGTTGCCCCATTCGTGTTTATTGGCTCTCGCTGCTTCTAAACTGTGCTGCTGGGTTTTGGCTTCTCTGCCTTTGTGGCGTTCTCTGACTTCTTCGTATTCTGCACGGATGCCTTTGATAAACTCGTCTTTTAAATCGGTACTCAATAAGTTACTAGCAACGCCCACACCGCGTGACGCATCGGTAACATAGACGGTTGCACCAGAATAATGCGGTTCAATTTTTACGGCAGTATGAGCGCGTGAGGTTGTCGCGCCACCTATCATGAGCGGAATGGTAAAACCTTGGCGCTGCATTTCTTTGGCAACGTGTACCATTTCATCTAATGACGGGGTAATTAAGCCGCTCAAACCAATAATATCAACATTTTCCAATCTGGCAGTTTGTAGGATTTTTTCCGCCGGCACCATTACGCCTAAATCAACCACGTCATAGTTATTACATTGCAACACCACCGCAACAATATTTTTACCGATGTCATGCACGTCACCTTTCACGGTTGCCATGAGAATTTTACCGTTGGTTTGTCTGTCACCTGCGGCTTTGTCAGCTTCCATAAATGGCATTAAATACGCCACGGCTTTTTTCATGACCCGCGCCGATTTAACCACTTGCGGTAAAAACATTTTACCCGCACCGAATAAATCACCGACCACGTTCATGCCGTCCATTAACGCGCCTTCGATAACGTGTAACGGGCGTTCAGCTTCTAATCGGGCTTGTTCAGTGTCTTCGTCGATGTAATCGGTGATGCCTTTGACCAACGCGTGTTCTAAACGTTTACTGACAGACCACGAACGCCATTCTTGATTTTCTGCTTTGGCTTCGCCCGTACTACCATCACCACGGTATTTTTCTGCCAGTGTTAATAATCTATCCGTACCATCTCCATCATGACGGTTTAACACCACATCTTCGATGGTGTCGCGTAAGTCTTGGGGAACATCTTCATAAATGGCAAGCTGCCCTGCATTGACGATACCCATCGACATACCCGCTTGAATTGCGTGGTATAAAAACACCGCGTGTATCGCTTCACGCACAGGATTATTACCGCGAAACGAAAATGATACGTTAGACACGCCACCTGAAATCAAGGCATGAGGGCAAGTACGTTTTATTTCCCGTGTGGCTTCAATGAAATCCACGCCGTAGTTATTGTGTTCATCAATGCCTGTTGCAATGGCGAAAATATTGGGGTCAAAAATAATATCTTCAGGCGGGAAACCGATTTGTTCAACTAGGATTTTATAAGCCCGCCCGCAGATTTCGATTTTTCGCGCTTTGGTGTCCGCTTGCCCTTCTTCATCAAATGCCATGACGATAACCGCCGCACCATAACGGCGTACCAGTTTGGCGTGTTTAATGAACGCTTCTTCGCCTTCTTTCAACGAAATGGAGTTGACTACACCTTTGCCTTGAATACATTTAAGCCCTGCTTCCAAAATATCCCATTTGGAGGAGTCGAGCATAATCGGCACTTTGGCAATATCAGGTTCTGCGGCGATTAGCATTAAAAAGCGCACCATTGCTTCTTTGGATTCCAACATCCCTTCGTCCATGTTGATGTCGATAATTTGCGCACCGTTTTCCACTTGTTGTTTGGCAACCTCTAGCGCGGCTTCAAAGTTACCTTCAATAATTAAACGTTTGAACGCGGCTGAGCCTGTCACGTTAGTGCGTTCGCCGACATTGACGAATAAGGAATCTGCGCCAATAGTCATCGGTTCTAAACCAGAAAGACGGCATTTTTTTTCTAATGTGGGAACAATACGCGGCGGGTATTTTGATACGGCATTGACTATGGCTTTAATGGTCGCAGGGGATGTGCCGCAACAACCGCCGATGATATTCAGATAACCTTCTTTTGCCCAATCAGCGAGTTCTGCCGCCATCATTTCTGGCGTTTCATCGTATTCGCCAAACTCATTGGGTAAGCCTGCATTGGGATGAGCAGATACGTTTGTATCAGCGATAGAGGATAATTCAGCAATATATTGGCGTAATTCAGTCGCGCCTAAGGCGCAGTTAAAACCAAACGAGATAGGATTAACGTGTTTTAAGGAATGCCAAAACGCGGCGACGGTTTGTCCTGATAGTGTTCTACCCGATGCGTCGGTAATAGTGCCTGAAATCATGACGGGTAATTTATAGCCTAGCTCTTCAAATACTTGCTCAACAGCAAAAATGGCGGCTTTGGCATTGAGGGTATCAAATACGGTTTCAATTAAAATAGTGTCCGCGCCACCTTCAATAAGTCCATGCGTGGCTTCAGTGTACGCTGCTACTAATTCATCAAAGGAAATATTGCGAAAACCTGGGTCATTAACATCGGGTGACATGGAGGCAGTACGCGCTGTCGGCCCTAAAACGCCCGCGACAAAACGCGGTTTTTCAGGTGTGCTGTATTTTTCAGCCGCCTGTCTGGCTATTTTTGCCGAAGCAACATTAATTTCATAAGCTAAGGATTCCATACCGTAATCCGCCATAGAAATCGTGGTCGAATTGAAGGTGTTAGTTTCAACAATATCCGCGCCTGCCTCGAAATACGCGCTGTGTATCGCGTGAATAATGTCGGGTTGCGTTAGCGATAACAGGTCATTATTGCCTTTTAAATCCACTTCCCAATCAGCAAAACGACTACCACGATAATCTTTTTCTTCCAGCTTATAGCCTTGGATCATCGTTCCCATCGCGCCATCGAGAAAGAGAATGCGCTGGGATAACTGTTGTTTTAATAAGTCTGTTCTATTCATTGAGATTACCAAGGGTGTATGAGTTGCCTGAAACTAATCATTGCTTAACGCATCATCAAGCACTATTATCTTTATCTTTTTTTGTCGGTGATGTTGTGTCAAAACCAAAAATTATGCAATTAGTAAAAAGTGTGTTTTCTGCGGCTATTGGTATACAAAGTGATGAGAACAGACGCAAAGAATTTGAACAAGCTGCCCCACTATCAACTTATGTGATTGCTGGAGTGATTTTTACCCTATTATTCGTTGGTAGCCTTATCCTACTGGTTTCCATAATATTGTAGGATGACAACACCGTCCATAAAAAAAGCCCAAGCAATGCTTGAGCTTTTTTACTGTAACACCTGATTTTTACTCAGGTGATTTAAAGCTTTGTTTAATGCCTTGGAACATTTCTTTCAAACCGCTAAATAAGTTAGCAACTGAAAATTGTTCTTTGGTGATAAATTTAAGACGCAAAAACGCAATTGCTAAAAAGCTCATGATAGAAGGAGCTAATTCTAAGTACAGTGACTTTAACACGCCACCAAAACCTTCAAAATCACCTTCATTTTTTCTATCCGCACCGTTAATTGCTTCATAGGCTGTGCCACCTTCACTTGATCTGAAGGATTCTAAGATATTGATATTAATTTCCACCAATAAGAATTGCATCACATAAAAAGCAACCGCTGCGCCCGCAACCCACATCATTACATTACTAACTTTTGCTTTCATGGCTGTCTGATATATCCAGATAGCCACAAAAACCATTATTATTCCGCCAATCATAAGTTTACACCCTTAAATTTTAATTATTTTTTTGTTAGAAAAAAGAAATATCCACAATGTAAAGTCATATTTTTATCATCTTTTTCTACAACCGTACACGTTTCATAAAGTTCTTTCCCTGGTCTGCTTTGCTTTTTTATTTTCCCATTTTCAATAGAGTACTTGATAGTTATTTCCATCTTGCTGATTCGACCAGAGACATCAGTTGATATTGCGTCAATAGTTCCATCGGGTTTAATATTCCACTCAGTATCTGTATGCTTTTTAGGAGCAGTTAGGGAAGTCGCTTCATCATGAAGATCCCATTTACCTACAATCTCAGAATTATCTTTCAATTCGATGTCCGCATTCGCCGAAAATGCTAAGAAAATCGAGGCTAACGATAGTATTTTAACGATTTTTTTCATTATTTTTCCTCTAGTGTGTCTGCTTGAAATCACAGAGTTTAAACTATACCACACTGGCTATCGAGCTTTAACTATATCAGTGTACAATATTTATATTGCCTGATTTTTTAAAAGTCATCAACAATGAGGCTTGACTTTAGTATTGTCTAACATATCATTTTTGTGTTTATAAAAACAAAACACAAGCAATTGATTTCCATTGTGCTATTCAAAACAAAAGCATTGATAATGCTAACGTATCGTTTATAATGCCAGTGCTTCTTATTTTAGAAGAAGCACTGAGAGTTAGCAGTGCTATATGAACGTCGAGTGAATTTCAGACTGAAAAGATTAATCTTATTCAGCATTTTGCGATGAAGCGTTTAGATGAACATAGGATACATTGCTATGGGATTCATAACTATGTAACAACCCGATGACATAGGGGTTAACCTGATGTCAACATTCTGATTCCGCTTGCTATGTAGTTAGCAATTTCTCAAAAAAATTATTAGGTAGGAGATATTCATGGGATTTATATTAGATTTAACTGAAATGTTAAAAGAGCCAAAAGGCATGATTGGCGCGGTTGTTGTTATCGCTGCTGTTTATTTTCTCGCAAAATGGGTTTTCGCTCCACACCCAGACGACGAATAATAAAGCCTTTAGCTTTAAATCGCCTGACTTGGGTCGTTGCTCATTCATTCTGAATGAGTAGCGCCCTTGTTTGATAGCTACACATTTCATCACTTTCATTTGCTATTTGTTTTATACTTACACATTTTGCGGTTTTTTAGAACATCAAAATGTATAAAACTATCCTCGCTAAACTTTCACAACTCCATGCTAAACAAGCACCTGCAACAGGCATTGGTTTATTTCGCCTTTTTTACGGCTTAGTAACACTACAGGAAATAATCTTCCTATTATATTTCAATCACTTAATATTTGACCCGATTCCCTACATCGACGTTGAATTTCCTACCATTTCGTTTTTTCTATGTCTTTGGGCAGTCATTGCTAGTTTTGTAGTAGTGGGCTATCGCTATTCATTTTCAATGCTTAGCAATTATATTTTTTGGATAGTCTTTGTTAATTTCACCACCATGCAGCGTGATTTTGATGGTGGCTTTGATATTTTCATGATAGGTGCGGGCTTTTTTCTGCTGTTTATGCCTGGAGATAGGGCATTTTCTATTGATAATCTAAGAGTCAAACTCAGCACACCTTTTACGCATTATCAAAGCTACAAAAAACCCACCGTATCCATACTTGCCTATCTGCTGCCTGTCGCAATTTGTTTGGGCTTTTTGTATTTCGATTCGGCGATTCACAAGATGTTTGCCCAACATTGGCGTAATGGTCTAGGGTCTTGGCTACCTTCGACGCAACCTTACTATGTTTCAGCACTGGATATGTCTTGGTTATTGAATCAAGAATTATTGGAAAAAACCATTGGCTATACAATTTTGGTTTTTCAATTTAGCTTCATTTTCTTATTTTTCCGCCGACAATTTCGCGTTATTTATTTATTGGTTGGGCTGAGCTTACATCTCGGTATCACCCTATCATTAAATATTTATCCTTTTGGCTTGGGCATGACTATATTTTATGTGTTGCTAGTACCGTTTAGTTGGTGGCGTGCTATTGGTGAGCGACTAACGGCAAAACAACCCGCACTGACGGTTTTTTATGACCAGCAATGTCCGTTATGTAATCGCACTGTACTAACACTTAATCATTTCGATATATTCAGCCGTGTCACCTTTAAAAGTGCGCAAGACTATGCGGCACAGTATCCTGCATTAGCGGGGATTAGCGATGCAACTTTATTGACCGATTTATACGCGCTAGATAAGCAGAATAATGTCTATTCAGGCGTGAATACTTATCGTCAAATTATGCTAAAAATGGCTTATTTAGCACCGATAGGGTTTGTATTGGGCTTGCCTGTTATTCATCAAATTGCAGTAAAAAAATACCGTGCTATTGCTGATTCTCGTCTCCGCGTGACGTGTACATCACAATGCCTAGTCTCAGAAAAATTACCCGATAACACGCTATACCACCGCATTTTTGAACAATTCGCGACTAGAAAACCCAAAGCCTTTGCTAGAAAATTAACCAACCTATTGATTGCTATAGTATTTCTGCAATTAAACAGCACTATTCATTACGCACTATTTTACCGACTTGATTTAGCGATTGAAAAAAGCCCAATGAGCGTACCGATTTCTCAAGCTAGCAACGCGCTAATTATGGTTTCTCAGCTATTTTTGGGCATTACCCCACATGCTCTTTATCTACATGACCATTTTGCTGGCTATGACCGTATTTTAGCCATTACGTACACTGACAAAAACGGTAATGAACAGTGGCTACCCTTTGTTAATGAACAAGGACGCTTACTTGAACCTAATTGGGGGCGTGTACATTCAATGTGGGCAAATATTGCCGTTACGCCAACTATTGATCATGAACGGATTAAAAAATTTACCATGAAAGTGACTGCATTTTGGGGGCGGAACATCGGGTTAGACATCAATCACACAGAATTTCATATCAAAATGAAAAAAATTGATGCCCCGACTGAATGGGTTTACGACCAATTACATAAAAACTTTGTTGCAAAATGGACGGATGTTGGCTCAGCAAAATGGTCAAACAACGTTTTTTCGTTCGACTTGCCTGACAATATAAACTCTTTATGAGCATTTTGGCAAAACGAAAGTGTTTTTATTATTGCATCGATATTGCAGTCATGATATAAATTATATGTGCTTTTTGTAACAGCGCACATAAAAATAAATTAAACCCCATTGGAGGATAACATGAAAAAAACTTTAGCAATTTTAGCAATGGCATTAATGATTGTTGGCTTAACTGGTTGCATCGATAGCCAAGACGACAGCAAACAAAAAGTTTCTAGCTCTATCTCGCTATAAATTTTGCAATACCAAAAAACCCAGCGTTATCGCTGGGTTTTTTGTTTGTAGTCTGTTGATAACAGTAATACGACAAGCATTCTGCCACGCAATGTGTAAAGTGAAAGTGACTTAATCAATAACAATAGCTTGACGTTTCGCTCCCCAATCCCCTGCCTTAGCATTAAATACTCCCGCACAGCGTTCACCACAAAAACGACAATAGCCTGAAGCATCCAAATTCCAATCGGATAGTTCGTACCAATCTCTACCAATTAATAACGCTCCGCACGCATGACAATAAGTGCTATCTGCCGCTTTATCATGCGCATTACCAATATAGGCATAATGTACACCGTTTTTTAAAGCGATTTGCCGTGCGCGTAATAATGATTGTATTGGCGTGTGCGGTTTATCCCGCATCTTCCAATCGGGATGAAAGGCGGTAAAATGCATAGGAACATCAACACCCAAATTTTCAACCACCCATTGCGTCATTGCTTCAAGCTCTGCCTCTGAGTCATTTTCATCAGGAATAATTAGAGTCGTTAGCTCCAGCCACACTGACGTTTCATGTTTGATGTACTTAAGCGTATCTAATACAGGTTGCAAATGCCCACCCGTAATATGGTGATAAAAATGCTCAGTAAAGGCTTTTAAATCAATATTAGCGGCATCCATCCACGCATAAAATTCAGCTCTTGGCTCTGCACATACATACCCTGCTGACACCGCAACTGACTTTATACCTAACGCCCGACACGCTTGAGCGGTATCAATTGCGTATTCATGAAACACCACAGGATCGTTATAAGTATAAGCCACGCTATCACAGCCATGCGCCAATGCCGCTTTGGCAATCGCATCGGGTGACGCTTTGCTCATTAACGTATCCATCTCGCGTGATTTACTAATATCCCAATTCTGGCAAAACTTACACGCCAGATTACAACCTGCCGTACCAAAAGACAGTATGGGCGAGCCTGGCAAAAAATGATTCAGTGGTTTTTTTTCAATAGGATCAATCGCAAAACCGCTTGAACGACCGTAACTGGTCATAACAATTTGATTATCCAAATTTTGTCTCACGAAACACAAACCGCGTTGCTCATTATGTAACTTACAAAATCGTGGGCAAAGATCACATTGCACACGACCATCGGTTAAGGTATGCCAATAACGGGTCTGTACCGTATCATGCGTCATAAAAGTAGTCATTTGCTGCTCCTTAATGCTATTAATTTTTGAGATTTGAACCTTTTCTCCTATTTAAGTTCAATAATTTAGAAAAAACTAATATGCAAAATTTTATGTATCATCCTAACGTTAAGTAGATGAAGGCGGACGGATGCTAATGCCATCAACCCAGCGCGAATAAATTCGTACTTATTGTTGGTGATGTTAGGATAAATACAAACAATCTTATTGATTAGTAACAACAAAATGTTAGCATTAAGCCTATCGCACTTCCCTTCACTGTCACCCACTTAAAATTATTATAAATTAAACCCAATTTATACTAGGAGACGTTGATGAATAGACAACCCGCCGTAGCAGGTAGTTTTTACCCTGCTAACCCGCAACAACTACAGCACATATTAGCGCAATACCTACATGATGCCGAAACCAACGCGCAAGCACCCAAAGCCATTATTGCTCCTCATGCAGGCTATATTTATTCAGGTCCGATAGCCGCCAGTGCTTACGCCCGATTAAAAAACGCCCACGCTACCATCAAACGCGTTGTTCTCATTGGACCTTCACATCATGTTGCCTTTAAAGGGCTTGCCGTTAGTCAAGCGGACAACTTTATCACACCATTAGGCAGCATTCCCGTTGATGTATTTGCAGTAGAAAGCATAGTTCATCTGCCTTTTGTCTATACCATAGAACAAGCACACAGTCATGAACACAGTTTGGAAGTGCAACTGCCTTTTTTACAAGCTATGCTCGATGACTTCAGCATCATTCCCATTGTTACCGGTGACGCATCATCCGAACAAGTGAGCCAAGTTCTGGAATTATTATGGGGTGGCAGTGAAACGCTGATTGTTATCAGCTCTGATTTAAGCCATTATCATGACTATGCAACCGCACAACAGCTAGACAAAGCCACTAGCAAAGCGATAGAACATCTACAATATGAACGGTTAAATTTTGAATCCGCCTGTGGCAGAATACCTGTCAGCGGCTTATTAAGACTGGCAAAAAATAAAGCATTAACAGTTAAAAACATCGACCTGCGTAATTCAGGCGATACCGCAGGTGACAAACATAGGGTGGTGGGATATGGCGCGTACATCATTGAGTAAAGAACAGCAGCAATGTCTGTTAGCACTGGCGAAAAATTCCATTCAGCACGGTTTAACGACAGGTACGCCATTGACAGTTAATCTAGCCAATTTTCCAGAAGAACTAAGGGTACAACGTGCAACCTTTGTCACCTTGCAAAAACACGGGCAATTACGCGGTTGTATCGGTATGTTAGCCGCCACCCGACCGCTAGTAGTAGACATCGCTGAAAACGCCTTTTTAGCCGCATTTAACGATCCACGTTTTCCGCCATTATCCGCTGATGAATTAGACGAGCTAGACATTCATTTGTCCATACTCACACCTGCTGAACCTATGTCATTTAGTTCAGAACAAGATTTATTAAACCAACTGCAACCGAATATTGATGGCTTAATTTTACAAGACGGTTACCGACGAGGTACGTTTTTACCCTCAGTCTGGGAACAACTACCAGAACCTAAACAATTTCTAAGTCACTTAAAACAAAAAGCAGGTTTACCATCTGATTACTGGTCGGACACCCTTAAAGTGTCTCGCTACACCGCTGAAATAATTGAGTAGTTCTATTTAAGATAGAGACGCTGCAATGCAACGTCTCTATAGAAAACATTTATTCTGTCACCACAGGAATCTTACCAATTTTTTGTTGCCAGATTTTGGGGGCGATATGATGAATAGATGCACCTAAGGTATCGACAGCGACCGTGACCGGCATATCTTCAATGACAAATTCGTGAATGGCTTCCATACCTAAATCAGCAAAAGCAACGATGTGGGCTTTTTTGATGGCTTTTGCGACTAGAAATGCCGCGCCACCAACCGCCATCAAATAGATAGCTTGATGTTTTTGAATCGCGGCGATAGCTTCTGCACCGCGTTCCGCTTTGCCTATCATGCCAATTAAGCCTGTTTTGTCTAGCATGGTTTCAGTGAATTTATCCATGCGCGTGGCTGTGGTTGGTCCTGCTGGACCGACCACTTCATCACGGACAGGATCAACAGGACCAACGTAGTAGATGAATTTGTTAGTAAAATCGACTGGCAACGGTTCGCCGCGTTCGATTAAATCACACAAGCGTTTATGAGCGGCATCACGCCCTGTCAACATTGTGCCACTGAGTAATAAAGTTTCGCCCAGTTTCCATGTTGCCATCTCTTCTTTGGTCACGGTGTCGAGATTCACGCGCCGTGCGGTTGCACCACCCGCAGACCAAGTAATTTTTGGCCAGTCATCTAAACGTGGAGGGGTAAATTCGGCTATACCTGAACCATCAAGTACAAAATGCGTATGACGGGTAGCCGCGCAGTTGGGAATGATAGCGACAGGTTTATTCGCCGCATGAGTCGGATAATCTTTGATTTTAATATCTAGCACGGTGGTCAGTCCGCCCAAACCTTGTGCGCCTATACCTAGCGCGTTGACTTTTTCATATAGCTCAAGGCGCAATGCTTCTAAGGCATTACTCGCGCCTTTGGCAATCAAGTCTTGTATGTCGATAGATTCCATACAGGCTTGTTTAGCTAGTAGCATAGCTTTTTCTGCGGTACCGCCGATGCCTATGCCTAAAATTCCTGGTGGACACCAGCCTGCACCCATAGTCGGAACGGTTTTTAATACCCAATCGACGATGCTATCTGACGGGTTAAGCATGATAAATTTTGCTTTAGCTTCTGAGCCGCCTCCTTTAGCAGCAATTTCGACTTCTACGGTGTCGCCTAACACTAATTCGGTATGCACAACAGCGGGGGTGTTGTCGCCTGTGTTGATGCGTTTACCTGCGGGGTCTTTTAATATCGAGGCGCGTAGGATGTTATCGGGAAGGCTGTAAGCACGTCTTACACCTTCATTAACCATATCAGTAATGCTCAACGTTGATTGCCATTGCACATTCATACCAATTTTTAAAAACACCACCACAATACCTGTATCTTGGCAAATCGGTCTATGCCCTTCAGCACATAAACGGGAATTGATAAGAATTTGTGCGATAGCATCTTTGGCGGCGGGGCTTTGTTCTTTTTCGTAAGCCGTATTGAGGGCTTGAATAAAATCTAGCGGATGATAATAGGAAATGTATTGCAGAGCATCGGCGATGCTTTGTATGAAGTCTTCTTGGCGTATTAGGGTCATGGCATTATCTCGTAGGTCGGAGTGAGGTACGAACCCCAACAAAAATACGAACTGAGAAAATGTTGGGGTTCGTACCTCACCCCAACCTACCGAGCTAATCAGTAAATCGTACGCGGTCTGCGGTAGGGTTAGAGCAGTTCATGTCCATACCCAATTCGATGCCATGCCTCTTTGAACTCTGGCACGTCATATGATGTTGGCTGAAGCCAGTAGGAAATATTGCTATTCTTCTCACCTCGATGAGCGAGTGATTTAACTTCGTTGGGCTTCATAACGAAAGCATTTGGCTCTTTGTTCACGTTATTAATGATGAGCCAATAATCGCCCATGATTTTTGCCAGACTATTTCCAAGTGGCACGGGATTTCTCTTGGATAGTGTTTTTACCTGAATGCCGATAAACGCTGTGACGCTTTTGTTGTATGCAATTATGTCTATCCCTCTTGCGTTCCGCGCTGTTGGCATAACGTTCCAACCCATACACGATAGCTTGTAGCAAGCGTAGTACATACCAATATTTCCTGTCACTTGCGTCTCTAGTTTCATTAGGTTCCTCGCAGCGTAGGTTGGGCTGGCAACAGCCAACCCAACAAAACCAGCAAACAGGTCAGGTTGCCAAACAGCGGCAACCCATCTCACAATTACAAATCATCCAACTCCTCAGCATTCAACTTGCCTTGTTTGGTGTAATTCGGTGCAACACTGATTAATAGCGTAACTAAGGTAGCAATGTATGGCACGATTTGAACGGATAAAATAGCTATCCACAGTTTACCGCTTAAGTTGTCAAAATGTTCGACATTACTCATGCTCCAAATGGCATAACCCAGCAATATAATCATCAGTATTTCTTGTTGTATGCTTCTTAAACCTGAAAATAACGGTCCTTGTTTTTCATATTTAGGGGTACGCATAAACGGTTTACCTGAAGTGAACAAGCCTTGTATTGTACCTTGGGCAACGGTATGGGTTAATGCAAGCCCTGCCAATGCTGCACCTAATGATTCTAAAATAGAACACGGTACACGCGCTTGATAGAGCCACAAGCCGCGCAAAATTTTAAAGCTGAATAAGCCAATCGTCGGCATTAAAAATACATTGGACGGCAGTTCACTATGAATAGGATCATAGAGAATCACGGCGGTTAAAATCAAACTGGCGGTGGTGAATAATAATGCTAAGGCATCAGAAAACCACGGTAGCCAACCTGCAATAAAATAGTAGCGTTGCGCGGCTGTTAAAGGTGATTTTTTGGTCGGTAAGAAGCTACGCCAATGCCCTTTGATGATTTGCATCGCGCCATACACCCAACGGAAACGTTGCGTCATGAAGCCAGAAAAGGTGTCAGGCATTAAACCTTTACCAAACGAGTCTTTGACATACACTGAGTCATAACCCGCTTCATACAAGCGTAAACCTAGTTCACTGTCTTCACAAATACACCATTCTGCCCAGTTGCCCACTTCCAATAACGCAGATTTGCGAATCATGGTCATAGTGCCGTGCTGAATAATGGCATTGTATTCGTTGCGTTGTACCATACCGATATTAAAAAAGCCTGCGTATTCCCAATAACAAATATTTTTGAAAGTACTTTGGCTACGGTCGCGGTAATCTTGTGGCGATTGAATAAAGCCGACATTTTCATTATCAAAATACGGCACCATACATTTCAACCAATCGGGTGACAGGACGTAATCACTGTCGATAACGGCAATAATTTCCGCGTCGCTATCGGTTTGTTCTAGCGCGTGATTAATCGCACCTGCTTTGAAACCAGGCCAGTTTTCTAAATGGAAGAAACGGAACATCGGCCCTAGGCGTTCGCAATCGGCTTTGACAGGTTCCCATACGGCTGGGTCTTTGGTGTTGTTATCCATCACCAAGACTTCTAAGTTGGGATAATCGACTTTTGCCAGTGCTTCTAAGGTTTTACGCACCATCATCGGCGGTTCATTATGAATCGGTAGATGCAGCGAGACTTTAGGATATTTAAATGTTTCGGTCGGCGTGAGCGGTTGAAAGGTACGGGCAGTTTTTTTGTGCCAAATCACTTCGGCAATTTCCAAGCTTTCGATGAGCAAAATTACTACCGCCATCACTTGCATCAATATCATCAAGCCCCAAAAGAAAATGCTTAAGTTGGTTTGATATTGATGCGCACCGATGGAAGCCGACCAAAAAATCACCGAAACAGCTAAGTTAGCAATTAAGCCAAAAAATAACACGCCAGGTAATTTGAGTGTACTGCGGGTAAACAAAAACAAAGCCATCAGCACTAAACTGAAACCAGCGGCGGCTGTCGCCCAGTTTTCCCAATCAGGCATAGCAACGACATCACCATCCATCGGGTATTTGGGTTGACGATCCGCATTAAAAATACCCCAATAGGCTCCAACTGAGCCTTCGATGGATTTTTTCCACGGTTGATCGAAAGCTTCAACGATATAGTAGTTGAGCTTGTCTTTGTCTTTTAAACCTTGGTTATATTCATCAACGCGATTTAAAAACTCACGCAAAAATTTTGCCTGATTAGCACGCGAGGCGGTCGCGTGTTTAAACGGTTGACCATCGGATGGCCAGCCAGTTTCTGTCAGAATGACAGGTTTGCCTTTTGCCAGTTCTTTAATTTTTGCATATCGCTCAAAGACATAATCAACGGCGTGTTTAATCGGAATGCCTTCCCAATAAGGTAAAATGTGAACACCGACAAGATCGACTTCATCAATTAAATCTGGATTTTTTTCCCATATATCCCATGTTTCAGAGGTACCGACAGGTCGCCATTGGCGTTTTTTTACATCACGGATATATTCAATCAGTTTTTCTTTGGTGACATTTTTAGTCGTACAGTTTTGTTTACCTTCTGCATCGGTCGTACAGTCTTCTTGGGTGATTTCACCACGCAATAAGGTTTCGTTACCGACCATGACACGCAGAATATTTTTATGATCTTGACGAGCAATTTCGACTAATTTGTCAATTTCTTGTTTATTCTTGTCTAGGTCTCCGCCAATCCATGCCCCTAAGGTGATGTTGAGATCATGTTTGTCGGCTAAGTCTGTTATAACATCTTGACCTTTCAGCATACTGTAAGTACGAACCGCGTGTACTTGGTCAGAGAGCAGGGCAAGATCAGAATCAATATTATCAGGATTAATGATTAAATCATTAGATTGTGTGTCTTCTTTACGCATAGGGTCATAAGTGACACCTAGCGTGGTTTTAGTCCACGGTTGCAAATGTAGCGGGTTATTAATACGACTCCATATACTGTAATTAATGATGACCAGTAATATGAGTACAACGAAAATAGATATCTTTCTTATCATTTGAGTAGTTGAAAAAAAAGTGAAAGGTGAAAAGCGCAAGGTGCAAGGCGAATTGTGTTTACCTTGGAACTTGCGCCTTATACCGTATTATTTTTTGATATAAAGATCGGTGATAGTGCCTGTAATCATTTCAGCGGCAAATGCCACCGTTTCTGATAAGGTAGGATGCGCGTGTATGGTTAAGCCGAGGTCTTCTACATCCGCCCCCATTTCCAAAGCCAGTACAGTTTCCGCAATCAATTCCCCTGCATTCGTGCCAACCATACCTGCGCCGAGAATTCTGCCTGTTTCTTTGTCACTGAGTATTTTAGTTAAGCCTTCTTTGCGTCCCATGCTGAGTGAGCGTCCGCTCGCTGCCCAAGGGAAAGTACCTTTTTCGTACTCGATGCCTTGTGCTTTGGCTTGATTTTCCGTTAGCCCCATCCAAGCCACTTCAGGGTCAGTATACGCCACCGATGGAATAGTGAGTGCGTCAAAACTCGCTTTATGTCCAGCGATGACTTCAGCGGCAATTTTAGCTTCGTACACGGCTTTGTGTGCCAGCATAGGATTACCAACAATGTCACCGACCGCGAAAATATGCGGCACATTAGTGCGTTGTTGTTTATCTACAGAGATAAAGCCTTGTTCATTAATTTCAATGCCTGCCGATTCTGCACCGATTTTTTTGCCGTTGGGTCTGCGTCCGACAGCGACCAACACCGCATCAAACATTTCATGCTCTGGTGCGCCTTTACCCTCAAAAAATACTTTTAAGCCTTCTTCATGGGATTCAATCGAGGTGACACGGGTTTCTAGCCAGATATTGTTGTATTGCTTTTTAATACGGCGAAATAGCGGATTAACCAAATCTTTATCACACCCAGGAATGACTTGATCCATGAGTTCCACTACGCTGATCTCTGAACCTAACGCGTGATAAACCGTTGCCATTTCTAAACCGATAATGCCACCACCGACAATCAGTAATTTTTTGGGAATTTCTTTCAGTGCTAAGGCATCGGTAGAATCCCATAATCGTGGATCATCATGCGGGAAAATCGGGATTTGGGTCGGTTGTGAACCTGCCGCGATAATCGCTTGTTCAAAACGCACCGTTACAACACCATCTTCGGTTTGTATGGACGCTGTTTCCGAGGAGGTAAATTGCCCAACGCCTTGAATGAGTGTCACTTTGCGTTGTTTCACTAAACCTGCCAAGCCGTCATTTAAGGATTTAGTGACGCTAGCTTTCCATGCCCGTACTTTATCGAGGTCAATAGAGGGTTTGCCAAAACTAACACCATGCGCTTCCACTTCGGCGGCTTCATGAATGGTATGGGCGACGTGTAGCAAAGCTTTTGAGGGAATACAGCCAACATTTAGACAAACGCCACCTATGACAGGATAACGCTCCACTAACACCACTTGTTTACCTAAATCAGCGGCGCGAAATGCTGCACTATAACCACCAGGACCGCCACCTAATACTAAAACTTCTGCGTGTACTACTGTATCGTTCATTGTGTTGCCCTTGTTTTAAAGTAACAAACGGCGAATATCGCCCAAATAATATTTAATGGTCGCCATGAATCTCGCGCCTTCCGCCCCATCAATAACACGATGGTCGTAAGTTAAATCTAACGGTAACATAAGGCGTGGTTCAAATTCTTTACCATTCCAAATGGGTTGCATCTTGGCGCGAGTCACACCCAGTATCGCCACTTCAGGCGCGTTGACTATCGGCGTAAACGCCATGCCGCCAATACCGCCTAAGCTGGAAATGGTCATACAGCCACCCTGCATATCAGCAGGTAATAGCTTGCCTTGACGGGCTTTTTCACTTTTTTCTGCCAGTTCTGCTGCAAGTTCATTAACCGTTTTACGATTGACATCACGCAATACAGGCACAACTAAGCCATTCGGGGTATCAACAGCAATACCGATATTAAAATATTTTTTTAGAATGAGTTGTTCACCGTCGGGTGATAAAGAAGCGTTGAAGCTAGGGAACTGTTGCATCGCCGTCACTAAGGCTTTAATAATGAACATTAAGCCTGTAATTTTTAACTCACCTTTGGCTTTTTCCGCATTCAATGCGTTGCGGAAGGCTTCCATTTCGGTAATATCAACTTCTTCATGATAAGTCACCATCGGCAAATTCAGCCAGACACGGCTTAGATTCTGCCCAGTCAGGCGTTTAATTTTGCTCAGTTTTTGTGTTTCGGTCTCACCAAACACCGAAAAATCAACCGCTGGAATGCTCGGAATACCAGAACCCGTCGCAACGATGCCTTCTGCCATGACTTTTTTAACGAAGTTTTTCACATCGTCTTTAAGAATGCGTCCTTTACGGCCACTGCCTTTTTTAATTTGGCTAATATCAACGCCTAATTCACGCGCAAATAAGCGCACAGAGGGCGACGCATGAGCGGTTGATTTAACGGCAGTGTCAGTTTGCGTCACAACGACTGCGGGTGTCGGACTTTTCACAACAGCGGGTGGCGTAGGTGCTTTTTCTTCGGGAACAGGCGCGACGACAGGTGTAGGCTCAGCAGCTTGTTCAACGGGAGCAACATTGGCAACCTCTGCATTGGCTAACACAGTCGCAATCAATGAACCTTCAGACACTTTATCGCCTGGTTTAATGTAAACCTGTTGTATTGTGCCTGCGGCACTGGATGGTAAGTCCATACTGGCTTTATCGGTTTCCAGTGTAGCAACGGTTTGCTCCAATGCCACCACGTCACCAGGTTGAATCAATACTTCAACGACATCAATTTCAGCAACATTGCCAACATCGGGTACTTTGATTTCGATTAATACAGTCATGTTGTTGATTCCTTATCTTAACCAAGGGGCGGTTGCATCAGCGACTACGCCATATTTAGCAATCGCCACATCAATCTTAGCGGCTTCAAATTGTCCCGCGTCTGCCAAACTTTTCAGCGCAGCAATCGTGATATGGTAGCGATCTACTTCAAAAAAGCTGCGTAAATTTTCGCGAGTATCGGAGCGACCAAAACCATCTGTTCCTAACACGATATAAGGGGCTTTAATGTAAGGGCGAATTTGTTCGGCAAATGCGCGGGTGTAATCAGTTGCCGCAATGACAGGGGCAGTATTATTAGCAAGGCAATGACTAACATGGGCTTGTTTTTGAGCTTCGGTGGGGTGTAAACGATTCCAACGCTCACACTGCTGACCATCACGCGCCAATTCAGTAAAGCTAGGGCAGCTCCATAAATCGGCTTCAACGCCCCAATCATTACGCAACAATTCAGCGGCAAATTCCACTTCACGGAAAATCGTACCAGAACCTAATAGCTGTACACGAGGAGCTTTGTTGTCTTCGCCTTGTTTGAAACTGTACATACCTTTCAATATGTCTTCTTCAACACCTTTAGGCATGGCAGGATGGACGTAATTTTCGTTCATTACGGTGATGTAATAGAACACGTCTTCCTGTTCAACATACATACGGCGTAAACCGTCTTGAACAATTACAGCCAATTCGTAGGCATAAGTCGGGTCGTAAGAAACACAATTCGGCACAGTGGCAGACATGATATGACTATGACCATCTTCATGTTGTAAGCCTTCACCGTTCAGTGTGGTGCGTCCTGCGGTACCACCCATTAAAAAGCCGCGTGTGCGTTGATCTGCTGCTGCCCAAATTAAATCGCCGACGCGTTGGAAACCAAACATTGAATAGTAAATAAAGAACGGAATCATCGGCACGTTATGCGTGGAATACGATGTACCAGCGGCTATCCAATCACATAAACCACCTGCTTCGTTAATGCCTTCTTGCAATACTTGACCGTGTTTGTCTTCTTTGTAGAACATTAATTGGTCAGCATCTTGTGGCGTGTAAAGTTGTCCGACTTGTGACCAAATACCTAACTGACGGAACATACCTTCCATACCAAAGGTACGCGATTCATCGGGTACTATCGGCACAACGCGTTTACCGATATTTTTATCTTTCACCAAAATATTCAATAAACGCACAAACGCCATTGTGGTAGATGATTCTTTAGTGCCGCTTGCTTCTAACAGAGATTTAAAATCGCTGAGGACAGGCACATCAAGTGCGTAGGATTTTTCACGTCTTGAAGGAATGTGTCCGCCTAATTCAGCACGGCGTTGTAGCATGTAGTTCAGTTCCTTTGAACCTTCAGGGAAAGTTAGATAGGGCAGTTTTGCCAGTTGCTCATCGGTAACAGGGAGTTCGTAACGGTCGCGGAAGTTTTTCAGCGAGATTTGATCCATTTTTTTCTGTTGATGCGAGGTGTTTTGTGCTTCGCCAGAGGTTCCCATGCCATAACCTTTAATGGTTTTAGCGAGAATAACGGTCGGTTGCCCTTTATGATTAACCGCCGCATGGAACGCTGCAAACACTTTCGCGGGATCATGACCGCCACGATTGAGTTCCCAAATATCTCGATCAGACCAATCAGCAACCATCGTTCTTAGTTCAGGGGTATTAAAGAAATGCTCACGGACATACGCGCCATCTTTGGCTTTAAAGGTTTGATAATCACCATCCACACATTCCATCATTCTTGCCGCTAACGCGCCATTTTTATCACGCGCCAGCAGAGCATCCCAACGTTGCCCCCAGACCAGTTTAATAACATTCCAACCTGCCCCGCGAAATTCACTTTCCAGTTCTTGAATGATTTTACCGTTACCGCGCACTGGACCATCCAAACGTTGCAAATTGCAATTAACGACAAAAATCAGATTGTCCAGACGCTCACGCCCTGCCATACCGATAGCACCTAATGACTCAGGTTCATCGGTTTCACCGTCACCAAGGAAACTCCAGACTTTACGACCATCAGTATTCGTCAAACCACGATCACGCAAATAACGCATAAAGCGGGCTTGATAAATCGCCATGATAGGACCTAAGCCCATAGATACTGTAGGGAACTGCCAAAAATCAGGCATTAACCATGGGTGTGGATAAGACGATAAACCACCGCCATGTACTTCTTGGCGAAAGTTATTCATTTGCTCTTCGGTCAAGCGACCAATTAAAAACGCGCGTGCATAATCACCTGGTGTTAAATGCCCTTGAGTAAAAATTAAATCACCATCGTGACTGTCAGAAGCTGCGTGCCAAAAATGGTTATAACCCACATCATATAAAGTCGCAGCAGAGGCAAAGCTGGCAATATGACCGCCGACATTGGTATTTTTGTTGGCGCGTAATACCATCATCATGGCATTCCAACGCACATAAGAACGAATTTTTTGTTCGATGGTGGCATCGCCATGAAACTGTGCCTGTTGTGCCACAGGAATGGTATTGAGATAAGCCGTATTGGCACTAAAAGGAATATCAAATCCCGAATGCCTTGTAACAGCCACTAGCTGTTCAATCAAAAAATGTGCGCGTTCACTACCATCTTGTTCAAGAACAGATTGCAGTGCTTCAATCCATTCCTTGGTTTCCGCTGGGTCAATGTCAAGTTGTCCAGTAATTTCTGAAAGAAAAGAGTTATTCATTATGTGATCCTGTTGGGACGGAGTTGTGCATGGCTAGATAACATGGCTGTGAAATGCAGTTCTGTGCTTCGGGCTTTAATTATTTGTTTAGTTTACATAAGAACTACAGTAATTAAAAAGCGTAGAACGCTTCTAATAGTGGCACATAGTATATACAAATGAGGGAATGCAATGAATCGTTTTAATAACTATGAAAATTTTGCTGTCAAAACAGAAGGCTAACAAATAGCGTAAATACGTTATGTTGGAATGATTTTTCGGTCTGTATGCAGGTATTTTGTATCGAAGAAGAAAGAGTCAGCCTATAAGCCGGGTTCTGTCGAGAGCAGCCATTCATCTAGGCGTTCAGTCACCCGAACGCTCAAGCAATCTACCCAGAAGCCGCGCGGGCCACGCGTCTGCTTCTCTATTTGATCTTGCTTCGAGTGGGGTTTACCCTGCCACACCTGTTACCAGTTGCGCGGTGCGCTCTTACCGCACCATTTCACCCTTACCTATCATGGTGATAGGCGGTATATTTTCTGTGGCACTTGCCGTAGGCTTACGCCCCCTAGGTATTACCTAGCACCCTGCCCAATGAAGCCCGGACTTTCCTCCCTTTTATCATTACAATAAAACGGCGACTGCTCAGCCAACTCTTTCAGCCGAGCAGTATACTGTAATTCGCACTAACTCGCCTAACGAATAACGTACGCTATCAGTAATTAGAAATAATAATCGCTTAAGGCTTTAATTGCTATGTCCACACAAGCCTTTTAACGCCTAGCTTATAGGCGTTATAGCCATAAGTTTTTGTTGAACAAACCTCATTATGGCAACAATACCGTTGCGTCCCTTACTCCGCATAACCAGATTTAGTAATCTTATTGCTACTACAGTTCAGACAGTCGATTTCTTGATAACATATCGACACCTTAATAGTACAGTAAAATGCAGCTTTGACCCACTACCAACTTCACAACCACCAGCTAAAGCGGGTGGGTTAGATAAAACGACTAAAGTCTGGATAAGGGTCACAAGACCCGTTTATGTCTCTGTCCTAAAATTATCATCGCCCTTGGGTTCAAAATGATGTTCCAAATAGTTCTTAATCATCTCTTCGGTCAATTCGCCAGAAGTCACACAAATAGCCTCTTGCCCAAAAGTGCCGACCCCAATATCGCTTCTTCAAATCGAGAAAACTTTCAAACAACTTCATAGAACTTCTTCCCTTAATTCGCCTCATGATCTCACTAGGAGCAATGTTAGGCGGCGCAGAGACGAAAATACGGACATGATCCTGATTGACAACTCCTTTTATAATTTCTATCTCGAACGCTTCGCAAGTCTGCCTAATCAATTCTCAAACTTTCAATCCGACATCGCCTTTCAATACCTTATAACGATATTTCGTCACAAACACGAAATGGTATTGGATTTTATAAACCGTATGACTTCCATAACGACATTCCATAAGCTCTCCTTCTTTTCAGTGTCTTCGCTTATCATATCTCAAAATATCCTAGATAAATCTAACCGCCTAAAAGACGGTGGTTTTAACCTTGGAACAGACTAATAAAAGACCTATTACTTACTATTACTTACTATTACTTACTATTACTTATTACGGTATTGTTAATTAAAAATAGCGTTCAAATTACCATTGCGCTGAAGCATCAAAAGGCAAACGGAATAAAGCAACATCGTCATGGACTTGGAATAACATTTGGAT
>WSSedA1B3DRAFT_1000091_pt1 | contig 24116 bp, 24 predicted proteins | sample WetSurSiteA1Bulk_FD_9468 | JGI IMG/M metagenome (IMG submission 9468)
CGATCCAAGATGTGCTGCTCCATATATTTTTTCCACCATGAGCATAAATTATTTCGTCTATCATCGCTTCTGCGTCAATGGATGCCATAGAACTTTCCTGATAAAATCTCCTAACAGGCTGCTGAAAAACCCGTCACAAAAATCTGATATAATTTAGATAGATATCGTTTTAATTTTCACAACAGGAGGTCGTATAATGGATCTTCTCAATTATTCACTTACTATTTTCATCTCGTTAGTCATAGGGCTTGCCGGGTTTATTATTGCCTACAAGATATTCGACTGGATGACCCCCGGTGTCCATTTCTCCGACCAGTTGAAAGCGGACAACAAATCAGTAGCTATTTTTCTTGCCGGTCTTTTCATCGGATTAGGCCTTCTCCTTGGCAACGCAATCAAATGATGCGACGTGTTTTCATCATCTTCTCAGCTTTCCTGATCGCTGGGGGCCTCTTCACTTCAGGGATTGCAGAACCCTTGCAGGATGCCGATCAATCCAATACTATGTGGGGCACAATCCAGAGAACAGCCGAAAAATATCTGGGCAGGCCGTATGTATGGGGCACTGTTGGTCTGAAGAGTTTTGACTGTTCAGGTTTTATCTGGCGCATTATGGCTGATAATGGAATTATCGTGAAGAGGACAACAGCACGAAAACTCTATATGAGCCTTCCTAATGTTCCGAAAGACAGTTCTTATGACTCCGGGTCACTTGTATTTTTCGATAATCTGAAACATATTGGTATCGTGAAAGACCAGAAATATTTTTATCATGCTCAGGTCAGCAAAGGCACAAACCTCTCGTCATTTGACCCATACTGGCGTCGTAAAATCTGCGGATTCAGAAGAATCCCGACAAAGTCATAATTTCTCTGTAGATGTGCAGGTTCAGGAAGCATTCACATGCTTGGAGTGTCGCAAGCACAGAAATTACTAACCGCCGAAAAATTTGCCCTTCAGCATATTCAATCCCTGTGCGAGCACATCACTCTCCGGCACATTTCCATCAGGCGTCAGCTTATCAATAATCTCCGGGAGTAACCCGGCTAATCCATTCGATGCCTCATCCTGTGATACTCCGACATTCTGCGAGATCTGCTGAATCTGATCCATGCCCAGAACGTGCTTGATCTGATCTGCTGAGACAGGCATGTTTTTCCCTGTACTGATCCATGATGATATGGTATCGCCAAGGCCCTTATCTTTGAATATTTGCGCGAGTCCGGAGAGTCCACCTGTCTGGGGATTGTTGATCAGCCCCATTATGCTTTCAAACAACTTATTCTTGTCCCCCCCACTGAAAAGCTTTCCTGCCAATCCACCTGCAATTTCATCAAATAGTCCCATGTCTCCCCCCTTGAATAAAGGCTGCTATGCTTAATTCTTTCCCGTTAACCCTTTATCCAACTTATATCATCAAGCACAATGATTGTCAAACGATTTTCCTATTGATTCCTGCATAACTAATGACCTATGTAATTTCCCTTTCATCTGTCACTCCCGCTCTACGAATCGTAGACTTGTCGGGAGTCCCTTTACAAATAATTCTATAATAAAATGTATGTTCAACCGTTTTCAGCTCGTTATAGGCATTCTTCATGAATAGACAAAAGAAAGATANGCAGCTCAGGAATGTCTTCAGGATATCTGTCATGGAAGGAGTTTTAGGACAGGTCTTCAATACCATCACCGGACCTGGGTCAGTATTTCTGACAAAGTTTGCAATCATGCTGAATGCCACGCCGCTCCAATTCGGCATCCTTGCTGCGATAGGCCAGATTTCACAGGTCTTCCAGCCCCTTGGCGCAATCATCACAAAAAGGCGAAGGAAACGAAAAGGTGTTGTGCTGACACTTTTGTTCACCGGGAGGGGAATTACGTTGCTTTTCGCAATACTTCCTTTTGTATGGTTCTCCGGGAACATAATCAATGCTTTTCTCCTCCTTTTATTTTTCAGTGTTTCCCTTCAGGCAGTTGCAAACAATGCCTGGATCGGATGGGTAGCGGACCTCCTGCCGCTGAGTATCAGAGGACGCTTTTTCTCGGTCCGCTCGCAGTATGGAATGCTCACCGCAGTCGGTGTGAGTTATGTCTTCAGCCTCTTCATCGACCGTTTCAGTGCGGGGACCATGCAAAACTCCCCTTCATTGGGAACCGCATTTTTTTCAACTGAAAATTTACCATTAGGGTTTGCGATTGTTTTTTCCCTGGCTCTGCTTTCTGGTTTCTCAGGCCTGGTAGTACTTTCACGACAGCCGGAAAAGGAAAAAAAGATCGAAGAGGAAAGCACTGCAGGGATGTTTTTCCTTCCAATAAGAGACAGTAATTTCAGGAGGTTCCTCCTCTATACCTGCTGGTGGATGCTTGCGGTCGGNATAGGCGCTCCNTTCTGGCAGCCCTTTATGATGCAGAAACTCCATATGTCGCTGATCGAGGTACAGATTTANGGGAGTATACACATCGTTGCNTCGATACTGGTANTACGATTGTGGGGCAGGCTTATCGATGCTNACGGGAACANGACNGCAATGCGGCTTATCATCATTCTCGGCGGGTTCAACCCCNTGGTTTGGCTCTTTGTNACGCCTCACAACTACCCGATTCTCTATCTGGAGGCGATCACATCGGGGATTATGTGGGCAGGAGCCGGACTGGTTGCGACAAATTTCGTTCTTGCAATAGCTCCAAAGGAAAGAAGGCAACTCTACTCAGGGATAGCCGGAGCATTTTCAGGCATCGCGATGATGACGACAATGCTTGCTTCAGGAGCCTTGCTTCCGCGGCATCTTGAAATTTATACCATTCATTTAGAACCGGAACAGGTACTTTTTGCACTTACCGGGATAGCGCGATGGAGCGCTCAGGTTCCCCTTACCTGGGTGCATGAACCGGGGGCAAGGCCTGTCAGCGAGGCAATCGCTTTCTTTCTCCGGGAGATGAAACCCAGATTTATGAAATAGACGAGGAAACGTCCCCTAAACAGGCCAGGAAAAGTTCCTGTTCTCAGGGAAGAGCCAATTTATTGACTTTCACTTCTGACGCTGTTTAAACTTAACCTTCATGAGAAAGAATGCGTTGATAAAGATTATTGAAGAGGCAATGAAATCACTCAACATCGAAGACTTGCCCCCTGTTGAGATAGAAATACCGCGCAACGAGCAGTTTGGCGATCTGTCGACAACAGTGGCGTTAACCCTCGCAGGACCTTTCAAAAAACCACCGAGGAAAATAGCCGAGGAAATTGTGGGCTCCATCCGCGATAAATCCCAGTTTGAAAAAATTGAAATTGCAGGCCCCGGTTTTATCAATTTCACCTTTTCCAAAGAATATCTTGCCGCTGAGATTCAGCAGTTGCTCAGGGCAGGAAAGAAATTCCTGAGAGAAGACATCGGCAAGGGGAAAAAGGTACAAATTGAATTTGTCAGCGCCAATCCCACAGGGCCTTTACATCTGGGACACGGCAGGGGAGGGGCTACAGGAGAGGCGCTTGCAAATCTCCTCAGCGCTGCCGGATATCGTGTTGAACGTGAGTATTATATTAATGATGCCGGCAAACAGGTGAAGCTCCTCGGTCTTTCCGTATTTTCCAGGTATCAGCAACTGCTCGGAGCAGAATATCCGTTTCCTGAAGACGGATATAAAGGTGAATACATAGAAGACATAGCACGGGAAATAATCGGGAAACACGGCAATGCGTACCTCCAGTCGAGTTTCAACAGCGCGTCAGATTTTTTCATAGAATATTCGTACAGGAAAATTCTCCGGGGTATTCAGGATGATTTGAGAGATTTCGGGATATCATTTGATACCTGGCAAAGCGAGAGGGAATTATTCTCTGAAGGAGATGGTGGAGAAATCCATTGAAGACCTGAATGCCAAAGGATTCCTCTATGAGCAGGATGGCGCGATCTGGTTCAAGGCGACCGCCTTCGGAGATGAAAAGGACCGAGTAATCATCAAGCAGGATGGCGAATATACCTATTTTACTTCTGATATCGCATATCACCGGAAGAAGATAGAAAAGAGATTCGATGAACTTATAGATATCTGGGGCGCCGATCACCATGGATATATTCCGCGGATGCATGCTGTGATTGAATCGTTTGGCTATCCGAAAGAAAAATTGAAGGTACTGCTCGTACAGATGGTAACCCTGCTCAGGGGAGGAAAACCTGTCCAGATGTCTAAGCGGGCGGGAGAGTTCATAACCTTGCGGGAAGTCATGGATGAAGTAGGGTCCGACACAACAAAATTTATCTTCCTTACCCGAAGGCCTGACAGCCACCTCGAGTTTGATCTCGAAACGGCAAAAGCTCAATCAGCAGAGAATCCGGTGTTCTATGTTCAGTATGCACATGCGAGGATAAATAGCATCTTTGTCCATGCNCGGGAAAAAGGATTGAATGCTGCTGTGCTGTCAGAAGCTGATATTTTATTGCTTTCCGTGCAGGAAGAACTCAGGATCATCAAAAAAATCCTCCTCTATCCGATGGTATTTAACGGGGCCGTAAAAGCGTATGAGCCTCACAGGATAACCTTCTATCTTCAGGAACTCGCCGGCCTTTTCCATCCATACTATAATAAGTACCGGATCGTAACCGAAGAGAGCGGTCTCACCCAGGCCAGACTTGCCCTTTGCGAAGCAGTAAGGATTATACTCCGTGACGGTCTGGAAATCCTTGGCATCAAAGCCCCGGAAAAGATGTAACCAAACTATTCAGTCTCAGGAGAATAACTCCTCCCCTTTACAAGGGGAGGCTGGAGGGGTCTTTAAAAATATTCAAACCTCCCCAACCCCTCTTTGATAAGGAGGGGATTGAACTCTTCAATGAAGGGTTGCATCAAACGACGAATCTGATTGACTTTCAAAGTAAAATACTGGTATAAATAAACCTCTATGATACCGAAAACGGCAAAGATCTGGATGGACGGAAAACTGGTGGATTGGGATCATGCGAATGTTCATGTCCTCACGCACACGCTTCATTACGGGCTCGGGGTTTTTGAAGGGATCCGCTGTTATTTGACCCGTCAGGGCCCGGCAATATTCCGGCTCGATGAACATGTGCAAAGGCTCATGAATTCTGCCCGCATCTTTCTCATGGATATCCCCTATTCACATCAGGAACTCAATGAGGCGATTATCAAAACCATTCAGGCAAACCGGATGAAGGAATGTTATATCAGGCCTCTCGTTTACATAGGGTATGGTGCCATGGGGTTATATCCAAAAGGCAACCCGGTCAATGTCTCAATCGCTGTCTGGTCATGGGGTGCGTATCTCGGCGATGAAGGACTGAAAAACGGCATCAAGGTGAAGACATCATCGTTTATCAGAAACCATGTGAATGCAAACATGACCCGGGGAAAGGTCTGTGGCTACTATGTGAATTCGCAGCTCGCCAAAAAAGAGGCTATAGCATGCGGGTATGACGAAGCGCTCTTGCTTGATACCGAAGGGTATATTGCTGAAGGGAGCGGCGAGAATATTTTTATCGTGCGCAATGGTATCCTGAAGACAACCCCGCTTACTTCGATCCTTGAAGGAATCACGAGAGACAGCATTATGGAGATTGCCAGGGATGAAGGGATTGAAATCAAGGAAGAGAGATTTACCCGTGACGAGGTCTATATCGCTGATGAGGCATTTTTCACCGGCACTGCAGCAGAAATCACTCCCATACGGGAACTTGACGGGAGAAAGATCGGGCGGGGGAAACCCGGCAGGATAACCAGGAAACTGCAATCAATATTCTTTGACATTGTCAAGGGTAAGAATAAAAAGTATAAAGCCTGGCTTACGCTGGTAAAATAGAGTAGGAAAAAAGGGGTGTGGATTTGATGATCCGCACCCCTTTTGTTTTTTGGAGCTATTTCTTTTCTTCAGGCTTTACATCTGCGGGTTTCGCTGCTTCAGGTTTCATCTCTTCTGCTTTCTTTTCTCCAGCCTTCATATGGCATTTTCCGCAGTCTGCTTCTGTTGACTGTGAGAATGCCTTCTGACCGTCATGGCACTTCCCGCATAAATCTGCTTTGCCATGGTCTTCTTTTGTCATCTTAAAAGCGCCTTTTTTCATAGCGAACGGTTTCGGATGGCAATCAGCGCATTTCATGCCCTGCTTCGTACCATGGGTGTCTCCGCTAAAAACGACTTTGCCGACATCGCCTCCTGCATATTCAACTGTTTTACCCGGCATTACTGCGAATGCACTGCCGACAAAAGCGAGAGCAACCAGCACTACTAAAAGAACTGTTATTTTTTTCACTAATCCTCACCTCCTTTCATAGTCATTAATGGAATTATGTTGATCAGTACCAAATTCCTATGACATTGCAAAAGCACTGTACAGAAAACCTTATGTTTTAAAATAATTATTTAAGAGAATGCTTGTCAAGGTAAATACGTAATCATATCTGTCCAGAATGAATGTTGTACCCTGTTAGAAAGCGAGGGATATGCCTCAATTCCTGAAACAAGATCACGGGTAACTCTGATGAGGCTGTAGACTAAGCGGAGGCCTCAGCTCTGAATTTTACGAAAGACATTGCAGTCTGATAAATATTTATACCTTGTCATAGAGAGTTTATCTTGATTCAGAAATTGAGACATATCCCTTTTTTGAAATATTTCGGACAGCAACCATAAGGCAAGTTGCCGCTTTTCTTGAATTATCAAATGCCTTCAGGTAATATTAAGGTAATTATGGGCCAGGTTGTCAGAAAAGCGATTTTGCCCGCCGGAGGGCTTGGGACAAGGTTTCTACCGGCTACGAAGGCGTCTCCAAAGGAGATGTTGCCGATTGTTGATAAGCCAATGATTCAGTATGCTGTTGAAGAGGCAAAGGCATGCGGCATTGATGAGTTTATCATCATTACCGGAAAACACAAGCGGGCTATAGAAGACCATTTTGATGCCGCATTCAAACTTGAAGAGAGTCTGAAGAAGTCGGGGAAGAAGAAACTCCTTGAAGAAATAAACCGGTTGAGTCATCTGAACTTTGCCTATATCAGGCAAAGAGAAGCCCTGGGGCTCGGACATGCCCTGTCGCGAGCAAAGCCCTTTGTCAGGGATGAACCGTTTGCTGTCCTCCTCAGTGACGATATTATCGACCCCGACGATACATTACTGAGGGATATGATCCATTTATACGAGGAGCTCAAGTCTCCTGTTCTTGCCATTGAAAAAGTTCCCCTGTCTGATATAAGCAGATATGGGGTGATCAGTGGAAAACGGGTAAAAGACAATGTATATAGAATAAACGACCTTGTGGAAAAGCCGGCGGCTGAGAATGCACCATCAGACATGGCGATTATTGGACGTTACATTCTCACCCCGGACATATTCGAAATCCTTGAGAGTCTCAAACCCGGCAAAGGTGGTGAAATACAATTAACTGATGCCCTCTCCGGCCTTTTGAAAAGCCGCGCAATTTACGGCTATCTTTTTACGGGCAAAAGGTATGATGCCGGAGACAAAGTCGGTTATCTGAAAGCAACGATCGACCTTGCACTTAAAAATCCGAACGTATCCAAGCAGTTGAAAGAATATATCTTCACTGTGACAGAGCGCTTACAAAACTAAGATAAAGAGGAGTTACAATGGCTGACGTTATAGATGTAGAACAGAAAAACGAGAAAGAAGTGGAAATTCCGGATAATATGCCCGTTCTCCCGGTACGGGATATTGTTGTATTCCCTTATATGATACTACCCCTTTTCGTAGGGAGGGAGATGTCGATCAAGGCGATAGAGCATGCACTCGCCTCAAACAGGATGGTTTTACTTCTCACGCAGAAGGACCTTAATATCGAAACTCCTGCTCCTGAGGATCTTTTCTCAATAGGCACGGTTGCGCTTGTCATGAGAATGCTTAAACTTCCGGACGGAAGAGTGAAAATTCTTGTCCAGGGCTTGACAAAAGCACGGGCAGTTGACTTCCAACAGGTTGATCCTTTTTTTACGGCAACAATAGAAAAAATAACTGATGAAAAAACCGAATCACTCACGATTGAAGATGAAGCCCAGGTCCGGAATGTAAAAGGGCAACTCGAAAAAGTGGTTTCCCTTGGAAAGTCAATCCTTCCGGATATCATGGGGGTGGTTGAAAATATAGAAGAACCCGGAAGACTCGCTGACCTCGTAGCCTCCAATCTCGGACTGAAAACCGAACAGGCACAGGAAATTCTTGAAATCTCCGATCCCATACAGAGACTGAAACGGGTGAGTGAGATACTCGTAAGGGAGACGGAGCTTCTTACGGTCCAGCAGAAAATACAGTCGGAGGCAAGAGGTGAGATCGATAAGACCCAGCGAGAGTATTTCCTGAGAGAACAGCTCAAGGCGATTCAGAAAGAGCTTGGTGATATTGATGAGCGGGCGGAAGAGATAAAGGAATTCAGAAAAAAGATCGAAGATGCAAAAATGCCCGAGAAAGTCCTGAAAGAGGCGGAAAAGCAGCTCAAGCGGCTTGAAAAAATGCATCCTGACAGTGCTGAAGCAGGGACAGTCAGGACCTATCTCGATTGGCTTGTTGAATTGCCATGGTCGAAATCTACGAAGGATAACCTTGATATAAAAGCCGCTGAGAAGGTCCTGAATGATGATCACTATGACCTTGAAAAGGTTAAGGAGCGCATCCTTGAGTATCTCAGTGTAAGGAAACTCAAAGAGAAGATGAAGGGTCCGATCCTCTGCTTTATCGGCCCCCCTGGTGTCGGCAAGACGTCACTCGGCAGATCGATAGCACGCGCTCTCGGACGGGAATTTGTCCGCATGTCTCTTGGAGGAGTAAGAGATGAAGCTGAGATCAGAGGACACAGGAGAACCTATGTTGGAGCGCTGCCAGGGAGAATTATACAGGGTATCAAAACAGCAGGAAAAAACAATCCTGTTTTCATGCTCGATGAAATCGACAAGATCGGTATGGACTTCCGGGGTGATCCCTCTTCAGCCCTTCTTGAAGTGCTTGATCCCGAACAGAATAACTCATTCGCAGATCATTATCTTGCTGTTCCTTTCGATCTCTCNAAAGTGATGTTTATCACAACGGGGAATCTCGTTGATACGATACCCAGTCCTCTGANAGACCGTATGGAAATTATTTATTTGTCCGGTTATACATCAGAGGAAAAGATTGGGATTGCCAGGAACTATCTGATTCCAAAACAGCTCGAAGAGCATGGCATAAGCGAAAAAGTCCTAAAAATTACCGATAAGGGACTCTTTACCCTTATTTCCCAATATACCCGGGAGGCCGGGGTGAGAAATCTTGAGCGTGAAATTGCGAACCTTTGCAGAAAAGTGGCGAAAAAGATAGCAGAGGGGAAGGATAAAACATTTATTGTCAGTGCGCAGAACATCCACAAATATCTGGGAGTCCCCAAATATCTCCCTGAAGAAGAGATGCAGAAAGATGAAATAGGCGTTTCTACCGGACTTGCATGGACAGAGACAGGGGGCGACATAATTTACGTTGAAACCACAACAATGAAGGGGAAGGGGCATCTTACCCTTACCGGCCAGCTTGGAGATGTTATGAAAGAGTCTGCACAGGCTGCCCTGAGTTATGTGAGATCCAAATCAAAACTCCTCGGAATCAACGACGAGATATACTCTAAAACAGACCTCCATATCCATGTTCCGGCGGGCGCTATACCCAAGGACGGACCCTCGGCGGGGATTACCATGGCGACTTCTATTGCATCGGCCCTCACCGGAAGACCAGTGAACAAAAACACAGCAATGACCGGGGAAGTGACCCTCAGGGGCAGGGTCCTGCCTATCGGCGGGCTGAAGGAAAAAACACTGGCGGCAAAAAGGATGGGTATCAACAGAGTCATTATTCCGGAAAGAAACCGGAAGGACCTGGAGGATATACCAAAATATATCAAGAAGGATATGGAGTTTGTTTTTGCCGAGACAATGGATGATGTCCTCAAGGTTGCCCTGAAAAAGGGCGGTCACGGAAAACTGCACAAACCTTCTCAGAGTAAGCGGCCGTCAAAGAAAATAAAATAATCAAGGGAGGCCCGGCGCCTCCCTCCCTGCACAGCACTATATATTATTCACAAGATTGTCACTATACTATAATTCAATGAAACTTTCTCACATCGGCGAACTTGCACTTCTGGAATATATAAGAAACAGGTTCGTCAGCAGGTCGAAAGATATCGTGACAGGAATCGGCGACGATGCGGCTGTGCTGCAACCTGAAGGGAAACACCTTCTTGTAACCACCGACATGATGGTAGAAAACGTTCACTTCGATCTCCATATCACTGCACCCTATCAACTCGGGTTCAAAATAGTGTCTGTCAATGTCAGCGATATCTATGCAATGGGCGGGACGCCAACGTATCTCCTTCTCAATATGGCAATGAGAAAAAATACTGATATGGCGTTTATCGATTCTTTTTTTGACGGTATTCATGATGCGCTTCAACTCTATACAACAAAGCTCATCGGTGGTGATATTTCTGCATCACTCAGTGATATGTCTCTCTGTGCAACCTGCATCGGATATGGTAAACAGGTCGTCAATCGCTCCGGTGCAAAGGTCGGTGATGCGATCTATGTTACCGGAACTCTCGGAGATTCATCATGCGGCCTTGCACTGCTGAAGAAGATGAAGAAATCATCGACCCCCAATCCCTCCCTTGTGAAGGTGAGGAGAACAGGGAGGGGAACATTATCCCGGAAGAGTATTGCGCCGCTTATCAACAGACATCTCATGCCTGTCGCAAGAAATCCAAAAAACTTTGTCAAATATGCCACGTCCATGATTGATATCAGCGACGGCCTGCTTATTGATTTATCGAGACTCTGTGATGAAAGCAAGGTGGGTGCAAGAATATTTCTTGACAGGATTCCTCTTTCGCCACAAATGCTGAAAGCATCGGCGGAAATAAGAATCTCTCCAATGCATCTGGCCCTGTCAGGAGGCGAAGATTATGAACTTCTTTTTACTGCCCCCAAAAATAAAAAGATAAAAGCTTTGTCCATTGGAGAGATCACTCAATCTGAACGGGTGATCGTAGATCTCTCAGGGGAAGAAAAACCTTTTTCTCTATGCGGGTATCAGCATTTTGTTAATTAAAGAAAGGGAACTCCTCGATCATGAATAAGTATCAGAAGATCGCTCTTCTCATCGGCGGTATCATTCTCATCCTTCTCTTCGGCAAAACAATAACGCAGGTTGGATTGAGAACGATCGGTTCATTGGGTGCACTTCTCGGCAAGTTCATCTTTGTTATCATTGCAATTCTGCTTATTCTTTCTTTTCTCAAAAAGAAGGGTAAAAAGAAGAATGAATAAGATCATCTGATGTCTTCTCATTAGTAAAGCAATTTCAGGAAAAAGAGTGGATATGAGAACACAAAAGCTTATACTATTGTACCTGATTGGTTTGTTGGTCATTTTGAACGGTCCGGCGGCGGCAGCAGAAACACAAACGATCATTGCAGAGAAGAATAATTACGGCGGCAAAACTATAGAGGCGAATTTCGAGTCCGGAGACAAGCTCTATGGTGATGCATTGAAGGAAATAATCTCTTATGACAGGAATGGTAAAAAGATAAAAGAGGAATATTTCGCTTCAGATACTTATGCAAAAGAAAAGGGAATTCATAAAAAAACAGCACTCTTTGACAACAAGGGAAAAATGACAGAGGCGGAAATCCTCTATACGGACACATTTGCCGGTGAAAAGGGTATCAGCAGGTCTGTAACCTGGTTTGACACTAATAAAGAAACAGAGACAAAGGAAGAAATATTCTTCACGGACAAATTTGCTGACGAAAAGGGATTTAACAGGCTTATATCCTATTTCGACAACAATGGGACAATAACAAGGCGTGAACTTTTCCATACAAACAGATTTTCGATTGAAAAGGGGATCGGCAGAACAATAACCCATCTTGACAACAAAGGGAATGCTGAAAAGGATGAATATTTTTTTACGGACAAATTTGCTGATGAAAAGGGAGTTGCAAAGGAAATAATCTCTCGTGACAGAAGTGGAAACATCACACAGGAGGAAAACTTCTATACGGAGAAATTTTCCAAAGAGAAGGGAGTTGAAAAATCAATCGCCTTGTTTGATAGCAACGGAAAAATGACAGAGGAGAAACTCTTTTATACAGAGGAAGCCATCAGCAGGAAGGGGTATATCAAGGCAATATCTTACTTTGACAGTAATGGGGAAATGAAAGAAGAGGAAATCTTCTATGCTGATAGATTTTCCGATGAACACGGAGTAAACAGGACAATTACCTATTTGGACAGAGATGGGAAAATGATAAGAGCTGAATATTTTCATACAGACAAGTTTTCTCATGCAAATGGTTATAACAAATCAATAGCCTATTTTGACACTGATGGAAAATTGATAAGAAATGAATACTACAAGGACGGCAGACCGGTAGAAACAAAGTAGCGTTGTCTTCTCTGTATAAGCCCCCTCTTATGACAAAAAAATCCCTCTGAGGAGGTTCAGAGGGATTGAGGAAAAATTGGAAGGTAAAACAACATCCTTTTATTGTCTTTTTAACAAAAAGGTGATCGAAAATCTGTGATTTAAATCACAAAGGGGAAAAGAAATGGATAGGTGAGGACTTCCGAGCATACTTACACCTGATAACCCGCAATAATCATTCTTCCTCAGAATTGAAGATTCCCATTGACTTTCATAGAGCCAAACAGTAATTTAGAAAAAGAGGCTGAGTCCTCGGTTGCGGAAACTTAACCAAAGGGCCTGTGGTTCATAAGAATCACGGGCCCGATTGTTTTATCGATATTCAGATCAGCCGCGGCAAGCGTCCGGCCCATATTGCTGCGATTCGCAAAGGATTCATGCTACCTTCTCTGGTCCCTCGCTTTTCTATCCCAGTGAGAGCGGAGAAGGAAGGGACGAATTATGGCATTATATCAGAAGCGTTTTGACCGGGCGGGAATGAAGCAAAAAAAGCATGTCCGAGATTATTGGTGCCGGAGAGCAGGGGACGGTGAAAATCCGTCCCCTTTCTTTCACAGAAAAAATCCCTCTGTTTCCAGAGGGATCAAATAGAAATGGAGGTATATTATACTCAATTTATTTCTAACATCTATTTTCTCAGGAGTCAATCCTACCCGTGTAGGGGGTAACAAAAAGAAACCTCCGGAGGTGGTTCAGAGGTCAGGAGGGTTGCAAAATGGAGAGTAGTAATGCCTAATTATTTTTAACAAAAAAGGTAATCGAAAATATGTGATATGAATCACAAGGGGGAAAATAAATGGAAAGGTAAAGACTCCGCCCTCTATATGGGTACTACTATCGCATCTGGCTCAACAGTTGAGCTTCAAGATTATCGAAAGAAACCATCAATAAAAAAGGCAGAGCCACTGCTGACTCTGCCTTGATAGTACAATATCTACAAAATTTCTCTATTTCGGAGCGATAGAGTTGCACATCACTGTTGACCAACCAAATGCTTCGAAAGTACTAGGATATACATAATATAGAGTGGATGTTACAGATAATGGTTCACCAAACTTTCCAGCTTGAAAAGACCAGGTTATAACAGTCTGTATAGCTCCAACTTCTCCAAGAGCTGCATGAGGGATGCAAGGCATATTTCTTGTAGAAATTTCCGTCGAATGATGAGGCAGCAGAGAACTCTCAAAGGATTCTGGGAAAGTGTTTTTGTCATAATCACACTTAACTTCTCCAGATGCATTATAAACAACAATTCGGTCTATATTTATTGTTTGAGTATCATTGACATTTCTGAACGTGAACATTGTACCACTAGCAATAGTACTTGCTGAGTCATTCACTTTAAATTGGCCTCTCTGACCAACGCAGGAAGTTGTTCCTCCTGAAGCGATATCCAAATATCCCGCAACTATCACAACGCAAAAGAGTAGTGTAACAATGAATAGATTTCTGCCCATGACCGCAATCCTCCTTTTTAGTTTTGATTATTTGCCACTTCTGCGAATAAGATATCCTAAAGAATTCCCCCCTTCCCCATGAGTGGATTGATTAAGGCAAATTAAAGCATATTAAAATTGTTATGTCTATGAAAATATTGCTCTTTTTTATGGTAAACTTGCTCTTTTGAAAATATTTTTATAATTTTTGCCATGAGAGTGATGATTTTCTGAAGAAAGGTGCTAAAAATAAGCTTGATATTAGAATCTCAGTTACAGGAAACTAACAGCCTAATGCTCCAGTGATAGGCAGTAAAACGTTTCCCAAAAGTGCAATTTATTAATGTTGCACTTCAATTCGATAATAATACAAATGACCCCCCTACTTAGGTAGTATTGCGTATTTAAAGGGTTTCAAAGAGAATAGATTAAAGGATATAGCAACGAGGTGAAGAGGGGCATAAGAGAAAAAAGCCCACTACTTTTAAAGAAGACATGGCCGACGAGAGATAAATGGAATTTACTAAATAGCATTGTCATTCTGTAGAAGGGGAAAAACCTATGGAACCATCTGCAAGAACTGAGTTCAATAAGATGGACAGAAGAAAGCATACACGATTCGTTAAAAGGCTTGAAGCAAGGATTGTTTCGGATCATATAAGCTTTTTGAGTATATCGAGTGACCTATCCGAAAGTGGTATCTTTATAAGAACGAACCGAGGTTGTAACGTTGAAACCCCTGTTGATATTGAACTATCGCTGCCTGGCAATAGGGTTTCTTTTCTGAAAGGAATTGTAAGAAGAACTATAAGGACTCCTTTCTCAGCGTTGAAAAATGGAATGGGTATTGAGATCATAGAAAAAGATGAGACGTTTAGAGATTTTGTGAAATCCATCAGTGGAAAAAGAAAAGAGAATGTGGTAGAAGAGCAAACTCCCCCGGAATTGCAAAAAACCTCTTCCTTGAATTGTGAGGTAGCATATGAAGATCAAAGAAATAGTACTCAGAAGAGAAGACGGCATAAGAGACTGAAAGTTGAACATATGAATATTGATAGCGAGATACCTTCAGCCACTTATGCGAAAATCATAGACATTAGCGAAAGTGGCGTTCTTATGAAGGCAAATAGGAAACTAGATATCGGTCAAAACTATGCTTTAAAAATAGAATATGGGAACAAAGTCTTAGTTGTTAAAGCAGAGGTTGTTTGGTCTTTAATGGACGATAATGTAGAGGAAAGTAATGGAACTATTTCCCCCTTATATATTGCTGGCATGCAATTTAAAGATATCTTGAAGGGTGAGATAACAGAAATTATAAATTTAATACAATTTGATTTAAATATAATCAGTTATTTAGAGAGTCCTTCAAGGCATGTATATATATAATAGTTTATCATCTTTATGAACATCAAAAATATTAATTTCATAATAATCAATTCGAAGTAAATCTTCCTTCCTGAAATAAAGGTAGTTTCATCTCTTTTCAAAATGCAATAGATTAAGTCGCAGTAAACTACCACTGACCTTGTCGGTGGCTTTAAATGCGGCAAGACTACGGAAAATGTCCTTCATCTTGCCTGATAAGGAATTCTTTAAATTTCTTATTCGGCTTACCAACAATGTTGGTTCGCTTATGGAGTGGGGCCTCCGCCACCACACCCCATCACTGACATGGTCAGTGGTTTAGCACAGTAATTAACAAGGGAGAGAGTATACCCTACCAGAGTAGGATGCAATCTTAATCTCTTTATGATAGCTTGAATTTAGAGGAGTTTATTGTTATGACAAAAGAAGAGAGAAGCAGTAAAAGAACCACTGTGCTTCAACCTATCAAGTATTTTTTGGCTCCGTCAATAATAGAAAAAACTTATGATGGGGTTGTTACTGACATAAGTAACACAGGGGCTTGTCTTTTAACGACATCTCTTCTAAAAGATCGTCAGCGACTAATTATTCTGGATGAATCAGCTTCATTTGAAAAAGCTGCTGTTGTGAGATGGAGTCAGAAATATGATGATATGTTTTACAAGATAGGCGTGGAATTTATAGAAGATCAAACTTTTATGAATATCAAAGATAAAAGGCGGTATAAAAGACTCAATATTAAGAATCTCAATATACACAGCAAGATGGCATTCGCTAATTACATAAAAATATTAGACATAAGTATCGGAGGCTTATTGATAGAGACCGACAAGAACTGGGATATCGGTGAAGAATATATCTTGCAAGTGGAATACGAGGGAAAGCAGTGGCCTCTCAAAGGATATATCATATGGTCAACATTGAAAGAATGGAAGAATAACGATAATAGCGTTCCTATTTATAGGGTAGGCATGAAACTTACAAGTACTTTGAATGAAATCCATGAACTTCTCAAGTTTATAAGGCTGAGACTAAAACGAGGTGAAAAAAATGAATATTTTTCTTTAAGCCTCGATGAGACTGATATCCAGGGAAAAGATACAAGGCACTTGGAAAGTTTACAAATATTTAAAAGCTCACTCTGATAGGGTTCTCATGTCTACCGGACTCCTTCCTGAAATAGTGACAGTTTTATTCCTCATCTCAACACAATAGGTTTAATCGCAATCAATAAAAATTTTATTTACCCTACGCAGGTAGGATTGATTAGCCAATCTTATCTTGACAAAATAACATTAACAAATATACGACATATGGAAAAGGGTTTTTATTGTAATAAGACAATGTGTCCAACGAGTAATAATAGATCTAAACTATGTGAGGCTAGCTTATCATTGCTGACAATAGATAAACAGTATTGTATCAGCCAATCATATGAAAGATGCCCGATCTACTCAATTGAAACACGTCAGCATGATTTAACATTCAACCATGTAGTAGAAATGATAATTATCAAACATTACTGATAATTTATTGTTATGCCCTATGGAAAGAGTAACATTCATAAAACATAATTGGAGGCAGATCCTTCTTTTAGATTTTTCAAATTGTAGTGTTGGTGAAGCTAAACAAACTATTGCCGACGCATCAGAAACAATACGGTCACAACCAAAATCTTCCGTTGTAATTCTGACCGATGTGACAAATGCACGATATAACTTGGAAGTTGTTGGAAAGTTGAAAGATTTTACCAATGCTAATATGCCTTATGTCAGGGCAAGTGCAGTTGTTGGATTAGATAGTCTGAAAAAAATTGTCTATAATGCCGTTATTATGTTCTCAAAGTGAAAGATTAGTGTGTTTGAAGATATCGAACAGGCCAAAGATTGGCTCATAGAACAATGAGCGCAAATACATGGAAAGCCAAAGGATAGAATTTGGAATGTAAAGAACAAAGAAAACATCAGAGATTCCAAGTCGCAGATCAGAACATCCATGCCAAGATTGCCTCTGCCAGGAAATTGCAAATACTGGATATCAGTATCGGAGGTGCACTCTTGCAAACAGATGCGAGATTGGATATATCAGGTATAGAAAAGAAGCATTTAGAAGCACATCTCAGTTCAATTGATGGGCAATGAAATGCAATCTACGATGAACAAAAGGATAGATTACCGTATCACCAAGATTCTCAAGGTGAAAATTCATGTACAGGCTGGATATGCATGGGGGGTGTTGCAAAATTTATCTCTGAATGGACTGTATCTAAAAACAAATTGTTCATTAACGAAAGATGAGGCAATAGCAGTTGAGTTATGTCTGCCCGATGGGAATCAATCATATGTCAAAGGCTTAGTAAGACGAATTGAGGCATATCCTGATAGTAACTGGAATTTTGGTTTAGGTGTGAAACTTACAATGAAAGACGAACATTATCGAAACTATTTGCATACCCTCAATAAAAGGGTCAAAGGAGAGTTAATAAATCAACAGAGAACAAGGAGTGTTATTTAAAAAACACAAGGGGGATCGCCATGAAATGCTTGAACGATAATAGAAAAATAATAGTTGTCAGCTTCATAAATATTCTGTTTATATTGCGATCAAATGAAGTGTACCCATCAGATGCTTTCGATATAGCTGAAACAATGGTTACATTCAAAAATTTCTCCTTCCCTCTTTTGGTTATAAGTATCATTATCCTGTTATATTGCATTATCCGCCTACTGCAATATCGGAGGATAATCGAGAAAAAAACGGAACAGCTCAAAGAAAGTGAGGAGAGATATGCACTTGCAACACAAGGGTCCAATGACGGTATCTGGGATTGGGACCTCAGGGCAAACAAAGTATACTATTCCGCCCGCTGGAAACAAATGATCGGGTATGACAATAATGAAATAGGCACGACCTCTGATGATTGGTTCAAACTTGTACATCCAGATGATGTTGATAACCTCAAAAACACCATAATTGCTCATGTGAAGGAGCCAAGCATAAATATTGAAACGGAGTATCGGATCAAGCACAAGGACGGAATCTATTTGTGGATGCTTTGCCGAGGCCTTGCTATAAGAGACCAAGAGGGGAAAGCAATACGCATGGCAGGTTCACAAACTGACATTACCTTAAGGAAACAGACAGAAGAGCAGTTAATCTTTGATGCATTCCATGACGGCTTAACAGGACTGGCAAACCGTGCTTTGTTTATGGACCGGCTCAATATTTCGTTTGCACGTAAAAAGCGCCGTAAGGACTATTATTTTGCCGTGTTATTCATAGATCTTGATCGATTCAAGAACGTCAATGACAGTTTTGGACATCTGTTCGGTAACCAGCTATTGGCAGAGGTTGCACGGAGATTAAATATCAATCTCCGAATGGGTGATACCTTTGCCCGTTTTGGAGGAGATGAGTTTGCAATACTGCTTGATGATATAGAAAATCCTGGATTTGCAAAACTTGTTGCCGACCGCATCCATAATGAACTCTCATTGGCTTTTCGTGTTAACGAAAAGGAAGTCTTTATTACCGCGAGTATAGGAATTGCAATATGCGATGGATACAGCCGTCCTGAAGACATAGTCAGGGATGCAGATATCGCGATGTACAAGGCAAAGTTCAACGGGAGAGCCTGTCATATGGTGTTTGATGAAACAATGCGGAAAGATGTGATGAGTTACCTCCAGCTTGAAACTGATTTGCGTAAAGCAATACAAAAGAAGGAATTTATACTCTACTATCAGCCGATTCTTTCCTTGGAATCTGAAGAGATAATGGGTTTTGAAGCTTTATTACGATGGAATCACTCGGAGCGTGGTTTTATCCCGTTATCAGAATTTATCCCTATTGCCGAGGAAACAGGGTTAATCGTGTCGATCGGACATTGGGTTTTGCAGGAAGCATGCAGGCAACTCAGAAAATGGCAAAAAGATTTTCCATCTAATCCTCCGCTAAATATCAGTGTGAATGTTTCGAACAGACAGTTGATGCACCCGAATTTAATTGAGCAGATGCAGGAAGTACTTGAAGAGACAGGCCTTGATCCGCAAACTTTGAAACTTGAAATTACCGAAAGTTTTATGGTTGAGGATACAAAAATTGAAGGGGTCCTCGCAGATTTGAAAGATTTGAAGGTACAGATTCATATTGATGATTTTGGAACTGGGTATTCTTCGCTCAGTTATATTAATAAGTTTCCAGTAAGTGCATTAAAGATTGATCGTTCTTTTATCGCAAAAATAGGGAATCAGGGTGAGGATTCAGCGATTGTAAGAGCAATCGTCAATCTTGCCGATAATCTTAAGATGGATGTCATTGCAGAAGGAGTAGAAAAAGACGAGCATCTTTCGCTCCTTAAGGCACTGAAATGCAAATATGCGCAGGGATACCTCTTTTCTCACCCGCTCAACTGTAAAGAAGCATCGAAGTTATTGGTGAACCCAAGCTCAATACTACGATAGCTTTTGCTCGACCTCGAATTGGTATTTTCCTTTTTCCTGCTGATACAAAGAGTAACAATTTGCAGATTTATGTAGTGATAGCAGCGGTCAGAAACATATATCATTTAGATTGATATGTATTCTTTCGGGAATGATGACTTGATATTTTAACAAAATAGTTCAAAAGAGATCTAAGAGACTATGTATTCACGATAACTGTGATTTACCCTTCGTTATATCTGATAGGAGATAATAGTGGAGAGTAGAAAACATTTAAGAATCAATAAGAGCCTTGTGTCGCAAATTTATGCTGACGATACAAATCTCTTTGCGATAACAGGCAACCTTTCAGTAAATGGTCTTTTCCTGAGATCAAATAAATGTTTACCTGTCGACTCCCTTGTTACGATTCAAATAGTACTGCCTGATAATTCAGTTTCTTCTCTGAAAGGTATTGTGCGGAGAACTATAGATACTTCTGTCTCTATTCACAATGGGATGGGGATTCAACTTATTGAAAAAGATAGCAGTTACACCCAATATTTGCAATCCATTCTTGGTGAAAAAATACCAAATGATACAGAAACACCGACTCATATAAGCTCAGAGACAACTTTAGCATCGATACATGTTAAATGATAAAGAAATTTCTGCCATGATAGGATCATCTGACGAGGTAAAAGTTGTCGATATAAGTACTGGAGGTATTTCCTTCAAAACTTCGGAAAGACTTGATCATGATAAACAGTATGTAATTCAATTAAACAATCAAAATCGTGTTCTTACTCTGCAAGGTGCTCTAAAATGGATTTCTTTGGATGAATATAAAAAGCTTGCTTCCCGTAGTGAACTTATTCCAATATTCCATAAAGAACTTCTTCCAATATATAGCGTAGGCATGCAGTTCACAAATTTATTAGGCCATACATCAGATGAGGTCATGCAATTTGTAGATAGCCTTGCGAAAATTGATACTGTGTACTACGGCAATCATTATATCGATTTATCAGATCTTATTTTGTCAGAGTTTGTTGAACCTATGGAAACTTCTAGAGGAACAGCGAACCAAAAGGATAATTCTTCTAAGGATAAAAGAAACAAAAGTACTGGAGAAAAACGCAAATCCGCATTTTATTGCGGAAGAAAAGAACGATCGAATTTTCTCAAAGACCCCAATAAAGAAATCGTTCTTTCCGTATTGGAAAACCCCAAAATCACCGAAATGGAAATTGAAAAGTTTGCAAAATCGCGTACGATATCAGAAGAAGCAATTAAGAAAATAATTCAAAATAAAATATGGATGAGCCATTATGGAATTGTGTTGGCCCTTGTGAATAACCCTAAGGCTCCACCCTATATTGCTACAACTCTAGCAAAGAAATTAAAGAAAAAGGATCTTAAAAAAGTCGAAAGAAATAGCGAGGTTGCGGAAGCAGTCAGAGGTGCTGCTAAAAAACTATTATCTCACAATATATAGATATTGAGCATGACAGCGTTATTGGGTATTCGACTAACTCTCAGAGAAGATGGGGTTTATTAAAAAATTGTATTAACAGTAATCATCAAATAAAGCTAATCAATTGTAAATTACTTGGGAATAACAATTTAGATGACTGAAATGGCTAAAACTATCCCTCCTGATGGAGAATTGATCATAGAGATAAAAGGCTCCAACAGAGCTATTGGCGCATACCCAAAAGAAATTAAGGAAATACTTTCCATCATGGAGAAAGATACGGCAAGTGGTTTCAATCCTTTTCTTCTCGAAAACTTTATGCGCAGAGTGGATAAAGAATTACATGCATTTTGTTGACTGCCGATTATAATCTGCCTATCTATTAGTATACCTAGACTGCGGACTTGATGAAGAAGCAAACAGGAAAAGAGAAAGCGGGGGTGGGTGGAACATATTAGGCGGTTTTGATAACCAATCCCCCAAAGGATGTTATTTCCCCTCCCTATGTTTCCCCGTGCAACCAGCATAGCAAAATAAGGATTACAATTCAATGAAGTAACTGTGTTGACCGATTACATAAGCGAATTAAAGGGTATCTATAGGGTAGCTAAAACAATTTGAGATTTTGTAGAAATATTCCTTAATTTCTGTAAAGCCTTGATAATATTGGTACCGGAGACCGGACTTGAACCGGTACGCCATTGCTGGCGAGGGATTTTAAGTCCCTTGCGTCTGCCAATTCCGCCACTCCGGCAAGACTTATAATTGTAATTGATTTCGAAATGTTTGGTCAAACGATGAAATACAACGATGAAATACAGCTGGTTAAGATAAGAACTACATGAATAGAAAAATCCCTCCTAACCTCCTTTTGCCAAATCCCGAAAGCTTTCGGGGCTCTTTAGCAAAGAGGGGCAGGGGAGATTTTCTGAAAAAAGTTCATTTGATTACTAACCACTTTCTATTACCCTAAGACTTTCTGAATAAATCGTTCAGCTTCTGCAGGGTTTCTTCTTTTTCGATTTTGGGAGAAGAAACTGATGAAGTTTCTTTGAATGTAAAAAAATCGCAGAAATTCGCCCGGTCTCTGACCCTCTGAAATTCCGCCTTAGGCTCAAGGCATTTGTTGTGGCTTGTTTCAGAGTAGAATCTGCAGTTGAGACAGATATGAAGGTCTCCTCCGCATTTCGGACAGACCGATTTTCTCGAAAAATATTTATCCGTTTCGATTTCTTTTCTGCAAAGGGCGCAGGTTTTCATCATGATTTCCGGTGGTTAGTCTCTGAAAAATCTCCCCAATCCCCTCTTGTGTGAAGAGGGAGATTGGGGATTTTTCTCCTTCTGTTTCCTATTTAATTTTTTTAATAAAGTCTTCTATCGGCAATGCAGCAAGGGTGAGGAGCTGTACTGAACCCCGTGAACCGAGTTCGACAGACATCTTCATTATAGCGTTGTTATCCTGAGCTTCGACAATGTTGACGAAGTCATAGGGACCGAGAACAGCGAATTGTTCTTTTACTTTGATGCCCATTTTTTCGAGTTCCTTGTTCACCTCAAGAATCCTTTTCGGGTTTTCCTTGATCTTCTTCCTTCCTTCATCTGTCAGCGTACTCAAAATGACATAGTAAGCCATACGTTTCCTCCTTGCTTTTTTATTGGAGCAGATGGAGCACCATATTCCGCCCTCTTTTCTTTGCCTGATACATGGCATTATCAGCTCTTTTTAAAAAACTCTTCATGGTATCATCGGTAAGAAACTCTGTAACGCCGATGCTGACGGTTTTGCTTACGACTTCCGGCTGACCATCAAGCGTAAAGGGATAAAAAACGGTCTGAGCAACAGCCTTTCTGATTCTCTCAGCAACGATGATAGCATCCTGAAAGTTTGTTTCAGGCAGGATGACGGTGAACTCTTCTCCGCCATATCTGAACGGCATATCGATGTCCCTTACATTTTTCAGGAGTATATCCCCGATTCTTTTCAGAACATAATCCCCTTCCCAATGGCCGTATTTATCGTTGAAATCCTTGAATTTATCAATATCGATGAGGAGAAGGGAAAGCGGCCGCTGATGCCTCTTTGCACGTTCCACTTCTTTATTGAGATGAGTGTAGAAATATCGCTGGTTATAAATACCGGTCAGGTCATCGGTAATGACAAGTCTTTTCAGTTCCGCTTCGGTTTTCTTCCGTTCGGTGATGTTCCTCAGGGTGGTCAGGACCGCGGGTTTTCCTTCATACTGTATCTGTGTCAGAAGGATTTCCATGAACAGACACTCCTCATTTTTGTGGAGCATCCTGATTTCCAGAGGACAGTCTACTTTCTGTCCTGTCTCAATGATAGTGAGGTTTTCCGAAAATAAACCACGTTCGTCAGGGCAGAGAAACCGCATAATATCCTTTCCGATAATTTCCTGCTCGTCATAGTTCAGGATTTTCAGGAGAGTTGGATTTGCAAATTTGATCAGACCGTCCTGAAGAATGAGAATCCCTTCCAGCGATTGTTCAACGAGTGTTCTGTATTTCAGCTCGGATTCAACAAGTGCGCGTGATTTCTCTTTCAGCATGTTTTTGAGAATTTCTATATAGTCTGCCCTGAGATTTTTAATAATGTCGCTCTTGGTGACGATCCCGGTGGCATCACCTGCATCGTTTACCACTATGAGGCTGCTCATTTTATGTTCGTCCATCAACCGGGTTGCATCATAGAGGTTCATCTCTTTCCCGGCGAGAGGAACTGGATGTCTCATGATCTCCTTAGCGTGTTTTGAAATGATATTGTTGGCTATAGCCCTGGTAATGTCCCGTTCGGTAACAATACCGGCCGGTTTTCTCCCGTCGAGAACCGGGACACAGCTGATGCGTTTTTCAGACATAAGCGAAATGATTTTCGAGAGCGAGTCCTTCTGCGTAACCGAAATTATTCTTCGATTCATAATCTG
>WSSedA1B3DRAFT_1000093_pt1 | contig 23917 bp, 41 predicted proteins | sample WetSurSiteA1Bulk_FD_9468 | JGI IMG/M metagenome (IMG submission 9468)
GACCCCGCCTGCTATGCCGTCCTTAGCATCTCATAAGAAACACTAACAGGAAATAAGAAAATTATCGACATAGCAGGGGTCTCAGGAGGATGAAAATGACTCACGTACTATCTTATGATAGTAAAGAGGGGTCGGGCCTCTTTCGGCCAGGACGTGAGATTTTCAGGAAAATGACACGGCGCCGTTTCCGCATCATTATTTAGCAGGTTTATGCTTACGTTTAATATTGAAGATATCATTACAACATTTTGTTCGATCTATTTTTGTTTGATCTAACCATTTTTTACCCTTTTTTGTAATGATTCGTCCACAATATTTACAAGTTGCCTTTTTCTTTTTAGGTTTGTGCCAGGTCCAATTATTGCAATAAAATGGAAGGAATGGCGTTAAATCTCTCCAAAAACCATTCTCATTTTTTACAATCTCGCGTCCACATTTTTTACACGTTCGCGTCATTTTCTTTATCTCCTTTCTTATTAAACTGCTCAAAGAAGTTATTTAAAAATGCACTTAAATTCTGAGACACATTGACCAAAGCAAATGCCGCTACTGAATCGGGTGGATATTTTCGAGCCTCTTCAAGTAACTCCATTCGCACCGCGCTTCCAATTTCAAAAGCGGAAAGAAGTCCAAGTGCTTCACTCTCAGTTGGTACTTTACTCTTATCAAATGTCTCTAGAATTTTCATAGCCTTTTCAAATTCTGAATATGGCGTATGTTTTATTTCAACTTTCTTTTTATGATTCCTTTTAACTCCTACCATTTTATCTCCTTTCAAGATATTATTCATGGTGCTATGGGGGCATAATAGAATTCTCTTTGAGTTGAGGCAATATCTACTATGCTCATCCCCCATAACACCACGCTGATCAGTAAATCTTTATTCGTACTGCACCCATTCGCTCAAGATAATCTCGCACTTCTGAGAATTTAGTCATATATTCTTTTATATATGACGTAACTTCATGAGCTCCTTTTCCAGCTTTATCAGTGATCATTATACCAAATACTTTATCCGATATTTGACAGACATTTGCAAATCGTCCATCTGGCTTTTTCCATACTTGCATAGGGCCTTTTTGCTCCATGCATTGTCTGACAAGATCGGCATCACTACCATGTTTTTTAGTTGCATGTTCGCAGCATATAATCCCCATCGCAGCTACGATTACAAAGAGCAAGATAAATATATACTTAATAATCGAATTTGGGTTCCTTTGAGTCGACAACCCTGCCGAAGCCACCAGCGTCGCCATATTTCTCCTCCAAATACTTTCCTAATACAGGATAATTATCTTTTGCTTCCCAAGACACGGTTTCTTGGGCACCAGAGAAATCAGTATTCCAATTGTGAAGCATTCTCATAAAGTCACCTTTAACTAAGGGTTCTTCAATTCGTTGAAGGAATTCAACAGCCTCTTCAACATTAATGTCCACAGTTAATAAAGCGATCATGAAAATGAGATTAAGAGCTGTAATATTATCAAATTCTTCCTTCAAATGAATATCAGTACTCGTTGGGGATGGTAGAATGTAATCGATAATATCCTTAATTAATAGCCACAACTCCTCTTCTCCACTTGGTTGTTCAACAAATGGTAGGGATGAGGCCGATGCCATTCCTAACGTATCAATTAATTCGTCATCTTCACATTCTAGTAAAGATTCGAATGCACAGGCCAGTAAATCATGGGTCATATTGCTAGGCATTGTTAGAGTCCTTAATATAGATTTTTATTACTAGATATCGGATTTCTTAACGTAATCTTCTTTAAGCATTGTTGCAAGTTCTGTTACCAACATTCTTTGCACAATATCCAATGTAAAGTCTTGAATCATCTTGCTGTATTTTGATTGGAATTCGGGTGATTGAAAGATCTCATCGAACAATGTATCAAAGTGTTCAGTTTCTTCACTTTTTCTATTTTCTTTATCTAGTTTAAGTTCATGCATAACCCTTTCGACGTCAAGATTAACATACTCTGTATATTCAGTTTTCGCAGGATCAACCCCCATATATTTAGCAGCTTTAACTTGCTCATCAAATTTTCTTTGTCGATCACGTCGTTGCTCGATTGCTAAGTTGATTGAAATTCCAACACGAGGAGGGTCCATATCGTAATCTTCAGCCGCAACACAACCCTCTACAGAGTCTTTAAGATTTAAATTTGCACAATAATAATGCATAGCATCATTATTGTTATTTTGATATTTGGTTTGATTCGATGGTAGAGTAAACTGCTGCATATAATGAGTCATACCACCTAATCGAGAAATTATTGCTATATATGTCCACGATTCACTAACTGATTTTCCGAACATTGTAATTATCTCCTTTCAAGAGTGTTCAATATGTTTTTAATCATGCATATAAAGAATCTTACAATTATATGTTTTTTTGATCGTCGTTCCATTTCTTGTTCTTCACGTTCTTCCTCTGCTAGAATTTGTTCTAATTCCATTTTTCTCCTTAAGAAGTTTTTATTAGAAATTTTTCGACCGTTTCACGAGCCTTGATCGCAGCTACGTTGAGTTGCAAAGAGATCATAGATCCAGGTGGATATTTAGATGCCTCATCAATTAACTGAGCCGCACCTTTAATAAGAATATTCATTGAGTGAATAAAATCTTCACTATTCGAGACATCATTAAGCATTCCTTGCTCAAGGAATATGATAGCCCTTCCAAATTCTACGGCAGTTACAAATGTTTCTTTTTCTGTTTCATAATGTACATTTATAGTTTGAACCATTTTGGTTTCTCCCTTCAAGAGTATTTAATATAAGCAGAAGATGGAAAGACAATAGAATATATTTGATTATTAGGCATCATCATTCTATCAATAATTTCCATTCCTTCTATATTATACCATCCATAATTCCAATCTTCTGCCATTTCATCAAGCCCTAGATAATTAAGTATATTGGCTAGAGTAATATGGCCACACTCCTTATGATACTTTTTAATATATGCAAGAAAATCTGAGGCTTCATCAGGATGAGTAAAGTTAATAATTACTGAATTACCAATATCTGCTACATTTAAGGTGAAGTTAAATACTGGACCTTTACGAGAATTTAATTGAACATAATTACGTAATTGATCAATTGTAATGCTTTTTTCAACATCATCCTCTTCGCCTTTTAATATCTTAAAAAACTCTTTAGAATAAAAAGAATGCGGTTTCTTTTCTTCTTTAGCTTCTCGTTCAAGTGCAAATTTGCAAGCTAATTCTTTTGAAATTCCTACACGTTCTATATTAATATAATCTTCAGATGAGACCACGCCTAAAATAACATAGCCCAAATCTTTAAGAAGATATTGCATAAAATACCGATACGCATTTATATTATCGTTAGCATATTCGGTTTGATTTGATGGTAATGTAAATTCGATTACCTTATGGCCATCTTCGCCATTTTTAAACAAAATAACCATATACGTCCAACTGGGTGAAAATGAACTACCAAACATTGTTTTTCTCCTTTCAAGAGTTTTAAGCTGCTAAATATATTGGATAAGTCATTTCAAATATTCTTCTACAATTTTCACATGCACAGTTTGAAGTTATAGCATGTAAATCGCTTTTTAAATTCCAATAAGTTTTATTAAGATCTTGATATGCTTCTGTTAATTGTGCAAGATCTTTTATTGGTTGGTCCATTATTCTAAGTTCCTCTTCAAATAATTTTTCAATCCATATTCTAATTTCTATTGGTTGTGGTTTTTCTTCTACAATTTTTTTTGCTAATATGGAAATTGTATTTCGATCAAGAGTCATAGTATTTTTTCTCCTTTCAAGAGATTGTAATATGAGCGCTGATAGTGCCATTCCACGGTTAAATTTATTGGCAAGATCACTTGATTTATTGATCTCTATAGGGTATTAATATACATCGCAACCAGTATAGGTGACGAATAAATCTCGCTCCGCTTCTTTTTTAAAGACGCTCATTTTATTATAGATCGTTCTCATCAATATAAGCTTGCATCTGATACCAGAGTTCCACAGTCCTCTGATCTCGTTTAGTATGTTCGAGTGGGAATATACCACCATTCCCATTTCTATCATACTCTCGGTATAGAAACCGTTGTAGAATATCATTATTTGTCTTTTGCATGCGAGGAATATTCGAATCGTTTGTTCGATAGACTCGCAGTTTCAGATTCTTTACAAAGAGCCAGAACCATTTTCCAGTTCTATCCGTTCCATCATTTTGACTAAGAGTGAATTCCATTCTCTGAGCCAAAGCAATAAAAACTTCCAGTATAGAGGTGACCTTATGATAGTCATTATAATCTAGCATTATTTTTGTTTCATCTTGGAATGTCTCTCGAAGTTTAATCGCATCCATACTTCGATTGTCATCATTTGCAACCAACGAAACAAATTTAATTGCATCTAGATCATGCATAAAATCAGTATATACTCCATTTAAAGAAGGAGGACATACTATTTTGCATAGATAATTAAAATACTCAGCATACGTTGTTTTTTCGTCATTCATCATCGCTATCTTCATTTACTTTTCTTACTTTCGGTTTTCGTTTTACGGGTTTTGGAGGTTCTACCTCATCATCAACACCAAGAACCTCTACAGCATAAGATTTTTCAACCTTACTAATTTCATAATCAAGATTCCTTTTATTATTACGAACATAGAGAATATCTGGATCAGATTGAACAAATCCAAATTTAGTTAAAGTTGTTGATCCAACTACCTTTTTTGGATTTTCAATAAGATTATTAGCCACGTCCGTTAACTGAGCATCAATAGCCCAATATATTAATGGCTCTTGATGAATTTCACCATTATCATTCTGATATTCTTCTTCCGTTAGAAGATATGGTTCGTCCGATTCTTTTACTTCGATCGAATTATATTTAGATACCAGAGAGTCTAAACTAGATTTTCCTATACTATAATTCTTAGGAACTCGGACTTCATTTTCTGGGAATGAAGGAAGCGATCCAATTTCTTCACCTCCTTCATTCTCTGCTCGAACTTTATCTTCAAATTCTTTTAACTGCTGTAATTCTTTCTCAGCAGCATCTTCTCCAAATGCTATTTCTTCTACTTTATAAACAATTAAGTGAGTTACAAAATAACCCACTGTTCCACCAATAACTCCCCCTAGAGCCATTGCAAATAGTTTTCCAAACATTTCTTACTCCTTTCGAGATTGAAATTCTCGAAGACATAATCATCGGGATTTCTGACCATGTCTTCGAGCTCATCAAGAGAACCAAGTACTAAGGTTCTCAGTCAAATAAGATCCCAAATAACCCCATCAACATTAAAGTCGACAAGGATAGGACTTACTTCACCATGATTATCTGTATGAGGACCATCATTCATCCACTGGGTTAGACCAAAGTCGATAAAACCATCACCTGGTCCATCTTTTAACCAGCCAACAACTGCGCCAGCTTTAGTTCTTGGTAAATGCAAAGCATCATACGCTTCATTTAAGAAAACGTGTCCATTTATATTTAACTGATCATTCAACCAATTTTGCGCTGTTTGAATCCAGAAAATATTAAGACCGTAGTCATTTTTAAACTGGAGATGGTCTTTTGTGATCCACACATGATAATCACTAACAAGATGCTTATTTGGATCGCGCATTGGAACTTCTTTTCCATCCACCATCAAAGCATCCGAATTGATATTTCCTTTTTTATTTTTAATATCGCCAAAGCGGAAATGCGAATCCTTTGCTTCGCCTAGTTCCTCTCGTACCTTTGAACGATACCGAGAATATGCTTCGTCAAGGCCCTTATAAGCTGCCATCAATGCAGCATTACGACCTTTGATGATACCATGAGATGCTAAGATAAAGGTAATTGATGCTGCACCCATAATTAATGATGGACCAAATAACTTCACATATTCTTTTCCAGTATCAATATAAATATCAAGCAAATCTTGTTTAATTTCTTCTTTCGGATAATCTTGACCCGAATCAACATTCGCTTGGATAACTTCTAAATCTTCGTGCATTTCCTCTTTAATTTCCTTGGCCCTAATTTGGGTCTTCGAAAGAGAATATGCCGCCCCAATTCCTAAGCCAATACCCATAGCTAAGAAAATCTCAGGAGCCATTTTTTGTGCAAGCAGAGCTGTTCGCCCTGCAAATAAACGTACTGTTCCTAATGTAATCATTTTTTCTCCATTCAATCTAATGCTTCTGCTCGTGGTAGGTCAATAATATAACCTTCACGAATTTTTCTAACAACTGCCGTACTAAGATTGTCCCAACCATATTTATGGTCAGTCCATTCACTATTTACTCCAGCAAAGTCATAATACTCTGCAACCGTACAAACCCCATAAGCGTCAACTAGTTCTGCCATACTATCAAGAACTATTTGGGCATCTGATCGAGAATCCATTACAACATCTTCAAATTTTTGAGGATGCCTTGATAGAACTTCACGTCTTTCTGGCTTACGCTCTTTAGGACTACTACTATAACTACTATACGATACATAACCAGTAGATCTTGAGCGATCTCGCCTATCTCTTCGATTATCCGTTCCATAAAATTTAATATCTAAGGCACTATTGATCATTTCCATAATCGTAGCCTTAGCCGCGGGGATCAGAACATCATACAATACATAGTCGATTATATTTCTTGACTCTTGACTATATACCGTTGTAGCAAATCGCTCACCAATGGTTTTCTTTTTTTTAATACTACGTCCTTGGACGACTGGTGCTCGGACTTTACTTTCTACTTTATTATAACTATTGCCAGGATATTTCTTTTCAAGAGCTTTTCTATCTTTCAATTCATCTTCCATTATTTTATCCTTTCAAAAAAAGAAAAAATCAAATACCATGTTCTGATATTTGATTTTCTTCAATAGACTACTATTCTAATTCTTTCTCGTTAAATGAAGTTCCTTTTAAAACTCCTTTTAGTATTTCCATATCCAGTGTATTTTCACCAGGATCGATCACTTCAAGCGCATATTTCGCCGATACTGCGCCAGCAATACCACCAATAAACAAACCACCAATTCGGCTCCATTTTTTATAACTTTCTGAAGCATCTTCGGGCATCGTTTCATTGACAATATTGCTGACTACAGCCATCGTCGACATTTCTGCAACTACAACGATAATCGTCTTGGCAATTACAGTAATAACATCCTTACTAATTTTTAATTTTTTCATTTCATTTCTCCTTTATAGAATATGAATGTATTCTATAAAGATAGATGTTATTTCTGCGATCATCGATTTCCAACTAATACAATGGTTCTATTTTTACTCGTAAGCATTAACATAACGCCTATAACGATCGTCGTTCCGATTACCAAATGCTTTACCTTTAGGGGAGGTACCGGCGTGTTCATCAGATTGTTAAATTTTGTTTTTAGAAAGTCCATTTTGTTCTCCTTTTTTTAATTAAAAAAATTAAAGACCGACTCTTAATTAGAGTGCGATCTATTCTATAATACTACACGTTTTTTCTGCGAGATATAGTTAAATATCATACATAAAATAAGTATCCCCATCAAAATCCTTCTTAGGATCTTTTAAAGGATTTAATGAGGGTTCATGCCAAGTTGATTCATGTTTGGCAGCTACTGCCTGCACCGAAGCAATGGCAATATCCATCTCTTTTTTTATCTTCTGTGAGATTTCCTGCATATCAGAATAAGCAATTGGTGCTAACTCGTATATTTGTTCTTCGCTCATTTCTGAATGACTTTTAACAAATTCAATTAAGAATTTTTCATAAGGATTATCACCAAGATATAAATTATTATTTGGATAGTTCTTAGTGACGTGAATCAGGAATTTTGACCAATTATCAAAGCCCATCTTTTTTCTCCATCTCAAGCAATTGCTGTTTTAGATACATAACAAGATCTAATGCTTCTTGATATGCATCGATAAGAGCGTTACGTCCATTAAAGGTCTCAAGATATCGATGATATTTTCTTTTGCCCATTAATGCTCGTTTCTTAAGATCTTCCATAACAAATTTAAGAACAATTTCTTCACCTGCTACTGGAGGATTCTGAGGCATTACATGTTCATCTGGATTTTTAATATCTTCATTTGGTGTAGAAAATTTAAACACTAATGTCTCCTTCGTCGTCCATTTTTTCGACGATTCTGCGGTTGCTTTTGCCGATCGTCCTTATAAGCTTTGGTAGCCTTAAAATATTTACCCATATGCTTAGATTGCCGGACACCCTGCACTGGCTTTTCTTTTGGCAATGCTTCCCCTTTTTGTAGACTTAACAATTTTTCAAGTTCTTTTTTAAGGTCCATTTCATTCTCCTATAGTAAATCACTTTGTGGTAAGATTATTCGATAATATTCTTTATTCATTAGTGGTATTGTGATGGTTTTAATATCAGCTACTACATCGTTACTTTTCCAACCAAAATGATAACTAGTCCAATCATCATATTTACCACCTAATAAAGCCCACATATGTGATTGTGTAAAATAACCTAAGTTTTTAATTAAATCTCGTACTTGTGATTGAAATATTTTAGCATCAGTTGGATTATAAAAATCTATTGTAAAACCATAACTTTTTTGCGAATCAAATGGATAATGATTAACCGTTACTTGACCTTGAAGATCACCATTAAATGATAAATCTTCTATTTCCTTCTCTAAATATTTTCGAAGTTGCCCAGTCCATTCTACACTTTCTTCTTTTAATTCATTTGGAATTGCAGAAGTTGGATTAAATGCATTCGGTTCAAAAAAGACATTACTTGAGTCTACTTCAGTTAATGTCGCTTTATATATGGTTTTTTGATCGGGATTATGTTGCCAAAGTATAGGCTTATCTACCACATTTTCTAATTTCTCACCTGGATTAATTACTGGTTCTTCATCCTCTAAATGCTCGTAGACTTTTTTTGCAATGCTTACAATTCGTGTTGCTGGGATTTCTGTATGTTCTCGTGCATAGTATACAAGAAACACTTCAAATAACATATCAACTCCTTTCAAGAATATACGATCGAGGCACCTTATTGATGCCCAGGTCACTTAGGATGGTTTCTCATCGGTCGATTCCGCAATCCCACTTTCGGCGTAAATATCACACCTTTTCGGCTGGTCTTGACTCACCTTATAGAACTAAATATAATCAATCTTATCTAAAAACCACTCTATTTTTTTATATCTAGCTATTGTATATCGAGCATGCGAATATGCAATCCAACCATCGTCTTCATCAGGATTCCAATAAGCTCGACCACCACTTTTAATAACATTAAGTTTTTTATTTCTTTCAATGTGGGCAGTCCTAATCGCCTTTAAATATTCTTTTATATTTAAAGAAGGCTTTGGAACCTTAAACAACTTTGGTTGAAAAATGGTTTCTCCTGGAGATTTTATATTCAATATACGTTTTAAAAAGTTCATTTCATCCCCCCAATTTTAATTACAAATCCTAATATACTTCCCCATAAAGAAAAGCAATCAGGACTAAAGCACCAATAATAAATTTTGCATGATGCTAGACTAAAGACCACAATCAAAGAGAAAAAGAAAACAAATAACCATCTAGAAATCTTAGCAATTTGCTTCTTTCGTTTAAACTCTAAATATGCTCTACTCATTTCTTCTCCTTTCAAGAGATATTTTTTAAGCGATTAATGTTTCATTTTCAACTTTTTCAATGAAATTATTAACTATTCTAATTAATTTATTACATTCTTCTTCTTCCTGTTTATTATCTGACCAAAGAGTTTCTAACATTCCTTCTAATTCTCCTTTTGCTTTTTTCCATTGCATTTGCCTTAACACAATAAGAACTTTATCCATTTTTCCTCCTTTCAAGAGATATCATAATTAAAAAAATCTTTTATTAATTCTTCATTTCTTCGAACAGCTTCTTCTTCACATTTTGGATCTCGACAAATACATAAGCCATTTCCAATAGCAATACCAGAAATCATAGTCTGTTCGATCATTAGTGTCTCACGATCAGAACGTTCAAAACCTGCAAATTTCTTACCACAAATTGGGCAATCTCTCCAGAAATACCCAAAAAAATTAGCAATCCTTTTTTTTATAGATCTTGGAACATATCGCCAGAGCATTTTTCTCCTTTCAAGAAATCTTACATATCCCAAAAAATTCTTTTTTCCATTGAACGTTTTAAATTAAGTTCAGCCAGAGAGTCGTTTAACCATTTCATAACAAGATTATGTACATCATTATTTCTATTAATCATAAGTTTGATGATTTCTTCTTGACGCATATTTCTCTCCTTTCAAGAGATTATAAATAAAATTCAATTGCTGATCGATGAAAATCGATAACAGCAATCATAGTAAAATGATCATCATCAATCTGTCGCATAATTGTTAAATTTCCAATTTTATTTACTTGAATCCAATCTGTTGGTTTAAGTTTTTTATTTTTTAAAACCTCAGTTAGTTCAGAAAGAAAAAGCCATTTTTCAATATAGTTATTTTCTTTAAATTGCCTATTCTTTTCTTCAACACTAGACGGATCTGCTTTGATTTCTTCTACTGAATCATCCATCTTAATTCTCCTTTCAAGAGATTATAAATATATTAGAGCATCTAAAGAGGACGTGCCATAAGTTAAAAGCAGAAAACCCGTAACAAGGGTCTTATAGTCAACGTGGTGGTATAGTTACTTATATTCGCTTTCGGCCTACCACTATTAGTATCGTCTTTTAGATGCTCTAATATATTCTCTATTTTTATGCGGTGTCTTAGACCCTATTAAATAGAATAACAGTCTACTGACGGGACCCTGGCGAACCTTCGGCAGTACCTAATGATTCTCCTGGTTTTTCATCTTTTTAATCTGTGCTAATCTACTTAGATTCCTCTGCTTTCCGTCTAAACCATATTATAAACCTCCCTCTAACGTTGGGAAGGTTGACGTCTCTTAGGTGTTCTGCACATATAACCAGGCAGAGAGGCCTTTGCTTATCAACATTATATGGGTCGCTTAGCGTCCCTAATGTTGCTTAGCACCTAATTCAGCAATCCCCAGAATGTCGAAATTCTCCTCGCCCAATTAAATACAAGCACATGGCCGCGGCTATCCGGTTAGCGTATAAATGAATCTACCTACCTTCTCGAGCATTCCAGGGAATTATAATCATTCCGAAGCTTTTATATCCATTCTAAAATCTTGTCCATGAGAATGGAAATAACTTTCTTTCTTTTTATTAAAGGAAAAATCTATGTCAAATAACGCATATTCATTCTTCCAATTAAACCGATAGAATCCCCAGTGAGTTCTATCTTCATTATAATGATCGAGTTTGCTAAAATAGAAACCTTCTCGATACATCATAATAAATATCCAAAGAGCTTTTAAAAACTTTTTCATTCTTCTCCTTTCAAGAGAATTGCTTAACATCAGATATACTTGAATAGACTTCAAATGGAATACAAAAATATACCATAGAAGTAAGATCCAATCTATTTAGATAAAACCATATAGCAAAATCTGAATCATTTGGAGAGAACATTTCTGGAATAACAAATTTCTTAAAGATCGGCGTATCTCCAAGAACTGTTTTAATCAATATTACATACGTTCTACTAGGCGAAACCATATTGTCTAACATATTATTCTCCTTTCAAGAGAAATAGAATATATAAAAAAGTTTGTACGCAAATTAAGCCGCATCGCACACTCTTAGAGCTTAACCCCACTATTGTGGGATAGCGCATAGAATACCTCCTTACTAAAGGTTAAAAAATATTATAGTCGATATCAAAGTCATCATATATAAATTATTTTAGCGCATAGCGAACTCCTTATATTAAATAATATGGGCTCGGTCAATCATCGCCGCGCACGACCGATAGTAGGACACCCATATTTTATTACTGGTTACGCTCTTATCCAGATCGTCGTATTTCACGGAGTCTTCCCGACGACGCCTCCTATTAAAAATTTTATTAATAGCCAAGGGTGACTTTTACACCGCAGGAACAGTATTACAGTCTCTCAGGTGTGTCCACCTATAGGATCATAGGCTTTTTCCGCTATCATTTCCCTTTTTAAATATGGGCTCGGTCGATCATCGCCGACATAACCGATAGTTGCGGACACCCATATTTTATTACTTTTCAATTATTTCCCCACACCAACCACACTTCCAGTGATTGGCAAATAACCATTTAAACCATTGAAACTTTTCGCAATGTGGACAAAACCATAAATCCATTCTATTTCTCCTTTTGCTCGATCCAAATTCTCTCACCACAAACTTTGCACTCATAATCTCCTGAGATTATATGTCTAAACCATCTTATCATTTTACAATTCCAACAAAATCTAAGTCGTGGCATTTTATCTCCTCTTAAGAAGCGAGAAACATTATTTTGACTCTGTCAATGATGCTAACAAAATAAAAAATCAATATTACAAATGCAATAAATAATACAATCAGATATAAATTTTGGCCTTTCATTACTACCTCCTAAAAAATGAAAAGAGTAAGCACTATGTTTCCATAATGCTTACCCTTCTTTAATACTGATCTTATTCAGGATTGACAACGTCGGAGCCAAGGGCTTCTTCGACCAATCCGTTTACCAGACTGTCGGGGTCGGTCATTTTGTTCATTACCACTGCGCCAACGATTAACGCGCCGACTACAGCCGCAACAACAACACCACCTTTCACAAACAGACCTTTATTACGAACGATCATTGTTACCAACTTTTCCTTCATTTTATTTCTCCTTTTTTAAGATTATATTTCTATAATAGTCCTTGTTTTTTATGCGAGAACTTTATATTTAGATTGGTCTTGGATCTGGATCAAAATTCATTACAATACATGGTTTTCCATCCGAGGTTATTTTAGCTGAGAAAGAGATATGCACTAATCCATATTCAATATCCCAACCAGCATCTCGGCCCATTTCAGTATGCATAAGTCCTATCAAGTGATAGAACTCATTTAAAGACATAGTATTCTGAAGCATCAAATCACGATTAAATTCGTTAAGTAATCGATTAATTGTATCATAGTTATTCTTAAAATAACGACCACTTAGCGAATCATAAAATAGAGTTTCACCATTTCCAGTGATTATAACTTGAGAATCGTTCTCTAATGGATTTGCTAAAAGTCGATCCTGAGCAATTTCACCACGTAGTTTTTCTTCCTTTTTCTCGCCAATCGTCTCAATTACTTTAGCCTTATACTCTTTTAAAGAGGCTTCAGTAATCGTATATAGACCAGCAATAGCCGCATTACGCTTTAGATTGATTGAATGGGCACCAAGGAAGCAAGCTAACGTTACTACTGAAGAAATAGCACCTGGAAGATAAGTTTTCCAAGTAAGTTCAATTATTTCTTTTTTAGTAAGTTCTCTACCATAATAAATTTTACTATCATCAAGAATCCGAGACGCCTTTATTCCAGCGTCATGTACAAGAGCGATAGATGTAACAAAACCACTCGTTCCACAAATGAATAGCAACGTTGGAGATTCTTTTGATATTAATTTTGTTAATACTACTAAACCTGTTTTTAAACTCACATTATCTCCTTTCAAGGATAAACACGGTGCTTATTAATTATTGCCTTACTAATTTCTTTATCACTAAGTTTTAATCTAATTCCAGTTTGCATTAATTTTATAATATATACATCCTCCTTTGGATCAAATAGAAAATTTTCTTTAAGCATTAATCTCATTATATTCATTCCCCTAATAAATAATATTGTTCTTTTTAAAAATTTTCGCATTTAGCTCCTTTCAAAATTAAGAAAAAAGTAAAAAGGAAAGTTATCACTAACTAACTCCTTTATTCTATAATAGTCGATGTAATTCTTGCGAGACATTATATGGAAATTTCCTTCGGGGAAAAAGGGACAATAATTTTTTAAAATCCCGATTCGCAAATGGACTTTTTAGAATACCCATTCCAAAGTAACTGCCATTTTGACGTAAATCTTGCGAAAAAAGAAAACCCTTTACAGGGCTTTCATTTCAATCAAAGCAATAACAATATCGTCTAGTTTTGTATTTAGAACAACCGTTTGGTAAAACACGTACATATCAACTGAATTTGTATATTGTTTTCTTCCTAGAATCTGGTTTGTATAACATCCTTTTTCTACGAAGATAACATTTTTCAAAAACCTTTTGTTTCTGTAATATTTTAATAACCTGCTAGTTCTTTTGATTAACTCAATAAGATGCATTTTATTATCTCCTTTTCATAATACTCTATGTTATTATTGCGAGGAGAAAAAAAGAAATACCCATTTTATTGGGTATCCTTTTTAAATTCAACAAGTTCATCAATTATCGTATCTAACTGTTTTAAATTTAAGTTATTTCTTTGCAGTTCTTTCATAAATTTTATATAGTATCTATGATACGTATCAATTGTACAAATACAAATACCTTCATTTCCATAAACTTTTAGGTTATTAGGTATCGTATTAATAGCAATTTCTACAAATTTAGTATACATATGAAAATCTTTTACCAGAACAACAAGTTTTACTTTTGTATCTAATAGATCTAATAATTTTTCTTTCATTTTCTTATCTCCTTTTCATAATACTCTATGTTATTATTGCGAGGAGAAAAAGAAAGAGAGCTATTTGCTCTCGATCTTTTCAAGATTTTTTCCTAATATTTTTAAGACTTCTTCGACACCTTTTTGAAATTCTTCATTACTCATACTGTTTAATTCTTTCTCAATACGAGTCATCTTCTTTTCAATCGATTTATCGATTAATTTCTTAATAAATTTATTCATTTTATTATCTCCTTTTCATAATACCCCATGTTTTTATTGCGAGGAGAAAAAGAGAGAAGCTGTGTAAACAACTCCTCTCTTTTAGTTCATAAACGTCTCAAAGTAGAAAATACCTTCGAGGTAATACTTCCTGTCCGCTCGAAATAGAGAACTAGAATAATGCCACCAATATATACAACGGCCTTAAAAATCTCTTCTCTTGAGATCGAATCACTTTTAAAACTATTCGATTCTCTTAAGGTTTTGATATTCTCAGCAATTGTTTTATATCGTTCACTATCCTTTTCTTCTTTTTCAAGTTCGATCAATAAACTATTAACTTCATCAGATATATTTCTAATTTTCTTCATTTTTATCTCCTTCATAATAGCCAAAGTTATTTCTGCGAAGGAGAAAAATTATTACTGAGGAGGAAGAACCTCACTTGGGAGTGCTGCTGCTTTATTATACTGAGCAGTGCTAATTCCGAGCAATGCACCAAGGAAGAAGTCCACAGCCATAATCGTACCAACAACCTGCTCGCCATAAGGAAGACCCCAAATACCAGCCAAAGCAGCATACAAAGTACCGGCAGCGGGCAACAAAATTTGAGCAATGAACTTTAGAACATCATATACCTTATTAGACATCATTTCATTTTTTCCTTTTTGAGATAGATTTTTATTAACTATTACCATTTTCCCCATTGCCATTAGAAGGATCGAATTCTGGTTCGATATTAACGGCTTTTAATTGCTTTATTAAGATTTTGCAACCCCGTTCAAGATATTTATTCCTAGTTAATAAGCGTTTATTTTCCTCCTTTAGTGGTGTATTTAGACTAAGAGCAGTATCGACAAAATTATCCATTGTTTCCATTTCAACTTTTCGAGATTCTTTCTTTATTTTTTCTGCTTCTTCTTCTAATTTAATGGCTTCCTTCTTAGTTTTAATAGCTTCTTCTCTATAATTTCTAAATTGTATTATTAAACCAAGAATTCCTGGAAGAGCAATTAGCATCGCTACAAGGAGTTGGGTCCATTCACTAGTCATATTTTCTTACCATAAGCATAATAATTGGTGCTGCACCTATGGTAATATACTCCAATATTCTTAATGACTGGGACCAAGTATTAATAAATGATGAGAAATCAACAATTGTTAATCTACTAAGTGCTGCAGCAAAAATAAAAATTATTGCAGCAACTATCGTTGTTAATGGTAAAATTGCTAACAACCAATGACATCTTTTAATACTCGCCCATTTTATCCAACCATATAATCCTACCAATAAAATTAAAAATAATATTACACGTAGAATTATGTAAGTCATAGTAATTTTCTCGAATGTTATATAATTCATATTAAGCCGGACCAATTGCTGACCAATGATAACTAAAGGCTAAATCTCCAGAAGTTCCATTTCTATAAATAAAAGCTTGAAATAACGCTGGATAAACGGCAATTAGTAATACAGTAAGTGGTTGAACAGGACCTGGATAAAGAATTAATGGTTGCACATTTATAATAGGACCACCAGAACCACTAGCAAATGCTTCTGGAAAATTAATACTAATTAATTGATAACTTTCTCCTGCAACAATTAGTCCAGATCCAACACCAACAAAACTTTTTACTCTACCATTTATATCATAGTTATTATAACCACCAACTGTTTGCCAATTTGTTCCTGAATTTCCTTGTCTTTTTGTAAGAATTAGAACTTCATTTCCAATTTGTTCACTATTAACAGCATTATTTGCTATACCAACAACTAGACTATTTCCTACTTCTGAATGGTCATGCTCATTGATTTGAAGTTGTAAATTTCCTGCTGCATCTTCTGACAATTGATCTTTCATTTCATCAAACCAGGCATTAAATTCGGCAGTAAAATCAACCATACCGTCATCAAATTCATTTTGAATACTTGAAAACCAAGTATTAAATTCTTCTTCCCATTGAGCTATTAAATCATTAGTACTAATAGCTGAAAGTGGCCCTATAACAAATGGACAAGAATTTTGACCAATCATATTTGTAATGTTAACTTGGGTAATACTTGTTGCTCCACCATTAACTAAAATATAAGCTAATGGATATTGATGTACATATTCAGTATTAGTTAGAGTTGGATAGGCTGGAACTGTTGCAGGCGTTCCTGTTACTTTTTTAATTGAATTAGCTCGTACTCCAACAGATTCATCAACTTCAAGAATAATAGCGTCATATCTTGGAAGAATTGGATCGGAACTATCTAGAACAATAGGAATTAATGCGTCATTATAAGTCCATGTATGATTAAACCATGCCCTACCAGTTCCAACAGACACACCTAAACCCGTTGTTGCTAATACTTGAAACGCATCGCCAATAGAACCAAATATACCATCTTCAATAATGCCATCAAATATACTAGATACTTGTATAGCATTATACATTCGGTCTCCATCAACTGAATTAAAAAAACCATATGTTAATGACATGTTTTTCCTTTCTTTATGTGATTGTTAGAAATGTTGGATATACTCTAGAACCAGAAGAATCTTGTGTAAATATAAGTTCAATTATTCTAGCAGTTCCTTCGTTTCCATATTCATTAGAAACTTGTACAACGTCACCCATATAAAAGTCCGTTCCATAAATATAAGTTCTAGTTGTATCCGCTTGACCTTGGAAAGATTCAATAAATGAGCTTTTTGCAAGTTCTTGACTACCTCTTTCAACTAATAAATCAGCATATTGTTCATCAGTTAAATCACCTTCAGGTGTACTTTGTCGAATATCATTAGCATCAACAAATAATTCTCGTCTCAAGAAGTCACTACCTCCATCTGGTGAAATCTCAACAACAACTGCAGCTCTTGGTGTACCTTCAATTTCCTCACCAAGAACTAATGCTATAGTTCTTAAATATTCATCAGAAGAAATATAATCACTATTTATTAAATTATCAAATTGTGGCGAGAATATAACATACGGATTTATTATTTGATTATAAGAACGATCAAGACCTGCATATAAAGTAAATCTAAATTTATTTTCTTCAGTTAAAGTTAGTTTAAATCCAATATTTCTTTCAATACATCCATCTTGAATAACTTTATATATTGATGTACCTAGGAACTGATTATTCATTTGCAAACTGGTTATTGCTGGATCAGTTGAAGGATAAAATTCTATAAAACTTATCTTTCTATCTGTATCAATAGGCTCTGTTATATTATATATAAATAAATGTTCAATACTATCTTGAAAACTTCCTCTCAAGGTTGTTATATCCCATACAATTCGTCTATCTAAAAGCATTTCTATGGAACGACCTTTAACTATAATTTGATTACCGTTTTCAAGATCGCATTTTATATTTATATTTTCAATAAGCATTACATGTTCTGAATCTTTATGAATTAAGAACATACCATTTGTCATAAGATAGATAAAATCTTGATCTGGGACTTTAGTTATTTCAAAATCTCCATAACTAAAAAATCGATCAGTCCATATTAAACTATCAAAACTATCAACTATTCCTATAACTTCAAGACTTGAATTTAATACATAAATATCCATATTTAAATTCCTTCATAAGCTACTTTATTAGTAACTTCAAAATAAAGATTATCAAGTCCTGAATCCGCGTCATATGTAAATATATTATCGCCTTTTACTAAAGAGAACCAGTCTGGATATAAGCCTAATGTATTAATAATATTATAGGTAACGCCACCACGTATTAATCTTGCATATTTATCACCAACTACTGTTGATATATAAATATCATCACCAGCAATAATATCATCACCAGTTAATGCTTCTAATTTAGCAGAATCAATCAATATTTCTTCATCAGTTCCAGCATTTCGTATTGAGACATTTGAAGCTACATCTACAGCATGGATATGAAATACTGCACCAACTTCAGCATCACCACTATATACAATTGTTTTAATTGTTCCAGTACTAATAGCTGTAAAAATTATTAAATTCTCACTAAGTGACTCATTAGAAAATGGAAACGAAAACATTGCTTCATTAGAAGAAAATATTGTATGCTGTAGAACAACATTATAGAAATATGGATCAGTGCAAATAACTGAAATAGTAGCTCCTTCTTCTTTAGAGAAAATAGGAATACTATTATCTTCAATATATCCATACGTTTCACATATTCGATTGTCTGTTTCTACAACTATTCGTACTCGTTTCTTAATTGGAAAATATCTATATGAACTCTGTCGTGTATCTTCTATTGTTGGTTTTTCAATAAAGCGTAGTGAAAAAACAATATTCCTCGAATTAACACGAGCGGAATTATATACAGAACCATCACCACCTGTTATTTCACTTACGTTGATGTTTGCTTTACTTGGACTCAAACCATCCATATTTAGAACAAGGAACCCCGATTGCTCAGGGCTCCTTATATCTAACGTGACAGTCTCACCCAAGTGGTTAGTGATTGTAAAAGATTTTATCATTTACCACTCCTCGAGATTATTTAGTTGCTTGTTTCACTAATGCTAATTGATTTCTTGTTTGCCTATAAATCTCAAATCGAGATAGAGGCACTGGTGAATAATTATTTTGAGTGAAAGTTATAACGGAATTTCCTTCACCAGTTTTTACACTATCTTGTGGAAGTACTTGTGCCGTTCCAGATGATATAGAGGACAATGTTCTTGGAATACCAGACACACCAATAGCTTCATTAAATATATCACTAATAGAATCCTTTCCAGCAACAACATTTGTTAAATCTACTACCGGAGTTATTACCGGAGTAAATTCTGGACTATCTAGTAGAAAATCACTAATGGTTTTTACTGATTCTGTCATACCATTCATTGCAGCCGTTCCAATGTTTACAGCGGCTTCTTCCACATTTCCTGCCATTTTGACCAGTCCATTAACAAAACCCTGCGCAGTTAATTCACCAAATTCTGTAAAGACTGTTGATGGAGAATGGATACCTAGTAGTAATTTAAGCGCTGAAATAGCCGAACTAGCTAATGAAGCTATTGCTTTTGCTACAGCACCAACACCACTCTTAAGTCCATCCGCTAATCCATCGATAATAGCCGAAGCTAGTTTTCCAATGGCAGTCCTTAATTCATCACCATTCTCATCGATTGCTGTTGCTAATCCTTCAATAAATTTAACGATTAGATTAAAACCAGAATCGATGATGTCTGGTAATTTAGAAGCAACTGCATCAATGAATTCGGTAACGATATCTATTGCTACAGTTACTATTTCAAAGATATTATCTCGAATTCCTTTTAAGAATCCTAATAGAATATCCATACCAGATTGAACAAAATCGGGAACCTTTTCAGCAAGAGTATCTAATAACTGGCCAACCAATGTTAATACAGCTTCAATAAATGGTGGTCCTGCCGTATTAATAAGATTTATTAAATCAAGTAATAATTGAAGAAGTGCCGCTATTAAAGGAGGAGAAACAGTCGCGATAACACTAATCATAGCAAGTAAAACTTTAGTTAATGCCTCAGCTACAATAGGTGCTGAATCTCCAATCAACTGAACAAATAACATAAGACCATCTACTACTGTCTTTATTAACATTGGAACAAGTCCAACTAACGTTGTTACAATTATCACAATTGCTGCTGCACCAGCTGCGCCAGATACAGCTAACGCTGCCAATGCAGTAGAAAATGCAAGAACTCCTAATCCAACTAGACCAATTCCAACACCAATTAAAGCTATAGCAACTCCCAAACCAAGTAATGTTGGAACTACTGGAGTTATAAGAGCACCTGCAATTCCTAGGACAAGAAATGCACCAGCAAGAGCAACAAGCGCTATTCCTATTTCAGATAAAGACATAGCACCTAACGTCTTTAATACCGGGGCTAATATTGCTAACGCACCAGCAGCTATTAATATAGCGCCTGCACCCAATATAGAAGATTGCATCACTTGCATTGCTATAGCTAATATAGTTAAAGCTCCAGCCATTGCCGCTAATCCTCTTGCTATCTCATCCCAGGACATATCACTAAGTGTTGATAGAGCTTTAGATAAAATGACTAATGCACCCGCAATAACAACTAAAGCGATACCAGTTAGTAATGCATTTTTAGGCATTGCTTGAATGGCAGCAACAACAATTAACAATGACAAACCCATAGCAGCTAATCCTCTTTGAATTTCATCTAAGGATAAAGCTCCTAACTTTGCTATTACTTCTGCAAATATCATCATAGCGCCAGCTAATATAGTAACGCCAATAGAAGTTGCTATAATACGTTTTCCATCGCCTGTTAATTGAGTAAAAGCCGCTATTTCAGCTAATACAACACCTACAGCAATTAGTCCTTGTTGTAATTTTCCGCTATCCATTTCACTAAATCTAGAAACAGCTAAAGTGAGTACTAAAATAGCACCGGATAAAGCCAATATACTTGCTCCGCCACTAAAACCACTTTTTCCACCTAGATTACTTGTTTTCATAAAAATGGCTAACTCAGCTAATAGAATACCAACACCTTTTAAACCAGTTGCTAATTTCTCTGGTTCAATCTCACCAAGTCGTCTAACAGCTCCAACCATCATTGATAAACCAATGGAAAATGCTATTAATCCAATTGCTGACTTTAACATGTTACCAGATTGTTGCGACAACAATTTTCCAAATAGAACAAGTGTTGTTGTTAACTGTAGAATTGCAACGATTCCTTTTGAGATATCTGCCTGATCAATTTTTGATATTGCAGTTAAAGCCAAAGCTAATATACCTATTGCTACAGCCATAGCAATTAAAGCAGCTGTTGATTTAAGACCAGCGCCACCACCTTGACTAAATATGGACATTGATATACTTAACTCAGCAAACAAGGTTGTTATTGCTAATAATGCAGACGTTAGTTTCTTAGAATCAATTAATGATAGAACAAGTAAAGATGCTGCCAATACCCCAATAGCAAGAGCAATAGTTAGCAATGTTTTGGCTTTTAGATTCTGCTGATAGGCCTCTAGACTGCCACGTACGCCATCTAGGACGCCCGTAACGCCACTAAATACACCTTTTAGGCTATCAAATACACTTCCTATACTATCAATGGCCTTCCCGCCCTTCCCAATGAAGGATCTTATTGCAAGAAGCATACCAGTTAATAAACCAGCATTAATAGCATCATATAATTTTGTAAAGTCTAATTGGGATATTCCTTCTCCAATAGCCTGAACAAATTTTGCTATTGCGCCAGCAACATCTTTAGCTATATTAAAAAATGTTGGAGCTAATTTAGCTGCTAACTTAACAATTCCACCAATAACTAGAATAGTAAGTTGACCTATTTTCTTAAGTGGTTCAAATCGACTTCCAACTTTTTCAAAGAAAGAATCTACCCCACCAGTATCTATTCCACTAAACATATTTGGAAGCCAGTCTCTAATAAATTGAAACTTCGCTTTTACATCTTCAAAGAACTTAGTAAAATATCCACCAATAGTAGTTAAATATGGTTTTATCTTATCAAATTCTGATTTTATATAAGAAACAAATGAGGAAATAGCTATAATAACTACTTTAATATAATCAACTATTCTTTGAAAAAACACTTCAAATGTTTTTCCTCGTTTAATAGCAAATTGTAAACCTAAAATAAAATCAGCTATTTTTACAAGAAAGTCTAATAAACCACTATTGGCACCTTTAAATGCTCCACTAAATTGACTCATTACTTTTATAAAGGAAACAATTGCTATACGAATAATATTAAATATAGCAAAAAATCCTCTAAATATTTGAGTTACTTTTCTAGCAGTCTCTGAACTTAACGTTAATTTACTAGCAAATAGTGCTAAATATATAGATAAATTATATAATGTCTGTACAGTCATGGGTGGAAATATATCTCTAAAAGCACCCTTAACAAGATCCATAATCTGAATAACACCTTTAAAGGCTAATTCAATAGCCTTTACAACAAAGGCTCGCCCACCCATATCTTTCCAATCTTGAAGAAATGAATTACGAGCTTCTGCTGATGCGCCAATTAAACCGCCCAATGTGTCGCTAATACTAGTAAATAATTTCTTAGCTTCTTCAAAGTTACCAATAACAATTTCCCAAGTTTGAGCCCAACCAGATCCAATTGCTTCTTGTAGTGTCTCTTTTAACTGAGAAAATGTTTTTACTTTTGTAGCGGCATCATTTGCTACTTGACCCATTTTGAGTATACCAGCAATTTGATCTTCAGTATATCCCATGGTCTTTAATTGCTCAGCATTTAGATCTCCGGTAAATTTAGATAGTGTTTCTGTTAAAATACTAGATGTAATCCAACCAGTTGTTAATGACTCTCTAAATGAACCTTCTTTTTTAATGATATCATCAACAGCAATGCCATGTGCTCTAGCAGTTTCTTTAAGAGCATCTTGGAAGACCTGGCCACCCATTCCAGCATTTACTACAGAGTTCCAATCCATTAATTTAACTGTACCAGTCGACAAAGCTTGTGATAACTGATACATAGCAGTGCTAGCTTGCTGAGAATTTGAACCAGAGACTGCTGCTAAGTTAGCAATACCTTTAATAGCCGCTACTGATGTATCCAAATCAATACCAGCAGCAGTAAAGGTACCAATGTTTCTGGTCATTTCTGAGAAATTATAAATGGTTTTATCAGCATATGTATTCAATTGATCTAATGCATCATTAACCTGATCCATTGTTGTACCTTTAGAAGAGGTATTCGCTAAGATCGTTTGAATAGCATTTATTTGTGTCTCATATTCTCCAAGACCTTGTTTTGCATTATTAATTGGAGAAACCATATCCCATAACTTTTTCGTAAGATCAATAACAGAATTGGTTATATTTTGAATGGCTGTAAAACCAATTGCCCCAAGAATTGAAAATCTACTAGATATACTTTCAACAGCTCCAGTTAGTCCAGAAAAATTACTTTGAGTATTCATATTTGCTGTTAGATTAGAAAAACTTCTACTTGAATCCTCAAATGCTAAACCTTTTTTAAGTCTACTAACATCTTGCAAGGTTTTGTCAACGCCTTTTTCGAATTCGGAATTATCAAAACCCATCTCAACGACTTTTTTATCAATCGTAGTTGTCATATTTTAGATACCTCCTCGAATATATCATTTGCAATTTTTTCGAATATAGGTTTCATG